>Ga0315281_10001043_pt1 | contig 40371 bp, 37 predicted proteins | sample YL17G07_0_MG_FD_204540 | JGI IMG/M metagenome (GOLD analysis project Ga0315281, IMG submission 204540) | Sediment microbial communities from Yellowstone Lake, YNP, Wyoming, USA - YL17G07_0 | ecosystem: Environmental > Aquatic > Freshwater > Lake > Sediment | place: USA: Wyoming | collected...
TTGCCAGGGCGTATTTGGATATGGCCACCGCCGGGGTCATTCTCACCACTTCCGAGGCCATCCTGTCGGGGCATATGAAATGACCGTCCCGGCATCCGGGCTTTTCACGGATTTTTATCAGATAACTATGGCGCAGGGATACCGCGCCGAGGGTTTGCACGAGACTAAAGCCTGTTTCGACCTTTTCTTCCGCTACAATCCGTTTGGCGGCGGGTACACGATGGCGGCGGGGCTTGAGGACGCGCTCAAATTTCTGGTGGACGCGCGCTTTTCAAACGACGACGTAAAATATTTGGAAGACCGGGGAATCTTTAAGAAGGATTTTCTCGAATGGCTAAAAGGGTTCACGTTTACCGGGGACGTGTACGCCGCGCCGGAGGGGGCCGTTGTATTCCCGATGACGCCGATATTGCGCGTGGAGGCGCCGCTGGCCCAGTGCCAGCTGATGGAAACGGCCCTTTTAAACATCGTCAATTTCCAATCGCTGATAGCCACAAAGTCGGCCCGCGTGTGCGACGCCTCCGGGTTTGGCAACGTGATGGAGTTCGGCCTTCGCAGGGCGCACGGGCCGGACGGGGGGCTTTCCGCCTCGCGCGCGGCGTTCATCGGCGGCAGTTCCGCCACGTCCAACACGCTGGCCGGGAAAACGTTCGGCATTCCGGTGTCCGGCACACACGCCCATTCGTGGGTTCTTGCGTTTGAAAACGAGCTAGCCGCCTTTCGCGCCTACGCGCGGGAATATCCCGGCAACACCATTTTGCTGGTGGACACGTACGACACGCTCCGTAGCGGACTGCCGAACGCCGTCAAGGTCGGGCTGGAGATGAAGGAGCGCGGCGAAAAACTTTTGGGGGTTAGGCTGGACAGCGGCGACCTGGCGTATTTGAGCGCGGAGGCGCGCAAGATGTTGGACGGCGCCGGGTTGGCCGACGTTAAAATAGTAGGCTCCGGCGAGTTGGACGAGTTCATAATCCGCGACCTCAAGTCGCAGGGGGCGAAAATCGACGTCTTCGGGGTGGGGCAGAACCTCGTCACGGCGAAGGGGGATTCCGCTTTTCCCGGAGTTTTCAAACTTTCCGCGCTGACGGGGGAAGGCGGATGGAGCGCGAGAATGAAGATATCTGACAATATTCAAAAATCCACGCTCCCCGGCAGAAAGCAGACCTGGCGTTTGCGTAGCTCGTCGGGGGAGATGATGGCCGACTTGTTGGAAATAGAGGGTGTCAAGCACGATTTTTCAAATGGAATCACCGGGCGGCATCCGTTTTTGGAGTTCGAGAAAAAGTTTTACGACCGCATAACCTCGGCGGAGCCGATGCTAAAGCAGGTGATGAGGGAGGGAAAGATTATCGCCAAATTACCGTCGCTGGAGGATATTCGGAAAAGCGCACAGAAAGGGCTTGAGACGCTCCACCCGACGAACAAAAGACTGTTGAACCCGCACATATACAAGGTGAGCCTTGGCCCAAAACTGGCGGAGGAAACCCAAAAACTTCGAAACTACTCGTTGTGATTCGGATTAATTCGGTTGATAATGCATGGATGATTAGCGTTTGCCAAGAGGCTTCATTCTGTGAATAATAAGACGGAGAATATATGAATTGCCCCAGATGCCATCATGAAATAGCCGAGACAGTGGTCGAATGTCCTTTTTGCCACATCGTGGTGGCGCAATACATCAGGCGCCAACAGGAAAAGGCGGCCAGTGGCGACACACCGGATAAAAAATCAAATCCGTTCATCGTGCAACACGCCGAGGAAAAAAAGGGTCCCTCGATTTATTTGTTGATAGGTTTGCTTGCCGTGTTGGCGGGTTATTATTATTTCCAATCCGCCGGACATAAACCGGTTCAAGCCAAGACGGAGCAACCCGCGCCCGACATATCTAGAGCATCGGACGCCCCGGCCCCGACCGGCGAGTCTCCCGCCGCCAACGCCCCTTCGGAAGTCGCGCCGCCCCAAGACTCGTCGGTGACTGACGAATCAAACGATGCGAACGCGAGCGCCGAGAGCTTTAAAAAAGGGGATAAGAAAATAAGGAAGCTTTTACACGCCACGGCGCCCTTGAGAATCGGGAGTCCAGAAAGAGTCTTGGATTCTCAGGAGCCTCCTAAGGAGTAGACTCCGCCGAGTTGTCCGTTAACCAGCTAGAAGTTTGTACGCTAAAAGCGCGAGGACAGAAACGCCGACAATCGGAACGGCCGCCTCTCCAGTGACCAGCCCAAGTTTGAGCAGATGGTAAATAAATTCCACGTCCTGTTTGAAAGTCATCTTGCTAGTCCCGTGTGAGCGCGTGTTGAAAACATAGCCGACCTCCACGGTTTTTGAGAACCTTCCGCGCACCAACACCTCAAGGAATATCTTGAAACCGTGAGGGGAAAGCTTTTGCAAATTAACCTTGCTCCCCTCGAACAGGAAACAGCCGGTCGTCGTGTCGCTGATTCTGAAAAGCGACTTGGGAAGAAATATCTTGGCTATCCAATTCGCGACGTTGGAGATGACTATTCGGTGGAACGCCCAGTCGCCCACGCCGCCCCCTTCCACCTTTCTGCTGGCGACCGCCATGTCCGCCCCTTGGGCGACGGCGGCCTTGTAAAGGCGAAGCACTAGGTCGGTCGGGTGCTGAAGGTCGGAGTCCATCACGGCCAGGTATTTCCCCTCCGCCTTTTCCCAGCCCCTAACGACGGCTGTCGCAAGCCCCCTTTCATCTTTTCGCACCAAAAGCTTAAGGTTGGGGTATTGGCTTTTTAGCGACTCGACCACTTGGGCGGTTCCGTCGGGCGAGTTGTCGTCCACCACAATCATTTCGAGCGAGGCCCCGGAGCCGGAAAAACTTTCGTCGACGCGCCGGACAAGCTCGGTGATGTTCTTAGACTCGTTATACGCCGGAAAAACAACCGAGACGTCCGGCGTTTTTGCGCCCGTCGTCGCCCCGTTATTTTGTGTCATGAGCTGTTTCAAGCTCCAGAACAAGGCGGTTTTGCAGGTGGTGTTCCATCCCGTTGCCGCACGGCAGATAATTGAAGATTATCGAAAAACCCAGAACCTCGCCGTTTTTGAGCGGATAGTAGCCGCTCAGAGAACTCACGCCGTCGAGCGTGCCCGTTTTCACGCGGATGGGTTTGGACGGCCCCATGTCCCTTTTTCTAGCCGAGCCGTCCTTTCCCATAACGGAAAGGGAGGAGATGAACTCCGGTCCGCCGTCCCACTCCTTGAACATCCTGCCCAAAACGTCGGTCAGAAGGGAGCAAGTCACCCTGTTCGACTTGCTAAGGCCGGAGCCGTCCGATAGGTGGAAGCGATTGGAAAAGCCCCACGAGCGGAGTAGCTCTTCCACTATCGAGATACCCTTGCCCACCGTTCCCGGGCTTGAGATTTCCTCGGCACCTAGGGTTTTGAGGAGTTGCTCGGCCATGAAATTGTTGCTGAATTTGTTCATGTCCACGACCTGGTTCAGGAGAGGGCGGGACGAGTGCACAAAAATCCTTTTTAGAGGTTGGGCGGCCTGTCCGCGAGTTATCCCGCCGCCTACCGTGACCCCCGCGTTCTGGAGCATTTCAAGGAACGTGAGGCCGAAATATTGCACCGGGCTTGTGACGGCGCGATAGTACACCCTCTCGATTTTGCCGGGCCGTACCCTGCCTATGACCTCCAGTATCTCCCCGCCGCCGGGCCTTGGCTTGAGCCTTATCGCCACAAACGCCCTTCCGCCGCTGGTCGGGGAAAGGTGGTTTACGACGGTAAAGTAAGGCGTCTGCGGGTCGATGGCCACCACGGGTTTTGACGAGGAGTTGTCGGGCGGGTAAACCATCACCGTGACGGTGTTAAAGTTGAGGGAAAGGGCCCCGGTCGGCGCCTCGTATGACTTGTGGATGGAGGAAAGCTTCCAGCCGGCGGGGAAAGGCTCCGCGTCGAAAAAACCGTCGTCCATAACAAGCGAGCCTTTTATCTGCTTTATGCCGCGCTTGCGTATCTCGTTGGCCATCATCCACATGTCCTCGGACACCAGATGCGGGTCGCCCCTGCCGCTGACGACAAGGTCGCCGGTTATCGTATCGCCGCGCTTTTCGCCGGTGTGCGATACGATGGTGGAGAATTTGTACCACGGTTTTAGCTTGCTTAACGCGGCGGCGGCCGTGATTATCTTCATGTTCGAGGCGGGTATCATCTGCTCGTCCGGGTTCCTTTGGTAATACACCTTGCCCGTTTCCATGGACTTTACGACCATGCAGATTTTGCCCCTCTTTAGGCAGGGATTATTTAATATCTTGTCGATTTTGCTTTCGAAACTGTCGGCCATGGCGGAAAAGGGGAGCGCGATCGCCAGAACGAGGAAAAGGACGACTTCTTTCATTTTACGATTCTACCGCGAATAATCATGCCAATGCCCCATATTTGACGCATGAATCTCCGGCAACGCGGACAAGAGTGTCCGCGCCACCCAATAAGGTGAAACCGCGAGGCGGCGCGTAAATGGACGCAAAATAGCGTCTTTTAGCGCTTGGAGAACTGGAAGCGTTTGCGTGCTCCCTTTTGTCCGTATTTTTTTCTTTCCTTAACGCGGGAGTCGCGCGTGAGAAGCCCGTTTTTCTTCAGGATTTTGCGCAACTCCGTGTTGAGCCTGATGAGCGCCCTTGAAATGCCGTGGCGCATGGCGCCGCTCTGTCCGTTTAACCCGCCGCCTTTTACGGTCGCGGAAACGTCAATTTTCGCCTCGTTGCCGGTCAGCGCCAGCGGTTGTTTAACCATCATTTCGGACGAGAGTCTTTTGAAATAGTCGTGAAGCGGTTTCCCGTTGACGACGATTTTTCCCGTTCCGGGGGATATCCAAACTCTGGCCGAGGATCTTTTCCTGCGCCCCGTTGCGTAAGTCTTGTTTGACGTAGCGGTTGCCATATTCCTCAAATCTCCATTTTTTCGGCCAGCTGGGCTTTGTGCGGATGCTCGCCGGCGGGGTAAATTTTAAGTTTTGTCATCAACTGGCTTCTCATCTTGTTTCCGGGCAACATGCCGAAAACCGCCTTTTCAACTACACGCTCCGGGTGTTTCTTCATCATCTCGCCGGCTTTCGCGCTCCTTAGATGCCCGACGTAACCGGTGTGGTGATAGTAAATCTTCGAGTTCAGCTTGTCGCCGGACAGTTTCACCTTTGACGCGTTTATGACAATGACGTGGCCGCCGGTGTCAACGTGCTCGGTGAAAGTCGGCTTGTCCTTGCCGCGCAGGACGTTGGCGACCCGAACCGCGAGCTTGCCCAAAATGACGTCGGTTGCGTCCACGATGTGCCACTTCTTGTTGGCGTCAGTAAAATCTTCTTTTCTAGCAAAATATGTCTTTTTCATAAATCCTACCTAATAGTTAAAACGAAAGAGGAATTATAGAGAATTATAAATCTTTGTCAAGCCTTTTGATTGGGTTCGTCGGGATTGTTCGACGAACCCTTAGTTAAACTCCGGCGCTCCGGCTATTTTGTGCGGCGCTATCGCCTGGGTTTGGGAAGCCCCTTGACCGCGGTTGCGGCCTTCAATGTTTTGCGTGGCGCCTCGGCTTCCAGCTCGGCCTCGTCCAACCCGATTGTTCGCGACAGGTCGAACGAAAGCTCGCGCATCGTCTCCGCTTGGGCGTTAAGTTGTTCGCTTGCGGAGGCGGACTGCTCGGCGGTGGCGGCGTTGGACTGCGTCACGGCGTCCAGCTGGTTGACCGCTTTGTTTATCTGGTCGACGCCCTGGGTCTGCTCTTTGGAGGCGGATGCGACTTCCTCGGAGAGGTGGCCGGCCTTTTTGATTTTGTTCGCGATGTCGTCCAGCGATTTTGCGACCCTTTCGGTGATGGTGTTCCCCACGTCCGTTTTTGAGACCGCGTTTTGTATCAGACCCGAGATGTCCTTGGATGCGGCGCTCGCCCTTTGGGCGAGGTTTCGCACCTCTTCGGCCACGACAGCGAAACCTTTGCCGGCCTCGCCGGCCCTGGCGGCCTCCACCGCGGCGTTGAGGGCCAGCAGGTTTGTCTGAAACGCTATTTCCTCGATGACCTTTATTATCTTCGCTATGTCGTTCGAGGCGCTCTTGATGTCGGCCATCGCGGATATCATTTCCTTCATTTCTGCGACCCCGGTCTCGACCGATTTCCTGCCGTCGGACATTATGTCGTTTACGGCTCCGGCGTTGTCGGCGTTGTGCTGGGTCATGGAGGATATCTCCTCCAGTGAGGCTGATGTCTGTTCTATGGAGGCCGCCTGCTCGCTCACCCCCTCGGCCAGTTTTTGGCTGGCCGCGGATATTTCTCCGGACGCGTTGGTGACTTGGCTGGCCCCGCCGACAAGCTCCTTCGTGATGATCGTCAGGCGTCGTCGTATGTCGATTGTGATGTAAAATGTAATCGCGAGCCCCATGACCAGCCCGATTATTCCTGACAAGATTCCCATGAGCTTGCTCGTGTCGGTTGATTTTTGCATGCTGGACATCGAGGCTTCGTAGTCTTTGTTGACGGAAGAGACCAATTCCTCCAGAGTTTTTGTCATTGCTTCGGCGATGGGGTCGAATTTCTCCATCATCTTGTTGCCTCCGTCGGGGCCTTCCTTGATGTAAACGGCGGCCATCTCGCTTCCAAACTTGTGGTAGTTGTCGAACGTGGCGTCAATCCCCCTTATTTTTTCCTCAGTTTTAGTCCCGACGAAAAGGTTTTTCAGCTTGTCGCTTAACCCGTGGAATAGCTTGGCGTGTTCATCGGCGAACTTTAAACCGTCGTCGAACCCCTTGGCGCCCCTGGTCGCCGAGATGTCGCTAAGGAACTGTTGCACCTGCACAACTTCCAGTTTCATGTCGTCGGCCAGTTGGCGCCTTTCGGAGGCCACGTCCAGAAACCGCAACTGCTCGCTCGCCACGGTTGATTGGTACACGGCGCTTACGCTAAGCGCCAAAAGAATCACGAGCATCAACCCGAAACCGAGATAAATCTTCTTAATAGCATTCATTCAAACACCCCTTTCGCCAGCCTTCGGCAATTTCGCCCGTTTTTTCCTTAAGAAAGCCGGTAGGCCTTCTTCGGAACACCCAAAAATGCAGAATCATTCAATGTATATTAAGCCAAGTTATATCTGAGCTTCCGAATAAAGTCAATTTTGACGGCGAAAAAAAAGTTGGTCAAAAGCCCGTGTCCTGTTATCATCACCCGCTTAATAACGATGATACAAATAAGCAATCTTAAAAAGAGCTATGGCAAACAGGTCCTTTACGATGACCTGTCCCTCACCGTGGGGCCGCGCGAGCGAATCGGCTTTGTCGGGCGAAACGGGTCTGGCAAATCCACCCTTTTCAAGCTGATACTGGGGCGCGAACACCAGGATGAGGGGCAAATAGCGATTCCAAAAGGCTATCGAATAGGCGAACTGGAGCAACACCTGCATTTCACCAAGCCGACGGTTCTTGAGGAGTGTTGCCAGGCGCTTTCCGAGGACGAGCAGTACGATCACTACAAGGTGGAGAAGGTGCTTTTCGGCCTTGGTTTCAGCGATATCGACATGGAAAAACACCCGGATAGTTTTTCCGGCGGGTACCAAATACGGATGAACCTGGCCAAGCTCCTCGTGCAAAATCCGAACATGTTGCTTCTGGACGAGCCGACAAACTATCTCGACATCGTGAGCCTTCGCTGGCTCCAGCAGTTCCTGAGGTCGTTCCAGGGGGAAATCATCCTTATCACCCACGACCGCGGGTTTATGGACGAGGTCACGACCCACACGATGGGGCTGATTAGGAGACAGTTGAAAAAATTGAAGGGGGACACGGAGTCGTTTTTCGAGACCCTTTCGCACGAGGACGAAATACACGAGAAAACGCGCCTTAACCAGGAGAAGCGGATAAAACAGATAGAAGAATTCGTCGCGCGCAACAAGGCCCGCGCCAGCACGGCATCCCGTGCCCAGTCGCGCATGAAGCTTCTCGACGGCATCGAAAGGCTGGAAAAGCTGGATCATGAAAAAACACTCGCCTTCCGCTTCAACTACGAGCCGTGCCCCGGCAAGGTGGTTATGGAGGTGCGCGACCTTTCGTTCTCGTACGAAGGCAACATGGAGAACGCGCTGTTTAAGGACTTGAGCTTCGCCGTGGGCGCGCGCGACCGCATCGGCATCATCGGCAAAAACGGCAAGGGGAAAAGCACGCTTCTAAACGTCCTCGCTGGCGAGCTGAAGCCGATAGCGGGGGAGGTCGGCAGTCATCCCTCCATGAAGACGGGGCACTTCGGTCAGACAAACATCCAGCGGCTTAACGAGGGATCAAACGTGCTTGAGGAACTGTCAAAGTCGAACGGCACACTAAACAATCAGTCGCTTCGATGTCTCGCCGGCGCCATGATGTTCGAAGGAGACGCGGCGGAAAAAAAGGTGAAGGTTCTCTCCGGCGGCGAGCGGAGCAGGGTGCTACTCGGTAAGATACTGGCAAACCGCACGAACCTGCTACTTCTGGACGAACCGACCAACCATCTCGACATGGAGTCCATAGAGGCCCTTACGGAGCAGATGTACGAATACCAGGGGGCGGTCGTCATCGTAACCCACAGCGAGATGATACTTCGCGACCTCGCCACCAAGCTGATAGTCTTCAACGAGGGGGGGGCTCGGATGTTCCTTGGAAGCTATGACGATTTCCTTGAAAAAATCGGCTGGAGCGACGAGCCAAAACCCAAGGCAAAGGCCGGAAAAAGCGACGAGCCCAAAGCCAAGTCCAAGGCCGGCAAGTCGAAATAATCCCCTTTTAGACCTGTGCGCTTTATTAACAAGTCCGTTTTGGCTAGAATACTCCGAGAGATATCTGTGACCGGTCGATAGTTTTAAGTAAGGCGCGAAAGGGCATATGCAAAAAGAAGCACGCAAAGAGCCTAGGCTCGATATTGTCGGGTTAAAAGTGGAGGGTATCCTCAAGCCCACCCCTGCCTCCGAGGGTGCACAGGTTCTCTTCAATGACATTTCCCCCGCTGGCGCGCTAATAACAGTCACCGGCCCCATGGGGGAGGATATGAAACAAACCATCGTCGACCTCGTAAAGGCCTCTAAAAAAGGGAGTTTTATCCCGGTTCAACTGGTGTTGAATAACGTAAGGATACCCGTGAACCTTGTCGCTCTTGTCGGTCAGGACAAATTTGCCGTCCGGATTAGCGACAACGAAAAACTAGCGGCTCTTGCCGAAAAAGGAAAAATAATCTTCAACGATTTGTATCAGGCCGCCGTGAAGAAGGGTGCTCCGGAGGCCCGACTCACGAAGCACCAGATTCTAGGGCGCGAGTTCTTGCCGGAAGGCATACGCAGATTCGTCGAGGCCGCGGCTTTCGGTCCGCTTTTTACTTCCGAACTCGCGAAAGAGCTCGCAACCGCATTGCCCATCTTGAAGGATAAGGTTGAAGATGCCGGCGAGTACACTAAGCTGGCGGGTCTTTGCGAAAAATTTCTTGTGAGCGTCGGCAGAGACGTCATTTTGTTGGTCGGCGCGGAGATGGCCGCCTTGCAAGAGTGGGGAGATCGCCTAGACGAGCTGTTGACGCGGGCTGTGCAAAAAATCTGCTCGGATGGGAGGCTCTTCTCCGGCGACAAGGAACGCGCGGCTTTTGAGGATATTTTGGTGCGCCGATATTTCAAAAAGCCGCCGCCGGCAAACTTCTCGGATCTCCCGAAGGACAGCCCCTTGATTTATCTCATCGACACCCGGTTCGCCAATTTCGACCATACGAGCAATTTTTTTCTGACGCTTCCGCCGTTTTTGTCGGATTTTTATTTCAACATATATCTTCCCAGAGAGTCCGAAATCGTCAAAATGTTCGACTGGGACAAAAAAGGGCTCAAGGACACGCTTTATCGCTGGGTGCACAGCGCGCTCAACCAAATGAGCATCGACACTGACAGAACCGTCGCCACTGAGATGGAAGGTCGCTTCAAACAGGCGATGTACGAATTTATTCAGGCAAAAAAAGCGGTTACCATAACCCCCGCCGACATCTCGCGGATTATAGACGGCACCAAACTGCCGCCCGGTTACGTTTTTCGCGATAAATTTTTTAGGTACGCCTGCGGGGTGGTTGACGCCCAAGTCCGGAAAAGGTTTGAAAAGTACAAGGAAGAAATTAACAAGGCCGCCTACGTCCACGAGGATCCCCACCTGGTCGAAGCCAGAAAAATAGCACAGACCAATCCGCTTGACCTGATGCTCCACAACCTCTGGGTGAAGGTGCCGGGGTGGGGATTGACCGCTTCGCTCAACAAAGAGGTGGCGAAGACGTTCGTGCCCAAAGAAAAAGCTGTCGGCATTTTGGAGTTCGGCGGCATGGTGGTGTTCGACCAGCGCGGATTCGACGGATTCCAGAATATACTCCCGCAGAGTTTTGACGAGGAACAGATATTAGATTTCTTCGACATCGTGGATTTTAAAAAACTTTATCAGATGGGCGCCGACCCGGAGGTGAAGAAGAAAGACGCCGTCGTCTGGCTTTATATCCAGTCCATAAAACCGCCCGCCCTGCGCGACGCGATAATCGAAAGGGTGATCAACTCCCCACAGCGGTGCAGGTATTACGTGCTGAGAAAGCCCAAGTCGTATTTTGAGAAGAACGTGGGCGATGAAGGCGGCGACTGGCTCTCTTTCATAGAAGAACACATGCTCACCACGAATCCCGAGGTTCACAACCCCTAACAGGGGTCGGCGGATATGGTATAAACGGGGTATGGAACCTGATTTTTGGCGCGAGAGGTGGGAGCAAAACCAGATAGGCTTCCACCAGCCGGATGCGAACGCGCACCTTAAGGCGTTTTGGAACGAGTTCGAACCGCCAGAGAATTCTCTCGTATTCGTCCCGTTCTGCGGAAAAAGCCTCGATATGCTCTGGCTACGCTCGCGCAATCTCCGGGTCATGGGGGTGGAGCTTAGCGAAATAGCGGTCTCCGCCTTTTTTGCCGAGAACGGGCTACAGGCGGAGACAAGGGAGGACGATCCGTTCAAAGTTTACAAGGCGGACGGGATAGAGATTCTCTGCGGAGATTTTTTCAAACTCGCGTCGGAACATCTTTCGTTGGCCTCGTTTGTTTATGACCGCGCCTCCCTCGTGGCGTTGCCGCCCGCCATGCGCAAAAAATATGCCGAACAGATGACTGAAAAACTTCCCAAAAACGTCGGGATGGCGCTTCTAACTTTCGAGTACGAGCAGGGGGAAATGGAAGGCCCGCCGTTCTCCGTTCCGGAAAAAGAGGTCGTATCGCTTTACTCCGGTAGTTATAAGATTGAGAAGCTCCACGAATGCGAAGTGACGGGCGCCGAGATGGAGCCTTTTAGGAAACGCGGGTTAAAAAGCCTGCGGGAAAAAGTCTACAAGCTGGAAGGTCAAGCCGGCAAAGCCGTTTGTCAGCCGAGATAGCGGGCAACGCGCGGGAAAAAATCTTCCGGCACCACCGGCTTGGCAATAAAATCGTTCGCGCCAAGTTCGAGCGCGCGCCGCCGGTGATCAATTGTTTCGCCTTTTATAACCGAGGAACCGGAAGCGGCGCTGTTTACGATGATGGGAAGCGCGTGCAACAAAGGATTGGAACGAATCTCCTTGAGCAGGGCGAACCCGTCCATCTCCGGCATACCTAGGTCGGTTATAAGCAATGCGACTGCGGTTGTCTTCAAAACCGCCAGCGCCTGTAGCCCGTTGCAAGCCTCGACTACCTCGACGTCACTTACCTCCAAGACGTATTTTTTGATGATGGCGCGTTGCACCTCGTGGTCGTCCGCGATCAACACAACCGGCCGCTTCGCTGGGAACTTCATGAAAAAAACGGTTCCCTTTCCCTCGACGGACTCTACCGTGAGGTCGCCGTTGTGGGCCGCCATAATCTCTTTGCAATAAGGAAGCCCCAGCCCTGTTCCTTTCTCGCCGTCCGTGCCGATGGTTGATGTCTTTACTTCGGGCTTAAAAAGATCGGGTAGAGTTTTTGTTGGTATGCCCGCGCCGGTGTCTTTAACCGTGATGGTAAGGGAGTCGGCCGACCCAATGATGATGCTGTCCCCCGCTCTGCAGAACTTGACGGCGTTGGAGACGAGGTTGTTGAGCACCTCGCCGACAAGAGCATTGTCGGCGAGCACCTTCATGTTCGCGGGAGTTTCATTAACAAGCCGCACACCTTTTTTCTCTGCGCTAGGCGCACACCGTTCGAGCGATAAAGCAACGACTTGCCGCACATCAATAATCCGCTTGACGACAGACATATTGCCCGTTTGCAAACGGCTCAAATCGAGCAACTGGTCTATCATCTCAACGAGGCCGCCCAAGCTTTTACGCGCCTTTGAAATCATTTCAGCACGCTTGGCCTCGTCCAGCTTTTGGTTTCCATCCCTTTCCACCAAGCCCAGGAGGCCCATCGCGGTCGCCATGGGGCTTCGCAGGTCATGCGATACCAGCGAAACGAACTTGTCCTTCAGTTTTGTGGCGTTTTCGGCCATTTCTTTTGCGGAGATAATCTCCCGTTCGGCCAGCTTATGTTCGGTGATGTCGCGTACGGCCACGATGCGCTGGGTGCGCCCGCCCGTCGTAATGGACTTCCCGCGCACTTCAGTAGCGACAAGCGTGCCATCCTTACGCATCACCTGCATCTCCAGGGGTTCCTCCGAGCCGGATTCGGAGGCCAGCGCCACCTTCTGGCGCGATTCCGGCGAGATGAAGGAGAAAATGCTTTTGTCGATAAGCTCCTCGGGGGCGTAGCCGGTTAGCTCGCAAATTTGCCTGTTGTAATCCTTGATGGCTCCGTTTTCGTGTATCACCACCCCCTCAAACCCACCCTCGGTAAGCTGGCGGAAACGGTTCTCGCTTTCGCTTAGTTCGGCGGTGCGTTCGAGCACTTTTTCCTCCAGCTTCTCTTTTGCGCGTTGCATCACCTCAAGAGCCCACTTTTCATGTTCGAGCGCCCTGCGTTGCGCCTCCTCCTTCTCCCTCCGACTGTGGTTGATGCGGTCCGCAAGCGCCAAAGACAAGATGGCCATATCCAGCATGAAGGTTATGCCGGACAGTTCGTGAAACCAATGGCTGTAGTCCGCGTAGCCTTGCACCATCATGGAGGCGGCCACCGAGCCAATTATGCCGAACATCCATGCCAGCACGTAAAACCCCGCCGCCGGGATTTTTTTGCGCAACGCCAGAAAGGATACCGCCATAAGAGTTATGCCGTAAACGCCACCAACCACGGTAGTGAAGTTGCTGGCATAAAAGTGCGGTATCGGGGAGAACCCTCCCACGATGGCAAGAATGATGAAGAATATCAGGACTCGCAGGAGGACGTCGGTTTTTGGGAGGTTCTGGCGAGTGTGCAGGAAACCGCGCGAAAATGCAATCGACATCAACATGGCAAGGCATGTTGAGGCGACCCCCATCTGCTTGTTGAAGTGCGGGGATTCCGGCCAGAAGAACTGGTAGTCGAACCCGTAGTAGATGCCGCAAAAAAGCATTATGCCGAAAAGGTATGCCACGTAGGCGAGGTAGTTCATGTCGCGCAGGGAGAAAAAGATGAAGAGGTTGTAAAGCGCCATCACTAACATCGCGCCGATGATAATTGCGTTAAATGTTGTGTTGAAAATTATCCGAGCCTCGCCCGAGGAGTGTCCGTGCAAATAGGGCGCGAACGTGAGCCCGTCTTGACATTCCAAACGCACCGCGATTTCCACCGTTTCGCCCGGCGGTATCGAAAGGGGAATGAAATGGGCCGGCGTGTCCACCTCGCGTTGACTATAAGGGAGCGACACCCCGTAATGGCGGTGCGCAACCCCGCCGACGGTCTTTTCGTACAGGTCGATGCCGTCTATCCATGCCATGGGAAATTCTATATATCCGGAAAAAGCCATGCTGGACGGATTACGCAAATGGATCTTCAACCAAAGCGCGGCCGTGGTGTACCCGCCCCGGATGGACGCCGTAGAGGGCGTTGCAAAACGCGAGGCCGCTTCTCCGCTTGTGACGTCGGCATAAGTTAGTTTTGCCGTCTTGTCGGCAAATATTTCGGTGTGCTGAGTAAGATTCAGTTCGCGCAAGTCGTTGCTCACATCCAGCGGCTCGGCCGCCGCCGCGCCGGTAAAAAGTGCCAGCAGTCCGGCAAAAATCACGGTGGTAAAAAAGCCCCCACCAGCTCTCATCATTACGCTGACGCTGAAAAGTGGCCTAAAGTTAGTTTAACCGACATTCTTCGCATCGGGGTAAGAGTACACGCTCATGGATAAATGGTCAAATTCTGCCGTTAAAAAAGATTGGATTAAACTAAGCGGAAGCCGCCGTATCCCACGACGGAACCCCTTTTGTTTTCGATGTCGCCGGAGGTTGCGTAGCGCACCAACTCCGCCCGTGTGGCTCCGTTCTTTTCGCAGGCCATCAGAGTCGCGGCCACCGAGGAGCCGCCGCACAGCGCACCGTCCCGGTCGACCCTCTCCATCATCCCCTCGACATCCATCCTCTTAATGGCGTCTATGGTTGCGAGATCCAGCTTGCGGGCTATGTCGTCGGGCATGTAGTGGGTCATGTCGGTGCTGGCGACCACGAGCGCGCCGGTCTCTCTCGCCGTTTTTGCCACGGCGTTGGCGACATCCTCAATCTTTTCAGGTTCGCTGGTGCCCATGCAGATGGCGGTTATGGAAACCTTGTGGTTGCGCACGAAGAGAAACGGGACTATCACCTCCAAGGAATGTTCGAAAGCGTGGGCCTCCATGTCCGGCTCCACGAAATTGGAGTTGTCCAAAATCATCGAAAAAGCCTCGGCGTCGGTCGGCACTATCCCGAACGGGAACAGCCAGCCGCCCGATGTGTCCAGCGCGACCGGCGCTCCCACCCCCCTGTGGTTCGGGCCGATGATTATCACTCTGTCAGGCACAGCGATGGAGCCGAACACCGCGCCCGCCACGTGGCCCGAATAAAAATATCCGGCGTGGGGCGAAATCGCCCCCATTACCTTGTCCGGCTCGCCTTCCCCCTCGGCGTTTAGAAGGAACTTATGGATGTCATTGAGCAGGGTGTCCCTGTCGGCGGAATAAAAAACTCCGGCCACGGCCGGGGGGCGGACGAGCTTTTTTTTCATGGAAAAATCCCCATGCAAATCCTAAGCGTCTAGAACTATTCTAACCCCGAACGGGGGTTTAGGACAGAATCTTTTTGTAGAATTCCCTATAACGTTTTGCGCTTGCTTCCCAAGAGAAATCGCGCCGCATCCCGTTTTGAACCAGTTTGGCCCAGTCCTTTTTGCTCTTGAATGTTTTTAACGCCCTTTTTACGGCGGACAAAAGCGAGGCCGAATCCCGCCCGGCGAAGACGAATCCGGTCCCTTTTTTTGTGGCCGGTTTCCAATCCTCCACCGAATCCTTAAGCCCGCCTGTGGCGCGCACTATGGGCGGCGTTCCGTAAAGCATGGAAAACATCTGGTTGAGTCCGCACGGCTCAAAAAGCGACGGCATAAGGAACATGTCGCTTCCCGCCTCCATCAAATGCGCCAGCTTGTTGTCGTAACCTATATGCACAAAAACCCTGTCGGGATGCCTTGTCATAAGGTTCTTGAAAAAATCCTCGTATTTTTTTTGTCCGGTCCCCAGCACCGCCAGGTATATGTCGAGTTTCATCATCTCCTCGGCCGCCTGCACCACGAGGTCGAACCCCTTTTGCTCTATTAGGCGGGAGACTATCGCGACAACCGGCCGTCCGTCCTTGTCTTTCAACCCGGCCAGCTTTAGAAGCTCCCCCCTGCATTTTGATTTTCCCGACAAATCCGCCGAGTCGTAATCGTAGGGCAGATAAATGTCCGTTTTTGGATTCCATTCGTCCGTATCAATACCGTTCAAAATGCCGATTAAATTTTTCTTTCGCTTTTGCAGAACCTTCTCAAGCCCAAAGCCAAGCTCCGGCGCGAGTATTTCCTTCGCGTATGTCGGGCTTACCGCCACGAGGCCGTCGGCAAATAGTATTCCCGATTTGAGGAGCGTGAGTCTTCCGTGCATTTCCACTCCGTCCGCCGAGAACAGTTTTTCCGGCAGTCCGGTTAGCGAAAACGATTCGGCGGGGAAAAGTCCCTGGTACGCCAGATTGTGCAGGGAGAGCACCGAGCGAGTTCCGCTTAAAAAATCCTTTTTGGGAAGATTTTTTAAAAGCACCGGAACGAGGCCTAGATGCCAGTCGTTGACGTGGATTATGTCGGCCTTGAATTTAAGTCGTCGCAACAACTCCAAAACAGCAAGATTGAAAAAAATAAATCTCTTGTCGTTGTCGGGATAGTCGCCGTTTTGGTCGCCGTAAGGGTTGGGTCGCGCGAAAAGTTCCTCGTTGTGAATGAAATAGACCGGCGTGCTCTCGTCGAAATTCCCGATGAACACCGTGACCATATATGAGTGGTTGCCGACGCTAACGCGGAATTCGAGGTCGGTCGTCGCCAGTTCGTCCCGGTTTATGGAGCCGTACAGGGGGATGATGGTGACTACCTCGCACCCTTGGGCCGCCAGCCCCTTCGGAAGCGAGCCTGCCACGTCGGCAAGCCCCCCGGTTTTGACGAACGGGGCGGCCTCCGCCGCGGCGAACGCTATTTTCAGCGGTTTTTCTTTCCTGCCCGGCGCGGCTTTTTTAACCTTGGTTTTGACCGATTTCCTTTTCATGCCGATAATCTAACCCGCTTTCCCTTGGGAACAAAGCGGGAAAGGGGAGTAGGGCGGTGCTTGATTATTTAAGACGGGGGGCATAGCATTCACCCAATGGAGAAAACAAATGAAACGAGTGGGCCGAAAATAGAGTTCAACCCGGAAATGGCGGCAAAATATTCCGCCATGATTCGTTCCACCATTCCCGCCTACGACGACATGCATCAGATGGCGGTCTCGATTCTTGGGTGCCGTGTCCCCGAACACGCGCGTGTGCTGGTTGTCGGCGCGGGGGACGGGCAGGAGCTTTTGAGCCTGAAGAAGGCGCAACCCTCGTGGCGACTGACCGGCGTAGACCCCTCAGCCGATATGTTGGGAGTGGCGCGAACACGGTTGGCGTCGCACGGATTGGAGGTGGATCTTCACACGGGGCATCTCTCCAAAATGCCCGAAACGGAGCCTTTCGACGCCGCGACAGCCATATTGGTGATGCACTTTATAAACGGAACCGAGGGGAAACTGAGTTTTCTTCGGGATATCGCGTCGCGGTTGAAACCGAACGCCACATATCTGCATGTGGAGTTGTGCGAGTCTAGTTTTCAGGACGAATGGAACCGCTACCAGTTGGACAAGGGGCGCGGCGAGGAGGAACTAAGGGAGCACAACATCCGGCGTGCAAACTCGGTTTTTCCGGTTACGCCGGAGACTGCCGAAAAACTGTTCGTCGAGGCCGGTTTCACGCGACCGACCACCTTTTACAAGGCGTTCAATTTCCACGGCTGGGTGATGGAAAGGAAATCGTAGGCTAAGCAGAGGGTTCCACGGGGACGCCCAAAGGTCTTGCGGATTGGCCTTGTCCGGTGGTAATATTGGCATTCATTTTTTATCAACGGACGACCTGAAGTAGGGGGATGTTTTGATTTTGAACAAATTCGGGAATGGCGGACAATGACACAAAAAACCAAAGCTATAATAGACCAAATAAATTTGGACAACGAGGAGTCCACGGCGCGCGCGCTGGAACAGGCGGAAAAACTGACCGACCTGACGGATGAGGAAAAAGTGGAGTTGGCCGGAACGCTTTCCTCCCTTTTCTACCGCGACCTTGCCGGGCGAACCGGGATGATAAAGCTCGCCGGAAAAGCGGAAAAAATCACGGGCAAGCTCGGAATGGAAGTCGTCGGCTTCCTCATATCGGAGCTTGTGAACGCGGACTCGGAATCGGCGGCCCATTTGGGTCGCGCAATCGCGCAAAACGGCAAACCTGCCGTCAAGCCGGTGATTGACGCCATCAACACGCATCGGAGCGAGGACTTCGCGTTTATAAACCTCATCTCTGCGTTCGCCTATTTCCGCGACGCGGAGGCGATAACGGCCATGCCGGAAATACTTGTCGCCGCAAAATCCGCCAACCGCCACGTCCGTTCCGAGGCGCTCCACTCGGCCGGAAGGTTGGTGAAGAATCTGGATTCGACTCTGTTTGACGACAAGCTCAAGCTAAAGATATTCGATATCGCGTCATCCTCCCTTTCCGACCAGTTTCCCCTCGTGCGCCGCAACGCCGCGTACGTCATGGGGAAGCTTGTGAAAAAAGGGATGATTGCCGGGGAGTTGGAAGGAAAGGCGCAAAACGCGTTCTCCGGACTTTTGGGGTTGAACGGCAAAAACAACTGGGACAACGCGTTCATCGTAAGGCGCGAGGTCGAAAAATATATGAACTTGTTCAGGCACGACCTTTCCGCGAAGAACAAATACCATCAGTCATTCCGGATATTGGAAAAACGCGAGCTCTGCCCGGATACCTACCACTTCACCATACAGGCACCGTTGATAGCCGCGAAGATTCAGGCGGGGCAGTTCATAATTGTCAGGCCCAGCGAATACTCGGAGCGGATTCCGCTTTCGATATGTGGCTGGGACAGGGAGAAGGGGACCATACATATCATCGTCATGGCCGCTGGAAGAACCTCCCGCGAAATCACCAGGGCGAGCGTCGGCACATGTCTGGCCGACATAGTCGGCCCGCTTGGAACGCGCTCCCACGTTAAGAAACACGAGGGGGTATGCGTCGTCATCGGCGGCGGATACGGCACCGGCGCGGTGATACCGACGGCAAAAGATCTCGTCGCGCTGGGCAACAAGGTCATCGGCGTGGTCGGGGCGAGGAACGAAAAACTGCTCATCATGGTTGACGAGCTTAAGAAGGCGTGTAGCGAGGTAATGGTAACCACGAACGACGGCTCCGCCGGAATTCAGGGGTTCGTAACCCACGCGCTTGAGGCGATTTTGAAGCGCGGGGACAAAATATCCCACGTTCTCGCCGTCGGCCCGGTGCCGATGATGATAGCGGTGTCCAACATGACCAAACCGCTTGGAATCGAGACGTTCGTCTCGTTAAACGCGATAATGGTGGACGGCACCGGCATGTGCGGCTCCTGCCGGGTTCTTGTCGGCGGGGAGACGAAGTTCGCCTGTTTCCACGGCCCGGATTTCGACGGTCACAAGGTGGATTTTGACCAGTTGATGAAGAGGCAAAAAATGTTCGTCGCCAAGGAAAAAGAGTCCATGGCGTACGCTGAAGGTCAGGAGTAGAAGATGTCCGAATTAACTACAAAACAAAGGATGGCGATACCCATCGTCCACATGCCGCTAAACAAACCGGAGCTAAGAATAACGAATTTCGAGGAGGTGCCGATCGGCTACACCCTCGAACAGGCGCAGACCGAGGCCAACCGGTGCATTCAATGCAAAAAACCGGCCTGCGTGGACGGTTGCCCCGTCGGCATCGCGATTCCGGACTTCATTAAGCTAATAGAGGATGGCAATCCGGCCGAGGCCGCTAAAAAAATCCGCGAGACGAATTTCCTCCCCGGCGAATGCGGTCGCGTCTGCCCTCAGGACAAGCAGTGCCAGGCCGTCTGCGTTGTCGGCAAAAAGGGAGACCCCGTCTATATCGGCGGGTTGGAAAGATTCGCGGCGGACTGGGAGCGCACGCATGGCACCTACACGCCCCCCGCGATACCAGTGGCTACCGGCAAAAAAATCGCCGTAATCGGTTCCGGCCCCGCCGGGCTGACGGCCGCCTACGAGCTTAGGGTGCGCGGACACGAGGTCATCGTGTTCGAGGCGTTCCACAGGGGCGGCGGCGTGTTGGTTTACGGCATACCGCGTTTCAGGCTCCCGCTAGAGTTGATAGACGAAGACATAAAAATGTTGGAAGACATAGGCGTGCAGTTTGTGTACGACACGATTATCGGCAACCTGCTCTCTCTTGACGACCTTTTGGGCAAGGAGGGGTTCGACGCCGTTTTCATAGGAACTGGCGCTGGGCTTCCCAAAATGCTCAACATTCCGGGGGAAAACTCCAACGGCGTTTACAGCGCGAACGAGTATCTCACCCGCATATACCTAATGCAGGCTATGAAGTTCCCGCGCTTCGCCACCCCGCTTTACCAGGGTAAAAAAGTGGCGGTCATCGGCGCCGGAAACACCGGGATGGACGTCCTTCGCACCGCCAAGCGGCTGGGCGCGGACGTGACATGCTACTACCGCAGGACGAGGGCCGAGGCCCCGGCGCGATCCGAGGAGTTGGAGCACGCAGAGCAGGAGTTCCTTAACTGGAAGTGGCTCTACAACCCTGTGGAGATAATCGCCGACGAGAACAACTTCGTCAAACAGATTAAATGCGAAAAAATGACGCTTTCCGAACCGGACGAGTCCGGCCGCAAAAAGCCGATTGGCACCGGCGAGTTTGTTTACGACGACGCGGACACGGTCGTCTTCTCGCTTGGGTGCGACGTGAACCCGATAATACCCTCCACCGACAAAGATGTCCGCATAAACAAATGGGGCATCGTCATGGTGGATCACGCGACATACCAGACCAGCAAGAAGGGGGTTTTTGCCGGCGGCGACGCGGTCACCGGCGGCTCCACGGTAATCTTGGCGATGGGGCAGGCCAAAACCGCCGCTCAAAACATCGACAAATACCTGAAGGGGGAGCTCAACTGGGAAAAGCCGGACGTGCCGACCGATCCAAAGGCGCCCGGCGTCCAATGGGCCGGCAGGTTCGCGCTGGCGAAGCGCTGACGGATTGGTTGCCTAACCCCAAGTGAGAACAATTAAGTCCGAGGCGATTTCCTCCGCGGTGAGGGACATGGTGATAAACGCCAACACCGACCTGGGCGAGGACGTGTTGGCCGCGTTCCGAAAAGGGGCGAAGGAGGACGGCTCCCCGATAGGGAGGGCCGTGTTCGACACGCTGATCCAAAACGCCGAGATAGCCAGAACGGAAAAAGTGCCTATTTGCCAGGACACAGGGATGGCAGTTTTCTTCGTGGAACTGGGCCAGGACGCGCGCATAGAGGGCGCCCTTTTGCAGGATGCCATCGACGACGGCGTTCGCAAGGGATACGCCGAGGGGTATTTGAGAAAGTCCATCTGCGACCCGTTCACCAGGGCCAACACAAAGGACAACACGCCCTCCGTCGTTATTGTGGAGATTGTGAAAGGTGACGGCCTGAAGATAATCGCCGCTCCCAAGGGGGGAGGAAGCGAGAACATGTCTCGGCTGACAGTGCTGGCGCCGTCCGCCGGCAAAAAGGGGATAGTGGACTTTGTGGTGAAAAGGTGCGAGGAGGCCGGCTCCAACCCCTGCCCGCCGGTCATAGTCGGCGTCGGGGTTGGAGGTTCGGCGGAAAAATGCATGACCATCGCCAAAAAGGCGCTTCTGAGAAAAATCGGCTCGGTCAACCCCGACCCGGAACTGGCTGAGTTGGAGGCGGAGACGCTGGAAAAAATTAACGCGCTCGGCATGGGGCCGCAGGGGCTGGGCGGCACCACCTTCGCCATGGCCGTTCATTTCGAGAAGCACCCGTGCCACATCGCCTCCCTGCCCGTCGCCGTGAACATCTGCTGTCACGCGAGCAGGCACAAGGAGGCGATTCTGTAATGACGGAAATAAAAAAGATAAGAACTCCGCTGGACGCCGCAACGGTGGAGTCGCTCAGAGCGGGGGACCAGGTATCCATATCCGGGGTTTTGTACACGGCCAGGGATATGGCGCACAAAAGGCTCGTGGATACGCTTGACCGCGGGGAGCCTCTGCCGTTTGACATGAACGGACAGGTAATTTATTATGTGGGGCCATCACCCGCTAAACCGGGTAAAGTGATAGGGTCTGCCGGCCCGACTACTAGTTATAGGATGGACGCATACGCCGAAAGGCTTATGGAGGTCGGCATGAAGGGGATGATCGGCAAGGGGATGCGCGACAAGAAAATCGTCGAGGCCATGAAAAAGCACAAGTGCGTCTACTTTGCGGCCATCGGCGGAGCGGCGGCGCTCATAGCCCGTTCCATCAAGGCCGCCGAGGTTATTGCATACGACGATTTGGGGACGGAGGCCGTGAGAAGACTCGAGGTCGAGGACTTCAGGGCGTTCGTGATAAACGATATTTTTGGTAACGACCTTTACGAAATGGGCAAGGCCCGGTACAAGGCCGTTGTTTAAAGCCGGGTACGCGAAGACAAGGGGGGTAATTTGAGGAAACATGACGTAGTTATAGTCGGCTCGGGTTTGGCCGGCCTTCGCGCGGCAATCGAAATGGCCGGCAAGGTTGACGTAGCCGTCGTATCCAAGGTTTACCCGTCCCGCTCCCACTCCGGTGCGGCACAGGGTGGCGTCGCGGCCGCGATGGCCAATTCGTCCGAGGACTCGGTGGAAAGCCATTTCTTCGACACTGTGAAAGGCTCCGACTACCTTGGCGACCAGGACGCCATAGAAATGATGACGAGGGAGGCCCCGGTGACCATCACGGAGATGGAGCACTACGGCCTTGCGTTCTCGCGCGACGAAAAGGGCAGGATAGCGCAGAGGGAGTTCGGCGGCCATTCGCATCCCCGCGCGTGCTACGCCGCCGACAGAACGGGGCACGCCCTTTTGCACACTCTTTTCGAGCAGTCCATGAAATACAAGGCGAACATAACCTTCTACACCGAATGGTACCTTCTCTCCCTCATTTACGAGGAGGGAAGCGCGCGCGGCGTCACCATGATGAACATTAAAACCGGCGAGATAGAGGTCGTTCACGCGAAGACAGTGTTGTTCGGCACCGGCGGCTACGGCAGGGCGTACAAGATAACCTCCAACGCGTTCGCCTGCACCGGCGACGGCATCATGGCCGCTTATCGGGCCGGGATTCCGCTTGAGGACATGGAGTTCGTGCAGTTCCACCCGACCGGCCTTCACGGGCAGGGGATACTGATGTCCGAGGCCGCAAGAGGCGAGGGGGGCTACCTTCTCAACGGCAAGGGGGAGCGCTTCATGGACAAATACGCAAAGTCCAAAATGGAACTGGCCCCGCGCGACATCGTAAGCAGGGCCGCCCAGACCGAGATAAACGAGGGGCGCGGAATCAACGGCAAGGATTACATATATGTGGATTTGCGGCACCTCGGCAAAGAGAAAATATTGGAAAAACTGCCGCAAATACGCCAGCTCGCGATAGATTTTCTTGGCGTGGACTGCATCGACAATCCCATCCCTATACAGCCGACGGCGCATTACAGCATGGGCGGCATACCGGTCGACATCGACTGCCAGGTGATAACGGACGCGGACAAGACCAAGGCGCGCGGATTTTTCGCCGCCGGGGAGTGCGCCTGCGTTTCGGTGCACGGCGCGAATAGGCTCGGGACTAATTCGTTGCTCGACGCATGCGTGTTCGGAAGGCGCGCCGGAAAGGCGGCGCTTGATTTCACGCTTTCCGCCAAGCACGAAAAGGTAAACGAGACCGAGGAGCTTAGGAAGGCCAGAAAAAGAATAGACGACCTGCTTGACACGCCGGCGACGGAGTCGGTTAACGACATAAGGAACGAGCTTAAGGAAACCATGAGCAACCATGTCGGCGTCTATCGGACCGAGGAGGGGTTGAGCCTGGCGCGCGGGGTGCTTAAAATCCTGCGCGAACGGTTCAAAAAAGCGCGGGTCACCGACCACGGAAAACTGTTCAACACCGAGTTGGTGGAGGCGCTGGAGCTTTCCAACATGCTCGAATACAGCGAGGTGATAATCGACGGCGCGCTGGCGCGCAAGGAGAGCAGGGGGGCGCACGCCCGCGTGGATTTCCCGAAGCGCGACGACGTCAACTGGCTCAAGCACACCCTGGCGTACAAAAACGCCGACGGCTCCATAAACCTTAAGCACAAGCCGGTTTCAATAACAAAATACCAGCCGGAAGAGAGGAAGTACTAATGGACGTAAAATTTTTCGTCTCAAGGTACAACTCGGAGTCGGACGCCAAGCCGCATCTTGAGGAGTTCACTCTGGAGCCGCCGCCTGGCGCCACGCTACTCGACTGCCTCAATCTCATAAAATGGAAACAGGACGGAACCCTGTCGTTCAGGATGTCGTGCCGGAGCGCCATCTGCGGCTCCTGCGCCATGAAAATAAACGGCCACGCAAGGCTCGCGTGCAAAACGCAGGCGGCCGACGTCATCGTGGACGGTCAGGTGACGGTGGAGCCGCTTGGAAACCTGCCTCTCATAAAAGACCTTATCGTGGACTTGGAGCCGTTTTGGGCCTCGATCGAAAAGGTCAAGCCGTGGCTCGTCCCGGACGAGACAAAAGTTTACGCCAGAGAGAGGCTTCAAAGCCACCACGACCAGTTGAAGATAGACGCGGCCTCGACCTGCATCATGTGCGCGTCCTGTTATTCCGACTGCAACGTGCTGGGGGTCGACCCGAAATTTCTCGGCCCCGCGTCACTCGCCAAGGGCCAGCGTTTCGTTTTCGACACGCGCGACTCGGAGAAGAAGGAAAGGCTCGCCTTTCTTGTACAAACGCACGGCATGTGGGATTGCACCCACTGTGCCGAATGTTCCACAAGGTGTCCGACCGACGCGAAGCCGCTTGAGCGCATAGTGGAGCTACGCCAGGCCGCCATAGAAGGCGGGTTTACCAACAGCAACGGCGCGCGCCACGTCCTTGGGTTCCGCGAGTCCATAGGCGGATTCAAGGGAATCGGCGGCGGCGGAATGCTCAACGAGAACTATCTGCCGATAAGGTCCGTGGGATTCGACCTTGGCGGCATATTCAGCCTTCTTCCCGTCGGGATAAGAATGATAATGCGCGGGAAAAACCCGCCGATTATCCCGCACATTATCGACAAAATAGGCGAGGTGAGAAAAATGTTCCGCAGATACGACGAATACCGGAAGGAGGGTGAGAAATGAGGTACGCTCTTTTTACCGGATGCGTCGCCAAAGGGGCTGGTCGCGAATTGATGGCCGCCACGACCTACGCCGCCGAAAGGCTTGGCATACAGCTTAACGAGATGAAGGACGCCAGCTGTTGCGGCGCCGGGGTGTTGGACGACGACAACCACTTTCTGGCCGACACGCTAAACGCCCGAACCTTCTCTCTGGCCGAGGAGCAGGGGCTGGACATAATGACGATATGCGGCACCTGTCAGGGTGTCATGCGCACGGCGCAGATGAAGATGGACAGGGATCCCAAATACAAGGCGAAGGTGAACGAACAGCTTAAAAAAGACACCGGAAGGGTTTATACCGGAAAGCTGAAGATAAAACATTTCTATCAGGTCATACACGAGAACTACGGACTGGACAGCCTCGCGGCGCGCGTCACCAACAAGCTAACCGGGCTGAAGGTGGCCCCCTTCTACGGATGTTACGTGTTGAGACCGCACGAGTTTTCCGACACAAAAATACCGGACAAGCCGGACTACCTCGAGAAGATGATAACCGCGGTCGGCGGAACGCCGGTGGACTACCCAGAAAAGCAAAAATGTTGCGGCTTCCCGATACTTATGCCGAACAAGACGAACTCCCTACAGCTTTCCGGCAACGCGATATTAGGCGCCATCAAGGCCGGGGCGGACTGCATCGTAACCCCTTGTCCGTTGTGCCACCTAAACATGGATTCATACCAGCCGGAGATAGAGGTGATACTGGAGAAGAAGCTAAACCTGCCGATACTCCATTATCCGCAACTGCTGGCGCTGGCTCTAGGAGCCACGTTGGACGAGGTGAAGGCGAACACGCACATCGTAAGGCCGAACAAAGCCCTCCACGACACAACCGACTAAAACCCCCCCTCTTTTTCGTGAACAACACGGATTAGACGGGGTTTTTGTGCGTCTCGGTTGCACCTTAAATTTGAATAAGTTACAAGAAGAAACGCCTATCTGGGGGCTATCGGCAAATATAATTGTTGCAACTCAAAAGTTCCATGATATAATTAAATTTAGTCATTAAAAAATCATGTCCAATTCCAACGGATGGGCGGTTCCCTAAATGAAAAACAAACTTGTCGTTCACACTCACCACATTGCGAGTCACTTCACCAACGGTCTTTGGCCTGTCGGGGCGCTCTTACTGGCGGTTTATCTAATAATCGGCGACAGGAGTTACGAGACCGCGTCGTTCTACTGTTTCTTTTTTTCCACGCTGTCCGCGCCGTTTGTTCTGGGTTCGGGATGGATGGATTGGAAGAGCCGTTTTCAGGGGCGTCCTACAAGGATATTCAACCACAAGCGGATTTTTGGCCTGCTTTTTGTGGTAACATCCGTTTTATTGGTTGTTTGGCGCGCAACTGACGGGGCGGTGGCCGCGCCAGAAAGCCAATACAGACTCATATATATATCGCTGGCGTATGTTGACGCCGCTTTTGTCGTTTATTTGGGATATCTGGGAGGCAAGTTTATCTAATGTCCTCGAAGGAACGCAGGGATTTGGAACGGAAAATCGAGGCGCTGATAATGGCGATTCCACGCGAGACGGAAGCGCAGGAGTACTACCTCGAACTGGAGCGCGAGTATAATGACCAAGCCTCTAAGGAGATGTTCAGGTTTCTCGCCGATCAGGAAAAAAGTCACAGAATCCATCTGGAGGCGATCCTCGCGCGGCTCGAAGTACAGCTCGCAAAACTCCCCAAATAGCCGCGTCCTAAAGTCCGGAATCAGACCGGTATTTTAACGACGACTTTTCTCACGTCTTCCGAGGTGTCGACACAGCATCCCGGTTTGTGAGCGTCGCTTGGATAAAATACTCCGAACAGCCCCGGCTTGAGCGACAGCGATATTTCTTCCGCCGAGTTTTTGTAAAACTCGATGTCCTTTTCAGGATTGTACGCGATTTTCGTCTCAAGACCCTTAGTCGTCTGCCAGCCCACCAGCTCCCGACCTGATAGCAACGCCTGAATGTCCGCGTATTTCCTATGGCTTTCCGGATTCTTCCCGTCCGCCGGGGCGGTGGGGTAGGTTTGTATCATTGCATACGCGCCACCATCTAACTCGTACCTTCCGTCCGTCGGATTATCCCGAAGCGCGTTTTGAATAAAATCGATTCCGACCGAAAAGGGGGATGACACCGGAAAATAAAGCCCCGCGTTCTCAATCCTGTCAAATATCATTTCATCCCTTTTGCCCAAGAGGTTTCGTTTCCAAACCGTCGACGTCCGATTTTAACCGCCATAGTAACAGAAGCCCGGGGACTCCGGTGAGAGAGGCGATGACGAAGAACTGCGTCCAACCCACTCCGTCCACCACATATCCGGCGGATGGGGATATGAACACCCGCCCGAGCGACGCAAGCGACGAGAGCAGGGCGAACTGCGTGGCGCTGTACGCCCTGTTGCAAAGCGCCATCAGCATCGCCACGAACGCGGAGGTCCCCATTCCTCCGCAAAAATTCTCCACCCCGACGGCGAAGACCATCACAGGATAATTTTTTCCCGTAGCCGCCAGCAGGGAGAAGGCCAGGTTCGAGCCGGCCTGCATCAAACCGAAGATAATCAGGGAGCGGAAAAGCCCCAGCCGCACCATCAGCGCGCCGCCGAGCATCGCCCCCGCGATAAGCGATATCAGTCCGAATCCCTTGTTCACTATCCCCACCTCCGATGGGGTGAACCCCATCCCGCGTATGAGGAACGGCGTCGTCATAATCCCCGCGTATGCGTCCGGCAGTTTGAAAAGGACTATCAGGAGCAGGAGTGCAAACGCCGACCGGCGTTGGAAAAAATCCTTTAACGGGTTTACGGCCGCCTCCAAAAGCGTGCGGGGAGGGGTGCCGTTGGTCATAGGCTCCGGCGAGAGCAAGATTGTTGCCATGCCGACCGTCATAAGCGCCCCCATAACCATGTAAGTTGTGCGCCAGCCGATATGGTCGGAGAGGATGAGCGCCAGCGCGCCGGAAACGAGCATCGCTATGCGGTACCCCGCCACGAACACGGCCACCCCCTCGCCCCGTTCCTCCGGGCGCAGGATGTCGGTTCGGTAGGCGTCTATCACGATGTCCTGCGATGCGCCCAGGAACGCGGTGATTATGGCGATGATTCCGATAAGCGTCGGGGAATCCACCGGGGAGCCGAACGCCATGACGACGATGGCAATTAACAGCGCGATTTGCGTCGTCAGTATCCATCCGCGTCTTCGCCCAAGAAACGGCGGCGCGAAGCGGTCCATGACCGGAGCCCAAAGGAATTTGAGAGTGTACGGAGCACCGACCAGCGCGAAAAGCCCTATGGTGCGTATGTTCACCCCGGCGACGGCCATCCATGCCATTAGCGTGCCGGCGGTCAGCGCGAGCGGGAGTCCGGATGAGAATCCGAGGAAAAGCATGGAGGCTATCCTGCGGTTAAGAAGCGCGCTTCGGTAGGCGGATAAGTCCATGCGCCGTATCCTAACCCGGTTTATCCGCAGATTTCACAGATTTACGACGATTGGGATTTGTAGGGGCGCATTCAATGCCGCATAAACCTGTGTGAATCCGCGAATAATCCGAAGCCGGAAACCGCGCTTGCCAAAAAAGGTTCTATATAGTAATGTTTTATGTAGAAATTAACATTGGGAGGATTTATGGGAGTGAAGAAAAATGACGCGGGGGGGAAGAGGCCGACCATTGCACTGTTGGAGACGGCCCAAGCCGCCTATGTGGCGACAGTCGGGGGGGACGGTTATCCAGACATCAGGGCGATGTTCAACCTGCGCCGGGTCGGGCAGTTTCCCGGCTTGGCGGAGGTGTTTGAGGGGCATGACGACAACCACGTTCTTTATTTCACCACCAACAGTTCGGCGAGGAAATTGGGGCAGATACTCAACAATCCGCGGGCGGCGGTCTACTATTCCCTTCCTTCGGACTTTACCGGCTTGTCGCTTGTGGGGGACTTGGAGGTCGTCGTCGACAAGGAAGAAAAAAGCCGTATTTGGCAGAAGGGGTGGGAACTCTACTATCCGGGCGGGGTGGAGGATCCCGACCACACCGTTTTGAGGATGTTGCCGAAGCGCGGGATATTCTACCATCAGCTAAAGCGCGAATTATTGGAGTTCCCGCCCAAGTGAACAGGCCAAAGCGCGAGGGGGGATTTCTTCTCTCCAAGATTCACCAGATGTCTAAAAGGATTTTTTCTAAAAAACTGAAAAAGGCGGGGTTGGGGGAAATCAACTCGGCGCAGGGGCGCATCCTGTTCGTCCTTTGGCGAAAAGACGGCATCCCGATAACCGAGCTTGCGAACAAAACAGCGCTGGAAAAATCCACGCTTACCGCCATGCTTGACCGGCTGGAGCGCAAGGGTTTGCTTAAACGCGTCCGTCCCCCGGAGGATAGACGAAAAATATTGATAGTCCTGGTTCCCGCACACATCGGCTTGGAAAAAAAGTTCGAAAAGGTGTCTGCCGAGATGGGGACGCTTTTCTATGATGGTTTTTCCGAGAACGACAAGGATAGGTTCGAGGGGTATCTACGGCGGGTTTTTTCCAACTTGGATAAAAACGGGGGCGGGCGGCGGTAAGACGCTAATCTTTCCTTTATTCTTGTAATAAAGAGGGTTAGAATGACTTCCTTTCGGAGGGCACCGTAGCCAAGTGGTAAGGCAGAGGTCTGCAAAACCTTCATCCCCCGGTTCGAATCCGGGCGGTGCCTCCAAATATTTTTACCGACCGTTATTTTTTGTGCGTTCGTGGCGCGAAAAGCAGGATTTAGCAATGCCCTTTATTTTAACCCCCCAACATGTTAAAATTCACGGGCTTTGATGGAACCCTCTGGTCAGGGGGAATAGGGAAATAATGGGTAAATTGAGTAATTAAGGAGGGGGAAAATGGGTCTAAATCTAGCCCAAAAAATATTGAAAGCTCACCTTGTCGAAGGGGAGATGGTCGCGGGCAAACAGGTCGGTATTCGCATTGACCAAACTCTCACGCAGGATGCCACCGGCACCATGGCATACCTCCAGTTTGAGGCGATGGGGGTTCCGAGAGTAAAGACTAAATTATCAGTTAGTTACATCGACCACAACATGTTGCAGGACGACTTTAAAAACGCCGACGACCACATCTATCTCCAAACCGTCGCGGCGAAATACGGCCTATATTTTTCCCGACCCGGCAACGGAATATGCCACCAAGTTCATCTGGAGCGGTTTGGCGCGCCTGGGCAGACCCTTTTGGGCTCCGACAGCCACACCCCGACGCAGGGGGGGCTTGGCATGATATCCATAGGCGCGGGCGGCCTTGACGTTGCGCTTGCCATGGCGGGACAGCCGTTTTACCTCAACTGGCCAGAGGTTGTTAACGTGAAACTTACCGGCAAGCTAAAGCCTTGGGTTGCGGCGAAGGACATAATTTTGGAAGTCCTGCGCAAGCTGACCGTGGCCGGCGGCGTTGGAAAAATAATCGAATATTCCGGCCCCGGCGTTAAGAGTTTGTCCGTTCCCGAACGCGCGACCATAACGAACATGGGCGCGGAGCTTGGGGCGACGACCTCCGTTTTCCCGTCCGACGACGTCACAAAGAAATTCCTGACCGCCCAAAAACGGGGGAACGTGTTCAAGGCCGTATCAGCGGACGCGGATGCCACCTACGAAACAACCGTGGAAATAAACCTGGACAAGCTGGAGCCGCTTCTGGCCCAGCCGCACAGCCCGGATAACGTCACCGAGGTCAAAGCGCTCAAGGGGACGAAGGTGACACAGGTCGCGGTCGGCTCGTGCACCAACTCCTCGTTCCGCGACCTCATGACGGTTGCCGGGATGTTGAAAGGGAAAACCATCGCCCCCGGCCTTTCGCTTGCGGTCACGCCCGGCTCCAAGCAGGTTTACGAGATGATATCCGCCAACGGCGCGCTTAAGGACATCATAGCCTCCGGCGCCAGGATTTTGGAGTCCGGTTGCGGCCCGTGCATAGGCATGGGATTCGCCCCGAGTAGCGGCGGCGTTTCTATTCGCTCGTTCAACAGGAATTTCCAGGGGCGCTCCGGCACCAAGGACGCCAAGGTTTTTCTGGCGTCCGTCGAGACCTGCATCGCGGCGGCGCTGACGGGCGAGATTACCGACCCGCGCAAAATCGGCAAAACCGCCCCGAAAATAACTTGGCCCAAGACGTTCTTGGTTCAGGACAACATGCTCATTAAACCGGCGAAAAAAGCGGTGGAGGTCGTTCGCGGGCCGAACATCAGGCCGCTTCCGGAGTCAAAACCGCTGTCCTCCCCTCTCACGGGCGAGGTTCTTTTGAAGACCGGCGACAACATCACCACGGATCACATCATGCCGGCCGGCGCGAAGATTCTCCCGCTTCGCTCCAACATCCCGGAAATATCCAAACACGTTTTCGCGGCGGTCGACCCGACTTTCCACGACCGCGCTAAGGCGGCCGGCGGCGGATTCATTGTCGGAGGCGTGAACTACGGCCAGGGTTCCTCGCGCGAGCACGCCGCTCTCGCCCCGATGTACCTCGGGGTAAAGGCGGTCATAACCAAGGCGTTCGCCAGGATTCATCGCTCGAATCTGGTGAACTTCGGCATAATCCCGTTCACCTTTGTCAACGCGGCGGATTACGACAAGATTGCACAGGGGGACAAGCTTACGATAAACGTCGGAACCCTCGACGGGGACGATGTAGTAATCCACGACGAGACAAATGGGATACAGATTCCCGTGAAACACAGCCTGAGCGCGAGGGAAAAAGAACAGATAAAGGCCGGCGGCGCGTTGGGATTGGCGCGTCAGGCTAAGTAAAACGACAAACAATATGAAGAGGTTTTAATTGCATTATGGGAAAAGAAAATAGACGCTGGAAAATAACTGTTGTCGGCTCCGGCCACGTTGGGGCGTCAACGGCCCAGCTTTGCGCGTACAAAAACCTCGGCGACGTGGTTTTGATAGACATCATAGAAGGCGTGCCGCAGGGGAAGGCACTCGACCTTAACGAGTCCGCGCCGATAGAGGGGTTCGACATGCGCCTAACCGGAACGAACGATTACGCCGACACAAAGGATTCGGACATCGTCGTCATCACGGCGGGGCTTCCGCGAAAACCGGGAATGAGCAGGGAAGACCTGCGTGACGTAAACGCGAACATCGTCAAGGACGTCGCGGAAAAGGTCGGCGCCCATTCGCCGAACTGTTTCATGATAGTCGTTTCTAACCCGGTCGACACGATGACCTGGGTCGCGATGAAGTACGCTAAACTGGCAAAGAACAGGATAGTCGGCATGGCGGGCGTGCTTGACGCGGCCCGCTTCCGCCATTTTATCGCGGCGGAGCTGGGCGTGAGCCACGACGACGTCCACGCGATGGTGCTCGGTCTTCACGGGGAGGACATGGTGCCGCTTCCGACGCACACCAGCGTTTCCGGCGTGCCGATAACCGAGCTAATCTCGGCTGAAAAAATCAAGGCGATGGTGGAGCGCACCCGCGACGGCGGCGCCGAAATCGTCAAGTACCTCAAAACTGGTAGCGCGTACTACGCCCCCGGCTCGTCCATCACGCAGATGGTGCAGTCCATCGTGAGGGACGAAAAACGGGTTCTGCCCTGCCCGGTTTTCCTTGAAGGGGAGTACGGCATTAACGGCATATTCATGGGCGTTCCGTGCGTGTTGGGAAGCTCCGGGGTGGAGAAAATAATCGAGCTAAAACTTGGCGCCGAGGAGAAGGCGTTGATGAACAAATCCGCCGAAGGCGTAAAGAAAAGCGTCGCGCAACTGAAAGTCTAAGTTCTCCAAACAGTTCTATCATGCGGGTGCGCCGACCACGGCGTTCCCGCTTTTTTTTCGCACAAATAAAAAAAACGTCCGCCCCTTTTTAGGGACGCCGGTTGTCAGAATTAATCTGGGATGAAAATTCCTTAGTGGTCGGAGCCGCTATTGTGGTCGGTGCTTGTGCCAGTTGTTCCGCTATGTTCGCCTGTGCCGGTTCCTCCGGTTTCGCCGCCGCCTGTGGTGCCGGGGCCGGTGACGTTGACTCCGTCGGTGGTGCTACTACCCGTTCCGCCGGTGGCAGAGCCGCCTTTGTCACCTTTGTTGTCGCCTTTGTCTATTATGGCCACCGTGCCTGCGGGAGGCACAAACCCGTCATTAGTGTTCGTACCAGTGGTCGTGTCAGTACCCGTACCCGTGGCAACGGCTAGCAACCTGTATTTTGAGTCCTTGCTGTCCGGGATTCCGTTGCCGTCCTCGTCGTTTTGATCCAAAGGATTAAGAGAGCTGGTCAAAGTCGTCGAACCAGTCGAAGCGCCTGTGGATGTGCCAGTGCCGGTTCCTGTCGCGGTGCCTGTTGAGTTTGTGTCGGAACCGACTGTGTCCGGGACGTCTATTTTTCCAAGATTAATGGCGGGCGCCGGGGTTGTCGTGGCGCGGGTGGCGGGCGCGGCGCTGGCGCCAACCTTGTTGTTAGTAACCGTGAAATATTTTGTCGTGGCGGAGCCGGTGGAGGCAACGCTGGCCGGAAAACTCAACGTGGCCGCCGTGGCTCCGTTTTGGCCGACAAGGTCGACCTGATATGTGGAGTTTACGGGGAGGCTAAGAGTAAAAGAAGCGCTGGTTGTCCCGGATACCTGGGTTGAAAACGTCGCGCCGTCCCCCAACCTTACCATTTTCACCGCGCTAACATTGCTTATGTTGCCTGCCAACAGGCCGGTGACATCCCTTGTTGCGACCGGGGTGCTTCCGCCCGCTCCGCACGCGGAAAGAATTCCCGCCAATCCAAGCACCGTGACCAACATTAATAATCCATTCTTTTTCATCTTAACAAGTCTCCATAGCAAAGTTTGATTTAACTCAAAGTATATTCACTTTTCTAACTTCATGGAAGTAAAGCAGGATTTGTGCCAGATTTAAGGCGCGTTTTGGGTAATTATAATATTTTGAAAAACAAGGGGATAGGTGAATTTCGAGTTTATCACATCGACTTGGAAATCGGGATGCTAAAAATCAGAACAGTCGGCATGTCCTAATATGGGACACGACATGTTTTTAATTAAACGGCGGTTTTTACCTGGCTTTTTCCTGAATTTTAATCGCTTGCGCGATGTCTGATTTGCTGACGAGTCCGTTTTCAAGAAGTATTTCCCCAATCCGCTTATTTCGCTCGTTCTCCCGTTGTTTTTTCAATGCGTTTTCAAGTTCGGCGGCGGAGAGGGAGTTCACAATATAACGCATTAATATCTCGCCCAACAGAAGCCTCTGTTTCTGTTTTTTTTCATGGACTACCTCGTTATCCGCAATCGCCGATTGAATCTTTGAGGACGCGGACTTTATCCCGTCGCCGACCTTGTCCGCCGTTTTTGTGAAAACCCCGTAGATTACCTTGGCGGCGAACGCTCCGACAATCAACGCGATAGGGATAAGGATGTAGGCGCCGATGACGGCGGCATTCTCGGTTTTTTTTGCCACCAACACTTCGGAGGCTTCGGCGTGTTGCCGAGCTATTTCTTTGGCGGTGTCGGCGATTTCATCGGCGGCCTCGTCGGCGGCATCCCCTACGGCGTCCCCCACCGCGCCCGCCGCATCCTCAAGGAACGGAATCAAATGCTGTGTGACGAGGTCTGGAATATGATTCCACGCGTGAACAAAATCCACCTTAATCTCCCAATCTAAAAATTGTGCCGTTCCGATTAAGGTAGCATAGGATGCCGGTCGGTTCCAATTATCCCGTAAAAGCTTGAAAAAGATTATTGTTGAGTTTTTTTGCGGCGGGGGGGTATAATCATTTTTCGTGTTTTATGCTTATTAACAGTTTATCGCCGGTAAAGCGCCGGTTTTTGGAAGGGGTGAGAGCTTTTGCCCGGAATTAGGGTTAGGGAAAACGAGTCTTTTGAATACGCCCTCAAGCGATTTAAGAAGCAGTGCGAGAAAGTCGGAGTGCTGTCTGAAATTCGCAAAAGGGAGCATTACGAAAAACCGTCGGTTAAGAAGAAAAAGAAAATAATCGCGGCCCGTAAGAAAAAATACAGCCGCTATTAAAATTGTGGGGGGCGCATGAAATGCGCCCTCCTACGAATTGTGGGGTTTTGATGACGCTTAAAGCTCGTATCGAAGAGGATTTCAAGACGGCCTTTAAATCGCAGGACAAGTTCGCAACTGGCGTGCTCCGGATGATAAAGGCAGAGATGAAAAACCGCGAGATCGAGAAGGGGGTCGGCTACGTCCTGACCGACGCCGAAACGGTGTCCGTCGTCACCACCGGCATCAAGAAAAGACGCGATTCGATAGAGATGTTCACTAAGGGCGGCAGGCAAGAGCTCGCCGACAACGAGTCCAAAGAGGTCGAGTTCCTGTCGCGCTATCTCCCAGCCATGATGGGCGAGGACGAGCTTCGCGGCAAAATTCAGGCAATCGTCGCCGGCATGGGGTCGCCCACCGCGAAACAGATGGGGCAGGTCATGAAGGCAGTAATGACCGAGGTCGCCGGAAAGGCGGACAACGCCATGGTGAGCCGCCTTGTAAAAGAGGCTTTGGTCGGCTAATTGTTCCCAATGGCCGTTTTCATGCGACGCGCGATTTAAAGTCCGGAGGCGCTCCGTTATGGCCGTGTTATTCCCGCGCGATGTTATAGACCGCGTTCGTGATTCCGTGGATATAGTCGAGTTAATTTCCTCCTACGTCACCCTTAAAAGAAGCGGCGCCAACTACACCGGGTTGTGCCCGTTCCACTCCGAAAAAAGCCCCTCGTTCAGCGTTAGCCCCGCAAAGCAGTTTTACCATTGTTTCGGGTGCGGCGAGGGGGGGAACGCGATATCGTTCGTGATGAAGCGCGAGAACCTCCCGTTTGTGGAGGCATTGGAGCTTCTTGCGGGAAGGGGCGGGGTGACGCTTCCAAAACGCTCGGAGGAGCCGGCGGAATACGCGAAAATCTACGAGATAAACAAACTGGCCGCCGATTTCTACCGCGAGCAGTTTTCGAAAAACTCCCCGGCGGCAAAGTACGCCGAGGAAAGGGGGCTGTCGCCGGAAACCCTGGAAAAATTCCTAATCGGCTACGCGCCCGATTCATGGGACTCATGCATCAAGCACCTCGCCTCAAAAAAATTCTCCGAAAGCGAGGTCGAACTGGCGGGACTGGCGAAAAAAAGCTCGGCCGGAAATTTGATAGACGTTTTTCGCAACCGGATGATATTTCCTATTCTGGACGAGCGGGAGAGGGTGGTGGCCTTTGGCGGGCGCGCGCTTGCGAAGGATGAAAAAGGGCCGAAATACATGAACTCCCCGGAAACCCCGGTTTACACAAAGGGGCGGGTGTTGTACGGCCTTAACCGCGCCGGACAGAGCATCCGCAAGCTGGATCAGGCGTTGATAGTGGAGGGATATATGGATCTCATCGCCCTGCATCAGGCGGGCGTCGAGAACTCCGTCGCCTCGTCCGGCACGGCGTTCACCGACGGGCAGTGCAGGCTTTTGCGGCGATACTCTTCCAACTTCGTGATGGTGTTCGACGGGGACGAGGCGGGAAAAAAGGCGGCGGCGCGCGCGACCGAGGTTGCCTCCGCCCAGGAATTAAGGCCGGCGGTCGTCATGCTTCCCGCCGGCAAGGATCCGGACGACGTCATCAAGGCAGGCGGCGCAAAGGCGTTTATGAGCATAATGAAGGAAGCCAAGCCGTACATGACGTATCTGATAGAGCAGGCGTGTCTTAAACACGACATGACGACGGGGGAGGGGAGGGCCGACGCCGCGCGCTCCGTCTTGCCGGAGCTTGCGCGGATGCGCGACCAGCTGGAGCGCTCCAGTTGCGTCGGCTTTCTTGCCGAAAAAACGGGCATCTCCGTCGAAAGGATAGAGGCGCGTCTGAAAACCGGCCCCGCAAAATCGGGCGGAAGCGCGACACCGGCGGCCCCCCCTAAAATCGCCGTGCCGCTGAAAACCGTCAGCCAAAAACTTAAACAAATTAAACCGCCCCCAAGGGAAAAATCTATTATGCGCGCGATACTGGACAATCCCGAAAACTTAAACGGGAAATGGAAGGCGTTGGAGCCGGGCGATTTTCAGACGAAGGGGTTTGGGGTTATGGTGGAGCACGTCCGGGCCTGCCTTGTGTCGGGAGCTACTTCGGCTGACGAAATCATTGAAAGCATTGAGGATGCGGAATTAAAGGCCGGTATAAGGGGGTTGGCTATAGAGGACATAAAACCACATCCGTCTGTTCAGCTTGACGCACTCGTTGCCGAACTGCATGAGGCGGAGCTGGCGCGCACAGGGGAGACGGAGAGGAAGCGGATAATCGCCGATAAAAAAACTGACGCCGAGAAATTGAATTAATCGTTATGATGTGTTACCCTAATCGTTTGTTTTAACGCAATTGTAATCGTAACCGTTTTTTGAGGTCCCGCGCGTATGACCATTAAAAAGCTCCAGAAACTGCCGGAAGTCCAACAGCTTCTAAAGTTGGGCAAAGGAAAGGGGTTCGTAACCCAAAAAGAGTTCAACACCGCCTTTCCTGCGCCGCTGTTTACTGGCGACCAGAGGGACAGCCTCTCCCGGTTTTTCACCGAGGACAACTCGATATCCATAAACGCCGAGGAGGAAAAGAAGGGCAAGGCCGCCAAGCCCGCCGTCAACACCACGTTGGCGGACGAGGTGGAGGACGTGCCGTCGCTTTCCTCGGAAGACCCGGTGAGGATGTACCTCAAAGAGATGGGGAGCATCCCGCTACTAACCCGCGAGGGGGAGGTTACGATTGCCAAGCGGATAGAGTCCGCCCAAAACAGCATCATTGACGCTATTGTGACATGCCCCGTTACGATGAAGGAGATAGCGGTGCGCTTGGCGGGACTCAAGGATGGAAGCATCCCCGTGCAGACGCTCGTGGTTTGGGGCGACGTTGAGGAAACCTCCATGAGCAAGATAATCGGGGAGGGGAAAAGGGTCGTCAAAACAATCGGCAAGTTGGAGTCGGCGTACAAAGACTGGCGCAAATTCAGCGAAAAGGTCGACCCCAAAAAACTAAAGCCCGCGCAGTTGGCCAAGTTTCAGGAGAAAAATAAGAAACACATCGAGGTGTTGCGGAAAAAGCTCTCCGACGTAAATCTTAATCAAGGACAGCTTGACGCAATCATCGCGGCAATCGGGGTCTACAACAAGCAGGGACTCTCGCTCCTGCACGAGATAGACAAGTTGAACGCTCTGTTGGCTCCGCCACCGCCCCCAGCCAAGAAAAAGGGGAAAAAGGTACATGTGGTCGCCCACAAGCCGGTCAACAAGGCCGAGGTGAAAAAAAGGCTCGAATCGGCGCAAGCTAGAATTCGCGCGCTTGAAAAAGAGGTCGGCCTAAGGGCCGTCGTGCTGGCGGAAATCAAGAGAAGGATAGACATCGGCAGGCTCACAGACCGTCAGGCAAAAAAAGAGCTGGCGGAGGCGAACCTTAGGCTCGTCGTATCCATAGCAAAGAAATACACAAACCGAGGTTTGCAGTTTCTCGACCTGATTCAGGAGGGGAACATCGGCCTGATGAAGGCGGTGGACAAGTTCGAGTATCGCCGCGGCTATAAATTCTCCACCTACGCCACGTGGTGGATACGGCAGGCCATCACCAGGGCCATAGCGGATCAGGCTCGCACCATCCGCATACCGGTGCACATGATAGAGACCATCAACAAGCTCATCCGCACCGCCCGCCACCTCGTGCAGGAGCTAGGGCGCGAACCCAAGCCGGAGGAGATAGCGATAAAGATGGGGATGGCCGTCGAGAAGGTCAGGAAAGTTTTGAAGATAGCGGAGGAGCCGATATCCTTGGAGACTCCGATAGGCGAGGAGGAAGACTCGCATCTTGGGGACTTCATAGAGGACAAGAAAATGTTGTCCCCGGTAGACTCCGTGATAAAGATGAACCTTAAGGAGCAGACGGCGAAAGTTCTTCAGTCGTTGGCTCCGCGCGAGGAGATGGTTTTGCGGAAACGGTTCGGCATCGGGCTGGATACCGAACACACGCTTGAGGAGGTCGGGCAGGATTTCGAGGTGACCAGGGAGCGAATACGCCAGATAGAGGCGAAGGCGCTCAGGAAGCTGAGGCATCCGAGCCGGAGCAAGCGTCTGCGAAGCTTTATAGAGAGCTGACCGGAAATTTTTTCCGTTTTGCGTCATAATTAAGTCGTTTAAAAGGGCCTATAGCTCAGTTGGTTAGAGCCCCCGGCTCATAACCGGGTTGTCCTAGGTTCAAGTCCTAGTGGGCCCACCATTAAAGGCAAATATGGGCGTTGGGTGGAAGAGGTCATCTTCTGAACCCCGGCGCCTTCTTAACCTTAAATCCTATTGTCGTTACCAACGGGCAAGAAACGTCCCAAGGCTTTTATCTAATAAGGGTTTCGGGGTGGCGGGATGCAACGCGCAACAAAGCCACAGCCGCGCCCCGTGGCTTGCGCCTACCTTGCTCCCACCCCTGCAAGGTACGGATGCTGACACCCAGCAGACCGGCAAAGGCCGACTGGGAAAGGCTCATTTTCTCACGTATATTATGAATATGCTCGGCAGAGAAAACGGTGTAGCGTTTTCCGCCACCGGCCTTGATTTCTCGAAGTCCTTCAAGTATTTCCTCGCCAAGATTCCTTTTCTTTTTCATCTCTCAATTTCCTCCGCTATGGTCTTTAATTGTTTTACCGTAAGGTCTTCCATCTCGCTTTTGGCGTATATGGTCAACAGATAAATCTGGCCCGATTGGGAGCGGTAATAATAGATTATTCTATATCCGCCCCGTTTTCCCTTTCCCTTGCCTCCCCAGCGCATTTTACGGATTCCTCCGCTCCCTTTTATGGTGTCTCCAGTTTCCGGGTTTTTTATTAGTGCCTGTTGGAGCGCGTTAAATTCTTCATCCGAAAGATAATGCGCCAACTGTTTGGCGAATCTGCTCGACTCTATGAATTCAATCATTTTCAACATATGTTAAAAGTGTACGCCAATGACGTATGATAGTCAATGGCGTAGTTTTGCGTGCTTATCATTAAAGGCAAATATGGGCACTGGGTGGAAGAAATAGTTTTCTGAAGCCCGGCCGCCTTCTTAACCTACACAGCCAGCGAGCTGGACAGCAAAAGCAGTTGCCGAGCCATCGCCCTTGAGCAGGTGAAGCGGATACTCTTGCAGGAACTCGGCGTATAAGCTCTTTAGGGTCAGGTCTTGCATTGTAGCATTTGTTAGCTGGCACTATGGAATAGTTCACGGTGAATTTAGGAAAAGAGGACGCAACCATTTTTTTAAGATTCTACCGAACTAGAATGCTTTATTCGTTCTAGGGAACTGGAGTCGCTACGATTCGGCGGGGTTGCTATATCTTCACTAATAGGTGCGGCCAGCGCCGCACCTATTGAGAATGAGACCGCCAAAATGAAAAGCTACATGGGGGGAGGGGGTTCTTTTTCCTTCCCATCCTCGGTTCCGCAACACCCGTCCTGCGAGTGTCCGTGCCACCCTTTTCCAAAGCCCCAGCCGTGACGACCTCGATGGCCGCATCCCCCGAACAAAATCCGCGTAAGGAC
>Ga0315281_10001044_pt1 | contig 40336 bp, 36 predicted proteins | sample YL17G07_0_MG_FD_204540 | JGI IMG/M metagenome (GOLD analysis project Ga0315281, IMG submission 204540) | Sediment microbial communities from Yellowstone Lake, YNP, Wyoming, USA - YL17G07_0 | ecosystem: Environmental > Aquatic > Freshwater > Lake > Sediment | place: USA: Wyoming | collected...
AACAGACAAACGAATGGATAGGTATCGCTCGTCGAAGTCTCCCCATCTCGCACTCTAACATCGCTTACTCGATCAAGCATGTCTACGCCACGCCTCGCCATGATGTTGGATAGCCCAGGGTCTTCTCCCATCGTCACTATCGCGACGAGTCCGCGTTTGCTCCATTTCGAGTCTTGGCCCAACTGTTCGGTCAGGGCCGCTGGCGTGAGGCTGGCCAAGTCCAAGTAGTTCACCTTCCTCTTGAACGCCTGCTGCATGATCAGTTTGTTGAACCGCGGATGAGATGCGTTGACGACCACATCTGATCCGCTAATGAATCGACCCACCTGGCTAGGCTCACCGGCATCCAACCGGAGTGCCGTGGCTCCAGGACACAATTTTGCGACTTCATGTAGCCTAGAACGATCAATGTCGCCGACCTTCACAGCCGCCTCCTCAGTTCTAGCTAGATGACCAGCAATGACCTGCCCGACTCCTCCTGCACCAATGACTGACAACTTCAACGCTAACACTGTCGACTCGGTACTGCTGTGGGGGTAAATAACAAGTACGTCAATTCGATGAGGCACGTTGGTGCAGCTGACTGTGCTTCCTTATGCACTCGCAATCTTGGAGACAATCTCTTGTATGATTCTGAATGACATTCCCCAGATCATGTGATCCAGGTACACGTAACAGCCCATTGAGACCTCTCGGTCACCGATCGGAATGGTGATCGAAGAAACGTTCTTCGGGTTCAACAGGAATGCCATCGGGACCCAAAAGACTTCTCTGGCTTCTCGGCTCGTCATGGGATGAACTTCGCTCACTCGAAGAAAGAGGAATGGGGTAACTACCATTGGAGCGTTCTTCGGCTGGACGTTGCTTAGACAGCCAAGGAATTCTTGTTTCTGTATGTTGATCCCTACTTCTTCCATCGTCTCTCTGACAGCCGTGTCAAAGAGAGTCCGATCTTTGGAGTCGGCGTGGCCTCCTGGGAAAGCCATCTGGCCGGACCATGGATCACCTGGGTTCTCACTCCGTTTTATCATGAGAAGCCACAGATCATCTGCCTCTTCCTTGAAGAGTACCGCCACGGCGCCTCTAGGCTTCTTCGAGTCAGAGCGAAAAGGCTCCTGCTGACCTCTCAGCGATAGCCTCAGCGCTTCAAGCATTCTTCGAGATGAGAAAGATGTCATGCCCGTTGACGTACATGTCGCCAGCCCAAGTTGCGAACGCTTACGGAGGGCAACGAATAGAGCCTTCGGTTTCCACTTCTGTCTTCAGTCCAATTGTCACTAGAGGAACTCGCTGAGGCGGGCGTCGGTTCTTGGTTTGAGTATCTGAAAGCACTTTTCAGGAGAGACTGCCTTGAAGTCGTATCCAAGCTTCGCAAGCAATACCGACGTTCCGGATTTGAGTTCTGGAGCTGCAAGAATCCCCCTCACGGGACGGTTCACCCTCTTCCTCAGAGTCACCACGTAGCGATTGAGTTGGAGTGCGGCATCACGGCTGGCAGGGTTACGCTTGATCTCGATCACGACAAGTCGCCCTGAGGAGTCTTCTCCGTAGACATCAGTGAAGCCCGAGTCGCCCATCTTCGTCTCCTCGGAGATCAGCTTCAATCCATGCTCGACGAGGGACGGTTCCAGTAGGATAGCTCGTTTCATCTGCTCCTCAGTTACGTGCATTGCGAATTCGCCTTCGTCGGCAAGGGTCAGCGCCATGGCGACCGTAACGTTGTCGAAGACGAGCCTGAGGGATTCCTTGGGTTTCTGGCGAGTTGCCAACACACTGAGTAACTTCCCGTCCTCGATGCTGACACGAAACTGGCATCGTGGAGGCTGCCAGTTCACAGGCTCATACCCGGACCGCCGGTGCAGAAGCACAGAACCATCAGCCTTGATCACTAGCACCCGCTCCCCCCAAGTAAGCTTGGAAGCTGCCCTGCCTTCATAGTCCACTGTGCAGTTCCCGGCTACGATCAGAACTTTCTGCTTGGCCAGAGCGTCGTTGATCAGATCTCTGCAATCGGTCAGCTGCGGCGATACGATTGAGACAACCTTTGAACTCACCTGGGACAATGGGGATCCACCGAAGTTCTGTGTCGGACATCTGTCTTAAAGCTGTCAAGCCCCCTTCAGTCTCTAGAAGCCAAGCTTGATCGGACCCCATGGTCCGAGCTAGATCCGTGACTCTTTTAGCCATAACCAGTTGAATCCTCTGCCGGGTTAGAGGAATGGTCGAACTGGACGAAGTGCAGAGTAACTACGGTAGGCTCGAACTGTTCATGAACGGAAAATGGGCTCAGTCGCATTCCACCAGTATCCAATCCGTTATGAACCCAGCAAAGGCTCAGAGCATCGCTGAAGTCCCGTTCGCCACGAAACAAGAGGCCGACGAAGCTGTTGAATCAGCACGGGCCCCGTTCGAGAAATGGCGCGAGCTCCCTGTCACCACTTATCACTACTTATCACCTGACTGCTCAAGCTGATACCTTAGGTTTTTATGCGAATTAATTCGCATGAAGACCCCGTTGGTGCAACACAGATATTCAATCCAGTCGACACGAGCTGGAAGGGTATCAGTCCGCACCAGAAGGTCCTGGAAATAAAAGGCGAATCCGGGGCAGAGTTGGATGGAGAGGCGCATGTCAGTAGACGGAAAAATAGCATGGATAGGGAGAGCCGACGTGGAGGCGCCGATATCCATGGAACGCTTCCAGGTAGCAGGATCGCAGGTCTACGGGAGCCAAGGTCACTCTGGATATGGAACGTTCGTGAATGTTATCAGGTTGATGGCTTCCGGCAGAATTGACATGACAAAAATCATCACCCGGAGATACAAATTGACCGACGCCCAAAAGGCAATGGAGCAAGCGACCAAGAGAACTGACGCCAAGATGACGATAAAGCCATAGGTCCTCTTGAAAATCAAATCAGCCTAGTAATGGTCTGCCGGAGCGCGTGGCAGAGAGCGCGATGCTCTCTTGCTATTCCCAGAGATCCCGGGCAACATCCTCGAGGCCGAAGTCTATCAGAGTGCTTCTCCAGGGCTTGCCAGTTCTTGGATCCCAGCCCATCTCTCCATAGTATTCATCAAGCATGGCGCGAAGCGATTTCTTTGCTGTAACCCCTTGAGCAGGACCATCGGGCGGAGGTTCCAGTATTCTCTGCGAGGGCCATTCATCTTCGAGCCTTAGTCCATGTCTGATATCGAAGGCTCTCGCTAGGTGGACTCCCCTGTAGACACTTCGGATGAACTCCTGGAGATCGATCTTCCAGCCGGTGGCGGCGGCGAACATGTCAACTTGTAGCTTCAGGGGGACATCTATCACCGTGTGAACACAGATTCCTAGGCAGTCAAGCCCCAGCCATTTTATGTGCGCTTTCTTTGCAGCCTCACCCTTGTGGCGCGGCGAGAAAGGACCCAAGCCTTTAGGGAAGTCTATGTCGGGGTCAAACGTATAGACACCACCCGCACCTATGCCCTGGTGACTTGGGCCGCCTGCGGCCACCACGTAGCTAATCATCCAGCCCCAGTTATGTCTAAGGTCGTGAAGGATCGGCGACATGCCCTTCACATGAATCGCAAACTCGGGAACAGCGAAGAAATCTGCTGCCCGCTTGACCCCCTCCGCCAAGATGTCGCCGATGCCCTCCCGTCTTGAGATTTTCTCCATCGCTATAATGACGGCGGGGACGTTACCCCAGGTGAGCTCTATTCCATCCAAGTCCTTCTCTGTCACCAGCCCCTTTTCATAGCATTCCATAACCATGCTTAGTGTGTGCGAACATTCGATCGAGTCGACGCCGTACCTGTTAGCTAAGTCAGTTAATTTTATTATGGCTTCAGTATCGCTAACGCCTATGTTGCAGCCGAAAGCAGCCGTATCCTCGTACTCCGGATAGGCATAGCGGCCAGCATACTGACCTGAGGTGATCTCAACCGTTTTATCGTGTCCTATGTGGCAGTTGTAGCATGTAGCCTTTCTCGTGGGGTACTTGCTCTTGATGTACTCTCCGGAGAGCCTCTTCCAGTCGGGGAAGATCGCCGTGGTCCAATTCTTCGTCGGTAGGTCTCCAAGTCTGTGTCGCCCTTCAGTTCGGTCGTAATCTCCCGCCGTTCCATAGTCAGTCATGACCCGCGCTTGATGACTCTCTGAGCTTATCTTAAGCCACTCTTTCCTGAGGCGCAACAACGAGTCCGGATCAGAGACCGGCACACGTTGAGTTCCTCTGACCGCAATCGCCTTCAGTCTCTTCGACCCCATAACCGCTCCTGGACCACACCTAGCGGCTGCATGACCTCTATCATTCATTATACATGCCATTCTCGAAAGGTTCTCTCCGGCTTGACCTATGCAAGCGACCTTCGTCCCTCGGTCTCCTGTTTCTGTGCGAATTAGCTCCTCTGTCTCGTACGTGTCCTTTCCCCAGAAATGTGAAGCGTCTCTAATCTCGGCCTGATCGTTCTTGATAGACAGGTAGACGGGCTCATCTGACTTTCCCTGGATGATTATCCCATCGTATCCAGCAAATTTGAGTTCCGCGCTGAAGAAGCCATGGGAACGAGCTAGCCCCATCAGGCCCGTCAGAGGCGACTTAGTCAAGACCGCGTATTGCGTCGCGCCCGGCGTTATTGTACCGACTAGGGGGGCGGACATGATAATGAGACGGTTCTCCGGATCGAAGGCGTCAGTTCCCGGAGCAACCTCGTCGTACAGCATCCTCAACGCTAGGAACGGGCCGCCCAGGTACTTCCTTAACACTGATTCGTCCAGCGCTTCACTTCGAGTAGTTCTGCCGGAGAGATCCGCTCGTAGATACTTTCCTCGATAGCCACCAGCAATGCTCGTACAATTTCCCCTCCACTTATCGAGGCCCTTCCTAGTTACATCAGCATATCATAGCTTAGGAGATGTCTCACGCGGGCTTGGACCCGAGAAACTCCCAACGTCGTCTGCTATCGTAACGCTTGCACCTTCTGCCAAGAGCTCAACATATTCGGCTGCCCTGACGGGGTTGAATACTCCACAAACACAGAGGCTCGACAACTCTTTCCCAGCTTGCTCGGCAGACATCAATCCGTTTCGCACTTGGCTGGCAAGCTTCCGCACCAGCCTAGGAGGGACTTGATGGTGACCGCACATCGTAGTCACAGGCAGCACTTCTGGAAGGAGGTCGGTCCTGCCGAAACAACCGAGCGAAAGACTCGCAGTGTGCGGCCTCAGCCCGTTCTGTTGGGCCATGTCGAAAACCTTGTCGAAAAGCCCGGAAACCACAACCGATAGCCCAAGGTTCTCCGCTTTCAAGGCTTTCAGGTACTTCGACGCGTTCTCGAAAGAGGAGAAGACGGCGTGAACTATGGATGAGTCCTTGACCCCATCAAGTATCTTCTGCATATCCATGTTCTTGCTGTACATGCTGCCAGTTTTCATATCTCCCACGTTGACGGGATCGAACTTCATAGCCAGCCTCAGGGCCTTTCTGAGTTTCTCGGACGAGGCCTTGTCATTGATTCCCTTTGCGGACATTACCAGTACGACATAGTCTCTTTCCAAAGATTCTCTAGCGCCTAGCCTGTGAAGCGTGTGTGTCAATTCAGCTCACCCGTTGGAGAGGGGCCTTCCCAAGCCAACATTCACCTTGCCGTTAGGCCTGTATCGTAGATTCATTTTCTTCAGAGTCGCCATGAGCGGGACCGATCCGTCGCTCTCGACTCTACAAGCGGCACCGACGCTGAACACAGTATTGACCTCCTTAGAGACAGCTTCCAACGCCTCCATCACGGCCGGCACTTTGCTGATGCTGGTCTTGAACTCTACGATGGCTGAATGTACCCTCTCCATCCTCACATCGTCACGCAGTTCACCCGTCGATTTGTTGGCCATCAGAAAAGTTACAGGGTTCAATGGTTCGAACTCAACTCCAATCTTTCCGACGGCAACCGCGATTCGCTCGACATCCGCGAATATGGTTCCCATGCCTGGACGCCCGACATCTATCATCAGGCCCACGTCTCCACTACGAAAGCGGCCAGTGACGTCATTGGTCTTCATCTCCTCCGTGCCCCTACCCGGCACCCTGCTCTCTTTGTGCTCAGCAACTACTGAGCTGAAGACGGATCTCAGGCTTCGAGGCCACTCGAGGGCGGTCTTCTTTATTGCCTCAGTTGGGCAGACGGAAGCTCTAAGACACGTGTCACACTCAACGCAAGTATCCAAATCAATGACTATCTGACGATTGCGAGGAACAATGGCGTCCTCGGGACAATAAGGTATGCATTTGGCGCATTCGATGCAGAGCTCAGGATCTATCCTCAAGGCAGCTCCCACAGGGCTGCCTCTGCGATTCAATAAGTAGTTTTCTCTTGAGAGGTTTTACGTTTCCCCAGGAGGGTCCATCTGAACTCATACCAGTACCTCAAGAAATCAAGCTCTTATACGATGTGTGACGCACGCTGGAGTGTGATGAAGAAGTTGAACTTTGGAGTCGTCTTGCCAGTAGAGGGCAACGTATCCGGTGGGCGACCTGATCCGAGCATGGTCCTAGAAATGGCGGAGAGTGCGGAGCGACTGGGCTATGCTTCTGTTTGGGTTGGCGACCGGTTGCTATTCACTCCAAGGCTTGAGCCGCTTGCCACTTTGGGAGCTGTGGCGGCAAGGACAAAGGGAATACGACTAGGCACTGCCGTGCTACTGGCTGCTCTTAGGAATCCGGTCCTTCTTGCACACACTATGGCCACACTGGACATACTCTCAGCTGGAAGGATGATTTTTGGCATCGGAATTGGAGTCCAGAGGAGCGTGCGAGAATACATTGCGGCCCAGGTCCCGTTTGGTCGGCGTGGGACAAGGGTCGAGGAATGCATACAGATAATAAAGAAACTTTGGACGGAAGGCTCGGTGACGTTTTCCGGAAAGCACTATCGGCTAGAGAACATCAACCTGCCCCTGAGGCCCGAGCAAAGAAACGGACCACCTCTGTGGATCGGAGGATCCACGGAACGTGCGCTTAGAAGAACTGCGCAGCTAGGAGACGGGTGGCTTCCGATGGAGATCGATGCCGAGCAGTACAAACAAGGAATCAGCAAGATATCGGGCTACGCAGCAAAACGCGAAAGAGAGCCCTCTTCAATTCACAAGGCATTCTATATGACTCTCAACATCATGCAAGACCGCGGCCCTGCTTATGCTGAAGCCCAAGAATTCCTGAATACGTACTACAATGTCCGCCTACCGTCCATAGAGAAGTTCGGAGTATTTGGAACCACGGCTGACTGCATTAGGAGAATTGAACAGTATTCTGCCTCGGGTCTTGAAACGATAGTCATCCGATTCGCGTCCTTCGAACCTCTAGCGCAAATGAGAAACTTCGCGCAGAGCGTATTGCCCGCGTTCACTTGAAACCGAGGACCTCGGCAGGTCGGCCGAGAAAGACGTTCTATTCATAACCTAACCTCAACTTCCGTTTCACCCCAAACTATGTCAAGGTGAAGGAGCGGACTGGCTCAGGCGCCAGCGGCGGCCCGGTAGCTGCGTCATCTTGGGAGTTCATGCCCGCAAGGCATCAGACTGCTCAATGGCCAGCTGGGTCGTGGGCATGGGACAAGAAGCCGAGCGGTGGTCTTCCAGATTGCTCATCAGCCTGGTTCGTTCAGAGGCACTACTCTGATCACTCTCGCCTTAACATTGGCGCACTAGGAAGCAGATACAACCGCAGTCTGGGTTCTCAAACGGATTTGGCAGCTCTAAGATTAAGTGAAACGACGTATTTCTGAGTTACGCCAAAACAGTCATCCTTAAGCAACTCAGTTCCACTACGTGGGACCATGGCCGGACCAAGCAGCGAGATCAGAGAGATCCAAGAACGGTACAGGATAATCGGCCGCGAAGAAGAACTAGCGCAAGCACTTGCTGCCATATCATGCAACAAGCACCTTCTTGTTGAAGGAGTTGCGGGGGTTGGAAAAACGGTCATTGCCATGGCCCTTGCGAAGCACTTCAACAGGAATTTTCTCCGCATCGACGGAGACGAACGTTACACGGAACATAAGCTGACGGGTTGGTTTGATCCGGCACTAGTTCTCGCAAAAGGGTATTCTTGGGAAACATTCATACCCGGTGCGTTGTGCCAAGCTATGACGGAAGGCTCATTCCTCTTCATTAACGAGCTAAACAGACTGCCAGAAGGCACACAGAACGTGTTGCTACCAGCCATGGACGAGAGGCAAATTGCCATTCCTAAGATCGGCACATTACTAGCCAAACCCGGCTTTCTGATAGTTGCGACTCAGAATCCTGAGGAATTTGTAGGGACGAGCCGACTCAGTGAAGCGCTTCAGGACCGTTTTGTTTGGCTTCGCCTCGACTATCAAACGGAAATCGAAGAGAGCGAGATAGTCAAGAAAGAGACTGGGTGCAATGACTATGGGGTCATCACCATTGCCGTGAGGATTGCTAGGAGGACGAGAGAAGAACCGGACATCAGACATGGGGCATCCGTCCGAGCTGCGATTGACATCACGCAATTGGTTCAGCGCCTTTCGGGAAGCATGACTTTGAGCTTGGATGTCTGGGTCAAAGCGGCAACTATGGCACTGGCAACGAAAATTCAACTGCAAGATCGAACTACTCTGAAAATGGAGAAAGTAGTTGCGAACATAGTCACGTCAGTGTTAAGCGAGTACACGAAGGACGATGGTGATCAAGCGCCAAGCGCAGCCATAGAAACCGCCCAGAACAAGGCACAGAATTCTGACACAGTCAGACGTATAGAAGGAGCCCTTCAGGGAAAGAATCTTGTAGAAATAGTTCGTCTCTTACAGGAGAATCCGCAATCCCTCTCCGAAATTCTCCTAGAGAAAGACCGGCTCAACAGAGTATTGCAGCTGGCAGAACGTTCAGAGCTGCACTGGCCGGCGCTCCAACTCCTGTTGATGGCTCAGTTAGACTTGGACCCTGAACGGAGAATTAGGGCAAAGACAATTCTGAATAGAACCATCAGACGAATCGCTGCCAACATAGCTGGAAGAAGTCTCCGTTCCCCACAGTACGTCAGGGTTCCGTTCCAACCAGGCTTAGAAGAGCTTGATCTCGAAGAGACAATTGAGAACGTTCTTGGCAAGAGTTCGTTGGACTACAGAGACATAGTGTGCGTTCAGAAACGCGCAAGGGAGAAAGCCTTTTCGCTAATGCTGGATGTCAGTAACTCAATGCAAACCGAAAAGATGCTGATTGCAGCATTGGCGGTCGGCGTCTTTGTATACAAGTTTCTGGACGACCAATACTCAATCATCACCTTTAGTGACCGTGCCCATTTGCTAAAGCCGATAGAGGAAAGACCGGACGTGGAGAAGCTGGTCGATAAGATGTTAGAGCTGCAAGCTGGGGGGTCTACAAATATAGAGGAAGCCCTCAGAAAAGGGTTGCGGGAATTAGAAAGATTACCCCAGCTTGATGGCACGGGCATTCTTGTCACAGATGGGTGGGTTACTGAAGGCGGAGATCCTGTCGCGATTGCTGAAAGGTACCCAAGACTGCATGTGATACAAGTTCCGCTCGTGACAGGCGGCGGAGACTCGGACATGTGCGCAAAGCTCGCAATGGCTGGTAGAGGAAGATACTCCTATGTGCGCGACTTCTATCAGTTACCTCAGGCAATTACGAGTACAGTGAACTGAGCTGATCATGGGACGAATCGTAAGATTGCAGTTTCGGCTTGCCGATGGCCGCGCTTAGTACTTGAATTTCAGCCCTAGGTCCTCCAGCTCCGTCTTTATTCTGGAGTATAGTCCCAGATACTCTTCAGAGGGTTTTCCTGTCTCCGCGTTGTAACATTCCTGATATTTCTTGCCGAGTGGGGGATTGTTGAGCTTCTCTTCATATCTGGACAAAAGCGTCTTCACAAGCTCATTTGCGAAACTTCTCTTGATGCCGGTCGCTGCGTATGCGACTTCGGCTGCAAATCCAGGTTCCATAGGAGTAAAATGATCAACATGAGTTGCTTTGCACACTCCTTCAGCTTCCACGTGAGCTCCTGAGGCAACAGTTGCGATGATCCAAGCAGCCGTCTCGTAAAGCACCATTTCCGTCATCGGGCCTGAAGCCACGTAGCCAATAATGAACAGAGGAAGTCTAGAGTTCCTAGTTATCGCCTGACTGCTCAGGCTAATACTCCACAGCGTCCGTCTTTCTGTGTTGCACCCAAACCTATAGTGCATCGGAAATGATAGTTGGTAGGAGGCTTTCTGGATAACTGTGCCTAGTATATTGTAGGCCGTGTTGACTAGGGCGGTGCCTTCAGGTCCGCCGGCGTAGCCGCCCAGTACTGGTGCGGTCTCTGAGCAGACGTTTGCGCCCCAGCTGAGTAGGTACGCCCCTTTTGACAAGACCCCGTAATCAACTTTCATTTCAGCAATCGTCCCACAAGGCCACCCATCAGACGTCCTCAACCCGAACTGTGGCTGACTAGCAGCAATTGTGGCAATAGCTGAGGAGGCCGTTGAGATACAGTTCATTATCGGCAACCCAGGCTTCCCAGCACGACTGAGCGCTTGCCTTGCCAATCCTACCGCCCTGATCGCTCCAAATATCTCAAGAGGAGAGCCTCCAACGATTCTCATGCCTTCCACAGTAGTTAGGGCCGGTGAAGTTAGCGAGTCGATCACGGGAATCTCCGCATAACCTCGCACCAAGCTCAGAAGATTCGCTTCTGACGAAACAGCAGCGCCTGCCGCTCCTAGAAAACACCAAGGCGGAGTCTGGTCCTCAGGTTTTCTCTGAGTTAATGTCTTCCTCTCTTTTCCTTCTCCAAATGCGAACTCACGCGGGGCTGTCTTCAGAGTCTGCGCTATCTCATTCGCGTCGAATTGCACTATGCGCTCCGTGTCAAGACAGTACGTTCCAACATCACAATAGAAATCCATGGCTGCGCGCCAGAGATCGTCAGCCAAGGCGTCATCGTCCGGGACAGGATTCTCCGGGTCATACTTTATCTCATGAGCCTTCAGAACTTCCTTCAGTTTGGGCGCGAAGACTCTCAGATCGAAATCTCTTTCGGAGCAGATCTTCCCAGTGTGGATTCCCTTGAGAACGTCCAGGTACGTGATCATGTCTCGGATCTTCCTTTCTTGTGAGCAGGACCTAGCCCTTGATAGCTTCCTCTGACAGGACCGTTTGTTCAGCGCACCGGATGTCTCTCAATTAGTCTGCTTCCTTCTCCTCTCGAGTTCCCGCAGTGCAAGCTTGACCCCCTCCGTCGCAGTCTCAGCATAGGCGTCCGCTCCGATTTCCTCAGCCCACTGCGGCGTTGTAGGTCCTCCACCAACCAGTAGAGAGTGCTTTCCTCGTTTTCCAGTGGAGTTGAGATAGTCCACAATATCCTTCTGCCCTGGGAGAGTTGTTGTCATGAGGGCTGAGGCTCCAATGATCGCGGCGCCAGCTTCATCGGCTTTCTGGGCGAAAACTGAAGCGGGCACATCCGAGCCTACGTCCAGGACGTCAAGTCCGGCAGCTGTCATTAGGGCGCCCAGGATGTTCTTTCCTATCTCGTGTATGTCGCCTTTAACGGTCCCAAGAACAACTGTTCCCTGCCTACGGATCTTGTCTCTCGGTATTTTGGTAAGTACGATACTCATTCCAGCCTTCATTGCGTCGGCAGACATCATCATATCCGTTAGGTAGGCTTCCATTCTCTCGAACTTGGCACCAACCTCGGTTATTCCCGGAGTGAGGCCTCTTTCAACAATCTCTATGGGATCGATACCGCCATCGATCGCTTCCTGAGTCACTAGCTTTACGAGCTCCTCATCGCCGCTAATGACGCCGGTGCGGAGTCTGTCCAATATGTCCTGTTTCTGGGGCAAGCCTTCAACCGCACGACAATCGCTGGTTGATGGTTATTTATGATTTCCTCTTTTGCTCACGTATTGTCAGGTGTCTCCAGGGTTTGTCCAGTGCTGAGGTCCTATTTCCGGACGCTGTCCGAGTATGGCCTACTGGAGACGCCATAGCTTAAGATTCTCTGAAGGCATGGTTGCAGGGCCATCGGCCAAACGGGAGGTTGCTTGCAAGGTCGGCCAGTCATATCCCGGCCGTTCACGGTCGTCGGCGTGTCCCGCCTGAGAAAGACCTATGGGATCAATTCCCTTCTCGACAGCCTCGTGGGCAGTCTCCCTAATGATCTCCTCGTCTCCTGCAAGAACCCCATCACGCAATCTAGAAGAATGTCTGAGTTTATGAAATACCCCGAATAGGACAATTTGCATGAATACACAAGCGACTCGCATATGGGCATCATGTGCCTGCATATGATAGGACTTTCATTACACGAGTAACAATTTACAGGACCAGATATCGAGCTCTTCTTTCCCTAAATAGGTTCCAGTAGAGTCTGTACCTGCGTTTTGTCATGTCCAACGCCAACGACCATATAGTCTTCATCTTCGGCTCGTTTTGGCAAACGCGGAGTTCTCTATTCCCCAGAATCTGGATTACGTCAGACAGCTTGAGTTGGTCTCTCCGTCGGTTGATTTCACGTAGGACTTCATAGTATCTTAGGTATGTATTGGTTGTTGGATTGTGGATCAGAACTCTATCCGCTCGAGAGAGTTCGGAATCAACGTAGTGATTGGTCTGTATCAAGACACCACTTTCCCCGTAAACAACCTTGTACTTTCTTGACGTATGTTCAATGACAGCCATGTTTCCGTGTCTATCCGAAACGAAATAGTTCTTGGGGAAACATAGAGGCACTCTGCGAAAAACAGCCAATGCATCTTCCACCGTCTCACAGGTTTCCGAGACCATTTTTGTCAGGTGCGTGGAGACTATGCCATATGACCACTCGTCGTGATGGGCGTATGTCAGGCCGATGAATAGGCCTTTGTCGTTGATAGCATCATCAGCATTGTAGAAGAACGGCGCTCGTCCTCCGTCAGTTGGGTCGCCGATATCCATATCTGTTATGCCGATGAATGCATTCCTGTCCCGATTTGCGATAATGTATGGCTGGAATACCTTCTCGGTTTCTGGCGTCCAGTCGTAGTTTCGGCCGACAATGGCGCCGTTTCCGTTCTTGACGCCGAAAATTGTACACGCTTTGTTCCATGGTGGTCGCAGTTTACTGATACTCCATCGAATTTCCGCTGTGATCAACTTGTAGATGAGTTTGTCTTTGTCGAGTTTCGCCGATTGGGCCATCCCTTCAAATTCCTCGAGCAGCTCAGGATAGTGCCTCTTGTAAGCGCTCAATTGTCTTCGAAAGAGTTTCGAATCGACCGTAATCTTGTCGAGAGTGACTTGATTCCTGCGTAGGAGTTCACCTTGCTTCTGCCCGATTCTGAAGAAACTTCCCACGAATCTCTTCATGGCTGCAATTTCAGTCTCATGATTCACTTAAGTGTGATTGCGATCCGATTCAGCATTGTGCGTTTGCCAATATCCCGCAAATATAGAGGATTCATTTGTGCTTGGGCGCGAGTGAGCAAAAGGGCACAATACTATTGCATCTGATACGTCCCACTTGCGAAGTGGGCGAAGGCTCCGAAATGTCAAATGTAGAGCTCGCAATGGCGGGTGGAGGAAGATACTTCTATGCCCGCAACCTGCCAGTTGCCTCAACCTAAAGTATGATGAAATATGCGCTAATCATGTGGCAGAAATCTCCAATGGCCAAGACCGCGTTCAGTACTTGAATTCTAGCCCGAGATCCTCCAGTTCCGTCTTTATTCTGGAGTATAGTCCCAGATACTCTTCGGAGGGTTTTCCTGTCTCCGCGTTGTAACATTCCTGATATTTCTTGCCGAGTGGGGGATTGTTGAGCTTCTCTTCATATCTGGACAGAAGCGTCTTCACAAGCTCATTTGCGAAACTTCTCTTGATGCCGGTCGCTGCGTATGCGACTTCGGCTGCAAATCCAGGTTCCATAGGAGTAAAATGATCAACATGAGTGTTCTTGCATACTCCTGCTCCCTCTATGTGAGCTCCTGAGGCCACGGCCGCGATGACCCAAGCAGCCGTCTCGTAAAGGACCATTTCCGTCATCGGACCAGACGCCGCTATGCCAGTTATGAACAGGGGAAGTCTTGAGTTCCTAGTTATCGCCTGACTGCTCAGGCTGATATCCCACAAGATCTTTCTGTCGGTGGTAGATCCGAACCTGTAGTGTATTGGGAATACAAGATGACAGGAGGCTTTCTGGATAACTGTGCCTAGTATGTTGTAGGCCGTGCTGACTAAGGCGGTGCCTTCGGGCCCGCCGGCATAACCTCCGAGGACAGGGCCGGTTTCTGACGCAACATTTGCCCCCCAGCTCAACAGATATGCGCCCTTCGATAGGACTCCGTAGTCTACCTTCATTTCAGCAATCGTCCCACAAGGCCACCCATCAGACGTCCTCAACCCGAACTGTGGTTGACTCGCTGCGATCGTAGCGATGGCTGAGGATGCTGTTGAGATGCAGTTCATTATTGGCAATCCAGGCTTTCCAGCGCGGGTCAATGCTTGTCTCGCAAGCCCTATGGTCCTAATGGCTCCGTAAATCTCTAGGGGAGAGCCTCCGACTATTCCTGCGCCGTCCACGGCGGTCAGAGCGGGCGTGGTCAATGAATTGATGACAGGAATCTCCGCATAACCTCGCACTAGGCTCAGAAGGTTCGCTTCTGAGGAAACAGCAGCTCCAACGGCGCCGAGCCAACACCAGGGCGGTGCCGTGTCTTCAGGTTTTCGCTGAGTCAATGTCTTCCTCTCTTTTCCTTCTCCGAATGTGAACTCACGCGGGGCTGTCTTCAGTGTTTGTTCTATCTCATTCTCGTCGAATTTCACCACTCGCTCAGTATCAAGACAGTAAGTTCCAACATCACAGTAGAAATCCTTGGCCGCCTTCCAAAGATCATCAGCCAACCCATCATCCGCTGGAACAGGATTGTTAGGATCGTACCTAATATCGCACGCCTTGAGAGCCTCCTTCAGTCTAGGCGCGAAGACCTTCAAATCAAAATCTCTTTCTGAGCAGATCCTACCGGTGTGAATTCCTTTAAGAACATCCAAATACGTGATCACACATTACGTCCTCCTTCAATCCACGAGCGAGCCGCCCAACACTTAAAAAGCTAAGCCTATTGTCGGCTGTCGGAGGCTAACCGACCTCTTTCTTGTTTGACCTTGGAGGTGTATCAGCGTAGGGTTGCCGCTCCGATGCCTCAAATCGCCAACAAACTGGTCACGATCTTTTGTCTTGAAGCATAATCCCCAGGAAAGGTCGAGGAGACAGAGACTGGCAGATGTACGAGCGCGACTGGAAAGGCTACGAGCGCTACCGACGAGACGCAGTCAACCTCCACCTGAGCAAAGCCAGAAGCATAGTGGAATCCAATCCGGCGCCGTGGACGCCTCAAGAGCATGGACAACCACCCTGTCCACCGAAAGCCATGGTCACCCCATCTTCCTCAAGGCGTGGCTTGGTAATGATTAAATCAGCCAAAGCAATAGCCCGAGGAACAGAAGGATGCTTGCAGCCAGGGCCGCCCAACCAATTGCTATCAAAAAAAATGCCGGTGGGATGGTTGAGTCCATCACAAATCACGCACTTTTTGCGACGCTCATTTGATGACTAGGCTAGCTTAGGTCCCAGTAACTCCTCCGCAACTGCATTGTATTCGTTTCTTGCCACCGTGCTCCGCTTCCAGATGGGCTAGTGGAAATCCCTATCGAAGACTATTCGTGACTTTTTCGCGCGCAATGCAGTCTGTGGGCAACGAGAGCTTTGAATATCTAAAGTGTGGAAAGCGATATATGACTAGAAGATCACAATAGAGACTGCGCATTCAAGGAATTCACAATGAATCTGCAAGAGTACTGTCAGCATGATGGCGTCGGTTTGGCCCAGTTAGTGAAAGCGAAAAAAGTGGCAGCCAAGGAGCTGGCGCGTTTGTTTCTTACAGCAGTAGATAAAGTCAATCCGAGAATAAATGCGATCATCGAGACCTACATTGACCGCGTAGAGACGCTGGACGAGAATCTAATTGATGGAGCGTTCGCCGGCGTGCCGTTCTTGAGGAAGGATCTAGGCGCCGCTGAGAAGGGGAAGCGGCAGGAGATGGGCTCCCGGTTGACGAAGGGTTACGTGAGCACCATGGATTCGTTCTTAACCGTGCGATTCAATCAAGCTGGCCTAAACCTTCTAGGGCGAACGACGACGCCTGAATTCGGTCTGGCTGGCACGACCGAATCGGTTTTGATGGGGGCAACGCGCAATCCGTGGAATCTGGAAATAACGACTGGCGGTTCGAGTGGCGGAGCTTGTGCTGCCGTGGCAGCAGGCATTCTACCTCTGGCGCACGGTAGTGACGGAGCAGGGTCAATCCGCATGCCAGCAAGTGCATGCGGCCTCGTAGGTCTGAAACCCTCGCGGGGTCGAGTAACACAGGGACCTGAATCTGCTGAACGTTTGAGCGGCATGGTACAGGAATTTGTTGTCAGTCGCACAGTGCGGGACACGGCTGCGATGTTGGACGCAGTCTCAAAACCCGCACCGGGGGATCCATTCATCATCATGCAACCTCTACGAGGTTACATTCAAGAAGTGAACGCTCCAGCGGAAAAGCTGCGCATTGCCTGGACCACCCGATCGTGGCAACCTGGTACTGAGGTGCATTCTGAAGTGATCCGGTGCATAGAGGACGTTGTCGAGGGGTGTGAGGCGATGGGACACGATGTCCTAGAAGATTCTCCTGTGTTTGATTACGAAGAGTATCTGCGCGCTCTATGCGTGCTTTGGGGATTTGGCTTCGATGTGAGGACAGATGCTCTAGCAGCCATAATGGGTCGACATGCGAACGAAGACACACTGGAACCAGTAACCATGTCAGATTACCAGTACGCACAGAGCCTCACAGCATCTGACATCATGGCAGCTGAGACAGCGCTGAATAGGTTGAGGCGAAATTTCGGGAAGTTCTTCGAACAATACGATGTTCTGTTGACGCCCACTTTGGCTCAGCTTCCTGAACCGCTTGGCAAATACGCTCTCACCCGCACCGACGTCGACTTCGTAGGCTACTTCCGACTCGGTGACGAAACCTGCATGTACCTTCCGCTTTTCAACGTAACTGGGCAACCCGCGATCACACTGCCTCTTGGTCAAAGCACGTCTGGTCTGCCGATTGGAGCTCAATTTGCAGCTAGATTTGGAAGAGAGGATATCTTGATTCGACTGGCGAGTGGCTTCGAACAAGCGATGCCGTGGCGCAATCGCGTCCCGCCTGTACACGCTAGCCGATAACGCAGGTCTGAAATCCTGAAGTCCTGGGTCAAGAAACAGCTCCTTTCGGGCTACTTTCTATTTCGGAGCTCCGCTTCTCTTCACTTGATGAATTTTCTCATTCTAGGATCCAAAGTGTCTCGCAGTGCATCGCCCAACAGGCTAAAACCTACAACCACTATGAACAGGATCACGCCGGGGATTATCGAAACCCACCACGCACATCTTAGAAGGGTCTGTCCTTCGTATACCATCCTTCCGAATTCGGGGTAGGGAGGCTGGACTCCCAGGCCGAGATAACTCAAGACAGATGCGTATATGATAACCATCCCCAGATCCAGGGTGGCATATATGAGCAGAGGAGAAATGATATTGGGCACCACATGGGTTCCAATTATCTGCCAAGAGCTTAGGCCGGCTGCTCTCGCAGCCTCCACATAGGGTTTCTCTGTGACTGAAATACTCTCAGCCCTTGCTATCCTAGCATACACAGGCCACCATACAATTATCAGAGCAATAGTCAGATTTACCACTCCTGGCCCGAGGGCCATCGAGACGGCTAAAGCCAGCACCACGGTCGGAAAGGCGAAGAATAGGTCCGTGGTTCTCATGAGTATTTCGTCGATCCGACGTCCGTGATAGCCGGCGACAGCCCCTAAGAGGAGCCCTATGAAGATGGAAACTGCAACAATTACGACCGCAATCTCAAGGTCCTCTGGTACTCCGAATATCAGTCGGCTGAGGATATCTCTCCCTAGCTGATCTGTTCCAAATAGATGTTCTTTCGAAGGGGCCTGAGTCATCTCATCAAGATTGATCCGGAACGGGTCATATGGCGTTACTTTGCTTCCACCCAAGGCGGACACAATGGCTGTTGCCAAGAAAGCCACAACGATTATGGAGCCTACTATTGACAGCGGGTTCTTTCTCAACATCTTTGCAGTGAGGACGAGCTCCCTCTTCTCGAACATTGACATTCTAATCAAACCCAGGAACGTTTCTACTCGAGCCTAATCCTCGGATCTACGAATGTATAGAGTATGTCGGCGATCAAGTTCACTACGACAACACACAGCGCGAAGACGAGGGTCGTGCCCATAACGGCAAAAAGATCGATGCCCATAGCAGAGGCTGCAGCATATCTGCCCACGCCGGGCCAGCTGAAGATGCTTTCCACAACTATGGATCCTCCAAGCATGTAAGCGAACATCACAGTCATGACAGAGATTACAGGAATCATAGCATTTCTAAGCGCATGCTTGTAGATGACGGTCCACTCACCTAGGCCCTTTCCATATGCCGTTCGAACGTAGTCCGTGCTCAGAATCTCGAGCATTGATGCTCTTGTTAATCTAGCGCCTATGCCGAAGTATATGAACGCCAGAGAGAATGCCGGCATCAGGATGTGTTGCAGAGAACTCCAGAGGGCAGGCCAGTTGCCTGATATCAGGCTGTCTAGTATGAAGAAGCCAGTGACGTTCTGTGGAGCATCAAGAAAGGTTGAGATCCTTCCTCCGGAATCCGGAAAGGCTCCCAAATAATAGAAGAAGACGAGCTGAACAACGAGAGCGATAAGGAATGGAGGGGTCGCCACTCCCACCAAGGAAAAGAGCCTTGCCCAATTGTCGGTTGCAGTACCCTGCTTAACCGCTCCAATCACTCCTATTGGAATCCCTAGAGCAAGCGCTATCAACATAGCAGCGATGGATAGTTCCAACGTAGCCGGAAAATAGGCGAGGATCATCTTCAAGACCGGTTGTCCGGTGGTCGGAGAATTCCCCCAGTCTCCCCGCGCCAAATCTATCAGATAGTAGAAGAATTGAATGTATAAGGGGTCGTAGAGGTGATATCTCTCTCCTATGGCTCGAACAGTCTTCTCGTCTGCTCTCGGACCGGCCCAAACCCTCGCCGGGTTTGGAACCGCCACTCTGGACAGGAGGAATACTATTACCAGTACGCCGATCAAGACCGGGATAACCGTCAGCAATCTTCTGCCAACATATTTCCCTAAGCCCATTCTTCTCCTCACCCTAACGCATTTGAGTTCGGCCGCGTCAGATCAGGGATCCCTTTTGGTTTGAAGCAAGCGACAGAGTGCCCTCTCTGAAGTTCTATCAGGCTAGGCTCTTCAGAAACGCATTTCTCTAGTCTACATGGACATCTGGGATGGTATCGACAGCCGCGTGGAGGGTTAACCGGGCTGGGTGGTTCTCCTTTGATTTCCAGGAGTTCTCTTCGAGCCCTAGGATCTGGTCTGGGAACCGCTGAGATCAGCGCGGTCGTATATGGGTGCTCTGGTCTGGTAACGATGATGTGAGCGTCGGCGACTTCCACAATTTTCCCCAAGTACATCACGGCGATTCTATGGCTGATGTGATATACGACGTTCACGTTATGCGATACGAACAGGTATGCTAGACCGAATTTCTTTTGGAGGTCCACCAGGAGATCTATGACCTGTGCCTGAATCGAGGCGTCTAGCGAGCTTGTGGGTTCATCGAGAACTACGAGACTCGGTCTCGTGACAAGAGCTCTGGCTATTGCTATTCTCTGACGTTGACCGCCACTGAATTCGTGAGGAAACCTGTCCAAGTGCTCAGGGTTCAGACCAACCATCTCAAAAACTTCTCTGACTTTCTTAGATACCTCAGATCTATTCTTCGTTCTAGTCGTTCTCAAGGGCTCTGCTACTATTTTCATGGCTCTCATCCTCGGATCCAGAGAGGAAAAGGGATCTTGGAAGACGATTTGCATATCCGCGCGCATCTTGTTCATCTCAGCCTTCTTGAGTTTGGTTATCTCTTTTCCTCTAAAGATGATACTTCCCGCTGTGGGTTCCGTCAGTAGAAGAAGGGTCCTCCCCAAAGTCGTCTTGCCGCATCCACTCTCACCCACAACTCCCAGGGTTTCCCCTTTTCGGAGTTCCAAGCTCACCCCATCGACGGCATGGACCAATCCTGCCTTTTCCAGGAAGTGTGTTCCTCTCGCGGGGAAGTATTTGACGAGCTCTTCTGCCTTCATGATTGTATCGTCTTGTTTGGCCAAAGGCATTTACTCCTCATAGCGTAGGCAGGCGACTTCGTGTCCAGCTGCAATCTCTCTATTGTTTGGGACTTTCTGAGAGCATCGCTCCATGGCATATTTACATCGGGGGTGAAATGGGCAACCAGGCGGAAGCGCGGTTAGGCTGGGTACTTCTCCCGGTATAGCGCCTATTGCGTGCCTCTTGCTGGTGGTCAAGGAGGGCAACGAAACGAGAAGTGCTTCTGTGTATGGGTGCAAAGGGTGATCGAACAGCTCGTATACCCCCGCTTTCTCTACGATGCTCCCAGCGTACATGACCGCTACATCCGATGCTATTTCAGCTATCACTCCCAGGTCATGCGTTATGAATAATATCGATGTCTGTACCTCTTCCATTAGATCTCGCATCAATCTCAAGACTTGGGCCTGAATCGTAACGTCAAGGGCAGTTGTTGGCTCGTCGGCTATTATCAACGATGGTTTGGTTGCGAGGGCCATGGCGATCATTATCCGCTGCCTCATGCCCCCGCTCAGCTCATGCGGATAGCTGTGGACAATGCTTCTTGGGTCTGGAACTCTGACGAGTCTCAGAGTCTCTATCACCTCATCCTCGCGGTCCTTGCTCCCTCGATACCCTAGTCTTCTCTTCCCGCGAAGACCAGCTCCGAGCTCTCGTCTAGCCCGAACCGTTATGGATTCGGCGATCTGATCGCCAACACTAAACACTGGATTCAGGGCAGTGAGCGGTTCCTGAAAAATCATTGTGATGCCCGTTCCTCTGACTTCCTGCATTTCAGCTCTGCTTAACCCGAGCAAATTCTTCTTCAGAAAGAACACTTTGCCTTCCAAGGTTCTTCCAGGAGGGATGGGAAGTAAGCGTATTATGGACAGACCCAAGACAGTCTTCCCACTTCCTGATTCTCCGACTACTCCGAGAACTCGTTTCTTGTTTATGGTAAGGTTCACGCCATTGAGAGCTCTGACTGTTCCATAGATTGTGTCGAAGACAACTCTCAGATTCTCCACTTTGACGATTTCGTTTTCCAATGTAGTTTGTCTTCCGTTCATGTCTGTCCATGAATCCCGCGGACTCGTTTAATCAAGCTCAAGCCCGCCATAGATGCAAGCTTTCCAAGGCATTTTGGGATTGTTGAGTCTCAATCGTCCCTACCTTTGTGTGGAACATATGGCGCCGACTAGCGCGAAAAACAGTTATTCACCACAGTTGGATTGCGCACTGTCTACTTCATCAGCTTTCTCCTTGGTCTTAAAGACCCCCGAGTTTGATTACGGACTCTTTGAACTATTCGGTAAGATAGTTTTGGCAGAAGCTCATAGTGCCCCATGTACTGAGATTCCATGAAAAGCCGTGGGCCTTTACGTTGAATATCGGAACCCCGTTCATCATCATCCCCGTATTTTGAGTCGCCGGTATCATAGGGGCATCGTCGACTGCTATGCGGCTTGCTTCATAGTAGTGTTGTATTCGCTCCTCACTGGTGGATGCCGCGTTCGCCTTTGCAATTAGATTTACAACGTCTGGGTTGATATAGAAACCGGGGCTTCCCCAAGAGTAGAAACCAAGGTCCGTCGCCCACCAGTCGGCGAAGCACCATGGGTCGGGGAACCAGTTCCAGCTAACCCAGATCAGATCGTAGTACTGCACTCGATCTTCGGGCTTTATGGCAGAGTTACAAGCGATTCCGATGACATCATTCAGAAGCCTGCCGACGAGTACGACCTTGAGGCCCACATCTCCTAGATTAGCCTGAACTAGTTCAGAAATCTTGCCATTCAATGGGCCTCTATCGGTCCAGTAGAGCAGGCTAGCTTCGGGAAGCCCTTTTCCGTTCGGGTTGCCCGCCTGAGTAAGTAGCGACTTAGCTCCCTCAACGTCTTGCTCATAATATGGAAGAGCAGGGTCTCGACCAGGTACCCCATCCGGTACTAGTGGTACGAATGGACTCTCGAAACCGCGGGTGAGCTTCTTCAGTGAATTCCAATCTATGGCCCGGAGAGCCGCCTGTCGAACCAGCTTGTTGTCGAAAGGCGGCCTCTTCGTATTGAACGAAATGTACCCAACGCCAGACAGGGCCTTGGGCATATTACTCGGAATGTACGTTGAACCTGGCTTTTCCGCAACGATTTCTACGTCGCTTATGCCTGTCACATGTGCAGCACCGCGCTCGACGTCACCAAGCCGTGTAAGAGCATCCGGAACATACCTCACAATTACCTCGTCCAGCTTCGGTGTGTCATGTACCCCTGTGCCAGGGCCACCCCAGTAGTTAGGGTCCCTGTCGAGGACCAATCTTACGTTGGGCGTATGCTCCTTCAGCCTAAACGGTCCAGATCCGTTAGCATGATCCACGAGATACGAATTCGGTGTGCTCTTCTTCACACCCCCGTTCTGTGTTACCCACAAAGGATCCATTACATACATTCCCTGCTGGGTCAGCAAGGCAGCGGTTACCCAACTCCGTTTGGGAAGGCGAAACACAGCCGTGTAAGAATCGGGGCATGTTATCGCTGACTTTCCACCGGTTACTAGTTCCATCTGGTCGTCTGGGGGGGTGTTATCCGGCTTTGACCACTCGTTCAGAAGACTGTCTGTGACACCATCCTTCTCCGGATAGTCGCCCAAGAACCCCCTGTTGTACCATCCGTTCATCAGGTTCATCACGCCAGCTCGGTAGGTGCTGTACCAGAGGCAGTAGGCGTTCAGTGGGTCGCCATTATGGAACTTTATTCCCTTGCGCATGTTGAGAGTGTGAGTTAGGCCATCATCGCTCACCGTATAGTTCTCCGCCAACAGCGGCACTATCACGTCAGTTGTGTTGTCCTTGTAAGCGAGTGGGGGTTGGTAAAGGTGAAAAACGGCCTCCGTCTCCGTCGCCATATAAATTACAACAGGGTCGAGCGATGCAACACTGCCCACCGAGTCGTAGATCATCGTCCCTCCCTTTACAATAGCCGGGGTAGTAGTACCAGCCGTAGTGAGACTGGAAGTGGTAAGGCCAGGCGTGGGAGGTGGCTTCGTCGATTCATACAGCCCATATCCCGCCCCTGCGACAATCGCAACACCGACCGCGCCCCCAACGTACTTCAGATACCGTCGTCTCGAGATCTTCTGTTCTTCAGCCAAAGTGAACCCCAATGATGTAGACGATAGAGATTCTATTTATGACTTTCCATAGATGTGCACTCCTTCCAGAATTCTCGACCCTGGTTTGGAAAAAACGCCCAGAGTGTGCTCCGCAGTTGCATAAGGATCGAAATTACTAAACGTGGTCAACACAGCGCTTCGAGTAGGTTTGGGTCTATGGCTCGAAGTAGATCGCGAAGAGTTAAGGCCACGGATGTCTTTCCCTACTGGGAGGATGGAAAACACGAGCAGACCACTCGACGGCATTAGAGTTCTGGATCTATCGCACATGGCAGCAGGCCCATTCTGTTCGATGATGTTGGCCGACATGGGGGCTGAAGTGATCAAGATTGAGATTCCCGGAAAGGGTGACGGATTGCGACGATGGGGGCCGCCCTTCCTAGGAAATGAAGGCGTCTATTTTCTCTACTTGAATCGTAACAAGAAGAGCATGACGCTGAATCTCAAGAACTCGAAAGGCCGATGGATTCTCACTCAACTACTGCAAAGAGCCGACGTGCTCCTTGAAAACTTCGTTCCTGGAACGATGGAGAGGTTGGGTTTAGGACCACAGAAAATCATGAACTTAAATCCCCGCCTCGTGTACTGCCGAATCTCTGGTTATGGACAAACGGGTCCGTACAGCAATCGACCCGGCTATGATCTCTTAGTTCAAGCGCAGAGCGGATTGATGACTGTAACAGGTGAACCAGATCGCGCTCCAGGGACCAAAGTTGGAGTGGCGATAGCAGATTTCGGAACGGGCATGTACGCTGCATGTGGAATAGTGCTGTCCTTATTGGCTAGGGAAAAGACCGGCAAGGGCCAAGTCGCCGACGTAGCATTGTTCGATTCAGTGATCACTTGGATGCTTCAACCTCTAGGGTCCTACCTTGCCACAGGCAAACTACCTGAACGACTAGGCACAGTGCATCCAGTGGCTGCACCCTACCAAGCTTTCAGAACCAAGGATTCCTACGTCGTGATCGGCTGTGCAGCAGACGAGCATTGGCAAAAGCTGTGCAAGGTCCTCGAAATGGACGGGCTTGCTAACGATGCAAGATTCTTGACAAATCCAAAGAGAGTTGAGAATAGGAAGGAATTGGAGGCCATTCTGAAGGAGATCTTCGTTAGGGAGGAAAGCGATGTGTGGCTGCGAAGAATGCAGGAAGCAGGAATACCGTGCGCTCCTGTGAACACTCTAGACAGAGTTGTGATTGACCCGCAAGTCTTGCAGCGTAGGATGCTGGTTGAAGTAGACCATCCAACCGCCGGACGAATACAGGTGCCCGGCATTCCCGTTAAGCTTTCCGACACTCCTGGCAGCATAACGGACCCTCCGCCGCTGCTCGGACAACATACCTCGGAAATTCTGCAAGAACTTGGCTACAGTCCCGATCAGATAGGCGAACTGAGAAAAGAGGCAGTCATATAGGCAAGCTGCTGTTCGAGCAAGAGCTCGGCAACCAGAAAACTCTCCCGCTACTCGTTTCCTTAAACGTTCGAGGATTCTCAGCGGCAGCCTCAACGATGGACTGCTGCGGATCCAGCGTCACTATCTTCCCATTGACGAAGACCAAGTCGGCCGTCAATTTCTGCACCGATCCAGCGCTATCGATCTAATATGGATTGGGAGATCACCCGAGGTCAAGTCAATCAGGTGAACCCCCGATCTGTCCAGCAGCTGAGCGATTTCGGAAATGCGCTCCGGATCCTTCCGGTACCTCTGACAGCTCGTGTTTTGCTTTCTGTAGAAACAGAATCTGCACGTATTTCGACAGTAGGTCGAGAAATATGCAAACCCATAGACGAAGACTCCCATCCCAAAACTTTTCGCCCTGACCTGTGCTGCAGCCGAGCAAAGGGAATAGAACTCCTCTACGCTACTCCATCTCATGAGACGCAGCGCGTCCTTCCTGCTGGCATGCAATCCTTCTAGTCTGGGGATCGGATGAATGCTTTCGGACTCTGTGAAACGGGACTGCGGACGCTGCTTCGTCAATTGCTGTTCACCTGCCTGTAGTGTGTTTTCTGAAGACGAACATCATTTTGGGGACAATTGTCTCGGGTAGAGAATGATGCGTCCCTATTAGGATTGTCTTCTTTCCAGGTCCTAAATTACCCGGTTTGTGTTCTCGATATCCCACAAACCAACCACTGTCCATCTTCTCGTCTCGAAATCTGACCACATAGCTTCCTCCAAGCTTGGCTTTGGCTCCAGCCTTAGATGTCATGTTCCATTGCCAATTGCTCAGAATGTGGTCCTGTCGTAAGCACGTTGCAAGTACTCGAAAGCGCGTCTGTGGCACAAGATTACTCACACAATTACTAAACAATTTTCACCTGACCATTCAATGTAGACTCGATCGCTGACTTGCTTCACAAACTCATGACCGGCGTTTTACATATTAACGAGAATTAACGAGTCCTTGCCTATTCTTACGTAATACATTATGACGCCGCCCAAGTACTCGATGTTTTTCAATCGTGCCAACGAACGAATTCCTTTCCCCTCCTTCCCCAAATGTCAGAGATAAGAACATGAACCAACTGTTGCCAGTTCTGAAAGCCGTTGTATTTGGAGCAAAGGGACCGCTTAAAGAAGACGAAATCGAGCGGACAAAAGAGTATGCAGGGGAGGTTCTCTCGAATGGCTTGCATAATGGATGATCATCAACTCTGAGGGCATTGCCTTGTCGTGGAATACTCTGCATTGCAAAGACTACAAGGTGGGCGTCCTTTTATGCGAGGTTACGTGACTCCCCTATCTGCAAGTGCAAGCGCGCTGTCAAGGGCGCTGAGGCCTTGGTCTATTTCTTCCCTTTTGATTATCAGTGGCGGTGCTATGATCAGGTAGTTGATCCAGGAGTTGATGAATGCGCCCTTCTTCATGCATTCTGCTGCGACACCGTCAGCAACCATAGGTTTGCCTTGAAGTTTGTCCTCACGCGTGTTGAAGGCCTGCCTCGATTCTCTGTCGCGCACCAATTCGAGTGCCCAGAATAGACCAAGTCCACGCACATCTCCCACCGAGGGATGTTTTTCCTGCAACGCTTTCAACTGCTTTCCTAGGTACTGACCCATTTCACGCGAGCGTTCAATCAGGTCTAGTCGTCTATACTCTCCGATGGCTGCAACTCCCGCGGCCAATGTTAGAGGATGCGCCTCATACGTGTGGCCGTGTGCGAAGTAGTGCTCCTCGAAGTAGTCTGAGATCTCGCGTGTGGTTGCGGTAACGCTCATCGGGATATATGCTCCGGTAACACCCTTGGCGGTTGTCAGAATATCCGGTCTAACCTTCCAGTGGTCTACCGCAAACCATTCGCCGGTTCGTCCCCATCCCGACATCACCTCATCACAGATCAGCAAGACACCGTGACTTTTCGTGATGTCGCGGAGACGTGGTAGATATTCGTCAGGGGGAACGATGACACCGTTGCTGCCGACGACTGGTTCCACGATGACAGCTGCTACGTTCGATTCGTGTTCGATCATGTACCCGATGTAGTCCGCACACGCGATTCCACAGTCAGGATGCTCTACCCCGAAAGGACAGCGATAACAATAGGCATCAGGCCCAAATATGACGCCGCCCATTTTGCCAGCAGGTTCGATAGGATATCGGCGCGGATCCCCCGTGGCCGCGATTGAACCCGCAGTTGATCCATGATAAGAGGCATAACGAGAGATTATCTTGTACCTCCCAGTGAACTGCCTAGCGATCTTAAAGGCGGCCTCGTTCGCCTCGGTTCCAGAAGTCGCGTAGAAGAACTTCTCGAGCCCCTTCGGCATAACGCCCAGGAGAAGTTCTGTCAATCTTGCGCGTACCTCGGTAGTGAAGGACGGGGCCGCATAGGGTAGCTTCTTGGCCTGCGCGCAAATTGCATCAATCACGACCTTGTTTCCGTGTCCCAGATTCGAGCACATCAACTGTGAAGAGAAGTCAAGTAGTCGTTGACCCGAAGCATCTGTAAAGTAGCATCCCTCAGCGCTCACAATTTCGCGAGGTATCCAGCCCTTTTGCGCTCGCCATGTACCATATGTGTACTGCTTTGTCAGCTTCACAACGTCCGGGTGGTCGGTTGCCTGAACCATACCACATCACATCTCGCTAAGGTATCTATACTTAATAGGATTTCCGTCTAATTTGCGCAAGAGAATTCTGGACAATGTTCAGGAAGCCCAAGTCTCATGCAAATTGCCGCGTCGTGAGAAAAACCCGTCTGGCTTTAGATGTCTACTCTTGGGTCTTCTTTGACTATCTTCGCGGCTATCTGCGTGCTTGTGCGCTCTATGTCAGTCATACTGCTGAGCTGCTCGAGCTTGCTCATGTAGTCGTCTCTGTTCGTCGCCCTTATTAGGACTATGAAGTCAAAGTCGCCCAGCACGTAGTATACGGCCCACACACCGGGAATCGAGGCGATCTTCTTGCCCACCCTCTCGTGATAATGGGGCCCGTACCTAGCTTTCACGAGCACAATTGCCACATAGTCATAGCCGAGCTTGAGAGCGTTGACCTTGGCATAGTATCCGTCAATCACTCCGCCGTTCTCAAGCCGCTTAATTCTGTAGTGCAGGGTGGATTTGGGAATTCTCAGTTTCCTCGCCAGAACATCAAGGGGAACTTGGCAATCATTCTGAAGGAACCTGACTATCGACGAGTCCGTTTGGTCAATTGGCCTATTCTTCTTTCTCATGACCGAGACCGTTATGCAGTATTCCTCGGCGGAAGGCTGATTTAAGACTGTGCTCCAGTCCCTCCGCGACGGCGTCTAACTGTTCGCGAGTTATGATCATTGGAAGTTGAATCTTCATCACGATGGCTCTGACGCCTTCATTCGTCAATACACCGATGCCATCGAAAGAAATCAGTTACCGCTCAGCGCTCAGTACGCTTTCTCTAGCTGTTATCTCGGGCTATGGTCATATCCACGGGTGACATCTTAGCCAGGTGCGTGTTGCGGAACGATCCGCCTTTCTTCTGCAGACACTCCTATCCCATCAGCCGTATTGTTTCTTCATCTCCTTATCGTTGGTGCCTTTCTCGAGGGACAGTCTCCTCTTTGGCAAAGCTGACAGCTGACGAAGGTGACCTCGGTTGGAGAGAGAATGCCTGAAATGGACTTTCGAGGAATCATCAAGAGACTATCTGTCAATCTGACGCCTACCGTGTTAGATACGTCACCAAGAATGGAGAGTAGTTGCCTCTGCTCGGATACCGACCAGTCAAGCTGCCCAGGGCCCATGTCCGAAAGCGTTCCAAGACCATGCTTTCTTGAAATGTAATCTTTGAGGTAGGTCAAAGACGATCCCACCGCCAAGTTGCCCAGTGTATCTAGAACAAGCTTCTCTGTGACTCCCTTGATCGTATCCGCCTCTTTCTCCAGAGCGTCCTATCGTCAGTACATATGCGAAGACCCTCTCAATTCCCTGTAGATTCTTTGCTAGCGCGCGGCTTCTGAAGTTCACTCCCTCTACCGCGACGGTATCTGTGCGACGGCCTGTCACGTACCTGATGCTGTAGACGGCTCTAGGATGAACCAGAGAAGCAGCGATTCCGTCCAGGTCACTTGCTGTGATTTTTCTTGCCAGGTCTCCTGTCTATCTTCTCACAATAGAAGAGACACCGGCCTTAGTTGTGCTCGTCGGCGCACTTGAGGTCTCAAGAAATCTCAACAGGTATTACGCGTCTTGCGAAGCGCTCGAGAATAGATCGTGAGTTGACGATGAGTGTCAACAAATATGCATTGCAGATCTTGAAGGAAGTTGTTGGCCGTAAGGATGAGCTGCGTGTTGAAGTCGAGAAACGCCCTAAGGGAGCGACAATCATTGATGCGGCGTCGCTGCTCAGGGAGGATATCAGGCTGGCCTGATGGCTCTGAGACTCACATGGCAGGGTTGTGCCAGGTTTCCATTTCGTCGCGCGCATACGGCGATTTCGACCTTCCAACCGCGAATGTGGCAACTGATCAGCCAGCGCTCAGCTTTCGTAACTCCAACTAACTCGGTCGCTGGCGGTGTCAAAATCTCAGGCAGAATCGTGGAAACGGGCGTCTACAAATTGAGGAGACTAGGTGTCCACCCCAAGAACATCATTCATGGGTATGGATCGGTCCCGATTCCTACAATCCACCCAAAGTCCGCTAGAGCGATGGGGCGAACAAACGACGCTCTCTACTGTGGCGGGGACACATACTACACCGTTACCTTCGAAAATATTGAAAAACTGAGAAAAATCGTCTTGAAGGCACCATCTTCGACCGCCAGAGAATACGGGAAGCCGTTCTACGAGGTATTCAAGGCGACAGGGTTCGACTTCTACAAGATCGACCCTAACCTTTTCGCGCCGGCAGTCGTCTTGGTGAACAATGTCAGGACGGGACTGACGTTCAGATCCGGTCAAATCAACGATGCCTTGCTGAAAGACACTATGGCGGTCACGACCGGCTAGTCGGAAGCCTGCTCGTTTCTACTTGACGATCTTAGATGCGACCTCGATAGCCTTCGCTGCGTCTTGAGCAGTTATTTTCGGTTTCTGGCGCTTGATTATGCACTGGATGAAGTATTCGTCGAGTTGATAGTGGCCCCAGACCTTGGTTCCTCCTTCTCTGAACACCCATTCCTGACGTTCTGGGTCCTGTCCGACCAACGTGAGCGAATCGTTCCAGTTCGCCAGCAAATTGTAGGTCCTGTCTCCGAACACTTCGAGCCTGCTCGTCCCGGCGACGGGAGCCACCATCGAGCTGAAATGCAACGTGCCGACGGCGCCGGTGGAGAACTTGACGACCCCCATCGTATTGTACGACTTTATTCCGCCGTGCTCCTTGAGCGGAGCGTAGCTCGACTTCCATTCGACCTCGTTGATCTCCGCGTTCAGCAACCACCTTAGAAGATCAATTGACCACACGGATAGCGTGAAGTCCGGGTAGCCTCCGCTCTTCTCAATATTCCATGCCCACGAGTTGGCGGGCCACTGCATAGCAAGATCCTTTGCCGCGATGAATTCCCTGAAGGAAACGGCGAGCGGCTTGCCGATCTTGCCTGCCTCGATCAGCTCCTTGGCCTTCACATAGTTGGGTGTGAACCGGAAATTAAGAACCGGCATCAGCGTGACCCCGGCCTTCTCGGCTTCTTTTCCGAGCTTCTCAGCCTCGGACGCCCGAGGGGCAAGGGGCATCTCGCAGAGCACATGCTTTCCCTTGCTGATTGCTTTCAAGGACATCTCATAATGAAATGGTGTCGGAATCGCCAAGACCACGGCCTGCACTCTTGAATCATCAAGCAGCTGGTCATAGTCGAGATAGTACTTCACGTGGTACTTGTCCGCGTACTTCTTGATCCGCTCTTCTACTTGGTCTCCGAGTGCTACGAGTTCTGATCCTGGGATTTTGTTGAATGCTGGGACATGCGCTTGTCCTCCGACAAAACCCGCACCCACAACAGCCACGCCAACTTTCTCGTCCAACACATCATCCTCCCGCTGAGTAGCAGAAAAGACGCAAAGCTCCTCAACGATATTAAGTCTTGTCGAACTCAATATGCCAATGGTTTTGCTTGGGACGTGCGGTTGGAGCTACGCGGAGTGGGAGGGAATCCTGTACCCACACGCGAAGAACAAGCTGAAGCAGTACAGCTCATATTTCCGACAGCCGAGATTGATTCCACATTCTATGCTCTACCGCAACAAGGAATAGTCCTGGGCTGGGTTAGGAATACATCTCGAGACTTCGTCTTCTCAGCGAAGCTGCCTCAAACAATCACGCACAAGTTGGCATGAAGGCCATCTTCCCTATCCGGAAGAGAGACACGCGAGAGTAGGCCTTAGAGTTCATCAATTGTAAACGAACCCGACGGGAGCGTTGATGATTTTCGAAACATGAATGGTACGCCTTTCAGTCAGCGGCCCAGTGCCTCCCAATAGACTATGTGTTCAGCCATTTCTCTGTTTAGTATACGTTGCGCGCGCGCAAGTGAGTGGTATCAGGAAGTGCTTTATCGAACCGCTCGGGTTTCGTAGGTGAAAGCTCGACTCATGAGGTCAATTGAAATGTGGAATTTCAAAGCTGTACAGAAGGTCTTCCAGATTGGAGGCATAAGCATCGGAGGCCTTCCAGGACAACGCCCAGTCGTGCTCGTTGGAACTTTGTTCTATCACGGCCACAAGATCGTCAAAGACGAAAACGCTGGCACATTTGATGAAGCAGCGGCTGAAGCGCTCGTGAAGGCTCAGGACGAAATGTCCGACAAGACCGGAAACCCGGCCATGATAGACATCGTAGGTGCAAGCGCTCCCGCCATGGAAAAAGCCCTTAAGTTTGTGGTAGATCGCACGAAAGCACCTATCATGATCGATAGCCCCTCAGCAGAGATCAGAGCAGCAGGCCTCACATACGCAAAAGAGCAAGGAATCCTTGATCGCATGGTCTACAACTCGATCAATCCAAGCAGCAAACCGGACGAGTTGAAAGCAATTCAAGAATCTGGCGTTACAAGCTCGGTCTTTCTTGCGTACAACATGAAAGACTTCAGCACCGCAGGCCGGATAAGCGCGATCAAAGAACTCGTAAGCAAGCGACAGGAGTTCGGAATTGAGAAGCCTCTGATTGACACATGCGTCCTTGATCTGCCCACACTCGGCTCGGCTCTTCGAGCGATGTATGAACTGAAGGATGAGCTGGGCTTTCCGGTGGGATGTGGCGCACACAACGCCGTCGCCCTGTGGAGGGGATTAAAGACCAAGATGGGAGAGCAAGCCGTCAAACCATGCCTCGCCTCGGTGAACGCTACAAGCGCAGCGGTCGGTGCTGACTTCATCCTGTACGGTCCGATCGATGACGCGAAAGTGGTCTTCCCTGCTGTGGCAATGGTTGACACAGCATACAGCCAACTCCCAATAGAGAAGAAGACCCAGATTCCAAAGACTCACCCACGCTACAGAATCGGTTGACGCGGACAGAGAAGACGACTCCTTTGCCGCCACCATTGTTCTTCTAACCTCCCATCCCTTGGTGGAATCCTACTCCACGAACTTCGATAAGGCAATCTCCTCCTGCTATACTTGCTTGTGCAATATGCCTTTGATCGTGGAGAGCTTCAACGACGCCGCGTACCCGTTCAATCATGCTGAGGACTGCGATACGGTTCTATGCGTCGCCTCGAACACCATTCTGCAGTTTGAAGAGCGGAGATACTTCGAAGCTATCGAGTCGCATGGCAGAGAGAAACCGAAACTCCAACTTACACTATCACAAGTGTACGCTCCTTCTTTGATCAGGACCAGATGATTCACTGTTCAACCGCTCACAACCGGCGAGAGAAATGATTCAGGCAGGCCAGTAGTTCAACGCCAGTTGGAAATGGTTCACAAATCTGGAGTCAGCAAAGACCGTTATTGATCGTCGTGTTGGTTCGAAGGCTTCGACTCTCGTAGTCTCCGGTAGACTATTCTTCCGCCAACTATGGTCATATCCACGGGAATGTCCTTGATCGTGTCAATTGGCACAGTGAGAAGGTCTTTCCCGAGAACGACCATGTCGGCATATTTGCCAGGCTCAATAGATCCCATGATGTTCTCCTCAAAAGTGTGATAGGCCGCGTTTATCGTGTACATTTTGAGGGCGTCGATAGCGGAGACTCTCTGGCTCAAGCCGACGGGCTTTCCATTCGCGGACTGTCTATTGACTAGAGAATGAATGCCTAGCAGAGGTTCGAACGGAGCGGCGCTGCAATCTGAATGAGCGGAGACCATGATGCCTGCATCAAGGAAGCTTCTTGCCGCCATCATCCTCTCCAACATTTCAGGTCCATAACTGTTGAACAGTTTGTCGCCATGATAGTATGCGAAGGGGCCGAAGATTGTTGGGAGAACACCTGACCTCTTGATCCTGTCGATGATGCGATCGTTGATGACTGTACAGTGAATGATCCTGTGCCTCGGATCTTTGCGGGGATACTTCGCATCCGCTTCCTCAAGAACATCAAGCAACATATCTATCGCGCGATCACCATTGGCGTGAACTGCGAAACGAAAGCCTTTCGAGCAACCTTCCATAACGAGATCACGTAGCGCTTCTTTGGTCGTGGCCAATTCCCCACGATATCCGGGTCTGCCGGGATATGATTCGAATAGAGCCGCGGTCCCTGAGGAAACGGCGCCGTCAACTATGGCCTTGATCGCGTTTATCTGGAGCATCTCGTTCCCAAAACCTTCACCGATTCCGGAAGCTGCCAGATGAGACATCAGATCCTTTGTCGGATCGATTCTTATTCTGATCGGAAGCTGTTGATTTCTGAGAGCCTCGCGTGCGATCTCTATTAGAATGCCGTCTCTGACCCAGCCCTCACTGATACAAGTTAAGCCGCTCGCGACGTACTGCTCGGCGACCCACCTCAGCGATTCCACTCCTTTCTCCAGAGACGGCCTCTCTGCTGAGCTGGGTAGGATTGAGTCTCTGGCGGCTTGCTCGTGGACTATACCTGTCAGTTCTCCAGTGCTTGGATCCCTTTCATACCTTCCTCCCACTGGATCAGGAGCATCTCTTCGCACGCCAGCCAACTCGAGCGCTCTGCTATTGAAGATAGAAACATGGCCCCCCACGTGTTCCACTAGTACAGGGTGACTCGAGACCGCATTGTCTAGATCAGCCTTGGTGGGATGACGCCTCTCCGCAAGCGTGGATTCATCTTCTCCTCTTGCGAATACCCATTGGTCCTCCGGCTTTTTGCTTGCATCAACAGCTATTCGTGATTGGATGTCTGCTATCGATCTGACTCCTGACTCGGAGTTGACAAAGATAGCCCCGATCGCACGATCCACCGTCATCATGCTTATCATGTGACAGTGCGAGTCGATTAGTCCCGGAACTACCGTTCTTCCCTTGAGATCGACAAGATCTGTCTGCGGAAAGACGAGAGACTCTATCTGATGGTTTGATCCGACTGCGAGGATCCTGCCACATCTTACGGCTACAGCCTCAACGATGGACTGCTGCGGATCCAGCGTCACTATCTTCCCATTGACGAGGACCAAGTCGGCCGTCAATTTCTGCACCAATTATGGCTCTCGACCGCTGGTCATAACTGTTTCTTCGGCGTCTGGTTTCAAATCTGTAATATCTTCATATGAATGGCGGGACTGTATCCCGTGACGCTATGCGTACCGACAGGACGATTAATGGAAAGACGACTTCTCGAATGCGTCGTTTCTACGAGTCTTATTCCGACCTCGGATCGTTGCCCGGGATCTCTAGACTGAGTAGGGGAAGGAGCGGGGATTGACTTTTCTGCCAGACGCATGCTACCATATCGGTAATGGTATCTCGATGTTGAATTGGCGCTCAAATGAATAGGTCAAAGGACATGGAAGATGAAAACCACTTTTGAGAGTTGGTTCGCCTCGAGGACGAGAGCTCGAGCGGTCGAGATGATCATGCAGGCAACTAGGATGCTGGTTCCTTCCATTTCGGAGCTGATCGCATGTGTCAACAGTGCGATTGCTGGAAGGTCGGACGAATTGGAAGGTGCCTTCACTCGGTTGCACCAGCTTGAAAGAAGAGGAGACAACCTTCGCAGGTCGATCATTCTCGAGCTTGCTCGAGGAAATCTTCCCATCGATGAAAGGCGTAGCTTTATGCGGTTGGCAAGGCAGGTCGACTGGGTGGCGGATTGGTGCGTCGAATCCGGTCGCCTTGTTAGACTTTCTCCCATGGATACGCTGCCCGAGGAGCTTCGCGTGACTGTTCTCGACATGTGCAAGGTGGTGAAAGATTGTGCTTCAGAGGTCGAGCAGTGCATACGTCTTTTGACGGACAAGAAGATGCAAGAGTCACTTGACGCGGCGAGCAAGGTGGAAGGCCTCGAAGAGGAAGTCGATGACCTGTACCGGAAGGCTAGGGGCTTACTGAGCGAGATCTCTGTGCCCGAGTTCACCGTTGGTCAAGTCGTCTTGGTGGCGGAGTTACTGGACGCGATTGAGAATGTCGCAGACAGATGCGAGGACGTGTGCGATCAGGCTAGAGCGATCGCTGTGAGTGTCGCTACCTAGTCGCACGAGTCTTCCCGAATTGATAGGAAACGTACGTGAAGCCCCGATGAAGGCTGAAGCTATGTGGCTGGATGCATTGTCGTCTATCCTGTCGTGCAGGTAGCCTGCACCCGGCGGGAAGAGCTCCTTGACCTTCTCAAGGATACCATGAACCAACCCGCTCTCGTTTTCGTTTGGGGAAACAAACCTATCTGGCCCTTGTTCAGTCTGAGACTCGTTTTTGATTGCCATTGAAAATAGCTGGTTCAGCAAGGGTGACCCAGTCCAATCCCTCGCAGCTGTCTTCTTGCCATACCCCTTCAGATCATCGTTCGAAGCGGTCATGAGGCGGCAAGAGAGCTCTCTACCGCCCCTGGGTTTGACCTCCTCAATCGTGCACCTGTTGTTACTTAGAAAGACACATGGGGAGGAGAGGAAAGGCCAGTCTGTTGTGACAATTCTTCCTGGTCTGTCGCCTCTCCTTGCGGGGCATGGGTAGTAACGCTTCTCGCCAGAGTCGATAATGTAGTCCAAGACTAGGAATCGATTGAACAATCTCTTTTCTGATAGAGAGAGAAAGCGGGCGATATTAGACAGATCGTCTGGGGCAAGGGCACAAGGATGGGTTGTGCAGCACTTACCGCATTGTACACAGGGTTTCAGTTTTGGTTCCGTTTCCCAGCCAGTGGTTCTACGCGAGCGCTTGCAGGGCTACGAGAGCCTTGGCTCTATCTTGAGCGTACCGTCTGTAAAGTCTACTTACGTTCGAGACGAACTTGATCTTGTCGCCTGCTTCCGTGTAGAATTTCTGCATTTCTTCTTCCAACTTCTTTGCAGAGGTGACTGCATCTGCAACGGCCGTTCCACTTGAATCGGGGATGTAGCCGTAGGTCTCTTCGAAGATTCCCGAGACTGGTTCGAGCAACGAGTGGTCAACGCTTTCTCTGGCTGTTCTCTCGAGTTCTTTCTTGCGTTTGTCGCTGTTTTCGACGAATTTCGCGAACAATTCCTTAGCCTGAGTAAGCTTGCTGTCTGTTGCTAGATTGCGATAGAACTGTGCTGTCCGATCCTCTAGTTGGAGTGTGAAACGGAGGACCATGCTGAAGGTTGTCAGTTCCACAGTTGATTCCTCATATTCACGGCGTGATTCAGGTCGGCTAGAACCATCGTTCGATAACGACTTTCCTGTCGGTGAAGAAGTTGATGGCGTCGAAGCCTTGACCGTGCAGGTCGCCGAAGAACGAGTCTTTCCAGCCGCTGAAGGGGAAGAACGCGACCGGTGCGGCAATACCTATGTTGATCCCAACATCTCCGGCCTGTACTCTGTGTTTGAACTCCCGTGCCCACTTGCCGCTTTGTGTGAATATTGAGGCTGCATTGCCGTATGGGTTCTCATGAATCATCTTGAGGGCATCATCGAAGTTCTTGGCTCTAATCAGGCACATAACTGGGCCAAAGATCTCTTCACTGCCGATTTTCATTTTCGGATTGACTTTGTCGAAGACTGTTGGGCCGATGAAGTACCCGTTTTCATAGCCTGGTACCTTTAGGTTTCTGCCGTCAAGGATGAGTTCGGCGCCTTCCTTGATGCCGGTCTCGATGTATGATAGGACCTTCTCCTTGGCTTGCTTTGAACGAAGCGGTCCCATCTGCACAGTTTCGTCCAGGCCGTAACCCGTTTTCAACTTTTTCGCTGATTCAACCAGCTTCCTCTTCAATTGTTCATAGAAAGCATCGTCGCCCACAGCCACCACATTAGCGCCTGCTAGGCATCTCTGTCCTGCGCAGCCGTAGACTGAATTCATTATGGCAGGCATCATGCTGTCGATAAGCGCGTCCGGCATAACTAAGAGGAAGTTCTTCGCCCCGCCTTGGCATTGTGCCCGCTTTCCGCCCGCGGTCGCTTTGCTGTAGACGTACCTCGCGACGGGAGTGGAGCCAACAAAGGATACGCCCTTGACATCCTTGCTTTCCAACAGTGCATCGGACACTTCCTTTGAACCGTTAACGAGATTGATGACGCCAGGCGGAAAGCCTGCCTCATCGATGAGTTCGAACATTTTGTTTTGGGTCATCGGGACCTCGCTAGAGGGCTTGATGATGTAGGTGTTGCCACATGCAACGCCATACGGCATGAACCAGTAAGGGATCATCGAAGGGAAATTGGAAGGTGGGAGGCAACAGAAGACCCCTAAAGGTTGGAGAATACACTCCTCATCTAGACCAGGAGCGATGGTCTCCGAGTTGTAACCCATCATCAGCGTGGGGATGCCTGCTGCATGTTCAACGCATTCTATCGCTCGCCTTACTTCGCCGCGTGCCTCATCGAGGGTCTTCCCGTGTTCTTTCGTTAGGATTTGAGATACTTCTTCGAAGTGGTCTTCCATTAGGCTCTTGAGCGTGAACATGTAGCGCGCACGTGTAAGCGGAGGGGTTTCTCTCCATTCTTCGTATGCCTCCGCAGCATATCGAATCGCTTCCTCCACATCTGCTCTAGTGGACAGGGGAACTCGTCCCAACACTTCAGTCGTGGCAGGATTCACGACGTCTAATGTTTGAGTGGATTTAGACTCAACCCACTCACCGTTGACATAGTTCTTCAGGACTTGTACTGCGGCCTTGCGGTCCGTCGTCTTTGTCACCTGTGCCATATCGGATCACGAAAGCTGGAAGCCATCCAACCATTTATTAGGTTTTCTGACAAGGCGACTTGAGGACTAAGTCTTCGGGGCACAGTTGGTCAAGATCTTTGAACAGTTCTTTCTTGGAAACTATCTGCTCAGTGATGGCTTCCGTGACTGGATACGGCCGGCGATGGGGGTACGGGCTCTTGGACGAACGCACTGGCGAACGTAGTGAATGGCCTGACATACCTTGTAGCGGCTTTTGACAGTCATGATTCAAATCACGACGGTCGCACCAAGAAGGGCACACACAGGGGAGGGCGTCGACAATAGTCCATAATGCGCCTCCTCAACTTCAGAGAGTATCCCATTGTAGGTTGCCCAGGGTCTACGCTTGATTCAGTTCCATAACAAGTTCCATAACATACCCGTTCCGTCGGAAGCCTAGGCCATCGTAAAATCGGTGAGCGGCCTCCTGTGACTCGTCTCTGAAGGAGTAGTCACTTGGTCTTCGTCCTGTCCCGGGTACCTGTTCTGATCTAGGATGGCGTGGCACTTTGAGCTCACGAGAAGAACCTTCCGCATTTCTTCGAGTATTTGCTTGAAGGACAGGGTTGTCAGCCCTGCCTCGTAGTTTCTATCGTTTCCCGGGTGGGTGGAACTCGAGGTTTTCGAGCTGGCGGTCCCCACACATGGCACATGCTCCGCCTTTCAAGTGCACCGCGAAGAGTTTCTTGACGAGCCTTTGTCGTCGCTTGCCTTCAATCTTCCAAGGCGGTTGATTCATGACGCGCACACTCCCTCAAATCGCACGGTTGCGAGTCTCTCTTGTGACCTGCCTTGTGACTAACCAGGATGTCTGCTATCTTGCGATTGTTCTTCTGGATGCGCTCCGTCAGTCGTTCTGTGCATCCATGAATGTCTTTCTTGGCGTCGTCTATTGCATCGTTGATCTTCTTGCATTCTTTCAATGCTTCCAAGGTGTCGTTGAGATAGAAGATGATGTCTCTGTCAGCTGCGAGAGCCTCCAAGTCGATCGCTTTCTTCTTGATAGCGTAATGATGGGCGTGGATTTCATAGTACATCGTGATGGTCGGAACGACTAAATCCGCGGTTGTTGTGACAACTAATCCTCTACCACTTTTGACAGTAAAGGCCTTGGCTTTAGCGGCCCTCGGTAGCGTATCTACGCACAGAACGGCCATCGAAGTGTGATATCGCTCAAGGTCCTCTCAACTTGTTCGGCGTAGTCGTTGCTCCATCTTCCGTTTGACTTGCTCTCAACTAGGATCGAACCGATGACGACTGACTCGTGCTTGAACTTCACTAGACAATCAGTAGAATCAGACCCGCCCAGTGGCTGTACCTCAACACTGGGATTCGCAAAGAAGGCTTCCTGCAAGGCTTTAGCAAGCTGTAGCTCCTTTTGGTCGCCTTTGATGCTAGGCAACTGGAATCGCGCAAGCAGCGTGTTGAGACTCCCGAGCAGCTCTCTCAGATCATCCTCGATTTCGCTTGCGGATTTCCCTTGCTGCAGTAGCGACTTTACCGTGTCGACCATGTTGTTGGCATGCAACTGGACTAGTTCGGGGGGATTAGGCCTCATGGTCGGAGTTGAACTTGTCAAGGACCAGAAACTGAAGACCCCCGCCCCGAGTGAAGCGACAAAGATCAGGGAACTTGCACTCAACAAGGGCCTTCTCCTCGGCCATGGAGGAGTCAAGGGAAACACCGTCCGAATCCAACCTCCGCTCGTGATCACGGAGGAGCAGCTAGAAAAGACAGTTCAAGTGTTCGATGAGTGCCTCAGAGAGACCCATTGATACCGAATCGCCCCAGCCCTCTATGAACCCATTTCCAAGAGGCTGACTCGGTCTTTCGGTCCCACAACAGCAGTCTGGACGATCTGAAGCGTCTCCAAAGGCACGAACCTGTCCAGAAATACCCTGTAGGGTGGCGCGCTATTGCCGCAAATGGCCTGCACAAGCTCTACTTTCACTTGTCTCTCGTGATTATATTCGCCGTTCGAGTCGTATGTGTCGCAGTCAAGTTTGAAATAATGCGCGGTCGTCACTCATGGGCGTAAGCGTTGTTTGGGATTGTGGGACCTCACGGCTGGCACGAGCGTATGCCGCTCGCGTGGCCGTAGGCGTGTGGTGGGAACCCTTTGTCCGAGCCGGAAGAGAAGACGACGACTGAGCTGAAGAAAAGATTCGAACTTATCGAGGACATCCCCGGCATTGGCCCCGCCACCGCAGAAAAACTGAGAGAACTCGGG
>Ga0315281_10001045_pt1 | contig 40334 bp, 37 predicted proteins | sample YL17G07_0_MG_FD_204540 | JGI IMG/M metagenome (GOLD analysis project Ga0315281, IMG submission 204540) | Sediment microbial communities from Yellowstone Lake, YNP, Wyoming, USA - YL17G07_0 | ecosystem: Environmental > Aquatic > Freshwater > Lake > Sediment | place: USA: Wyoming | collected...
AACAACTTCAGGCCAATCATTTCCCTCAAATAATGTCCAGGTGATCCAGCCCAGACAGAACATCCCGATCTTTCGATTCCTGACCGTGAAGCTTGATCCGCAGGCGAAGATCGTTGAGCGAATCGGCGTTGCGCAACGCATCCTCGTAGCCGATCGCACCTGCTTCGTATAGATCATACAGGGCTTGGTCAAAGGTCTGCATGCCAAGTTCGCGCGATTTAGACATGATCGTCTTGATTTCATGCACCGCGCCCTTGAAGATCAAGTCTGAAATCAAAGGCGAGTTGAGCATGATTTCGATGGCTGCGCTACGTCCTTTGCTGTCTTTTTTCGGGATCAGGCGCTGTGAGATCAGGGCCTTGACGTTGAGCGAAAGGTCCATCAGCAATTGCGTGCGACGTTCTTCCGGGAAAAAATTGATAATCCGATCCAGCGCCTGGTTGGCACTGTTGGCGTGCAGGGTGGCCATGCACAGGTGGCCGGTTTCGGCGAAGGCGATGGCATATTCCATGGTGTCCTTGTCGCGGATTTCGCCGATCAGAATCACATCCGGTGCCTGGCGCAACGTGTTTTTCAGGGCTGCAAACCAGTTGTCCGTATCAACCCCGACCTCGCGATGGGTAATGATGCAGTTCTTGTGCTCATGTACGTATTCAACCGGGTCTTCGATAGTGATGATGTGGCCGTAGCTGTTCTCGTTACGGTAGCCGATCATGGCGGCCAGCGAAGTGGACTTGCCGGAGCCGGTACCGCCGACAAAAATCACCAGGCCACGTTTGGCCATGGCCACGTCTTTCAACACCTGCGGCAAGCCTAGTCCGTCGAGAGTCGGAATGGTAGTTGTGATGGTGCGCAGCACCAGGCCAGTGCGCCCCTGCTGCACGAAAGCGTTGACGCGAAAACGCCCGATGTCGGGTGGAGAAATGGCAAAGTTACATTCCTTGGTGGACTCGAACTCCGCCGCCTGCTTGTCATTCATGATGGAGAGCGCCAGCTCCCGGGTATGCGTCAAGCTCAATTGCTGGTTGGTGACCGGGGTGATCTTGCCATCCACCTTAATTGCAGGCGGGAAGCCTGCAGTGATGAACAAGTCCGAAGCATTCTTGCTGAGCATCAAACGCAGCAGGTCATGCGTAAATTTCAGTGCTTGATCGCGGTCCATTGCTTCTAACCAGGAAATGAATCTTTATTGGCAGCGCGGCTGCGTGCTTCCGCCGGTGCCACCACGTTGCGCCGCACCAAGTCGGTCAGGCATTGGTCCAGGGTCTGCATGCCCACATTCTGGCCGGTCTGGATCGACGAGTACATTTGCGCGACCTTGTTCTCGCGTATCAAGTTACGGATCGCCGGCGTGCCGATCATGATCTCGTGTGCGGCGACGCGTCCGCTGCCATCCTTGGTTTTGAGCAAGGTCTGGGAAATTACCGCGCGCAAGCTTTCTGACAACATGGAGCGCACCATTTCTTTTTCCGCCGCTGGAAACACGTCGATAATCCGGTCAATGGTTTTGGCGGCAGAACTGGTGTGCAGGGTGCCGAATACCAGGTGGCCGGTTTCTGCTGCCGTAAGCGCCAAGCGAATTGTTTCCAGGTCACGCAATTCACCCACCAGGATCACATCTGGATCTTCGCGCAAGGCAGAGCGCAACGCATTACTGAAACTCAGGGTGTGCGGCCCGACTTCGCGCTGGTTGATCAGGCATTTCTTGCTTTCATGCACAAATTCGATCGGGTCCTCGATGGTGAGGATATGCCCGTATTCTTTCTCGTTGACGTAATCGACCATAGCCGCCAAGGTGGTGGACTTGCCGGAGCCGGTGGGTCCCGTCACCAGCACGATGCCGCGCGCTTGGTCGGAGATTTCCTTGAAGATGGGGGGAGCATTGAGCTGCTCCAGCGTCAGCACTTTGGACGGGATGGTCCGAAACACCGCGCCCGCACCCCGGTTTTGCACAAAGGCATTGACCCGGAAGCGGGCCAGACTGGGCACTTCGAAAGAAAAATCGATTTCCAGATTCTCCTCATAATGCTTGCGCTGCCCATCGTTCATGATGTCGTACACCATGCCATGAACACTTTTGTGTTCCATCGCGGGCAGGTTGATGCGGCGGATGTCACCATGCACGCGAATCATGGGGGGCAAACCGGCAGAAAGGTGCAGGTCGGATGCCTTGTTTTTGACGGAGAAGGCGAGCAGCTCGGAGATTTCCATTATAATCCTCTCGTACTATCGGGAGTCGGTGCGTATGTTGGATCGACTGTTGGCGCAACCAGATGATTATCGGCTCCAGCCCCACTTTCTTGAGCCATTATGGCAACAATATCAGCCGCATTGCAAGACGTGATGGCGCGCGTGGCGCGAGCCGCAGCCATGGCCGATCGTGCGCCAGAATCAGTGCAATTGCTTGCGGTGAGCAAAACTTTTCCGTCAACGGCAATTCGCGAAGCTGCGGCGGCCGGCCAGATCTGTTTCGGCGAAAGTTACGTTCAGGAGGCGGTGGAGAAAATCGCAGCGCTTTCCACACTGCCGCTGGAGTGGCATTTCATCGGCCCGATTCAGAGCAACAAGACCCGCATCATCGCCGAACACTTCCGCTGGGTGCATAGCGTGGATCGGCTGAAAATTGCCGAACGGCTGTCCCAGACCAGGCCTGCGCAGCTCGGCCCATTACAAATTTGTTTGCAGGTGAACATCAGCGGCGAGGCAAGCAAAAGCGGCGTTACTCCCGAGAACGTATTTGAGTTGGCGAGGCAGGTGCGGGACTTGCCCCAGCTTAAGCTTCGCGGCCTGATGGCTATCCCGCGCCCGACCGACAGCCCGCAAGCGCAACGCGCACAATTTCACCAAGTACGGGAACTGTTCGAGCAACTCAACGCCCGGGGATTCGATCTGGATACGCTGTCGATGGGCATGTCGGACGATCTGGAAGCAGCTATTGCAGAAGGTGCCACCATTGTGCGGGTGGGATCGGCAATTTTCGGTCAACGAACAAAATCACAAGGATAAGAGATGAACATCACATTCATCGGCGGCGGCAACATGGCCAGCGCCCTGATCGGCGGCTTGTTGCAAAAGGGCTTTGCCGCGAAAACCATCAGCGTGGTGGAGATCACGGCAGAAAGCCGCGACCGCCTGGAGCGCGAATATGGTGTCAACACTTTCGCCGAGGCCTCCCCTGCAGCACTAGCTTGCAATGTGCTGGTGCTCGCCGTCAAACCACAACAACTTCGTGAGTTGGCGGGCCAGTTGCAGCCATTGCTTAAGCAGCAGCTGATAATATCTATCGCTGCAGGCATACGCAGTGCTGACCTCTCCCGCTGGCTAGGCGGTTATAGCTTACTGGTGCGGGCCATGCCCAACACCCCGGCCATGGTGCAAGCTGGCATGATTGGTCTATTCGCCCTGCCCGCAGTGAGCGCCGAACAGCGACGCGCAGCCGAGGCGATCATGAACGCGGTAGGCAGCATCCTGTGGCTGGACGACGAAGGTCGCATGGATGGTGTTACTGCGGTGTCCGGCAGCGGCCCGGCATATGTATTCTATTTCATCGAAGCTTTGCAGCAGGCCGCGCAAGAACTGGGATTTACCCCGGATGAGGCGCGTCGCCTGAGTCTCGAAACCTTCTCCGGTGCCAGCAAGCTGGCCAGTCTGAGCGAGGAAGATGCGGCCGTACTCAGGCAGCGCGTCACCTCCAAGGGTGGTACCACTGAACGGGCGCTGCAGTCCATGGAAAACGCAGGCGTCAAACAAGGCATTGTGGAAGCCGTGCTGGCCGCTGCCGAACGTTCCAGGGAACTGGGAGAGCAGTTGGGGCAGCAGGGCTGATTGCCCGAAACCTTAATTTTATGTCGGAAATTTTTACACTCCGGGTGGTTTTTCCGGGGGCAAATGAAAATCGAATAAATTAAGTTGTTTACAACCAACATATTGGTATGTTTTGGCATGGGAATTGCTCTATGGATATGGGGCTCCATATAGCTGTTATTATTTGGAGTGCTGTAAATGGAAAGCCGGGGCCATTCGAGGTTTTCAAACGCTTAGGTAAATAACCTACTTCTGCTGGTAACTTAATATTTGGAGAAAAGAATGAAATTATTGACGCAATGTTTTGCCGTCACCGCTTTGGTTGCTGGTCTGGGTTTTGGTTCTGTGAGTTTCGCGGATGGCACCCCTCTTCCTCCAATCGACAGCTTTCTTACCACGATAATTGATAAGTCTGTGGTCTCCGGTGCAGTTGATTCCTACGACCCTGTTAACAAGATGTATTTGTTTAATTACACAGGTACCGTTTACTCCGTCGAGACCAACAGCAGGACTGGTCAATTGACTGAACTTGAGCGGCCTATCGGAACTGTTGTCGGCCAAGCAGCATTCCCCCAATCATTTTATGACTTGGCGGGGGCAACGATCGGCTACCTCACGGGGAAAGGCCCCATGCCTGCGATGCCGGCCGTGATACCTTGGACCTGCAACAAATGCACCTTGAAAACGGGGGGCAGCACTTATACTTCCGTTGTCCAAGTACCGGGCGATTTCCCCGATGGCTCTGCTGAAGCCATGAGAATGCAAGGTCGTGCATTCACAGGTCTGGGTCCCGTTGAAATGACGAAGATTTCCCCGATGAGCCTGAGCGTGCGCATGGCGGGTTGTTCTGCCGTAGTTGGTACAGACGGGCCAAATAAAGGGAAAGTGGGCACCATCTGCCTTAACGGCACCTTCACCTTTGACCTTGCAAGTGCCTTGACCGGCGGGGCTCTGACCGGTACCGGTACTTCAAACTGTATTACCGTACTACACACACCAATCATGCCGCTCAAGTAATTCGGCATCATTGGTTAATGGCGGCGAGTACCTTCGGGTGCTCGCCGTTTTTTATGGGGGAATTTTTCAAATTGATTCGTCTGCTAGTCTAAGCGTGTAGCCCTCGTGCATTTGAGTCACCCAATATATTAGCGTATACTAATATTCAACGATGAAGGGAGGTTGCCTTGCTCAAACCCATGATTAAACGTGCACTCGCCGCACTGTTGTTCGCTTTGCTGCCACAGGCGCACGCCGCCGTGCCGTTTGCCACCGCCCCTGTAGCCTACCGCGAAGTGGATCAAACCTATGACGCGGAAGCGCTGGTCGAAGCGATCAACCAATCCACGGTGTCAGCGCAGATTGCCGGGCGCATCGTGCAGATCAATTTCGACGTGGGCGACTTCGTGAAGCAGGGGCAGGTCATCATGCGCATCGACGCGAGCCAGGTGAGTCAGGCGCTGGCCGGTAGCAAGGCGCAAGTGGCGCAAGCGCAGGCCGGGCTACAGAATTCCAAAGCCAACTATGAGCGCACCCAGCAACTGTTCACCCAGAAATTCGTGAGCCAGGCTGCACTGGACAAAGCACTGGCCGAGTACAAAGCGGCCCAGGCACAAGCCCAGGCCAGCCTTGCTGGCGCGGGCGCTGCGGCAACCATGCAGAGCTTCGCCACCATTGTGGCGCCATTCAGCGGCGTCGTCGCGGCGCGCCATGTGGAGCTGGGCGAAATGGCCGCTCCCGGCAAACCATTAATGACGGGCTTCGACCCCAAGGACTTGCGCGTGGTGGCGGACATACCGCAATACAAGCTGGCTGAAGTCCGCGCCGCCGCACGCACCATGGTGGAAATCCCTTCACTCAACAAATGGGTGCAGGCGACTGGCATTACCGTGCTGCCCGCGGCTGACGTTAAGACCCACACCACTCGCGTGCGCATCGACCTGCCGCCCAATCTGCGCGACGTCATTCCCGGCATTTATGCACGCGCCCATTTCGCGGTGGGCAAGGCGAAAAAGCTGCTGGTCCCGGCGGCTGCGGTGGTGCGGCGCAGCGAGGTCACCGCGGTATACGTGGTGGACAAGGAAGTCGCGCATTTCCGCCAGGTGCGCCTGGGCGAACCGGCAGGCCAGGGTGAAGTGGAAGTGCTGGCTGGCTTGATGCCGGGCGAAGTGGTGGCGCTGGAGCCGGTCAAGGCAGGCATCTACCTGAAGCAAAAGAGGTAATGCGCATGGGCATTTCCGGGCGCATTGCCAAATTTTTCCTGACCTCTCAACTCACGCCGTTAATCGCGCTGCTTGCGGTGCTGTCGGGCGTGTTTGCCGTCATCGTCACGCCGCGCGAAGAAGAGCCGCAGATCAACGTTACTCTGGCGAATGTGTTTATTCCATTCCCCGGCGCTTCGGCCAAGGATGTGGAGAGTCTGGTTGCGACCCCGGCCGAGCAAGTGTTGTCGCAGATTTCCGGTATCGAGCACATCTATTCAGTATCCCGTCCCGGCATGGCGATTCTCACAGTGCAATACAAAGTGGGACAGGACCGTATCCAGGCCCTGGTGCGTTTGTACGACACGATTCAGGCCAACCGCGACTGGGTCTCGCCCAACCTGGGTGTGGGCGAGCCGATCATCAAGCCGATCGGTATCGACGATGTTCCGATCGTCACCCTTACCTTATGGACTGCGGATGAAACGCGCGCCGGCTACGACCTGCAGCAGGTGGGCCACGCTACCGAAATTGAGTTGAAGCGAATCGCCGGCACGCGCGAGGTCTATACCATCGGTGGGCCGAACCATGTGGTGCGGGTGGTGATGGACCCGGAGCGCATGACCGCGCACCAGGTTTCGGCCCAGGACATCCGTGCCGCGCTACAGGTGAGCAATGCCTCGCAGCCGAGCGGCAATCTCGTTTCCAATAACCAGGAAGTGCTGGTGCAGACTGGCACTTTCCTGTCCGGTGCGGCGGACGTAAAGCGTCTGGTGGTGGGCGTATCCGACGGTAAACCGGTATTCATCACCGATGTCGCCAACGTGATCGACGGCCCCGACCAGCCGGGCCGCTATGCTTGGATCGGCACCGGCCCCGGTGCCGCCAGCAAAGGTCTAAGTGGCACGGGCGAGCATCCTGCGGTTACCGTGGCGGTGTCGAAAAAGCCCGGCGAAAACGCGGTGGAAGTGGCCGAGCGCGTCATTCAGCGGGTTGAGCAACTCAAGGGCACCGTCATCCCGGAAGGGGTGCAAGCCACCATCACGCGCAATTATGGCGAGACTGCCAACGACAAAGCGCAGAAGCTGATCAAGAAACTGGCATTCGCCACCCTGTCCGTGGTGCTACTGGTGTTGGTCGCGCTGGGCCGGCGCGAGGCGGTGATTGTGGGTGCGGCAGTGCTGCTGACGCTGGCTGCGACCCTGTTCGCCTCCTGGGCCTGGGGCTTCACCCTGAATCGGGTTTCTTTGTTCGCGCTGATTTTCTCCATCGGCATTCTGGTAGACGACGCTATCGTTGTCGTCGAAAACATCCACCGCCAGCGCCAACTGGATTCCGGTCCGTTGGCCGAAGTGATCCCCGGCGCGGTCGATGAAGTAGGCGGGCCGACCATCCTCGCCACGTTGACAGTGATAGCGGCGCTGCTGCCGATGGCCTTCGTCAGCGGCCTGATGGGGCCGTACATGAGCCCGATACCGATCAACGCCAGCATCGGCATGCTGATCTCGCTGGCGATCGCCTTTATCGTCACGCCGTGGCTGGCACTCAAACTGCTCAGCGACCAGCATCACGCTGCGGCGCACGATGCTCACGATACCAAGCTCTACCGGTTTTTCCGCGACCGCCTGACGCCTTTTCTCAACCGCGAACACGGCGCCTCCAGTCGGCGCAAATTGTGGATCGCGATCGGTACGGCGATTGTGTTGGCGGTATCGTTGGCGGCGGTGAAATTGGTGATCATGAAAATGCTGCCGTTCGACAACAAATCCGAGTTCCAGGTGGTGGTCGACATGCCGGTTGGCACCCCGCTGGAGCGCACTGCCAGCGTGCTGCGCGAGATCGGGGCGTATCTCGCCACCGTACCGGAGGTGACCGACTATGAAGCATACGCCGGCACCGCATCGCCCATCAATTTCAACGGTCTGGTGCGCCAGTATTACTTGCGGCGCGGCGCGGAAGTAGGCGATATCCAGGTCAACCTGCTGGACAAGCACATCCGCGAACGCAAGAGCCATGAGGTGGCGGCCGGGGTGCGCGTCCCGATCGAGGCCATCGCAAAGCGCCACGGTGCCAACGTCAAGATTGTCGAAGTACCGCCGGGACCGCCGGTTATGTCGCCGATCGTGGCCGAGGTGTATGGTCCGGATTATCAGGGCCAGATGAGCGTGGCGAAACAGGTACGTGCGGTGTTCGCCAAGACTATGGATATCGTTGCAGTTGACGACAGTATCGAAGCAGATGCCCGCAAGTTGGTGCTTAAAGTACTACAGAACAAGGCGGCGCTGTTGGGTGTGGCGCAGCAGGACATCGTGCAGGTGATGAAGCTGGGGCTGGCCGGTGAAGATGTGACGCCGATTCACGGCAGTTCTGCCAAATACGAGATTCCGGTGCGCATCACCCTGGCGCCAGAGCGCCAAAACAGCTTGGACGAATTGCTGAAACTCACGGTGCGCGCTCGTGACGGCACCTTGGTGCCTTTATCCGAGCTGGTGGAAGTCGTCCCGAGCGAGCGCGAGAAGTCGCTGTTCCACAAGGATTTGCTGCCGGTGGTATACGTAGTCGGCGACATGGCGGGCAAGTTGGACAGCCCCTTGTACGGCCTGTTCTCCATGCGCTCGGCGCTGTCCGACATAAAACTTAACGAAGGCGGCACGCTTGGGGAATATTTCATCAAACAGCCGGCCGACCCCTACAGCGGCTATGCCATCAAGTGGGATGGCGAATGGCAGATGACCTACGAAACCTTTCGTGACATGGGTATCGCTTACGCTGTCGGGCTGGTGCTGATTTACTTGCTGGTGGTGGCGCAGTTCAAATCCTATCTGGTGCCGCTTGTTATCATGGCGCCGATCCCGCTCACCATCATCGGCGTGATGCCGGGCCATGCGCTGCTCGGTGCGCAGTTCACCGCGACTTCGATGATCGGCATGATCGCGCTGGCCGGGATCATCGTGCGCAACTCGATCCTGCTGGTGGATTTCATTAATCTCCAGGTGGCACAAGGCATGCCGTTTCAGGAGGCGGTGATCCGTGCCGGCAGCACCCGCGCCAAGCCAATCGTTCTCACGGGGCTGGCTGCCATGCTAGGCGCATTCTTCATTCTGGATGACCCGATCTTCAATGGTCTGGCGATTTCCTTGATTTTCGGCATTCTGGTCTCCACTTTATTGACGCTGGTCGTAATCCCGGTGCTGTATTATGCAGCCATGTATCGGCAACTTGAAAAAGTGCAAAACTAATTCGTTATTTACCCAAGGAGTAGTGCAGTGACTGTCAATCGTATCGTTCGTATCGTCGCAGGTTTTTTCGTGGTGCTGTCGCTGTTGCTCGGCGTGGAAAACAGTCCGCTTTTCCATGATATGCGCTGGTTGTGGTTCACCGGATTTGTGGGCCTGAACCTGTTCCAGAGTGGATTTACCCGTATCTGCCCACTAGACACGGTTCTGCGGTGGATGGGGGTAAAAGACATCGACGCTTCCTGCTAAACTGTTGGCTTGAAATCAATCGGGAGGTAAGCGCAGTGCAGCAGTTTTTACAAAATAATCTCAGCCTGATCGCGCTGGTCGCGATAAGCGGGGCAATGTTGTTATGGCCGGCCATCAGCCGGAAAATCAGTGGCGTGAAAGAGGCGGGCACCCTTGAGGCAACTCAACTGATCAACCACCGCGAGGCAGTGGTGCTGGACGTGCGTGAAGACAAGGAATTCGCCGCCGGACATCTGCTTAATGCGTTGCATATTCCCTTGGGACAACTGAAAACCCGTATTTCAGAAATTGAAAAACTCAAGGGTCGCCCGGTCGTGGTCATGTGCCGCAGTGGTGTGCGCTCGGTTACCGGCTGCCGGGTCCTGCGCAATAACGGTTTTGCCGAGGTGTACAACTTGAAGGGCGGCATCATTGCTTGGGAACAGGCAAAAATGCCAGTAGAAAGATAATGAGCAACATCATTATGTACACCACGGCCTCCTGCCCTTTTTGCGTGATGGCGGAGCGCCTTCTCAAAAGCAAGGGCGTTCCCAGCATCAACAAAATCCGCATCGATCTGGATCCGGCACAGCGTTCCGATATGATGAAAAAAACCGGACGCCGCACCGTGCCTCAAATCTTTATCGGCGATTTTCACGTGGGCGGTTTCGACGACCTGTCCGCACTGGACCGCGCGGGCAAGCTTGATCCCTTGTTACAGGCCGCTTGACCCAACCAAAACCATGAAAGTCGCTTGCCCCGCTTGCCTCGCCACCAACCGCGTTCCTGACGATCGGGCCGAGCAGAACCCCAAGTGTGGAAAATGTTCCGTCCCGCTGTTGCCCGGCGTTCCGCTCGAGCTGACCCAAGGCAACTTTGACACCTTCATTAACCGGAACGATTTGCCGGTACTGGTGGATTTTTGGGCATCCTGGTGCGGGCCGTGTAAAATGATGGCACCGGTGTTTGCCCAGGTGGCAGCGCAGCTCAAGACACGTATAATCTTCGCCAAGGTCAATACCGAGCAGGAACAACTCATTGCAAGCCGTTACCAGATCCGCAGCATCCCTTCTTTGGTGTTATTCAAAAAGGGGGCGGAAGTGGATCGGGTTGCGGGGGCGATGGATGCGACAAACCTCAAACACTGGCTCTCTCAACATTAGCCATACTGACTTTATTTAACCCACCAGGGAAGATTTCATGAGCGAAAACGAACAACAAAGCGTATTTTCCATAGAGAAAATCTACCTCAAGGATCTCTCACTGGAGGTCCCCAACGCACCTCAAATTTTTCTTGAGCGCGATACGCCACAAATCGATGTACAACTGAACACTCAGGGCGGCGCAATCGGCGATGGTATTTACCAGTGCATGCTAACCGTGACAGTGACTGCAAAACTCAAGGACAGCACCATGTTCCTGGTGGAAGCATCCCAGGCTGGCATTTTCCGCATTTCCAACGTACCGGAAAGCGAGTTGGACCCAGTGCTGGGCATTGCGTGCCCGAACATCCTGTTCCCCTACATCCGTGAAGTGATTTCGGACGTTGTCGTTCGGGCCGGATTCCCGCCGGTATTGCTTAACCCGATGAATTTCGAAACCCTCTACCAACAGCAGAAAGCCGAAAAACAGGAACAGGCGGCAGGTGCCCCAGTTACCCACTGACAACCTGCTTTCCGGTTCCGTTGTAACCTGCGCTTCAAACTTTCCCTTCCCTCCCTCGTTGCGGCTGCATCCGTAACTCCCCCTCCCCTCGTGGGAGAGGGCTGGGGAGAGAGGAAACTCTAAACTAACCGTAGATGGGACAATCGGCTGTCATGCATTCCTTGAAAGCACCCCGCGGCAAATCATGAATATCGCCATCCTCGGAACCGGCGCCTGGGGCACGGCCTTAGCCATCAGCCTCGCGTCCAAACATCAAATCCACTTGTGGGGTCGCAACCCAGAACAGATGGCGCAAATGGCAGCTAGCCGCAGCAATCAACGCTACCTGCCTGGATTTGCACTGCCCCCCTCGGTACAAATTCATACCGATCTGGCGACCGCGCTGAAAACCGCTGAATTGGTACTCTCAGTCGTCCCCACCGCAGGCTTGCGAGACACATTGCAAGCGGTGGCCGCAACTGGCTCCAGGATTCCGCTGGTGTGGGCAAGCAAAGGTTTCGAGGCGGGCACCGCCAATCTGCCGCACCAAGTTGCTGCCGAGGTGTTCAAGGAGGATATTCTCTGCGGCGTGCTATCCGGCCCGAGTTTCGCCCAGGAAGTGGCAGCCGGATTACCCACTGCCCTCACCCTTGCCTCAAGTGATGTAGCTTTCGCTCAGGCTATCGCCGGTAAACTGCACGCCCCCCGCATGCGCATTTACCACAGCGACGACATGGTGGGAGTAGAAGTGGGTGGTGCAGTAAAAAACGTCATGGCTATCGCCGCCGGCATTTGCGACGGCCTTAAACTTGGCCACAGCGGCCGCGCCGCCCTGATCACCCGTGGCCTTGCGGAAATCAACCGGCTGGGGACCGCCCTGGGCGGCAAGCCGGAAACCTTCACCGGCCTCACCGGCCTGGGTGACCTCATCCTCACCTGTACCGGCGATCTCTCGCGCAATCGCACCGTGGGACTCAAGCTCGCCCAGGGCGAGAGCCTGAAGAAAATCCTGCGCGATCTCGGCCACACCGCCGAAGGCGTCTCAACCGCCAGGGAAGTGGTGCGCATGGCAGATAGCCTCGCAGTGGAAATGCCTATTAGCCGTTCCGTATGCAGAGTGCTTTACGAAGGCCTGCCGGCGAAGGACGCCGCAGAAGAGTTGCTGAGCCGCGAACCCAGATCCGAGAATTCGCGGAAAAAGTAATTGGACAGGATAGGCGAAAAAAAACCGACGCATTGCGTCGGTTTTTTTCAAGCAAAAACTCAGGCAGGCAATTTGCGGCGGCGCGTCGCGCCAAGACCAGCAAGTCCGATACCCAGCAGCGCTAATGCGGCAGGTTCAGGAACTTGCCGCGTTGCACCAGCATTCACGACAACGTTGTCGATACCCGTATTCCCTTCGATTTGGCCACCCGTGATGTCGAAACCAGACACACCGTTCAAAGATGAAAACACTATGGTTTGGTATGATCCGGGATTGGAAAGGGCGCCGCCATAGGAAGTGATGGCTGCGCTGATCAGCGTATTGCCATCCTTGTCGAACGCAGTAAACACGGCTGGTTGAACCCAGCTGGTGACGTCAATGGAAAAGTTGCTAATGGTGCTGCCAAACGCCGTATTGAAAGTAATATGGGCAATATTGTCGTTGTTATTACCATCTGAAACCCACAGGCCGTCTGGATTGTTGCCCCGACCTGCACCGACGCCATAAACATTCTGAAGATTGGAGTTGGTTCCCAACCAGCCGCTCTCCCAATTAGGGAAAGGAGCGTTAAAGTCTTCTGTTAGAACCGTTGCGCTAGCTTGACTGGCGCCAAAAGCTGCGAGCAATGCCAGCATGTAAAGTACATTTTTTTTCATTTTTAGATCCCTGAGGTTAGGCTGATACATAAAAGAAGCCAAGTTATTATTTTCAATAGAGTGCAGGTCTACTATTTCAGTCCTCTGAACACTATCTGACGAAGAAATAAAGCAAACATCATGCCACATCAACGAACGATGTAATAATAGACAATAATTACATGTGGTTGCAGAATAATTGCGCTGTCATCCATACTTTGCCTTGGCATTTACCAGTGGGGTGACTGTAAAAATTTCCGACATCCCAAGCGCCGTTCTTTTTTCTCAGCACTGACCCGATCACCGTGTGATTTAAGGAAGGGCGGGGGTTGTATGGCATTATCGAGGTGTGCATTATGGCCCTTCTGTACGATAGCTCGCTTGTGACGGCCCGAGTGGGGAAATCGTCTGAATTGTCGGATTTCTTTACAACCCTGGCGGGACGTATTGACGGATGTTTGGTTATCATATGCTTGTTCAAGGCGTCAGCCATTCCCTCCTACTCCAAAGATGGCCTTCTATAACAAATTGAAATAATAGAAAATTACATCACCATTCTCCCAGCCCTCTCGCGCATGCGCGAGAGGAAGTTTTATGAATAGCATTGGCAAAGAGTCGACAATCAAATCCTGGCATGCAATTTGCGTGCTTATGATTGGATTAAACAGTTTGGCGAAAATATGACTAACTTGAACAAATGTTTGTTTGCACTGCTTGTGCTGGTCTTGATTACCGGTCACGCGGGCGCAGATGACAAGCTTTCTGCGGCTTCTCCGGTAGCCTCCGAAAGCCAGGACAATACCGCAGCACTGGTGGAACTGGCGATCAAGTATGAGCATGCTGAAGGCTTGCCACGGGACTATACCAAGGCAGCGGACTTGTACTGCCGCGCAGCACGCTCAGGCAATGTGAATGCCCAATACTCGCTCGGATGGATGTTCGCCAATGGGCGCGGTGTTGCAAGGAATAATAGTGTGGCGGCCCAGTTGTTTGCCATGGCTGCCGAACAAGGGCATGTTCACGCCAGGGAAATGCTCCGTTACACCCAGACTTCCGCACCCGCACCCATGCCCGCATGTTTGTTGCCAGATAAACCTGCGACCGTGGCAGAGGCTGAATTCCCGGAAGGGCTAGTGCCGGGGGATGTTGCTGAGGTGCCCTATCTGAAGGGCCCTATCTACGAATTGGTCCACCGGCTGGCACCCCGCTACGAAATTGATCCCAAGCTGGTATTGGCTGTCATTGCTGTTGAGTCTGGCTTCAATGTGCGTGCCTTATCCCCAAAAAATGCGCAAGGTCTGATGCAGTTAATCCCCGAGACTGCCCGGCGCTTTAATGTCAAAAATGCCTTCGACCCGGCTGAAAACATTAAGGGCGGGTTGTCTTACCTGCAGTGGTTGCTGGCGTTCTTCAAGGGGAATGTGTCGTTGGTAGCAGCCGCCTACAATTCCGGCGAGAAAACAGTTGAAAGATACCGTGGAATCCCACCCTACCCTGAGACACAGGACTATGTCCGGAAAATAACCCGGCTCTACAAGAAACCGACCCATCCTTATCGTGCCAGCCTGGTAGAAGCTTCAAACATGGTGGCCTTGCACGTCAGTCACAAAAAATAGATCAGGGCTCGTCCTCACTCAAAAAGAGCTGCAGGAGATCATTCAGAAAACGCTGCCCAAGCTCGGTCGGTGCGATGTGTTGGTGATTGCGTTCAATCAAGCCGCGTTGTTCAGCCACATTCAGGGACCGCTGCATCAGAGTAAGCGGATACCCTGTGCGCTGTTGAAACAGGCTCACAGGAATCCCCTCCGTGAGTCGCAACGCGTTCATCATGAACTCGAACCCAACCTCTTTTCTGCTGATTTCCTGTTCCGTCTGAACCGGTTTCCCCAGTGCTGCATTTTCCAGATAAGCACGCGGCTGCTTGTAACGCATTTGCCGCAGCATCCGGTCAGGCAGACTGATTTTGCTGTGGGCGCCGGGGCCAATACCAAGGTAATCGCCGAAGCGCCAGTAATTGAGATTATGGCGACACCGCTTGTCCGGGCGCGCAAAAGCTGAAGTCTCATAATGCTCGTAGCCGTGGGTGGCCAATTCCTGTTGCAGAACAACCTGCATTTCGGCCGCCAGGTCGTCATCCGGCAGATTCGGCGGATAACGGTGGAACAGCGTGTTCGGTTCCAGCGTCAGGTGGTAGGCGGAAATGTGTTGCACGCCGAAACCGAGTGCAATGCGCATATCCTGCAGCGCTTCTTCCAGCGTCTGCTCGGGCAGGGCGTACATTAAATCAAGGTTGATGTTATCGAAGTACTTCTGTGCGACCTCGATCGCATGGCGCGCCTGACTATCGTCGTGGATGCGGCCCAAGGCTTGTAAATGAACGGGATTGAAGCTCTGAATGCCGAGCGACAAACGGTTCACACCGCTGTCGCGGAAGCGTTTGAATTTCTCCGCTTCGAACGTACCCGGATTCGCCTCCAAGGTAATTTCGGTGTAGCTTTCCAGTGGCAACAGTGCACGCACCATGACCAGAATTTCATCCAGCGCAGCGGCCAACAGCAGGCTGGGTGTGCCGCCCCCAAAAAACACCGAATGGATCTTGCGCCCCCATATCTGCGGCAGGGCGGATTCCAGATCGCGTGCCAGGGCATCAAGGTACTGGCGCTCAGGCAGCTCACCTTTGGCCTCGTGCGAATTGAAATCGCAATAAGGGCATTTGCGCACGCACCACGGCACGTGGATGTATAGACTGAGCGGGGGCAATGCGGTCAGGCGCGGCGCAGAGGAAAAGGCGACAGAAACGGTGTTGCCGTCAGACATGTGTTGATAATTTACTTAGGCGAGGGGCGCGAGCTTGAGCTTTTCAACCAGCGCCGCCAACGCCTTGCCACGGTGGCTGATCTGGTTTTTGGTATCCATGGGCAACTCCGCGCCGGTCTTGCCTAACTCGGGTACCAGAAAATACGGGTCATAGCCGAAACCGCCGTTGCCGCGCGGCTCATGCAGAATCTCGCCGCTCCACATGCCTTCGGCGATCAGCGGCTGCGGGTCGTGCGGGTGTCTGACCAGGACGATAACGCAGTAGTAATGCGCCTTGCGGTTGGTCTCATGGGCGAGCGATTCGATCAGCTTCTGGTTGTTGCGTTCATCCGACCTAGGCTCCCCGGCGAAATGCGCGGAATACACCCCAGGCGCGCCGTTCAACGCATCCACGCAAATCCCGGAATCGTCTGCCAGCGCAGGCAGACCGGCAAGCCCTGAAGCGTGGCGCGCCTTGCCCAGGCAGTTCTCAATAAAGGTGCAATGGGGTTCTTCTGCCTCGGGGATGTTGAACACCGATTGCGGCAGCACCTCCAGCCCGAGCGGGCTCAAGAAGCGCTCGATCTCCCGCAGCTTGCCGGGGTTGTTGCTGGCGATGACTAGTTTTTTCATGGGAATATCATAATAGACAGGATTAACAGGATTAAACCAGATTCAGACTTAAACAAGAACCCCTTAGGAAAAAGTTGGCAGTGCGCTTGCACGCAGGAGAATTCCAATGATTTGGAAATCCTGTAAATCCTGAAACATCCTGTTAATCCTGTCCATTGCAGTTGGTACCGATCAGCCCAACGCCGCCTGCTGCGCCACCACCAGTTGCTTGATGCCGGCCTCGGCCAGATCCAGCATCGCTTCCATTTCCTTGCGGCTGAACGGGTTGCCTTCGGCGGTGCCCTGCACTTCGACGAAGCCGCCGCTGCCGGTCATCACGACATTCATGTCGGTGTCGCAGTCGGAGTCTTCCAGGTAATCCAGGTCCAGCACCGGCACGCCCTGGTATACGCCGACAGAAATGGCGGCCACTTGGTCTTTCAGGGGCGACTCGGTCAGTGAATGTTTTTTCATGAGGTAAGCAACTGCATCGTGCAGCGCGACGTACGCGCCGGTGATGCTGGCAGTACGCGTGCCACCGTCGGCCTGGATCACGTCGCAATCGATCTGGATGGTGCGCTCGCCGAGTTTGGCCATGTCCACTACCGCACGCAGGCTGCGCCCGATCAGACGCTGGATTTCCTGGGTGCGTCCCGATTGTTTGCCCCTGGCCGCTTCGCGGTCCATGCGGCTGTTGGTGGAACGCGGCAGCATACCGTATTCGGCAGTAACCCAGCCTTGGCCCTTGCCCCGCAGGAACGGCGGTACTTTCTCGTCGATGCTGGCGGTGCAGATCACCTTGGTCTCGCCGCATTCGATCAGCACCGAACCTTCGGCATGCTTGGTGTAGTTGCGGGTAATGCGAATGGTGCGCAACTGGTCAGGGTTGCGGTTGCTCGGCCTCATGTTGTTCCTTGTACGGGATGGCGAAGCCGCCATTATACAGACGCTATTTGGAATATTTCTTGATCGCTGTCTGGATCTCATTGATGGCGCGCTCAATATCTTCTTCGGTTACCCCCCCGCTTTCGATCTCGCGCGCCACGTCAAACTGCTCAATTTGGGTGGCAAAAGCGTCCATCGGCATGGTAGCGGTAGAAACCGGCTGTGCACCGGCAGCGTTTTCCGTCTCGCCCCACTTCATCGCTGCTGCGCTCAAATTGTCTCCATCCTGCCCGCCGCGGAATTCGGCGTGATCCATCAACTCCTGAATCGCCTGGCTAAGCGGGTAGGCATTGACTACCGAAGCCACTTCATTGATGGAAAGCATGCTCCACAGACCGTCGCTGCACAGCAGCATCACGTCGCCGTCCTGCAACAGCACTTTTTCCGACAACTCGATGGTGGGCGATACCATTCCGCCGAGGCAGTTGTAGATCTTGTTGCGCTCGGGGTGGGTACTCATCTGCTCTTCGGTGATCCGCCCCTGCTCGAATAACTGCTGCACCTTGGAGTGGTCCATGGTGCGCGTCAACAAGTTGGCGTCGCGAAACAGATACAGACGCGAATCCCCCACATGCGCCCATTGGGCCACCCCTGCCTGCACCACGCATGCAACGCAGGTAGTGCGCGGCGTTTCCAGCAGACCGTGCTCTTCGGTGTAGCTGCCAATCGCATCATGTACATCCTGCATGGATTGCCTGAGAAAGGTGGCAGGATCGCGCAACACTGGATGCGCCAATTTCTGGAAGCGTGAGGCCATCAACTGCACCGTGAGCTGGGCGGCAACTTCGCCATGCAGGTGGCCACCCATGCCGTCTGCCACCACCAGCAACAAGGTGTCCTTGCTGTAGGAATAGGCAACCCGGTCCTGATTGTATTTTCTGCCACCCTGGCGGCTGGACTGGTAAATGGAAAATTTCATCTGGCGCCTGTCAGAAAATATCCTTGTTAAGAGTGTCACGAATGCTATGCATCAGGGACGGTTTTTTCGGCAGCTCGGCCACCCGCTCCAGCAACGCTTTTTGCAGGGTGAACACGCTTTGCGGCCGTTCCATGTAGTCGAGCTTGAGACACCAGTCGATGATTTCCAGCAGTTGATCCGATTGCTTGCCACCCCAAAGTTTTTTTGCCGGAGCCAGCTTGTCGCTCACCAAGCGCGCATCGGCTGCCTGCGGCGCAAATCCGGCCAAGCAGGCAAACATGCTGGCACCGATACCGTAGATGTCGGACCAGGGGCCGAGCAGCTCGCGGTTCTTGTACTGTTCGGGTGCGGCAAAACCGGGCGTGTACATGGGAGAAAGTGTGGGGCGTTCGTTGCTCAAAGTTTGTCGCGCCGCGCCAAAGTCGATCAGCACCGGCGAACCATCAAGACGGATGTAGATATTGGATGGCTTGATGTCCAGATGCAGAAGTTTGTGGGTATGGACTTCACGCAAGCCGTTGAGGAGTTCCGCAAACACGCGCCGGATGAAGCCCTCCCTGATTTCGTTCTTGTGCTGCTGGATGTACTCCTGCAATGTCCGGCCGCGCTCGTAATGCATCACCATGTATACGGTCTCGTTGGCACGGAAGAAATTAAGCACGCGTACCACGTTGGGGTGGGCGATTTTCGCCAGCGCCCGACCTTCCTCAAAGAAGCACTTCATGCCATAGCGGAAAATCGCCAAGTTCTCCGCCGATATCGCCTGCACTTGCGTGCCTTCCTGGCGTAACGCCAATGCGTTGGGCAGATATTCCTTGATAGCGACCGGCTGGTCGTGCTCGTCGTGAGCCAGATAGACGATGCTGAAGCCGCCCCCGCTGATTTGTTTTTCAATCCGGTAATTCAACAGCTGGGTGCCAGGCGGCAGTGCCAAGTTCGGTTGTGAGGCCATCTTCACCCAAGGTATGATATTGCTTACAGAACACCATTCTCGGCATTTGTCAGAGTAAAGTAAAGTAAAGGGAAGGGAAGCGGATTTTGCTGCAACCTGACTCTCCAATAATGAGGCCCCCAATGATTTGTAGCATGACCGGCTTTGCCGTCGCCACCCGCGAACTGGAGCAGGGCGCACTCACCCTGGAACTGCGTTCAGTCAATCATCGCTACCTGGAAGTCATGTTCCGTGTCCCCGACGAATTCCGGGTGCTGGAGCCGGTCATGCGCGAAGCGATCGCCAGCCACCTCAACCGTGGCAAAATCGACTGCCGCCTGAGTTTCACTGCAGCCGCCCCTACGGCTGGACCGCAACAGTTGAATACGGAACTGTTACAACAACTAGCGGAACTCAACAGGGTAGTGCAGTCGCAATTACCGGAAAGCGCCCCTCTGCGCGTGATCGACATCCTGCGGTGGCCGGGGATATTGGGGCAGCAAGGTGGCGCTCTGGAGAATCAACTGGAGGGCTGTGCCGCCCTGCTGCAATCTGCCTTGGGCGACCTGGTTGCTACGCGCCAGCGCGAGGGAGAAAAACTCAAGATACTGCTGCTACAGCGGCTTGAACAAATGGGGGTGTTGATCGCAGGCATCGCGCCGCGACTGCCGCAACTATTAGCAGCACACGAGGAAAAGCTGGCCGCCAGACTGCGGGAAGTGCTAGGCAGCAGCGACGATGACCGGGTGCGGCAGGAACTCGCACTGTTTGCGCAAAAAATCGATGTGGATGAGGAGCTATCCCGTTTACGGGCCCATATCAGCGAAGTCAGGCGGGTGCTGGACAAGGGCGGCGTGGCCGGCAAGCGGCTGGATTTTCTGATGCAGGAACTAAACCGCGAGGCCAATACTTTTGGCTCCAAGTCCGTCGCTACGGAGACTTCTCAGGTTTCGATGGAATTGAAAGTCTTGATTGAGCAAATGCGGGAGCAAATTCAGAATATTGAGTAATCCTCCAAGCAGAATCCCCAATTTTTACCAACAATAAACACCCATAAAGTTGAATTCTGGCACCCATTGGGTGACTCAGTAGTGCCACTGGACTAAACCGCTCGCGCGGCATTGGCGCTCCGATCCGGCGCAGGAAATCACGCAGCATGCGGCTGCCTGCATAAGGGTGTTCCAGATGCAGTTCATCAATGCAGCGCATGAGCGCCAGATTAGCTTGCGCAACTGGCGCTGGCTGGTAGTAGGTGGTGGATCGCGGCAGCTGCAGTAGCTGGCATTCATTGGTTCGGGCCCACCTCTCTCCTGCGGTGCGCCGCATGGAAATCCTCTACGCGCGTCGAAACTCAGGTCCAGTAAGAAGCATGTATCAACCCAGCCGCCTTTCTCCACATAGCGCAACCCACCAGATACCGGTAACCCAGTGCTGGGCAGGCCGGTAGTTCAATGCCTATTTTGGCCTCACCGCCTTCACATTCCAGATTTGTTTTGCATATTCCCGGATGGTGCGGTCGCTGGAGAACTTGCCCATGTGCGCCACGTTCATGATGCTGCGGCGCGTCCATTCTTCAGTATCGCGGTAAACGGCATCGACATTTTCCTGGCACGTCATATACGCTGCAAAATCTGCTAGTAACAGATAATTGTCGCCGCGGTGGGTGAGGTTATCGACAATCGGGCGGAAGCGGTCGGGTTCGTCCGGGGAAAAAAAGCCTGTCCCGATCATCTCAAGCGTTTGCCGTAATTCCGGATTGGCGTGGTAATAGTCCCAGGGGTTGTAGCCTTGGCGGCGCAGGTTGGCGACCTCTTCGGCGTTGAGGCCGAAAATGAAAATGTTGTCTGCTCCCACTTCTTCGCCAATCTCGATATTGGCCCCGTCCAGTGTACCGATGGTGAGCGCGCCGTTGAGTGCCAGCTTCATGTTGCCGGTGCCGGACGCCTCGGTGCCGGCGGTGGAGATTTGTTCGGATAAGTCGGCTGCAGGGATGAGGTCTTCCGCAGTGGAAACATCGTAGTTCGGGATGAACACGACTTTGAGCAGGCCTTGCACTGCGGGGTCGTTGTTGACGATGTCCGCTACGTCATTGATCAACTTGATGATGAGTTTGGCCATGTAGTAACCCGGTGCCGCCTTGCCGCCGAAGATCACTGTACGCGGCACCATGCCCTCACCGCCATGAGTGCGGATGCGGTTATAGCGGGTGACAACATGCAGGACGTTGAGCAGCTGCCGCTTGTATTCGTGGATGCGCTTGATCTGGATGTCGAACAGGGAGTTGGGGTTCACCTCGATGTTCAATTTCTGCCGGATCAATCCGGCCATGCGCTCCTTGTTGGCGCGCTTGACGGCGCGGAACTCGGCACGGAAAGCAGCGTTGTCGGCAAGCGGTGCAATCTTGCGCAGTTCGTCGAGTTCGGTAGTCCACTCGTGGCCGATGCGCGCCGTGATCAGCGCCGCCAGTTTGGGGTTGGCCTGATTGAGCCAGCGCCGCGGTGTGACGCCATTGGTCATGTTGATGATCTTGCCGGGGAAGAAACGGTCGAAATCGGCGAAGATGGTCTGCTTCATCAGTTCGGTGTGGATGCGTGCCACGCCATTCACTGCGTGGCTGCCGACGATGGCCAGATGCGCCATGCGCACGTGACGCTCGCCGCCTTCGCCGATGATCGACATGCGCCGCAACAATTCGGCATCGCCGGGATGCCGGTGCATCACGGTTTTCAGGAAGCGATGGTTGATTTCGTAGATGATGTGCAAATGGCGCGGCAGCACGCGCTCGAATAACGAAACCCGCCATGTTTCCAGCGCTTCCGGCATCAGGGTGTGGTTGGTGTAGGCGAAGGTACGCACCGTGATGCCCCACGCCTTGTCCCAGTCCAGGCCGTACACGTCCATCATCAGCCGCATTAGTTCGGGAATGGCAATGGAAGGGTGGGTGTCGTTGAGCTGGATTGCCACCTTGTCCGGCAACTCCTCAAAGTCTTTATGATGTTTGCCAAAGCGATAGAGAATGTCCTGCAGGGAAGCGCTGACGAAGAAATACTGTTGCTTCAAACGCAGCTCGCGCCCCATATCGGTGGTGTCATCCGGGTAGAGCACCTTGGACAGGTTTTCCGATTCGTTCTTGTCCTCGACCGCCTTGATGTAATTGCCTTCGTTGAAGTACTTGAGCTGAAAATCACGGGTAGCTTTCGCAGCCCACAGCCGCATGTTATTCACGGTCTTGGTGCCATAGCCGGGGATGGGGGTATCGTAAGCCATGGCCATGACTTCCTCGGCATCCGCCCAGTGGTAGCGGGCTGTGCCGTGCTCAGTGTGGTATTCCACCACGCGCCCATGAAATTTCACCGGAAACAGCACTTCAGGCCGGGGGAATTCCCATGGATTACCGTAGCGCAGCCAGTTGTCGGGGTGCTCTACTTGACGGCCATCTTCCATTTTCTGGGTGAACATGCCGTACTCGTAGCGAATACCATAACCATAGCCTGGCAGGCTGAGCGTCGCCATGGAGTCGAGGAAACAGGCAGCGAGTCGTCCCAAGCCGCCGTTGCCCAATGCTGCATCGTGCTCCAGTTCACTCACATGCTCCATATTCTGGCCCAAATCGCGCAAGGCCTCCTGGCATTCCGGATAAAAACCGATGTTGTGCGCGCTATTGGAGAGCAATCTGCCGATCAGGAATTCCAGCGACAGGTAATAGATGCGCTTGGTGTCTTCCTGATAGTAGGAGCGCATGGTTTCCATCCAGCGCCCAATGAGCCGGTCACGCGCAGTGTAGGCAATGGCATGGAACCAGTCTCGCTCCTTGGCAGTGAACTGGTCCTTGCCGATCGAATAGGTCAGGTGATTTTCCAGAGATTGCTTGATGGATGCGACGTCCAATCCGATCGGATCGTGTTTGGATGGCGTTGCGCGTGCTTTCGATTTCATGACTACCCCTTCAGTTATAGGCTGAACAACCAGTAGCACATGATTGCGAGATGCGCTCCGCGCCGGTTGTCGCTTAAGTTAATGCTGGCCATTAGTCCATATCGTCATGGCACGCAGTAACTTTAAGATCAGAAGGGGATGCGTTTTTTTGTTGGAAGGCTGCTAATGATCTTCCAGGTGATGAGTGGATTCTTCCGCCAGCTCTCCCGTGTCGGGGTCGACCCAATTGGCAATGCCGATTTCCTCGGCAGCCTCATCTGCAGTCTCGCCCGGCTCGAAATCGGATTCCGCGTTGTACTCCATGTCCTGCGCTGCCTCCCACAAGGTGGTGAAAGGGCCGAACAATTCAGCGGTGGTTTCATCCTGCCAGAAAAAACCATCGGGACGTTCAATGATGCGCGTCTTGTCGTAATCCAGAGGTATTTCCGGGATAGGTTTTTTCATGGCGATCTCCTGTTGCAACATTAGGGCAGCACGATACTTTATCTTAGTCCAGCTGAGGCGGGTTTGACCAGCCCTTAAATGACTTGCAGGATAACTTCGACTGACCCCGACGATTCTGCTGCTACTGCCCGTGCAATATGCGGTCTTGCTCCACGTAGGCCACATCCGGTCTGCGCGTCAACCGTTCTATAGCCAGCCGCAATTCTTCCTCGTCCCGCAAACCCTCGATTTCGAATATGTGCACCTTGCCCGACACGGGCCGCACGTAACTGAGCCGTGCACCGGCATCCCGCGCCAGGTGCTCGACGAAACGTCGCTCAGACGGCGGTTCGGCGGTCACCGAGAAACCGATGATAATTCGCGCTCGTAACATTTTCTTCATGGGTGCAGTGGGAGCATCCCTTATCTCCGGCCCGCCACAGCCGGCGATCAGTAGCAGGCAGGATAGGAGCGCAGTTGCAATTGCTCGCACAACATTTAACATTATTTACGATGCTCGCGGGGCTTTATAACGGCCGGTGACACTGCCTGCAGTTTCCAAATTTCGCGGTTGTATTCAAGGATAGTACGGTCGCTGGAAAATTTACCGCTGGCGGCGCTATTGAGGATGCTCATGCGTGTCCAGCGATCCTGATCGCGAAAGGTTTCCGCTACCTGGCGTTGAGCATCAACATAGCTGCGAAAATCGGCAGCAGTCAGCCAGGGGTCGTGCGGGTTGGTGATCGATTGCACAATAGGATCGAAAATATACGGCTCGAACTGGTTGAAATAACCCCCGGAGAGCAATTCCATTACCCGCGAAAAATCCGGGTCCGCAGCGATGATCGCGGCCGGATCGTAATGACCGTAGCGCGCTTCGACCTCCTCGGTAGTGAGGCCGAATAAGAAGAAATTCTCCGGCCCGACTTCTTCCCGAATCTCGATATTGGCCCCATCCAGGGTGCCGATGGTCAACGCCCCGTTCATCATGAATTTCATGTTGCCGGTGCCTGACGCCTCCTTGCCGGCGGTGGAAATTTGTTCCGACAAATCCGCTCCTGCACAGATAACCTCCATTGCCGTCACCCGGTAGTTCGGGAAAAACGCTACCTTGAGCTGATCCCCCACCTCCGGGTCACCGTTGATCACTCCCGCCACGTTGCTGACCAGCTTTATGATGCGCTTGGCCATCTGGTAACCGGGTGCCGCCTTGCCGCCGATCAGCACACAACGCGGCGTCCAATCAGCGGTATCGCCGCGCTTGATCCGATCGTAGAGGTGGATCACATGCAGCACGTTGAGCAACTGCCGCTTGTACTCGTGGATGCGCTTGACCTGTACGTCGAACAGCGCGTCCGGGTCGAAGCGCACACCACAGTCGGCTTCCACCAGCGCTGCCAGGCGCAGCTTATTGCCCCGTTTCATCGCACGCCAACGGCCACGAAACTTGGCGTCGTCGGCGCGGGCAGCGAGGGCATGCAGTTGTGCCAAATCGGTTTTCCAACCCTCGCCTATCGTCTCATCGATTAACGTATTCAGCCCGGGATTGGCCCAGGTTAGCCAGCGCCTTGGCGTAACGCCGTTGGTCTTGTTGTTGAATTTTTCGGGCCACATTTCATAAAAGTCGTGAAACAACGTCTCCTGCAGCAACCGCGAATGCAGCGCCGCCACGCCGTTTACCGAGGCACTGGCGACCACTGCAAGATACGCCATGCGCACCTGTGGTTCAGGTCCTTCCTCGATGATCGACATGCGGCGCAGGCGCTCGGTATCCCCAGGCCAGCGACGGGCTACATCAATCAGAAAACGGGCGTTGATTTCGAAGATGATATCGAGCAGGCGCGGCAACAGATTGCGGAACATGCGCACCGGCCATTTTTCCAGCGCCTCCGGCAACAGTGTGTGGTTGGTATAGCCCACGCTGTGCCGAATGATGCGCCACGCAGCATCCCAGCCCATACCATGCTCGTCCATCAGCAACCGCATCAGTTCCGGTACCACGCAGGTGGGGTGAGTATCATTGAGCTGGAAGCAGTTTTTGTCGGCAAACCCTTCGAAATCCTTATGGGCTGCCTGCCACTGCCGCATGACGTCCTGCAGGCTGGCGGACGCCAGGAAGTACTGCTGGCGCAAGCGCAACTCCTTGCCGTTTTCGCTCGCATCGTTGGGGTACAGCACCATGGAGATGTGTTCGGCGGCATTCTTGGCCGCGACTGATTCCGGGTAGCTGCCGGCGTTGAATTCGCCCAAGTCGAACTCGTCGGTGGCGGCCGCCTTCCACAACCGCAGCGTGTTGACCGTGTTGTTACGGTAACCGGGGATCGGAATATCGTACGGCACCGCCAGCACGTCGTGCGTACCCACCCATCGTGCACGCAACTTGCCTCCCGCATCGCGCTGGAGTTCCGTGTGGCCACCGAAGCGCACGCGCTGGCTGTACTCAGGCCGCTCCACCTCCCACGGATTACCGTCACGCAACCAGTGATCCGGTTCCTCCACTTGGCCACCGTTCTCAATTTTTTGCCGAAACATGCCGTACTCGTAGCGAATTCCATAGCCCATTACCGGCAACTGCAGCGTGGCGCAGCTGTCCAGAAAACAAGCGGCAAGTCGCCCCAGGCCACCGTTGCCAAGCCCCGCGTCATGTTCCCGGTCGGCAATTTCATCCATCACCAGACCAAGCTGGCCCAGGGCATTGGTCGAACTGTCTGCGACCCCCAAGTTGAGCATGGCATTCCCGAGTGCTCGTCCCATCAGGAATTCCAGTGACAAATAGTAAGCGCGCTTGCAGTCTTGTGCATCGTAGGCGCTTTGGGTATTTTTCCAGCGCTCCACCAACCTGTCGCGCAAAGTCAGCGCGAAAGCATTGTAGAGGTAGTAAGCGCTGACGCCATCCTTACCCCGCCCGAGCGTGTGGCTGAAATAACGCCGAAAATCGTCGGCGAGACTGGCTTCATCCATACCCAACGGAGGTAGATCGGTAAGCTGTGGGGAGGGGGTGCTGCGGCGCAACAACTTTCCTGGCATTTCAATTCCCGTTTAAGCATTCAATATAAATTCAAGGCAAGATAAATACTACCGCAGTTTCGCGCTGGAAAACATTTGAAAACCAGCCCACGCGTTGCATGGAACAAGTGACCAACAGTGTCATGTTTGCGACATTCTGGTGGTAGTGCTTCAAGTCTTATCTTCGTCCCATTTCCGCTGGCATAGCCGCAATTGATTGTGGCTTGGGCACTTTAAGCATTTCGGCACGGTTTGTGCGTTGCTTTAGTTAAATCGCTTTCAATGGGAGTTGAAAATGAAAAATGTCCGCGCAATCAATACCGACTCGACATATGCCATTTCCCAGTCCGGGGTCCAACACCGCATGAAACCGCTCAGCATCACAGGCTGCACTCTATTGGAACCAGTGATGCGCACGGTCAATCGGCAGAAATTTAACATTCGTCTGGCGCGTGGCGATGAGCCCCTCACCCGCATCGGTGTGCTGATACAAAAGGCCTGCGCCTGCGGCCAGCCAGCGGCGACTCATTTTGGCCGAACCCTTACCCAGATCAGCTTTGCCGTTCTGCTGGATGAGAGCCGCGTGGGCGGCGCCACCCTTGTACTGGATTCATCTGCTGGTTTGGACGCGGATTGTCTGTACAAGAAGGAACTGGACCAACTGCGTCAAAAAGGACGCAAAATCTGCGAGCTGACAAAGGTGATGTTTGATGACAGCATCCGCTCGAAAAAAGTGCTGGCGAGCCTGTTTCATATGACTTACATACAGGCCAGATATCTTCATGGTTGCAGCGATTTATTGATCGAAGTGAACCCGCGTCACATGATGTTTTACATGAAGAACCTGGGATTCATGCCATACGGTGAAGCAAGGTATTGCACTCTAGCCAAGACGCAGGCTGTATTGCTCAGGATCGAGGTGGACTATATTGATATCCATATCCGCAAGTACGCCGGAAGGCAGGAATCCGAGGCATGCGACAAGCCGCTATACCGCTACTTCTTTAGCAAGGCAGAGGAGGCAGGCATCGCTGCGCGATTCAATCAGGCAGACTTAACACCGCGTGCAGCACACCAGTCCACACAAACATTCGGTGAGCGCATCCAACAGATGTTTTCCCCTATGGTGGCATTCGGTTAAGGCGCTGCTTCGCGCGTCGGGGACCGGTGCCGACGATCCTCGGTCCCGCGAACGCGTCGATCGAAGCCACCCAATTCCCGCCTTTCAATTCCGGGACGCAAATGCACTTCAACGCAGATACGCCGTTCGTGCGCTTTTCGCCTATCCAATCCGCTCCGTGGATCATGGGGGGGATGCAGCAGGGCCGGTTCCATGAATTGCCCAATAAAGTGCAGTAGATCCGATTCCCGGTAGAAAATGCCCCCTGCCACGCTGACGAATGGAATCACCGGCTCATGGCTGCGGTCGTTTTCGAGCCATGCCAGCGCGCTTTTAGTGGGCATGTGAGGCTGCAATAACGCCGCTGCCTCCGTTTGAGTAACCAGTCTTTGCGTGTCGTTGTCCGCCATATTTTGCTCCGTGTAAAATTACTGCCGGTGCATGAGCCAGCACCATTTACCGGAAAACTAGAATTTCACTTTAGCCTATATTCATGAAAAGTGTAGTGAAACGCGAGAAAGCCTTGGTCAACCACTCAATCGGTTTGATCGTTACTGGGCATGGCTTGTCCGGCACCCATTGATGTTTGGCAACCCACATCCATTTTTATTATAGGAAGTCAGATGAACAAACTACTCTCTGCAATTATTTTCTCAGCCTTAGTTGCCGCCAGCCCAACCCTGTTTGCCGCCGATGCAGCAAAGCCCACTGATGCCGCCAAAACCACACCGGCAGAAAAGCTCGATATCAATTCAGCCAGCGAGAAGGAACTCAGCGCGTTGCCTGGTATAGGCGAAGCTCGCGCCAAAGCTATCGTCAAAGGACGCCCTTATAAGGGCAAGGACGAGTTGGCGAGCAAAAAGGTTCTGCCCCAGGCTGTATATGACAAAATCAAGGACAACATTATCGCCAAGCAGGCAAAGTAAGCATGTTTCTAAAGTAGCCCTGCAACAAAAACCCCGCTTTGTGCGGGGTTTTTGTTGCAAATTGCGCTCACAAGGAACTCAATTCATATCATGGGGCGTACATATTGGTCAGCGCTAAATTCAGATCTGTTTTTGTGGGTTTCTTACCGACAACCGCTTCGGCAGCGTAATGTAGAATCTGCGCGGTTCGTGTGTAGCCGTTGGCCAGGGCCAAATCCATTGGGGTGCGTCCATCCCGGTTCTTTACTCTGAAATTTGCCCCATGGTGCAGCAGAATTTGTACCAAATCGGCGTAACCTTTCTCGGCCGCAATAAAAATGGGAGATCCCCCGTGCTGCTGAAAATTCACCTCGATGTTCAGGGCCATTAACCTTTGCACCATGGCAATATCCCCCCGTGCCACCGCCGCCAGCAGGTTCTCGCGCGAATGCAGGGTGTCGATTTTGTTCTTACGCTCCAGACCAGTGGGTAATATCTTGAGCACATAATTCAGAAGCGACATTGTGACCATGGCCGCCAGGGAAAACAGCAAGATTCGCGGATCAATCCCCAGTTTTCCTGCCAGTTCCGCAGGCAAATTTGCGCCTACCGCCAGGATGGCTACTGCCATGAACGACATGAAACGCAAATATCGGAACAGCGCCGTCACCACTGAGGCGATTAAAGCCAACAGCAGCATTTTTCGGTCGACTACCCCTTCGAGCACATACTCAGGGAGGTTGGCCCCAAAGCTCAATAACGAAACGATGAGTACCAGCACGATTTCACTGGATTTTGCTTGAATACGCATGATGCTCTCCTGACTATAAAACCGACATGACAATCACAATAATCAAACCGGCAGGACAGGGAGGGCAAGATAGAATCGCTGCGCGCGAGTGCACACAAACGTGACTTGATCTGGCAATCCCGCTGTCTTAGAGCTATCTGCTGCCCCGTAGACCGGTAACTTTGCGCCCCCGCCTTTCGGTCGGGTTAGCCTTTAAATTTCAGACAAAACCCTTTTACCACAAAACCAACAGAATGTCCATGACTGCTTGCCGCAGCCGGAAAAATCAAGAGCAGATTCAATGGGGGCTACGGGCTATTTACCAAGTCCGGTAAAGCGATGGGGTGCAGTTTGAATTAGAGCCAAACTCGTTCTGTTACATCGGTCTAAATGGGGCGTATTTTCGATTCCAGCACCGCCACATTAAAAGCGCAGCACTGACAGCGGTGCCCCTTAACGGTAGAATCGGCGCTTTTGCTGCGGAAAATCATCATGCGCGTATCCCAATTCTTCATTTCCACCCTCAAGGAAGCACCGACCGAAGCCGAATTGAGCAGCCACAAGCTCATGTTGCGTGCCGGACTGATCCGCCGCCTGGGTAGCGGTTTATATAGCTGGATGCCTTTGGGGCTGCGGGTGTTGCGCAAGGTGGAGGCCGTGGTGCGGGATGAGATGAACAAGAGCGGCGCCATCGAACTGCTGATGCCGGCCGTGATTCCTGCGGAACTGTGGCAGGAGACGGGGCGTTGGGACTTATTCGGGCCACAGATGTTGAAGATCAAGGATCGCCATGAGCGCGATTTCTGCTTCGGCCCGACGCACGAAGAAGTCATCACCGACATTGCGCGCCGTGAGATCAGGAGCTATCGCCAGCTGCCCCTGAATTTCTACCAGATCCAGACCAAATTCCGCGACGAGATCCGCCCGCGCTTTGGTGTGATGCGCGCGCGCGAGTTCGTGATGAAGGATGCCTATTCTTTCCACGCCGATAAGGCGAGCCTGGACCAGACCTATCAAGCTATGCACGACACCTACAGCCGTATTTTTACCCGGCTTGGCTTGAAGTTCCGCGCCGTAGCCGCAGATACCGGCGCCATCGGCGGGGCGCTCTCACATGAGTTCCACGTACTCGCAGATTCCGGCGAAGACGCCATCGCTTTCTGTCCGGATTCCGGCTATGCAGCCAACGTTGAGTTAGCCGAGGCTGTTGCTCCCGTAACGCCGCGTGCAGCCCCCGCGAAAACCCTGCAAAAAGTGGCGACACCCGGCAAGCACAGCATCGAGGACGTATCTGCATTCCTTCAAGTTTCCCCTATGCAGACCGTTAAAACCCTTATCGTGGAAGGGGTGGCCGGACCCATTGCCCTGTTGCTGCGCGGTGACCATGAACTGAATGAGGTGAAGGCGGGCAAGCTGGCAGGCGTGGCCGAACCACTGCGCTTTGCTGCTGATGCGCAAATTCGCGCCGTGATGAAGTGCGGACCGGGCTCACTCGGACCAATCGCGTTGGATATTCCTTTATTCGCGGATCGGGCATTGATGGCGATGAGCGATTTTGTATGCGGTGCCAACGAGGATGGCTTTCACCTGACGGGCGTCAACCTGGGGCGCGACATGCCGGAACCGGTGTTTGTCGACATACGCAACGTGGTGGCCGGCGATCAGAGTCCAGACGGGAAAGGCGAGTTGGACCTGTGCCGTGGCATTGAGGTGGGACATATTTTCCAGCTTGGCACGAAGTACTCGGAAGCGATGAATGCGACGTTTCTGGATGAGGGCGGGAAATCGCAAATCATGGAAATGGGCTGCTATGGAATCGGTGTCTCACGCATTGTGGCGGCGGCCATCGAACAGGGCCAGGATCAGCGCGGCATCATTTTCCCGGCATCGATAGCCCCTTTCCATTTAGCCATTGTGCCTATCGGCATGAAAAAAAGCGAAGCTGTCCGGGCCGCAGTAGACAAGCTTTACGCAGAACTGCAACAGGCTGGCATCGAAGTGCTGCTGGACGATCGCGACGAACGCCCCGGTGTGATGTTCGCCGACATGGAACTGGTCGGCATCCCGCACCGGATCGTGGTGGGCGACCGCGGGCTGAAAGAGGGTCAAATTGAATACCAGGGGCGGCGCGATGAAGCAGCGCAAGCCGTGCCGCTGGCGGATATCGTGGAGTTCCTGAAATCGAAACTGTGGGTTGGCTAAACATCACAAGCATTAGCTTTGAAGGGTGCCCCATGCGTACCCTGCGGCGTGCTGTGCTTTTTTCAGCGCTGTTGGGAAGCGGTGTTGTCCATGCCGGCGCACAAACTTACGAGCCGCTGAACGAAGACACGCGCGCAGCACTTAACAAGGCCGTATCCGATTCTGCCAGCCTGCGCCTTGCCTTCGACTCCGAGGCCCAAGCCCAGGCATGGATTTCGGATATGTCGCAGCGTTTGAAAAAACGCATTCCGGACAACTTTATGCGCGTACTGTTCCTGAAAACACTGCATTACGAAGCTACCCGCGCCGGCCTTGATCCTCAATTGGTGCTTGGGCTGATCCAGGTAGAAAGCGGCTTCCGCAAATACGCCGTGTCGTCCGCTTCCGCACGCGGCTATATGCAAGTGATGCCGTTCTGGCTGAAGGAAATCGGCAGAGGCAAAGACAACCTTTTCGACATGCACACCAACCTGCGCTTTGGCTGCACCATTTTGCGCTATTACCTGGACAAGGAGCGGGGCAACCTGTTTCGTGCCCTGGGACGGTATAACGGCAGCCTCGGGCGTTCCGAATACCCGAATCTGGTAGTAGGAGCCTGGCGCGGCAGTTGGCACTACACCCCCTCCACCCGTACCGTTCAGAGTACGACCAATCATCCGGGTTAAGGTGCCTTTACTGGCTCTCGTACCCCAAATTCGGTGCTAGCCAACGCTCGGCCGTTTGCATATCCCAGCCCTTGCGCTTCGCGTAATCCTCCACCTGATCGCGCTCAATCTTGGCCACGGCGAAATAGCTCGATTGCGGGTGAGAGAAGTAGAAGCCGCTCACCGCTGCGGTGGGCAGCATGGCGTAGCTTTCGGTTAAGGTGATGCCGGCGTTTTCCGGAGCTTTCAGCAAATCAAACAACGGGCCTTTTTCGCTGTGTTCCGGGCAGGCCGGGTAGCCGGGGGCGGGACGGATGCCACGGTATTTTTCTTCAATCAGGTCTTCGTTGCTTAACGCCTCGTCCTTGGCATAGCCCCAGAATTCACGGCGCACACGCTGGTGCAGCAACTCCGCGAAGGCTTCCGCCAGGCGGTCTGCCAGGGCTTTCAGCATAATGGCGCTATAGTCGTCATGATTCTTTTCGAACTCCGCCACGCGGGCATCGATGCCGGTGCCGGTGGTGACGGCGAAGGCGCCGAGGTAGTCCTTGATGCCTTGGGGTGCAACGAAATCTGCCAGACACATGTTGGGCCGGCCGGGTGGTTTTTCCATTTGCTGGCGCAGGGCGTAGTAGGTCATGGCAACTTGGCTGCGCGATTCGTCGCTATAGATTTCGATATCGTCACCGACGCGGTTGGCGGGGAACAAGCCGATCACAGCACTGGCACCCAGCCACTTCTCGTCGATGATGCGCTTCAACATATCTTGGGCGTCTTTAAATAGTTTGCGCGCCTCCACACCTACCACTTCGTCGTCGAGGATTTTCGGGTAGCGGCCGTGCAGCTCCCATGCCTGGAAGAAAGGTGTCCAGTCGATGTGCTCCGCGATTTCCGCCAGCGGGTAATCGTTAAACACCTTGAGGCCGAGCATGGCCGGCACGGGCGGGGCGTAGCTGCTCCAATCGGTCTGCAAGGCGTTGGCGCGCGCCTGTTCGAGCGTGAAGCGGCTGGAGGCGGATTTTTTGTTTTTGTGGCGCTCGCGCACTGCGGCGTAGTCCTGCTTGATGCCCTCAATATAAGCGTCGCGCAGTTCCCGGCTGAGCAGGTTGGAACACACGCCGACCGCGCGCGAGGCGTCTTTCACATACACCGTCGGGCCGCTATAGTTGGGCTCGATCTTGACTGCGGTATGCGCCGGTGAAGTGGTGGCGCCGCCGATGAGCAATGGCAGCTTCATCCCCAACCGCTCCATTTCCTTGGCCACGTGCGCCATTTCTTCCAGCGACGGTGTGATCAGGCCGGACAAGCCGATGATGTCCGCCTTCTCATCGATGGCCGCCTGCAATATTTTCGCCGCAGGCACCATCACGCCCAGGTCCACCACGTCGTAATTGTTGCATTGCAGCACCACGCCCACGATGTTCTTGCCGATGTCGTGCACGTCGCCCTTGACCGTGGCCATGATGATCTTGCCTTTGGCCTGGATAGCTTCGCCGCTGCGGGTTTTTTCTTCCTCAATGTAGGGCACCAGATGTGCCACTGCCTGCTTCATCACGCGCGCGGATTTGACCACTTGCGGCAAAAACATTTTGCCCGCGCCGAACAGGTCGCCGACCACATTCATGCCGTCCATGAGCGGGCCTTCAATCACGTGGATGGGGCGCTCGGCCTGTAGCCTGGCTTCTTCTGTATCCGCGATGATGTAAGTGGTAATACCTTTCACCAGCGCATGCGTCAGGCGCTCGCCCACACTCGCCTCGCGCCAGGACAGGTCTTCGATCTGTTCTTTGGTCTGGCCCTTGAACGATTCGGCGAACTCCACCAGACGCTCGGTTGAATCCTCGCGGCGGTTGAGCAGCACGTCCTCGACCCGCTCCAGCAAGTCTTTGGGGATGTCCGCATACACGCCCAATTGCCCGGCGTTGACGATGCCCATGTCCATGCCGGCACTGATGGCGTGATACAGGAAAGCAGTGTGAATCGCCTCGCGTACCGGGTCGTTGCCACGGAATGAGAACGATACGTTAGACACGCCGCCGCTGACCTTGGCGTAGGGCAGCGTCTGTTTGATGACGCGCGTGGCCTCGATGAAATCCACCGCGTAGTTGTTGTGTTCCTCAATGCCGGTGGCAACCGCAAAAATGTTGGGGTCGAAGATGATGTCTTCGGGCGGGAAGTCGAGTTGCTCGGTCAAAATTTTATACGCACGGGTACAGATTTCTACCTTGCGCGCCTGCGTGTCCGCCTGGCCCTGTTCGTCGAACGCCATGACGATGGCGGCCGCACCGTAGCGGCGCACCAGCTTGGCTTTTTCGATGAAATCCGCCTCGCCTTCCTTCATCGAAATGGAGTTGACGATGCCCTTGCCCTGGATGCATTTCAGCCCGGCCTCAATCACCGACCATTTGCTGGAATCGATCATCACCGGCACTTTGGAAATGTCCGGTTCGGAGGCGATGAGCTGGAGAAATTTCACCATGGCGGCTTCCGAATCCAGCATCGCCTCATCCATGTTGATGTCGATAATCTGCGCGCCGTTTTCCACCTGGTTGCGCGCCACGTCCAGCGCCTTGTCGTATTCGCCGTTGATGATGAGGCGGGCGAACATCTTGGAACCGGTGACGTTGGTGCGCTCACCCACGTTCACGAACAGCGAGTCCGGACCGATGTTAAACGGCTCCAGTCCGGCCAAGCGGCACTGCTTTTCGATCACCGGAATCTGGCGCGGGGGATAAGCGCTCACTGCGTCGGCGATGGCCTTGATATGGGCGGGCGAGGTGCCGCAGCAGCCACCGATGATGTTGAGATAACCGGCCGCCGCCCACTCGCGGATTTCCGCAGCCATGTCTTCCGGGGTCTCATCGTATTCACCAAACTGGTTGGGCAACCCGGCGTTGGGGTGAGCGGAAATGAACACGTCCGCCTTGTTGGAAAGCTCTTCCACGTACTGGCGCAGATCCTTGGCGCCGAGCGCGCAGTTGAGGCCGATGGACAAGGGCCGCACATGCGACAGCGAGTTCCAGAAAGCCTCGGTGGTCTGGCCCGAGAGCGTGCGCCCGGAAGCGTCGGTGATGGTGCCGGAAATCATGATCGGCACACGTACCTGATGATCGTCGAAATATTTCTGGATGGCGAACAGCGCGGCCTTGGCATTGAGCGTGTCGAAGATGGTTTCCACCATCAGGATATCTGCGCCGCCGTCGAGCAGGCCTTTGGTTGCCTCAGTGTAAGCGACCACCAACTGATCGAAGCTGACGTTGCGAAAACCGGGGTCGTTCACGTCCGGCGAAATGCTGGCGGTACGATTGGTCGGCCCCAGCACCCCGGCGACGAAGCGCGGCTTGGCTGGATTTTTGGCCTCGAACTCGTCCGCCGTCTCGCGTGCAAGCCTGGCAGCCTCAACGTTCAACTCATACACCAGGTCTTCCATGTGGTAGTCCGCCATGGCGATGGAGGTGGCGTTGAAGGTGTTGGTCTCCAGGATGTCCGCCCCGGCTTCCAGGTAGGCGGCATGGATGGCGCGGATGATTTGCGGCTGGGTGAGCACCAGCAGATCGTTGTTGCCCTTCACGTCGTATGCAAAGTCGGCAAAGCGGCTACCGCGATAATCGGCCTCTTCCAGTTTGTAGCGCTGGATCATGGTGCCCATGGCCCCATCCAGGATGAGGATGCGGTTGCGCAATTGTTGTTCGAGCAGGATAGAGCGTGCGGGGGACATAATCGGGATGGTTTCGTGTGGAAAATCAGGGTGTATTCTAATCGGAATGGCCGCCTTAAGCCAAATTGACGCCCCTACACTTGCCTTGTGCACCCGCATCAACAGCTGAGCTTGCATTTATATGTATATTTCCATAATATACAGTCATGATTGATTTAGCCAAAATAACCGGCTTCGATTGGGATGATGGAAACGCTTGCAAGAACGAAAAGCACGGTGTTTCAACGGCTGAAGCGGAGCAGATTTTTTTCAACGAACCTCTCCTGCTGATTACCGACGCCAAGCACAGTCAGGGTGAACCCCGCATCCACGCATTAGGCAAAACAGACGAAGGGCGAGCATTGCATATCACCTTCACCCTGCGCAATTCTGGCGCGAAGATACGCGTCATCTCGGCCAGGGACATGCACAAAAAGGAGCGCACGATTTATGAGCAAGCCACTTAAAGCGGTACCCAAGTTCGCAAACGAGGCGGAGGAGCGTGCCTTTTGGGAAAAGCACGACTCAGCAGATTACCTCGACTGGACGAAAGCCCAACGGGTTGTGCTGCCCAACCTGAAGCCCACGACAAAAACCATTTCCCTTCGACTTCCCCAGCATCTTCTGGACTCGATCAAGGCTGCCGCGAACTCCCGTGATGTGCCATACCAGTCGCTCATCAAAGTTTGGCTGCAGGAGAAGTTGCATAACCACTGATTGGAATGTCAAATGTAAGGCCCGACCCCGGCGGTTCCAGCGGCTCAATTGAGCGCCCTTGCGCTGTCCAAATCACAGCGATCAGGATAGAATTTCACGTTAATTAAAGTAATTAAAAATCTCAAATGCACATCCACATCCTCGGGATTTGCGGCACCTTCATGGGGGGTGTCGCGGTACTGGCCAGACAGGCCGGGCATCGTGTGACGGGCTGCGATGCTAACGTCTACCCCCCCATGAGCACCCAACTCGAAGCGCAGGGAATTGAACTGATCGAGGGTTTCGACCCCGGTCAGATCAAGCTGAATCCCGACGTGTATGTGATCGGCAACGTGGTTTCACGCGGCAACCCGCTGATGGAGGAAATCCTCAATCGCGGCCTGCCCTATATTTCCGGGCCGCAATGGCTTGCCGAACACGTCTTGCAAGGCAAATGGGTGCTGGCGGTAGCGGGCACGCATGGCAAGACCACGACTTCTTCAATGTTGGCATGGGTGCTGGAAGACGGCGGTTTGACGCCGGGTTTTCTGGTCGGCGGCGTGCCGCAAAATTTCGGCATTTCCGCGCGACTTACCGACTCGCCTTTTTTCGTGATCGAAGCGGACGAATACGACACCGCTTTTTTCGACAAACGTTCCAAGTTCGTTCACTACCGTCCGCGCACGGCGATTCTGAACAACCTGGAATTCGACCACGCAGATATCTTTCCTGATCTGGCAGCAATCGAAACCCAGTTTCATCACTTGGTGCGCACCGTACCCGGCACCGGGTTGGTCCTCGTCAACGGCCGCGAAGAAAGCATGCAGCGGGTGCTGGCCCGCGGTTGCTGGACGCCGGTGGAATCGCTCTCCAGCCCGGATGGGTGGGCTGCGTCGGAACAAACCACCGACGGCGCATTCGACGTGTTTTTCAAAGGCGAAAAACAGGACACCGTGCAGTGGGAACTGCTGGGCGAACACAACACCCATAACGCCTTGGCTGCCATTGCCGCAGCCCGCCATGCCGGCGTACCGGCCAAGGTGTCCATCGAAGCCCTGAGCAAGTTTCAGAACGTCAAACGCCGCATGGAAGTGCGCGGCGTAGTCAATGGCATCACCGTCTACGACGACTTCGCCCACCATCCCACCGCGATCCAGACCACGCTCGCGGGCTTGCGCCACAAGGTAGGCAGTGCGCGCATTCTGGCGGTACTGGAACCGCGCTCCAACACCATGAAACTTGGGGCGATGAAAGACCAGTTACCGGGAAGCCTGGCACAAGCCGACCAGGTATTTTGTTACGACGCAAATCTGGGCTGGGATGCTCGCGCCACACTGGCCCCGCTCGGCACCAAGGCGCAGGTGCACAACGACCTGCAGGCATTGATTGAAGCCATCATCGCTGCCGCCCGCCCCGGCGAACATGTGCTCGTCATGAGCAATGGGGCTTTCGGCGGCATCCACGAGAAACTGCTGGAGCGCCTGAATAAGCCGGTCTCCTGATTTCTAGCAAATCCCGCTTGCAATCCAGCGCATCAATCCCACCTTTTACCAAGCCACAGCTTTAGTTTCTTAAAACGGTCCAATCCGTTAAACTTGCAACCCCTTTTGAAGTCGAATCCCGCATGAACATTATTTACGAAGAGGAAGGCGGCTTTAAGGTCGGCGCCATCCTCACCGACAACGACACCTCGCTGCAGGTGGAAGCACCGCACGGCAAACGCAGCAAGGTCAAGGCGAGCGCGGTGTTGCTGCGTTATCGCGAGCCTTCCGCAGCAGTGCTATTGGAAGAAGCCCAGCGCATCGCCGAAGAAACCGACCCGACTTTCCTGTGGGAAGTGGCGGGGGCGAATGAATTCAACTTTACCGATCTGGCACGCGAATATTTTGGCCATGATCCCCTGCCGGCAGAAGCCGCTGGCATCCTGCTGCGCCTGCACAGCGCCCCCATGCACTTTTACAAGAAGGGCAAGGGACGCTACAAACCTGCGCCGGAAGACGCGCTGAAAGCCGCGCTCGCCAGCGTGGAGCGCAAACAGCAACAGGCGTTGCAGCAGGCAGCTTATGTTGAGCAGCTGACCCAGTTCACACTGCCAGAAGCATTTCGGCCGCACCTGCCGATGCTGCTGTACAAGCCAGACAAAAATACTCTGGAGTGCAAGGCGCTGGAGCAGGCATGCCATGCAACCGGCTTGACGCCGTTGCGGCTGCTGGAAAAATGCGGGGCGATCCCTTCACATCACGACTACCATCTCGACGCATTCCTGTTCGAGCACTTTCCAAAAGGCACAGGATTTGGCGAAATTGACGCAGCAGCCGACCCGGAAGAGCTACCCCTCAGCACCGCCAAGGCGTTCAGTATCGACGACGCCACCACTACCGAGATCGACGATGCTTTCTCCGTCTCGTTGATGCCCAACGGCAACTGGCGCGTCGGCATCCACATCGCCGTGCCCGCACTCGGCATCCAGCTCGGCTCGCAGCTGGATGAAATCGGGGCAACACGCCTTTCCACCGTATACCTGCCGGGCGACAAAATCACCATGTTGCCGGATAGCGCTGTCGAACGTTTTACTCTCTGCGCGGAGAAGGTCTGCCCTGCGCTATCGATGTACCTGGAAGTGGAATCCGCCGACCATTCGGTGGTATCCACCGAAACCCGTGTGGAGCGCGTGCATATCGCCGCCAACCTGCGCCACTGCAGCCTGGAGCTGCTGTTCAACGAAAACACCCTGGCCCGCGGCGGCGCTGATTATCCATTCAAACAGGAACTGGAAACGCTGTGGCGTTTCGCCGACAAGCTGGAACTGTCTCGCGGCAAACAGGATTTGAGCAGGGCACCGCAAGTGGATTACAGCTTCGTGATCGATAATGACCGCGTCAAAATCGTGCCGCGCCTGCGCGGTAACCCAATCGATAAAGTGGTGTCGGAGCTGATGATCCACGTTAACTCCCAATGGGGAAAGTGGCTTGCGGAAAAAGGCTACGCCGGCATTTACCGCTCGCAGAATAACGGAAAAGTACGCATGAGTACCGTACCCGGCAAGCACCAGGGGCTGGGTGTGGATCAGTACGCCTGGTCAAGCTCGCCACTGCGCCGCTACGTGGATCTCATCAACCAGCGCCAGTTGATTGCATTGGCGCGCGGCGAGCCTGCCCCCTACGCCGCCAATAGCGAGGTGCTGTTTGGCGTCTTGCGTGACTTCGAGCTGGCCTACGAAGCATATAACGACTTCCAGCGTTCCATGGAGCGCTATTGGTGCATGCGCTATCTGCAACAAGAAGGCATTGAGGAAATGGTCGGAACCGTACTCAAGGAAAATCTTGTGCGGATGGACGCCATGCCCCTCGTAGTCCGAGTGCCATCAATACCGGAATTGCTCCCAGGGACACGGGTACAGGTTACGATAGCGAAAATCGACCTGCTGGAGCTGGCCATCGAGTGTCAGTTCAAACACCGTCTGGATGAGGATGAGGCTGCTTGATATAGGTTTTGGAAGTCAGTCCAGTTTTGCTTAATTAAACGATTTGAACTGACAGCTCGCGACCCATTGGAGTCATTGGCGAACGTCCGGTGTCCGGCAAGCAATTTAGCGAGACTAATTTCCCCAAATAACCCTAATCTGCCCTTGGAGAACGAAAAAGCAGAATATCACTCTCGAAAAAGGAAACGGGCACCGAAGTGCCCGTCTCGTATCGGTGGGCTTTTAGCCCTTGTTGCCGACAGTCCCCACCATCGGAATACCTGATACAGTTCGCATCCT
>Ga0315281_10001048_pt1 | contig 40288 bp, 33 predicted proteins | sample YL17G07_0_MG_FD_204540 | JGI IMG/M metagenome (GOLD analysis project Ga0315281, IMG submission 204540) | Sediment microbial communities from Yellowstone Lake, YNP, Wyoming, USA - YL17G07_0 | ecosystem: Environmental > Aquatic > Freshwater > Lake > Sediment | place: USA: Wyoming | collected...
ACTCGGCGAGGCGATCGCCCGTGTCTTGCAGGTGCCCGTGGGGCGCGCCCACCTGGCTCGCTTCAGCGACGGCGAGGTCTGGTTCCAGATCCAGGACAACGTGCGCGGGGCCGACGTGTTCGTGGTGCAGCCCACCTGCCAGCCGGTCAACGAGAACCTGATGGAGATGCTCGTGATGCTCGACGCCTTGAAGCGCTCGAGCGCCTCGCGCATCACGGCGGTGATCCCGTACTACGGCTACGCGAGGCAGGATCGGAAAGACAAGCCGCGCGTCCCGATTTCCGCGAAGCTGGTCGCGAACCTGCTCGGCGCGGCGGGCACGAACCGCGTGCTGACAATGGATCTGCACAAGGCGCAGATTCAGGCGTTCTTTGACATCCCGGTCGACCACCTGTTTGCGGCGCCGGTCATCATCGATTACCTGTCACGGATGGACCATCCGAACCTGACGATGGTGGCGCCGGACGCGGGCGGCGCGGAACGGGCGCGCGCGTATGCGAAGCGCCTCAACGCCGAACTGGCCGTCATCGACAAACGGCGGACCGAAGACGGGACGGCCGAAGTGATGAACGTCGTCGGCGAGGTGTCGGGCCGGACGTGCATCATCCAGGACGACATTATCGACACCGCCGGGACGATCACGAAGGCGGCCGCGGCGCTCAAGGCCAACGGCGCCGAGAAGATCTTCGCGTGCGCCGTGCACGGCGTGCTGTCGGGGCCGGCGATCGATCGCATCGAGAAGTCGCCGATCGACACGATGATCGTGACGAACACGATCCCGCTGACGGGCGACAAGGCGAAGTGCGAGAAGATCAGGGTGTTGTCGGTCGCGCGGTTGCTGGGGCAGGCGATTAAGAGCATCCACGAGGAGACGTCGGTGTCCTCGTTGTTCGTGTAGGGCAGAAGGCCTCAGCAGGGCTGAGGGCAAAGGGCAAAGGGCAGTTATGGACGCAGTACTCGAAGCCACGGTGAGAGATTCACGCGGGAAGAACGAAGCGCGGCGGATGCGCGCGGACGGACGGGTGCCGGCGGTGCTGTACGGCGCGGCGGGCGCGGGCGACAGCGCCGGGAAGAATGCATCCACGGCGATCAGCGTCGAGCCGAAAGCGCTCAGGAAGATCCTGCTGTCCGAGTCCGGCGCGAACACGCTGATCTCGCTGAAGCTCGCGGGCGCCGGCGACACGCGCGTGCTGGTGAAGGCGTATCAGCTCGACCCGGTCACGCACCAGATTCTGCACGCCGACTTCTATCGCATCGCGATGGACAAGGTGCTGCGCATCACCGTGCCGGTCACGGCCAAGGGCGAAGCGCCCGGCGTCAAGCAGCAGGGCGGCATTCTCGAGTACGTCCATCGCCAGGTCGAAGTCGAGTGCCTGCCGGCGGACATTCCCGAGCACATCGAGATCAACATCGGCGAGCTGATGCTCCATCAGGGCGTGCGCGTTCGCGACGTCGTGGCGAACCCGAAAGTGAAGGTCATCACCGACGCCGACACGATGCTCGTGCACGTGATCATGCCGAAGGCCGAGGAAGTGGCGGCGCCGGCGGCGGAAGGCGCGGTGGCAGCGGCGCCTGTGGCCCCGGCCGAACCGGAAGTCATCAAGAAGGGCAAGAAAGAGGAAACCGAGGCGAAGGAGTAGCGCTCCTGAAGCTGATCGTTGGCCTGGGAAATCCTGGGAACACGTATTCCGGGACGCGGCACAACGTCGGCTTCGCGGTCATCGACGAAGCGGCGAAGCGCGCGTCGGTCGGCTTCGAATCGGCGCCGGCAGACGCGCGCGTCGCGCGAGTGAGGACATCGATTGCCGGGGGGGATGTGCTCCTCGCGAAGCCGATGACGTTCATGAACGCGAGCGGCGAGGCGGTCGGCGGGCTGCTCCGGTATTTCAAGATCGACGTCGCGGATCTGCTGGTCATCGTCGACGACGCGCAGTTGCCGCTGGGGAAAGTGAGAGCCCGCGCCGGAGGATCGGCGGGCGGGCACAACGGCCTGAAGTCGATCATCGCGCACGTCGGCGATGCGTTCGCCCGGCTGCGGATTGGCGTCGGGCGGGGCGATGCGAGGCGCGATCTGTCGGATCACGTGCTCGCGAAGTTCGACAAGGACGAAGCGGCGGACGTCGAGCGCATGATCGAACGCGCGACCGACGCGTCGGAAGTGTTCGTCACCGGCGGGATCGCCGCGGTGATGAATCAGTTCAACGGCGGCGATCCGGCGACAACTGAATAGCAAGAAACCTTGCCACCATTTCGGTGGCCGCCCGGAAGCAGTGCAGGCCTTCAGGCCTGCCGTGGGTGTCCATAAGGAGCAGCAATGGCAGATCGACAGTACGAACTCGTCTACATCCTCCCTCCCGACACGACCGAACAGCAGGTCACCGAGCTGCACGAGCAGCTGGGGCAGGTCGTGACGCGGATGCATGGACACATCGAAAAGAACGAAAACTGGGGACGCCGCCGGCTGGCCTACGAAATCGGCCACCACAAAGAGGGCGTGTACGTCCTCGACGTCATCAACGGATCGGGCGAGCTCATGAAGGAGCTCGATCGCCGGCTGAAGGTGATGGACCTGGTGATCCGCCACATGGTCGTGCGCGTCGACGAAGAAAAGAGCGTCGTCGATCGGACGCGGACCAAGCGGCAGAGCTCGTCGGAGCGCCGCCGCGTCAAGCGCGGTCTGCCGCCGCAGCGCCAGCCCGGCGAAGGCCGTTCGCCCGGCGACTCGGATGACGACGGTGACGATCGGTTTGACGGAGTGGAGGTGTAACCGTGGCATTCGGACAAGGACGATCGGGCGGCGGTGGCCGCGGCAAGAAAAGCGACAAGGACAAGAAAGCCGGCGACAAGAAGGATGGCCAGCGCCGTCCGATGTTCCGCCGCCGCAAGGTCTGCAAGTTCTGCGCGGACAAGATCGACGATATCAACTACAAGGACGTGAAGCTGCTGGGACCGTTCGTGCCGGAGCGCGGCAAGGTGCTGCCGCGCCGCATCTCGGGCACGTGCGCCTTGCACCAGCGGAAACTCCAGGTCGCGATCAAACGCGCGCGCCAGATCGCGTTGCTTCCGTACGTGACGGAATAGGGGATTACCGATGGAAGTCATTCTCAGAGAACACGTGGACCACCTCGGCAAGCGCGGCGAGATCGTGAAGGTCGCCGACGGCTACGCGCGCAACTACCTGCTGCCGCGCAAGCTGGCGCTGCTGGCCACCGACGGCAACAGAAAGCAGATCGAGCGGGAGCGCGAGAAGTTCGAGGCGAAGGAAGGCGAGGAGCGGAAGGTCGCCGAGGCGATGGTCGCCCGCATGGCCGGCCTTGAGGTCGCGATCGCGCGAAAAGTCGGCGAGAACGAGATCCTGTTCGGCTCGGTCACGTCGGCGGACGTCGCGGCCGCGCTCGGCGCGAAGGGCTTCGAGATCGATCGGCGGAAGCTGCAGCTGCCCGAGCCGATCAAGAAGCTCGGCGAGTTCGACATCCCGCTGAAACTGCATCGCGATGTCCTCACGACGGTCAAAGTGAAAGTTGTGGCCGAGGGCAGGTAAGAAGTTAGAAGTACGAAGTTAGAATCCCGCGATGGCCGAGACGACGGTTCGAGAACGGACGCTGCCGCACAATCTGGAGGCGGAGCGGTCTGTCCTCGGCGCCATCCTGCTCCACAACGACGCGTTCAATCTCGCGGCGGAGGTGATCGACTCGGGGGATTTCTTCCGGGACGCTCACCGCCGCATCTTCGACAGGATGGTGGCCCTGTCCGAGCGCCACGGCGCCATCGATCTCGTCACGCTCAAAGACGAGCTCGGCCGGTCTGGCGAGCTCGACGAAGTCGGCGGCCCGGCGTATATCGCGGCGCTCGTCGACGGCGTGCCGCGCTCGATGAACGTCGAGCACTACGCGCGCATCATCAAGGAGAAGGCCACCCTCAGAAACCTCATCTTCTCGGCGAACAAGATCCTGGCGACCGCGTACGAAGGCGCGGAGGACGCCGACGTCATCCTCGACCAGGCCGAGCACGCGATCTTCGCCATCGCGGACGACAAGGTGCGCGACGGCTTCGTCTCGCTGCGCGAGCTGGCGCACTCGAGCCTCGACACGATCGAGAAGCTGCACGCGCGGAAGGAGCTCGTCACCGGCGTGCCGACGGGCTTCACCGATCTCGACGAGATGACGTCGGGCCTGCAGTCGTCCGACCTGATCATCGTCGCCGCGCGGCCGTCGATGGGGAAGACCAGCCTCGTGCTGAACGTGGCGCAGCACGTCGGGACGAAAACCGACATGACCGTCGGGTTCTTCTCGCTCGAGATGTCGAAGGAGCAGCTCTTCATGCGCCTGCTGACGTCGGAAGCGCGCATCGACGCGCACCGGCTGCGGGGCGGGTTCCTCGGCGACAAGGACTGGGGGCGGCTCTCGACCGCGATCGGCACGCTCAGCGAGGCCAAGATCTTCATCGACGACACGCCGTCGATCGGCGTGCTCGAAATGCGCGCGAAGTGCCGGCGGCTCGCCTCCGAGCACGGCCTGCACCTCGTGGTCATCGACTACATCCAGCTGATGCAGGGGCGCGGGCGCTTCGAGAACCGCAACCTCGAGCTGGCGTCGATCTCGCGGTCGCTCAAGGGCCTGGCGAAAGAACTGCACGTCCCGATCGTCGTCCTCTCGCAGCTCAGTCGCGCGCCTGAGTCGCGGTCCGACCACCGGCCGCAGCTCTCCGATCTCCGTGAGTCGGGCGCCCTCGAGCAGGACGCCGACGTCGTCGCCTTCATCTATCGAGACGATGTGTATCAGGACAAGAGCCAGCCGGCGGCGACCGACGCGCAGGGCGTTGCGGAGATCATCATCGGGAAGCAGCGCAACGGCCCGACGGGCATCGTGAAGCTGGCGTTCATCCGCGAGTACACGCGGTTCGAAAATCTGGCATTAGGATCATGAAATTGCAGGATGGCAGGATTGCAGAATGGCAGGATTCAAATCCTGCAATCAGTCCTGCGATCCTGCCATTCTGCCTTTCTGCAATGTCATGATTCGCCCTACTGTCGCGCGCGTCGATCTTTCAGCCCTGGCCTCGAACTTCACGACCATCGTCAACCACCTGAAAGCCGAGCAGCCCGTGAACACGCCGGGTGTCATCGCGGTCGTCAAGGCGAACGCGTACGGGCACGGCGCGCCGCAGGTGGCGAAGGCGCTCGAGGCGGCCGGCGCCGATCTGCTGGCGTGCGCGGACATCGAGGAAGGCGCGGTGCTCAGAGCCGCCGGCGTCACGGCGGAGATTCTCGTGTTCGGCGCGCTGAGCGTCAGCGACCTCGACGGTCTCTTCGACTGCGGCCTGACGCCGACGATCTCGACGCCTGGCGCCGCCCGCGCCGTGCAGGCCGCCGCCGTGCGCTACAAGCGGCGCGTCCGTTATCACCTGAAGATCGACACCGGCATGAACCGGCTCGGGTTTCGCTTCGACAACCTGACGCGATCGCTGCCGGAACTGCTCGCGAGCCCGAACCTGGAGCTCGACGCCGTCTACACGCACTTCGCGACCGCGGACGATCCGGAGTCGCCCGTCTTCGGCCAGCAGCGCGCGCGCTTCGAGCAGGTGTTGAAGGACGTCGCCGCGCTCGGTGGCATGCCGAAGTATCGCCATGCCTGCAACAGCGCCGCGTTTCTGCGCGACGCCCGCGTCTGGTACGACCGCGTCAGGCCGGGCCTCCTGCTGTACGGCATCGTGCCGCCGCCGCTGGCGTCGACACTGGCGCTGCGTCCCGTGATGTCGCTGCACAGCAAAGTGGTCGCGGTGAAGGGCATGCGGCCGGGCGAGATCGCCGGCTACGGCGCGAGGTTCACGGCGGACCAGCCCACCACGATCGCAATCATTCCGGCCGGATATGCCGACGGCCTCGATCTCCGTCTCGCGAGTCGCGGTCACGTGCTCATTCGCGGCCGCCGCGCGCCGGTCATCGGCTCGGTCTGCATGGACATGCTGACGGTCGACGTCACGGGGCTCGAAGTCTTTCCGGGCGATGACGCGGTGATTCTCGGATCGCAGGGCGACGACCGCATCGACGCGCGCGAGATGGCGGCGACGATCGGCACCATCCCGTGGGAAATCGTGTGCCGCGTGGGATCGCGCATCGAGCGACAATACGAATCGAGTAAGTGAATAACCGCGTAATCGAGTAATTGATCAGGACCGCACATGCGAATCAGCCGGCCCTTGCTCCTGCGCTTCGCCGGAAGTAATCGCGTTCAGGCTTCCGTGAGATAGGATCGCAGCCGTGACGGCAATTACCCCGTTACCCGATTACTCAGTTACCCGATGAAACCTCCCAAGACCGTCTTCGTATGCCAGGAATGCGGGTCGCAGGCGCCGAAGTGGCTCGGCAGGTGCGAAGACTGCGGCAAGTGGAATACGTTCGTCGAAGAGCGGCCGCAGGATCCCGCGGCGGCCGCTGCGGCGACGGGACATCGATACGCGTTGTCGTCGGCGACATCGGCGCAGCTCTACGCCGACATCACGCTCGAGAATCATTCGCGGCTGTCGACGGGCATCGACGAGTTCGATCGCGTGCTCGGCGGCGGCGTCGTGCCGGGTTCGCTCGTCCTGCTCGGCGGCGAGCCGGGCATCGGGAAGTCGACGCTGCTGCTGCAGGCGGCGGCGAACATGGCTCGCACGATCGGTCCGGTGCTGTACAGCTCGGGCGAGGAATCGGAACACCAGATCAAATCGCGCGGCGAGCGGTTGAACGTCGGCAAGGCGCCGTTGTATCTGCTCGCCGAGACGTGTCTCGAACGCATCCTCGAGGAGATCGCGCGCATCAAGCCGGCGCTCGTCATCGTCGACTCGGTGCAGACGGTGTTCTCGCTGAAGTTCCAGTCGGCGCCGGGCAGCATTGGCCAGGTCCGCGAAGCCGCGACGCAGCTGCTGTTCACGGCGAAGGGACGGAACATCCCGACGTTTCTCGTCGGCCACATTACGAAGGACGGGAGCCTCGCCGGCCCGAAAGCGCTCGAGCACGTCGTGGATACGGTGCTGTATTTTGAAGGCGAGCGCCATCACTCGCACCGCGTCGTCCGCGCGGTGAAGAACCGGTTCGGCGCCGCGAGCGAGCTTGGCGTCTTCGAGATGACGGCGACCGGCCTGAAGCCCGTGGCGAATCCGTCGAAGCTGTTTCTCGCCGAGCGGCCGTCGAACGCGCCGGGATCCGCCGTGCTCTGCTCGGTCGAAGGTTCGCGGCCGATTCTCGTCGAGGTCCAGGCGCTCGTCAGCTCGAGCAACTACGGGACGGCGCGGCGGATGGCGAGCGGCATCGATCAGCAGCGCCTGTCGCTGCTCCTCGCGGTCCTCGAAAAGCGCGCCGGCCTCAATCTCATGGGAGACGACGTCTTCATCAACATCGCGGGCGGGATGACGATTGACGAGCCGGCCTCGGATCTCGGCGTGCTGGCCGCGATCGCGTCGAGCGTCCGCAACCGCGTCATCGCGCCGACGACGGCGATGTTCGGCGAGGTCGGCCTCGCCGGCGAAGTGCGCGCGATCACGCAGGCCGGGCTGCGCGTGAGAGAGGCGGCGCAGATGGGTTTCACGCGCTGCATCATGCCCGAGGCGAACATCGATCCGTCGGATCGTCTGCTCGCGAAGGACTGTGAACTCGTGGGCGTCCGCACCGTCGGCGAAGCCTTAGACGAACTCCTCGCGTAGTGATATCTTGGGCCCGATGGGTTGGTTTGTCCTGGCGCGCGTGCTGTTTGTCGCGATCGTCGCGTACGCAGCGGCGATCCTCCGCCCGCTGTCGTTCGGCGTTCCTGTCAACATCGTATTCGGTCTGATCCTGGCCGGCATCGTCGTCCTGTTTGAAGCGCGCCTGCGCGAGACGGCGGTCACGCGCGTCCTGGGCGCGCTGATCGGCTGCGCCATCGGCCTGCTGCTGTCCCGCGCGATTACGGCCGGGCTCTTCTGGGCCGATCCGGCCGATCGCCGCATTCAGTTTCTCGACAGCTTCATCCTGATCATGCTGCCGTACCTCGGGCTCGTCGTCGGCGGCAAGCACGGCGAATGGCTCGAGCCCGCGCGTCTCGTGGGGCTGTTCCGCGCGGACGGCTCCGAGCATCACTACAGGATTCTCGACACGAGCGTCATCATCGACGGCCGCATCGCCGACGTGTGCGAAACAGGATTTCTCGACGGGACGCTCGTCATCCCGCAGTTCGTGCTGAAAGAGCTGCAGATGGTCGCGGACTCGTCCGATTCGATGAAGCGTAATCGCGGGCGCCGCGGCCTCGACATCCTGCAGAAGATTCAGAAGATGTCGGGCGTGCAGGTGACGATCTCGGACGCCGACTTTCCCGATATCAAGGAAGTGGACCTGAAGCTGATCGAGCTGGCGCGCACGATGCAGGGAAAGATCGTGACGAACGACTTCAACCTGAACAAGGTCGCGCAGCTCCGTGGCGTCGCCGTCCTCAACGTCAACGAGCTCGCGAACTCGCTGAAGCCCGTCGTCCTGCCCGGCGAGACGATGCGGGTGTTCATCCTCAAGGAAGGCAAGGAATACAACCAGGGCGTCGCGTACCTGGACGACGGGACGATGGTGGTCGTCGACAACGCGCGCAAGATGATCAGCAAGACGATCGACATCGTCGTCACCAGCGTGCTGCAGACGACGGCGGGGAAGATGATCTTCGGCCGCTACATCGAGCCCGGCATCGCGCCGCAGGCCGCCGCGCCATCGGCTGCCGCGACCCCGGCGACAACCGCGACCACGGAAGCCCGCGAAGACAACGGGCGCCGTCCGCGTCCGACTCCTCAGGCGCAGCAGACGTAGCTTGCCGACTTGCGCATTCCTCCTTACCACTGGTGGCGGACCGTCTTCTTCCTCATTCCCGCGATCACGGGCTACACGATCGTGCTGGGCGCGGCGTCGCTGGTCTCGAGCCTGTTCGACCGTAGCGGCTACTTCGCGCACGCGTGCGCGCGGACGTGGTCGTGGCTGATTCTCAAGACCACCGGCGTTGAAGTCACCGTCGAGGGGCTCGAGAAGCTGACGCCGGGCACGACCTACGTCTTCGTCTCCAACCATCAGAGCATCTATGACACGCCGGTGGTCTTCAACTCGCTCCCGTTTCAGCTGCGGATCATCGCGAAGGAATCGCTCGCGGTGTTCCCCGTGCTCGGCTGGCACCTGAAACGGGGCGGACACCTGTTCGTCGATCGCCGCGATCCGGATCGCAGCGGCATCCTCAGGCGCTGGCGCGCGCTGGTGTCGCAGGGTCTCTCGCTCATCATCTACGCCGAAGGCACGCGGAGCGAAGACGGTCACGTCGCCCGGTTCAAGGCGGGAAGTTTCCTCCTCGCGATTCAGGCGGGCCTGCCGATCGTCCCGCTGTCGATCATCGGCACGCGTGCGGTCATGCCGAAGGGACGGCTGCGCACCGAGCCGGCGCACGTGACGCTCGTCGTTCACGATCCGATTCCGCCGCCTGTGATCGCGGAGCCGACCGTGCGCGATGCAAAGGCGCTCGCGGATCGCGTCCACCGCATCGTGGCCGCACCGGTCGATCATGCCGCCCAAGCCGGTCACCGCTGATCGCGTCGCGGCGTTCAGGCTGGCGCGCCACCACCTGACCGGCGGCCCTGGAAGGGCCGCCCCGCGAAGACTGTCGCTGGTCGACGTCTGCCGCGACGTCGGCGGCATTCAGGCGCAGGTGATGTCGGCGGCGGAGCTGTCGCTCTGGACGCGGCGCCGCCAGACGACGCGCGCGCAGGTGAAGGCCGCACTGTGGGACAGGCGCGAGCTCGTGAAGACGACGAGCATGCGGAGGACGCTGCACCTGCTGCCCGCTCGCGACTTTCCGATGTACATCAGTGCGATGCGCGACTGGTCGATGACGCAGACGCAGAATCTGCTGACGCGAATCGGCGCGAGCCCGACACACGTCGACACGATGATCGCGGTCGTGATGGACGCGCTCGCCGATGGACCGAAGACGCAGCAGGATCTGCTGGCGCGCGCGAAAACCAAAGCGGCGAAGGGCATGCGCAAATGGTTGAAATACGCGTGGAGCGCGATGCGGCCCGCGATTCTCGAAGGCCTGATCGTCTACGGGCCGCCGCGCGGAGCCGAAGCAACGTTCGTGCGCGTGGATCAGTGGCTGCCGACGCAGAAGGCCGTCGATCCGCGCGCCGCCCGCGTTGAGCTGGCGACGCGCTTCCTGACCGCGTTCGGTCCGGCGACGTACCGCGACTTCACGAAGTGGTCGGGCTTGCCCACGAGCGTGACAAAGCCGGTGTTCGACGAGCTCGGCGACGCCCGCGCGGCCGTCACCGTGGACGGCGAACCGAGCGTCATCCTGAAACGCGATCTCGCCGAGCTGACCTCGTCGACGCTCGACGCGTCGCCGACGCTCCTGCCGGCGTTCGACACGTTTCTGCTCGCGCATTCGACGAAGGATCATCTCGTCGAGCCGCGCTTCTACAAGCAGGTCTATCGCAACCAGGGCTGGCTCTCGCCGGTCGTCATCGTCTCGGGCCGGATCGTCGCCGTCTGGTTTCTCGAGGAGCGCGCGAAGGCGTTCACGATCGACGTCCAGCCGTTCGCGACGCTCGGCAAAGCCGTTCGCCTCGGGCTCCAACGCGAAGCAGAGGCGCTCGGGACATTCCTCGGCGCGCGTTGCGACGTCCAGTTCGATAGCGCCATATAATTCGAGAGATGTACGTGACAGCGATCATCGCTGCCGGGGGACGAGGCGAACGCGTTGGCGCGGGCCGGCCGAAGCAGCTGATCGAGATCGGCGGGCAGGCCATCCTCGAGCGCAGCGTCAACGCGTTTCTGCATCACGCCGGCGTCACCGACGTCATCGTCGCGCTGCCGCAGGACATCGCGAGCGCGCCGCCGGCGTATCTCACGAATACCGCGAAGCCCCTGCGGGTGGTGGCCGGCGGCGTGCGCCGCCAGGATTCCGTCGCGGCGGCGTTCCGCGTCGTCTCCGAGCGCGCCGATGTCGTGCTCATCCACGATGCCGCGCGGCCGTTTGCCAGCGACGATCTGATCGCGCGCACGATTGCCGCGGCCGCGGAGTCTGGTGCGGCGGTCGCGGCGCTCGAAGCCCGCGACACGGTCAAGGCGGTTGCGAACGGACTCGTCACAGCCACGCTCGATCGGCGGACCATCTTCCTCGCGCAGACGCCGCAGGCATTTCGCCGCGCCGTGCTGCAGGACGCGCTCGCGATCACGAGCGACGCGACCGACGAAGCGTCGCTCGCCGAACAGGCCGGCCACGCCGTGCGCATCGTCCTCGGCGAAGCCAGCAACATCAAGATCACGACGCCGGAGGATCTCGTCATCGCCGACGCGATCAGCCGTGGCGGCGCGAAGCCGGCGCGAACCGGCCGTGCGGGGCTCGGCTACGATCTGCACCGGCTCGTGGAAGGCCGCCCGCTGATTCTTGGCGGCGTGACGATTCCCTTCGACCGCGGCCTCGCCGGTCATTCGGATGCCGATGCCATCTGCCATGCGGTGACGGACGCGATCCTCGGCGCCGCCGGCGCGGGCGACATCGGCCGGCATTTTCCGGACACGGATCCGCAGTGGAAAGGCGCGTCGAGCCTCGACCTGCTGCGTCGCGCCGTGGAAATCATTCACGCGCAGGGGTTCGCGGTCGGCAACGTCGACGCGACCGTGATCCTCGAGCGCCCGAAGCTGGCGCCGCACGTCGACGCGATGCGCGCGACGCTTGCCGACGCGCTCGGCGTCACGGTCGATCGCGTCAGCATCAAGGGCAAGACGAACGAAGGCGTCGGCGAGCTGGGACGCGGCGAGGCGATCGCCGTCCATGCGATCGCGCTTGTGAGGTCCAGCCATTAGCCCTCAGCCCTCAGCCCTGCGTGTGCGCTTTGCGCCAAGCCCGACGGGCGCGCTCCACGTGGGCAACGTGCGGACGGCGATTTTCAACTGGCTCCTGGCCCGCGGATCCGGAGGCACGTTCGTGCTTCGGATTGAGGACACCGATGTCGAGCGCTCGACCCGTCAGTCCGAGGCGTCGATGATCGACGACCTCCGGTGGCTGGGCCTCGACTGGGATGAAGGCCCCGACATCGGCGGCGCACACGGGCCGTACCGCGATTCCGAGCGGCTGCATCTGTATCAGTCGTACGCGACGGAGCTGCTCAATGCCGGCTCGGCCTACCACTGCTTCTGCTCGACGGCGCAACTCGACGCGGATCGCCAGGCGGCGGTGGCCGCCGGCCGCCCGGTGCTGTATCCCGGAACCTGCCGCACGCTGACGCCCGAACAGGTGCAGGCACGCGTGGCCGCCGGCGAGCGGCCGGCGATCCGCTTTCGTGTGCCCGACGGCCACGACGTCGTCTTCACCGACGCCGTCCGCGGCGAGGTCCGCTTTTCCGGCGACGTCATCGGCGATCCGGTCATCGTGCGCGCCGACGGCCATCCCGCGTACAACTTCGCCGTCGTCATCGACGATGCCCTGATGGAGATCACGCATGTGGTGCGCGGCGAGGATCACCTCTCGAACACGCCGCGGCAGATTCTGATGTACGAGGCGCTGGGGTTCACGCCGCCCGCGTTCGCGCATCTCGCGCTCGTGCTCGGGCCCGATCACAGCCCGCTGTCGAAGCGCCACGGCGCGACGTCGGTCGCCGAGTTCCGCGCGAAGGGCTACCTGCCTGAGGCGCTCGTCAACTACCTCGCGCTGATTGGCTGGTCGCCGGGCAATGACGACGAGCTGCTGCCAGTGGAGGAGCTCGCGCGGCGGTTTTCGCTGGAGCGCGTTGGGCACAGCGCGGGCGTGTTCGACGAAGAGAAGCTGGCGTGGGCGAACCGTCATTACCTGAAGATGGCCGACCCGGCGCGAATCGCGGCGCTGTCGGTGCCGTTCTTTCGCGACGCCGGCGTCGCGATGACGCCGGACGCGCGCGGGCTCGACTTCCTGGCGGCGGCGATGTCGATGGCGACGGCGTCCGTCGATCGCCTGAACCAGATTCCCGCGCGGCTCGCGCTGCTGTTCGACTACGACGTTCGCGCGGCGCTGGCGTCGCCGGGCGTTCGCGAGGAAATGAGCGCCGGCGGCGCCCGGGCGGTGGCGGCGGCGCTCGCCGAGGCGCTGCAGTTGGCGCCGCGGCTCGATCGCGAGCGGTTCCGGGCGGTGGCGAATCAGGTGAAAGCGAAGACGGGGCAGAAGGCGAGGGCGCTGTTTCATCCGATCCGCATCGTGCTGACGGGACGCGCCGAGGGGCCCGAGCTCGATCTGGCGATTCCGGCTGTCGACCTCGGAGCGGAGCTGCCTGCGGATGCGGGCATCCCGAAGATTCTCGGCTGCCGCGAGCGCGCGGCGGCATTTCTGGCGTCGCTCGCATGATCATTTACGGGATCAACCCCGTGCTCGAAGCGTTGCGCGCGGGACGCGTGGAGTCGATTCGTGTCTCGCAGCGCGGCGACGCGCGGCTCGGCGCGATCCTCGACGCGGCCCGGCAGGCCGGCGTGGCGATCACGCGCGTGGAGACGCACGAGCTCGATCGCGCGTCACGCGGCGGCGTGCACCAGGGCGTCGTCGCGCTCGTGCAGGAGCAGGCGTCGCTCAGTCCGGAGGATCTGGTGACGTCGTCCACAGGGTCCACTGGATCCACGGGCGCACCGCTGATCGTCGTCCTCGACGGCATCGAAGATCCGCACAACGTCGGCGCGATTCTGCGGACGGTCGACGCCGCGGGTGCGAGCGGCGTCGTGCGGCAGGAGCGTCATGCGGCCCCCCTTGGCGGCGCGACGGCGAAGGCCTCGGCCGGCGCCGTGTCGTATGTGAGGATCGCCGACGTCGTGAACATCGCGCGGGCGCTCGAGGCGCTGAAAGAGGCGGGTGTCTGGACGGTCGGGCTCGCGGGCGACGCCGCCAAACGGTACGACGAGCTCGACTACACGCTGCCGACGGCGTTTGTGGTGGGGGCGGAGGGCGCGGGCCTGCGGCGGCTGGTCCGGGACCGGTGCGACTGGCTGGTGTCGATCCCCATGCAGGGGCATGTTCAAAGTCTGAACGTATCGGTGGCCACCGGGATCGTCCTGTTTGAGGCCGTCCGGCAGCGCCGGAACCGGCCCGGCTCCGCCGCGTGACGTGTGGGCCCATCCTGTTGACCTGGACGGGCATTGCGCCTCTGGCACGCTAAGTGCTATAGTTCCCCTTTTGTCGGGCTGGCGTAGCTCAGGCCGGTAGAGCAGCTGATTTGTAATCAGCAGGTCGGGGGTTCGAATCCCTTCGCCAGCTCCATCGCCTGTGCTGTTCTGCGGGGACGTTCGAAACAACATTCAATACAGACAATTGGCGAGGTAGCGAAGCGGTCAAACGCAGCAGACTGTAAATCTGTCGCCCTAGCGGCTTCGAAGGTTCGAGTCCTTCCCTCGCCACCATTGCGATAGAGACGGGATTGGGGATTCGGGATTTGGGATTTGAAAAACAGCGGGCCTGCCTCGCCGAAGCGCCGAAAGCGCGACGCGAGCGGCGCGTAGGCGGGAGTAACTCAGTGGTAGAGTCACAGCCTTCCAAGCTGTTGGTCGCGGGTTCGATCCCCGTCTCCCGCTCCAATCTCCGCGCGAAGGCAAAGTTGAATTTGACTGAGCCGATGTAGCTCAGTTGGCAGAGCGCGTCCTTGGTAAGGACGAGGTCACCAGTTCGATTCTGGTCATCGGCTCCAGAGTGCTCATTCACGTAGACGTAGACAGAGGATCGTTGACATGGCCAAAGAAAAGTTCGACCGAAGCAAACCGCACGTGAACGTCGGCACGATCGGACACATCGACCACGGCAAGACCACCCTCACTGCCGCGCTCACGAAGGTGGCGGCCGACAAGGGCTGGGCCAAGTTCATCTCGTACGACGAAGTCGCCAAGGCGTCCGAGTCGCAGGGCCGCCGTGACGAGTCGAAGGTCATGACCATCGCGACGAGCCACGTCGAGTACGGCACCGCGAAGCGCCACTACGCGCACGTCGACTGCCCGGGCCACGCCGACTACGTCAAGAACATGATCACCGGCGCCGCACAGATGGACGGCGCCATTCTCGTCGTCAGCGCCGTCGACGGCCCGATGCCGCAGACGCGCGAGCACGTGCTGCTCGCCCGCCAGGTCGACGTCCCCTATATCGTCGTCGCGCTGAACAAAGTGGACGCGATTGACGATCCCGAGCTTCTCGACCTCGTCGAGCTCGAAGTGCGCGAGCTGCTCAAGACCTACGGCTTCCCCGGCGACGACATCCCGGTGGTCCGCATTTCGGCGCTCAAGGCGCTGCAGGGCGATCCCGAAGGCGTCGCCGGCGTGCTCAAGCTGATGGAAGCGCTCGACAGCTACATTCCGATCCCGAAGCGCGACATCGACAAGCCGTTCATGATGCCGATCGAAGACGTCTTCTCGATCTCGGGCCGCGGCACTGTCGTTACGGGCCGCATCGATCGCGGCAAGGTGAAGGTGGGCGAGGAAATCGAGATCGTCGGCTTCAAGCCGACCGAGAAGAAAATCGTCACGGGCGTCGAGATGTTCCGCAAGCTGCTCGATGAAGGCGTCGCCGGCGACAACGTCGGCGTCCTGCTGCGCGGCGTGGAAAAAGACGACGTCGAGCGCGGCCAGGTGCTCGCCAAGCCGGGCACCATCAAGCCGCACACGAAGTTCAAGGGCGAGGTCTACATCCTCTCGAAGGAAGAGGGCGGCCGTCACACGCCGTTCTTCAACGGCTACCGCCCGCAGTTCTACATCCGGACGACCGACGTCACCGGCACGCTGCACCTGCCGGAAGGCGTCGAAATGGTCATGCCCGGCGACAACACGTCGATCACCGGCGAGCTGATGGTACCTGTCGCGATTGAAAAAGGATCGCGCTTCGCCATTCGCGAAGGCGGCCGCACGGTCGGCTCCGGCACGATCACCGAGATCACGGAGTAATCGAAGATGCGCGACATCATTGCGATGGCTTGCACCGAGTGCAAACGCCGCAACTACAGCACGACGAAGAACAAGAAGAAGACGACCGAACGGCTCGAGATGAGCAAGTACTGCCGGTTCTGCCGGAAGCACACCCCTCATAAAGAGTCCAAGTAGGGGCTAGAGGCTAGGGGCTGGGGACGAGGGAGTAGGCCAGTAGCTCAATTGGCAGAGCACCGGTCTCCAAAACCGGGGGTTGGGGGTTCGATTCCCTCCTGGCCTGCCAGATTTCTGGTGAAGCGGACGAATGGCTGACGAGACGACGACACTCGACACAGTACGGGAAGCCGCGGGAGGCCGCGTCGAGCGGGTCCGTGTGTTCCTGAGCGAAGTGCGCAACGAGCTCAAGCGGGTCACCTGGCCGTCGCAGAAAGAGGTCTACGCGACGACGGTCGTCGTGATTCTCGTGTCGATCTTCTTCGGCCTGTATCTCTTCGCGCTCGATTTCGGCATCGACAGCCTGGTGATCTGGATCATGCGCAGGTTTGGTGTGGGGGCATGACACCCGTGACCGAGTCCGTGAAGAACTGGTACATCGTCCACACCTACTCGGGCTTCGAGAACAAGGTGAAGGAGTCGCTCGAGGAGCGCGTGAAGGCCTACAACCTCGAGGACAAGGTCGGCGAGGTGCTGATCCCGACCGAAGACGTCGTCGAGATGCGCGGCGGCAAGAAGGTCGTGACCTCGAAGCGCTTTTTCCCCGGCTACATCCTCGTCGAGATGGACATGACCGACGACGCGTGGCACGTGGTGAAGAACACGCCGAAGGTCACCGGCTTTGTCGGCGCGGGCGCGAAGCCGACGCCGTTGAGCAAAGAGGAAGTCGAGCAGATCCTGCAGCAGGTGAAGACGGCCGCCGAGAAGCCCAAGCCGAAGTACATGTTCGAGAAGGGCGAGCAGGTGCGCATCAACGAAGGGCCGTTCACCAGCTTCAACGGCGTGGTCGACGAGGTCAACCTCGACAAGAACACGCTGAAGGTGATGGTCACGATTTTCGGACGGTCCACCCCCGTGGAGCTGGACTTCCTGCAGGTAGAGAAGATCTAAATCATGGCGAAGAAGATTCAGGCTCTCGTGAAGCTCCAGATTGCGGCGGGCAAAGCCACGCCCGCGCCGCCTGTCGGCACCGCGCTCGGTCCACAGGGCGTCAACATCATGGACTTCTGCAAGAACTTCAACGCGAAGACGGCGAAGGACGAAGGCCTCATCATCCCCGTCGTCGTCACCGTGTATCAGGACCGGTCGTACACCTTCATCCTGAAGACGCCGCCGGCGTCGATTCTGCTGAAGCGCGCGGCCAACATCGCCAAGGGATCGGCCGAGCCGAACAAGAACAAGGTCGGCACGGTCACGGCGAAGCAGGTGGAAGAGATCGCGAAGACCAAGATGCCCGACTTGAACTGCGAGTCGCTCGACGCCGCAATCAAGACGGTCGCTGGAACGGCCCGCTCGATGGGCCTGGATGTCATCGGTTAACGAAAGCGTGGGAGGTCGTCCTCGCGGCGGCCGATTGCACCACGGAGGCTAGTTCAATGCGGAAGCACGGAAAGAAATTCACCGCTGCCCGCGCGCAGGTCGCTCCCGATCGGACCTACTCGATCGAAGACGCGATCCCGCTCGTGCAGAAAGTGAAGTTCGCCAAGTTTGACGAAACGATCGACCTGTCGCTCAGGCTCGGCGTGGATCCCAAGCACGCCGACCAGATGGTGCGCGGCACGGTCGTCCTGCCGCACGGGCTCGGCAAGTCCAAGCGCGTGCTCGTCATCGCCGGCGGGGAAAAGCAGAAGGAAGCCACCGACGCCGGCGCCGACGTCGTCGGCGGCGAAGAGCTCGTGGACAAGATCCAGGGCGGCTTCATGGACTTCGACGCCGTCGTCGCGACGCCCGACATGATGCGCGCCGTCGGCAAGCTCGGGAAGGTGCTCGGCCCGCGCGGCCTGATGCCGAACCCGAAGACCGGCACGGTCACGGCCGACATCGCGAAGGCCGTCAGGGAAATCAAGGCGGGCAAAGTGGAGTTCCGCGTCGACAAGACCGGCATCATCCACGCGCCCGTCGGCAAGATGTCGTTCGCGGCCGGCTCGCTCGTCGCGAACACCCATGCGCTGGTCGAGAGCATCGTGAAAGCGAAGCCGGCCGCCGCCAAGGGCAAGTACCTCAAGAGCGTCACCCTGTCGTCGACGATGGGCCCGGGCGTCCGGATCGATACGACGCACATTGACGTCGTGGTGAAACACTAATGGCGGTAACCAGAGCGGACAAAGCGCTCGAGCTCGAGCAGATCGAGAAGGCCTTCACGGGATCCGACTCCGCGATCCTCCTGAGCTACAAGGGCCTGACGGTTCCGCAGGTCACCGACCTGCGGCGCCAGTTGCGCGGCGCCAGGAGCGGCTACAAGGTCGTGAAGAACACGATCGCGAAGCGCGCGGTCAAGGGCACGTCGTTCGAGATCCTCGAGAAGCACTTCGAGGGCTCGACGGCGATTGCCTACACCGCGGCCGATCCGGTCGCGCTCGCCAAGACGCTGACGACGTTCATCAAGGCGACGCCGACGGCCACGCTGACGATCAAGGCGGCCATCGTGCAGGGCCGCGCGATCAAGCCGGCCGACGTGAACGAGCTGGCGTCGATGCCGGGCCGGCCCGAGCTGTACGCGAAGCTGCTCTACGTGCTCCAGGCGCCGATGGTCCAGATTGTCAGCGTGCTGAACGCGGCGCCGCGGGATTTGATGAACGTTCTGGTTCAGGCAGAGAAAAAGAAGGCGTCCGCGTAAGAGCGGACTCTATTAGAGGCAGGAGAGAACAATGGCCGAAGTGACTCAGCAGCAGGTGGTCGAATACATCAAGGGCATCAGCGTTCTCGAGCTCAGCCAGCTCGTGAAGACGCTTGAATCCGAGCTCGGCGTCTCGGCGGCGGCGGCGGTGGCCGTGGCGGCTCCGGGCGGCGCGGCGGCCGGCGGCGCGGCGGCGGAAGAGAAGACGGACTTCACCGTGACCCTGACGGAAGTCGGCGGCAACAAGATCAACGTCATCAAGGTGGTCCGCGAGATCACGGCCCTCGGTCTCAAGGAAGCCAAGGACCTCGTCGAAGGCGCGCCCAAGGCGATCAAGGAAGGCGTGAACAAGGACGAGGCCGCCGCGATCAAGAAGAAGTTCGAAGAAGTCGGCGCGAAAGTCGAAATCAAGTAGCCAGGCGCGCAGGGCGCCAGGTTGCTGAAAGTGTGCCCGGTGATCGGTGACGGCCGATCACCGTTCACTGTTGTTTCGCGCTCTTCTTCGAGGTTCAACGAATGTACAGCTTGCCAAAAAACGTCTACCGCGAGCGCATCGACTTTTCGAAAATCAAGACGACCGTTCCGATCCCCAACCTGATCGAGATCCAGAAGAAGTCCTACGAACGCTTCCTGCAGATGAACCGTCTGCCGGCCGAGCGCGAGGACGCGGGTCTGCAGTCGGTGTTCAAGTCGGTGTTCCCGATCTCTGATTTCCGCGAGAACTCGTCGCTCGAGTTCATCGAGTATTCGATCGGCAACTGGGAGTGCAAGTGCGGCAAGCTCCAGGGCCTGCAGCACCTGCGCAAGCCCTGCAGCCAGTGCAGCCACACGCTCATCGCCGATCCGTACGGCGATCGCGACGTGCTGTGCCCGCGCTGCGGCAAGGCGAACCAGGCCCGCGGCGACGTCTGCGACATCTGCGGCAACACGGTCGCGCTGAAGCTGAAGTACGACGTCGACGAGTGCCAGGAGCGCGGCATGACCTACGCCGTGCCGCTCAAGGTCACGATCCGTCTGGTCGTCTGGAACAAGGATCCCGAGACGGGCGTCAAGACCATCCGCGACATCAAGGAGCAGGAGGTCTACTTCGGCGACATCCCGCTGATGACGGAGAACGGGACGTTCATCATCAACGGCACCGAGCGCGTCATCGTCTCGCAGCTCCACCGGTCGCCGGGCGCGTTCTTCCACTCCGAAGACAAGACGCTCTTCATCGCGCAGATCATCCCGTACCGCGGGTCGTGGGTCGAGTTCGAGTATGACGCGAAGAACCTGCTCTACGTCCGCATCGACCGCAAACGGAAGTTCCTCGCGTCGGTCTTCCTGCGCGCCCTCGGGCTGCGCGGGGGGGACGAGATCATCCGCTCGTTCTACACCGTCGACAAGCTGCACCTGAAAGACGGCTCGATGTACTGGGCGGTCGCCGACAGCCTCGTCGGCCTCCGCGCCGCGCGCGACATCGTCGTGCCGGGCGAGAACTTCACCGTGCAGTCGGGCAAGAAGATCACGAAGAACGCCGTCGAGGCGCTCAGGCGCGCGAACGTGCCGGCCGTCGAGATCTCCGACGCCGAGCTCGAAGGCGCCTATGCCGCGGCGGACGTCGTCGATCCGTCGACCGGTGAAGTGATCCTCGAAGCGAACGAGCCGCTCGAGCCCCGCGTCATCTCGATGGCGCAGGAGAAGAACGTCGATCGCATCGACATCTTCTTCCCGGACAAGGACGAGGTCGGGCCGATCATCGGCGCGACGCTGAAGAAAGATCCGGTCCACACGCACGAAGAGGCGCTGATCGAGATCTACCGCCGCCTGCGGCCGGGCGATCCGCCGACGCTCGACAGCAGCCGGTCGCTCTTCGAGAACATGTTCTTCAACCCGCAGAAGTACGACTTCTCGCGCGTCGGCCGCCTCAAGCTGAACACCAAGCTCGGGCTCAATACGCCGCTCGACGAGAAGATCCTGCACCCGCAGGACTTCTACGACGTGCTGAAGTACCTGCTCAAGCTGCGCAAGAATCCCGGGAACGTCGACGACATCGACCACCTCGGGAACCGCCGCGTCCGTTCGGTGGGCGAGCTGCTCGAGAACCAGTTCCGCATCGGCCTGGTCCGGATGGAGCGCGCGATCAAGGAAAAGATGTCGGTCTACCAGGAAATGGCGACCGCCATGCCGCACGACCTGATCAACGCGAAGCCGGTCATGGCCGCGATTCGCGAGTTCTTCGGGTCGTCGCAGCTGTCGCAGTTCATGGACCAGACCAACCCGCTCTCCGAGATCACGCACAAGCGGCGTCTCTCGGCGCTCGGCCCGGGCGGCCTGTCGCGCGAGCGCGCGGGCTTCGAAGTCCGCGACGTCCACCCGACGCACTACGGGCGCATCTGTCCGATTGAAACGCCGGAAGGCCCGAACATCGGCCTCATCTCGTCGCTGTCGTGCTACGCGCGCATCAACGAGTTCGGCTTCATCGAGTCGCCGTACCGCAAGGTCAAGAGCGGCCGCGTCACCGACTACGTCATCGTCACCAACGGCGGCGGCACGAAGTACAAGGCCGGCGACATCGTCGAGGCCGACGAGATGGTGAACGAAGAGGGACGCTCGAAGAAGAAGGGCGTCGAAGTCGAGCCGTACTCGTTCTACCTCTCGGCGTGGGAAGAGGATCAGTACGTCATCGCCCAGGCGAACGCCTCGGTCGACGCCGACCTCAACCTGACGCAGGAGCGCGTCAACGCGCGCCAGGCCGGCAACTTCATCCTGACGCCGCGCGACACGATTCAGTTCATCGACGTGTCGCCGAAGCAGCTCGTCTCCGTCGCGGCCTCGCTCATCCCGTTCCTCGAGAACGACGACGCGAACCGCGCCCTGATGGGATCGAACATGCAGCGCCAGGCCGTGCCGCTGCTCCGCGCGCGGGCGCCGTTTGTCGGCACCGGCATGGAATACATCACGGCCCGCGACTCGGGCGCCGTCATCGTGGCGCGCCGGTCGGGGACCGTCGACTTCGTCGACAGCCAGCGCATCGTCGTCCGCGTCGAGAGCGAGACGGAAGACGGCAAGGAGATGGGCGCTGACATCTACTCGATGACGAAGTTCAAGCGCAGCAACCAGAACACCTGCATCAACCAGAAGCCCATCGTCCGCGTGGGGCAGAAGGTGCACAAGGGGCAGGTGCTCGGCGACGGTCCGTGCACCGAGCTGGGCGAGCTCGCGCTGGGACGCAACGTCCTCGTCGCGTTCATGCCCTGGCGCGGGTACAACTTCGAAGACGCGATTCTCGTGTCCGAAAAGATGGTGAAGGACGACTACTACACGTCCATCCACATCGAGGAATTCGAAATCGAGTCGCGCGACACGAAGCTCGGCCCGGAAGAAATCACCCGCGACATCCCGAACGTCTCGGAGGGGTTCCTGAAGGACCTCGACGACAGCGGCATCATCCGCATCGGCGCGAACGTGAAGCCGGGCGACATCCTCGTCGGCAAGGTCACGCCGAAGGGCGAGACGCAGCTGACGCCGGAAGAAAAGCTCCTCCGCGCGATCTTCGGCGAGAAGGCGGGCGACGTGCGCGATGCGTCGCTCATCTGCCCGCCGGGCATCGAGGGCATCATCGTCGGCGTCAAGATCTTCTCCCGCAAGGGCATCGAGAAAGACGATCGAGCCAAGGCGATCGAGCAGGACGAGCTCGACATGATGGAGAAGAACCTGCAGGACGAGGTCCGCATTCTCCACGACGAAGTGAAGAAGCGCGTGATCATGATGATCAAGGGCACGGAGCTGCGCGCCGACCTGTTCGACGAGTACGGCCGCGAGCGCCTGCACAAGAAGGGCACCGTCCTCACGCAGGACATCCTGCAGGAGATGCCCTACGACTCGATGATCCGCCTGAAGATCCAGACGGACGACACGCGCCTCGAAGACGAATTGAACGAGCTCGAGCACCGCACGGAGCGGCAGGTCGAGGTCATCAAGAACCTCTTCGAGGAGAAGAAAGAGAAGATCCGCCGCGGCGACGAGCTGCCTCCGGGCGTCATCAAGCTGGTCAAGGTGTACGTCGCGATGAAGCGCAAGCTGTCGGTCGGCGACAAGATGGCCGGCCGCCACGGCAACAAGGGCGTCATCGCGCGCATCCTGCCCGAGGAGGACATGCCGCATCTGCCGGATGGCACGCCGGTGGAGATCGTGCTGAACCCGCTCGGCGTGCCGTCGCGCATGAACGTCGGCCAGATTCTCGAAACGCACCTCGGGTGGGCCGCGCACGCGCTCGGCCTCTACTTCGCGACGCCGGTGTTCGACGGCGCGACCGAGATCGAGATCAAGAACTGGCTGGATCGCGCCGGGCTGCCGAAGGGCGGCAAGACGACGCTCTTCGACGGCATGACGGGCGACAGGTTCGAGCAGGAGGTCACGGTCGGCTACATCTACATGCTCAAGCTGTCGCACCTGGTCGACGACAAGATTCACGCGCGGTCGATCGGGCCGTACTCGCTCATCACGCAGCAGCCGCTCGGCGGCAAGGCGCAGTTCGGCGGACAGCGGTTCGGAGAAATGGAAGTCTGGGCGCTCGAGGCGTACGGCGCGGCGCACATCCTCCAGGAACTCCTCACCGCCAAGTCGGACGACGTGATTGGGCGCGCGAAGATCTACGAAGCCATCGTGAAGGGCGACGCGTCGTTCACGGCGGGCCTCCCGGAATCGTTCAACGTGCTGATTCGCGAGCTGCAGTCGCTCTGTCTTGACGTGGAGTTGATCAAGACGAAGAAGAAACCAGTCGAAGCCGCTCCTCAACCCGTGTTGGAGGAGGTGTAACGAGATGCGACCTTCATTTCATGAACGTTCGGCGCTGACGAGCGATTTCGACGCCATTCGAATCAGCCTCGCCTCGCCCGAGAAGATCCTGTCGTGGTCGCACGGCGAAGTGACCAAGCCGGAAACGATCAACTACCGGACCTTCAAGCCGGAGAGAGATGGTCTCTTCTGCGCGAAGATTTTCGGGCCGATCACCGACTGGGAGTGCCTGTGCGGCAAGTACAAGCGCATGAAGCACCGCGGCGTCATCTGCGACAAGTGCGGTGTCGAAGTCACGCAGGCCAAAGTGCGCCGCGAGCGCCTCGGCCACATCCAGCTGGCGACGCCCGTCAGCCACGTGTGGTTCTTCAAGGGGCTCCCGAGCCGCATCGGCCACCTGCTCGACATCTCCCTGAGAGACCTCGAACGCGTCCTCTACTTCGAGGCGTACGTCGTCGTCGACCCGGGCGAGACCGAGCTGAAGCAGAACCAGCTCCTCAACGAAGAGGCGCACCGCAAGGCGCGTGAAGAGCACCAGCATCGCTTCAAGGCGCAGATGGGCGCCGAGGCGATCAAGGAACTGCTCAAGCGCATCAACGTCGACCGCCTCGCCGTCGAGCTCCGCGAGAAGATGAAGACGGAGACCTCGGCGCAGAAGAAGTTGAAGTTTGCCAAGCGCCTGAAGGTCGTCGACTCGTTCCGCAAGTCGAGCAACCGTCCCGAGTGGATGATTCTCGACGTGATTCCGGTGATTCCGCCGGAACTGCGTCCGCTCGTGCCGCTCGACGGCGGCCGCTTCGCCACCTCGGACCTCAACGACCTCTATCGCCGCGTCATCAACCGCAACAACCGGTTGAAGAAGCTGATGGAGCTGAAGGCGCCGGACGTCATCATCCGCAACGAAAAGCGCATGCTCCAGGAAGCCGTGGACGCGCTCTTTGATAACGGCCGCCGCGGCCGCGTGCTGCGCGGCGCGAACAACCGCCCGCTGAAGTCGCTGTCCGACACGCTCAAGGGCAAGCAGGGCCGGTTCCGCCAGAACCTGCTCGGCAAGCGCGTCGACTACTCGGGCCGTTCGGTCATCGTCGTCGGGCCGGAGCTGAAGCTCCATCAGTGCGGGCTGCCCAAGAAGATGGCGCTCGAGCTGTTCAAGCCGTTCATCTACAACAAGCTCGAAGCGCGCGGTCTCGTCGCCACGATCAAGCAGGCGAAGGAGATGGTCGAGCTGCAGCGGCCCGAAGTGTGGGACGTGCTCGAGGAAGTCATTCGCGAGCATCCGGTACTGCTCAACCGCGCGCCGACGCTCCACCGTCTCGGCATCCAGGCCTTCGAGCCCGTGCTCGTCGAAGGCAAGGCCATCCGCATCCATCCGCTCGTCTGCACGGCGTTCAACGCGGACTTCGACGGCGACCAGATGGCCGTCCACATCCCGCTGTCGCCCGAAGCGCAGATCGAAGCGTCGGTGCTGATGCTCTCGAGCAACAACATCCTCTCGCCGGCGCACGGATCGCCCATCACGATTCCGTCGCAGGACATCGTGCTCGGCATCTACTACCTCACGAAGGCCAAGTCGGGCGCGAAGGGCGAAGGCCGCGCGTTCGGCAACCCGGACGACGTGATGCTGGCGCTCGAAGCCGGCGAAGTGGAGACGCTGTCGCCGATTCGCCTGCGCTACACGGGCGACATCCAGGACCTGACCGCCTCGCGCGACGACCAGGACGTGCTGCGCACCGAGGTCCAGACCGTGGACAAGAAGGTCATCAACACGACCGTCGGCCGCGTCATCCTGAATGAGCAGCTTCCCCCGGAGATGCCGTACATCAACGGCCTCCTGAAGAAGAAGGGGCTGCAGCAGCTCGTGCAATCGTGTTATCTCAAGTTCGGGCTCGAGAAGACCGTCGAGATGCTCGACTCGCTCAAGAACACCGGCTTCACTTACGCGACGAAGTCGGGCCTGTCGATCGGCATCGACGACCTGATCATCCCGCAGCGGAAAGCCGAGCTCCTGAAGACGGCCCGCGCCGAAGTCATCAAGGTCGAGTCGCAGTACCTCGAAGGCGCGATCACCAACGGCGAGCGCTACAACAAGGTCATCGCCATCTGGTCGGAAGCCACCGAAGAGATCGCGAACGCGATGTTCGGCGAGATGGAGGAGATCGACAAGGAAGGCAAGACGTTCAACCCGGTCTACATCATGGCCGACTCCGGCGCGCGCGGAAGCAAACAGCAGATTCGCCAGCTCGCCGGCATGCGCGGCCTGATGGCGAAGCCGTCGGGCGAGATCATCGAGACGCCCATCACGTCGAACTTCCGTGAAGGCCTCGAAGTGATGCAGTACTTCATCTCGACGCACGGCGCCCGCAAGGGCCTCGCCGACACGGCGCTCAAGACCGCGGACTCGGGCTACCTGACGCGCCGTCTCGTCGACGTCGCGCAGGACGTGATCATCCACGAGATCGACTGCGGCACGGTCGACGGCATCGAAGCCAAGGCCATCGTCGAATCGGGCGAGATCATCGAGCCGCTGCGCGACCGCATCATCGGCCGTTCGACGCTCGAGCGGATCACCGACCCGTTCACCGGCGACGTGATCGTCGACGTCAACGAGGTCATGGACGAAGTGAGCTCGTCGGCGATTCAGGAAGCCGGCATCGAGAAGGTGAAGATCCGGTCGGTGCTGACGTGCCAGAGCCGCCGCGGCGTCTGCGCCAAGTGCTACGGCCGCGATCTCGCCACCGGAAAACTCGTCGAGCTCGGCCAGGCGGTCGGCGTCATCGCCGCCCAGTCGATCGGCGAGCCCGGCACGCAGCTGACGATGCGGACGTTCCACATCGGCGGCACGGCGTCACGCGTCTCCGAGCAGAGCACGCTCGAAGCGCGGCATTCCGGATCCGTCCGGTTCGAGGGCCTGCTGGTCGTCGAAAACAAAGACGGCGGGCTCGTCGTCATGAACCGCACCGGGTCGCTCGTCGTGGCGGACACCAAGGGCCGCGACCGCGAGCGGTATCCGATCGTCTACGGCGCGCGCCTCAAGGTGAAAGAGCATCAGCCCGTCGAAGAAGGCCAGGTGCTGGTCGAGTGGGATCCGTACACGTTCTCGATCCTCACCGAGGAAGCCGGCCAGGTGCGCTTCAAGGACATCCTCGAAGGCATCACCGTTCACGAAGAAGTGGACGAGGTGACCGGTCTGTCGCGCTTCATCATCGTCGACTCGCCGGACGAGAAGAAGCAGCCGGCGATTGAAGTCCGCGGCAAGAAAGAGACGCCGCGGAAGTACCACATGCCGGTCCACGCGCACCTCATGGTGCAGGACGGCGACAACGTCGGCGCCGGAGACGTCCTCGCGAAGATTCCGCGCGAGACGACAAAGACCAAGGACATCACGGGCGGTCTGCCGCGCGTGGTCGAGCTGTTCGAAGCGCGCAAGCCGCGCGAGACGGCGGTCATCTCCGAAATCGACGGCATCGTCAAGCACGGCGGCATCGTGAAGGGCCAGCGCAAGATCATCATCGTCCCCGAGGAGGGCGGCGCCGAACCGCGCGAGTACTCGCTGCCGCGCGGCGTGCACGTCAACGTGCAGGAAGGCGAGCGCGTCCGCGCGGGCGAGCCGCTGATGGACGGACCGTCCAACCCGCACGACATCCTGAACGTGCTTGGCGAGAAGGCGCTGCAGGCGTACCTCGTCAACGAAATCCAGGAGGTCTACCGGCTCCAGGGCGTCAACATCAACGACAAGCACATCGAGACGATCGCGCGTCAGATGATGCGCTGGGTGAAGATCGAGGATGTCGGCGACACGGAGTTCCTCGTCGACGAGCAGACGGACAAGTTCCGGTTCCTCGAAGAGAACGAGCGCGTGATCGGGTTGGGTTTGCGTCCGGCGCAGGGCCGGCCGCTGCTGCTCGGCATCACGAAGGCGTCGCTCTCGACCGACTCGTTCATCTCGGCGGCGTCGTTCCAGGAAACCACGCGCGTCCTCACCGAGGCGTCCATCTCCGGCAAGGTCGATCACCTGCGCGGCCTGAAGGAGAACGTCACGATGGGCCGGCTGATTCCCGCGGGCACGGGCTTCGAGTACTACCGGAACGTCCGCATCCCGCCGGACGAACCGCCGCCGCCGCCGCCGCCGGTCCAGCCGACCGACGACGAGCTCGAGCTCGAGCGCGACCTGGAATATTTTGTCGAGCCGGATGAAGCGCTCGCTCCTCGCACGGGGGATCTCGCGGAGTAGAGAAGTTAGAACTTAGAAGTTAGAAGTAAGAACTCGGGCGGCGAGCGAAAACTCGCCGCCCTTCTTCTTTGTACGTCACGCTGCGTCGAGCGGGGCTCGAGGCTGGCGCCTGGGGGCTGGCGCTGGTGCAGGCGCCTCTCGTAACATCGCACCAGGGTCGGCCATGGAAACCACGACACTTTCAGGTATCCGCGATCAATTGCTCGACCGGCGTCGGCAGCTGGAAACCGCGGCCGCCACGCGTGGTGGTTCGGGCGAGGTGACGCGCCTCCTGCACGAAGTCGACGCCGCGCTGGAACGCATGAACGCCGGCGTGTTCGGACTCTGCGGGACGTGCCACGAGGCCATCGAGCCCGACCGGCTGCGGGCGGACCCGCTGACGCAGTTCTGCCTCGATCATCTGACGGCCCTGGAGCAGCGCGCGCTCCAGCACGATCTCGATCTGGCAGCCCGTATCCAGCGCGAGCTGCTGCCGAACCCCGACGTCCGCTTCGATGGGTGGGACGTCGCGTATCACTATCGGCCCGCGGGCCCGGTCAGCGGCGATTACTGCGATCTCATCCCCGGCAATGCGGACCAGGTGTATTTCCTCATCGGCGACGTCGCCGGCAAGGGCGTCGCGGCGGCGATGCTGATGTCGCACTTGAGCGCGATGCTGCGAACGCTGGTCACGATTGGCCTGCCGCTCACCCACATGATGGAGCGCGCGAGCCGCGTCTTCTGTGAAAGCACGCTGCCGGCGCAGTACGCGACGCTTGTGTGCGGCCGCGCGTCCCCGTCAGGCGAGATCGAGATCTGCAACGCCGGCCATCCGCCGCCGTTGCTGCTCCACGCGGGCGACGTCGTGCGACTCGATGCGACCGGCTTGCCGATTGGCCTGTTCTGCAGCGAGCGCTTCTCGTCGCGAATCGTGCGGCTCGTGCCCGGCGACACGCTGTTGCTGTATACCGATGGCCTGCTCGAGGCGCAGAATGCGAGCGGCGTGGAATACGGCATCGAGCGGCTGGCCGCATTGGCGGCGTCAGCGAAGCGGCAGCCCGCGGCCCTTGTCGACGCCTGCGTTTGCGACCTGGCTGCGTTCCGCGGTGCACGCGGAGCGGATGACGACCTCACGATTCTCGCCGTCAGCCGTCTGTGACAGGAGATCGAAGCGTGGATTGACACTCCACGCAGCGTGACGGATAGTGTGCGCACTATGCGTAGAGCCTGCGTAACCGTTGTGGCGTTGGTGCTGGGGATCGGCTTGGGGAGCGCGCGTGCCGGGGCGGCCCAGGCCCCGCTGCACGACAGCCAGTATGCCGACGCGGACATCGCGTACGGCGCGACGCTGTACGCGGAGAAGTGCGTCACCTGTCACGGCACGCAGGGCGACGCGATCGGCGGCGTCAACCTGCGCAGCGGCGTCTTTCGAAACGCCGTCATCGACCGGGATCTCGCTCGCTTCATCAGAGCGGGCTCGCCGGCCGGCATGCCGGCGTTCGTGCTCGACACCGCCGAGATCGACGGCATCATCGCGTACCTGCGCAACATGAACGCGTTCGACACGGCGGGGGTGAAGACGGGCGATGCCATCCGCGGGCGCGCCACCTTCACCGGCAAAGGCGCCTGCGCCGGCTGTCATCGTGTCGGCGCCGCGGGATCCATCCTGGCCCCGAACCTGAGCGACATCGGCGCTGTCCGCAGCGCCGGGTCGCTTCAGCGCTCGCTCCTCGACCCGGCCAGCCAGATGATGCCGATCAACCGTCCCGTGCGCGTGGTCACGAAGGACGGCACGATCGTCAACGGCCGGCGGCTCAACGAGGATACCTACAGCCTTCAGATCATGGACGACCGCGAGCATCTCCGCGCGTTCGTCAAGGCCGACCTCCGCGAATACACGATCTCCACCACGTCGCCGATGCCGTCGTACAAGAGCACCCTCTCCGGCGACGAGCTTGCGGACGTGCTCGCCTATCTGCTTTCCCTGAAAGGACAGTTGTAATGAGCGGCAGAAGACGGCTCCTCGCGTGTTCGTTCGTCGCGCTGATCGGCCTGTTGTCCTTACGACTGCATGCGCAAGTGACGTCGCAGCGCCTGGCGGCGGCGTCGAACGAGCCGCAGAACTGGTTGACCTACTCCGGCGGCTACTACAGCCAGCGATACAGCCCGCTCAACCAGATCACGCCGGCCAACGTGAAGAATCTGAAACTGCAGTGGGTCTACCAGTCGCCGGTCGCCGGCAACTGGCAGACGACGCCGCTCGTGGTGGACGGCGTCATGTACCTCACACAGCGCCTGAATGATGTCGTCGCGCTCGACCCCATCACCGGCCGCGTGTTCTGGATGTATCGCTACACCCCGGCCCAGGATCGGATCGTCTGCTGCGGCGCCAACAACCGCGGGCTCGCGATTCTCGGGAACACGCTGTTCATGGGCACGCTCGACGCGCAACTGATCGCGATCGATGCCAGGACCGGGCGCGCCCTCTGGAAGACCGAGGTCGCCACCACCAAGTCCGGATACTCCATCACGCATGCGCCGCTGGTCGTCAAAGACAAGGTCATCGTCGGCGTCGGCGGCGGCGAGTACGGCATCCGCGGGTTCATCGCGGCCTACGACGTGGCGACAGGGAAGGAGGCGTGGCGTTTCTATACGATTCCAGCGCCGGGTGAGCCTGGGTCCGAGACGTGGCAGGCCTGTCCCAGGGGCGCCACGACCTTCTGCGATCCCGATGCCTGGAAACATGGCGGCGGCTCGATCTGGCTGACCGGCTCCTACGATCCGCAGCTCAACCTGACGTATTGGGGCGTCGGCAACGTCGGCCCCGACTACAACGGGGCGCAGCGTCCCGGCGACAACCTCTATACCGACTCCGTCGTCGCGCTCGATGTCGACACCGGCAAGCTGAAGTGGCACTACCAGTTCACGCCGCACGATCTGTACGACTACGACTCGGTGCAGATACCGGTGCTCATCGACAACTGGGACGGCAGCCGGATCAACGTCGTCGCCTGGGCCAACCGCAACGGCAATTTCTACGTGATCGATCGGGCGACGGGACGTTTCCTCGTCGGAGAACCGTTCGTGAAGGTCAACTGGATGAGCCGATTCGACGAGCGCGGCCGCCCCATGCAGACGCCGCAGCCTGACGGACAGCCGACCTATCCTGGCAATCAGGGCGGGACGAATTGGTACTCGCCGTCGTTCAGCCCGCGCACCGGGCTCTTCTACATCTCGGCCTGGGAAGACTACGCGAGCATCTATGCCCCTGCGCCGGCGGAGTACAAGGAAGGCACGAACTTCGGCGGCGGCGGCCCGCGCAATTTGTCGGCGGTGCCTGGCGCCCCAGGCCTCGGCCGGTCGCCGCTCAACACATGGACCGAGGCGGCCGGTCATGGCGCGGTGATCGCGCTCGATCCCGGGACGGGACGTGCGAAGTGGAAGTTCAAGATGACCGACGTCACTGACAGCGGCATCCTGACGACGGGATCGGACCTGCTGTTTACGGGCGGACGGGAAGGCTTCTTTCAGGCGCTGAACGCGCGCACCGGCGAGCTGCTGTGGAAAACGCAGTTGGGGTCGTCCATCAACAGCGGCCCGATCACCTATCGCGTCGGCACCCGGCAGTACGTCTCCATCGTGTCCGGGCTCTCGATGTTCGTGTTCGCGCTGGACGAATAGAATCTGGTAATTGGGTAACCTGGTAGTCGAGTAATTACCTATCACGCTGCGATCAGATCGACGACGATCAACGCAGAGCACGCGGAGCCCGCAGAACCCATGACTGACGACAGGTGACTGGGGACTGACGAGTACCGTACGTAGTGTCCGCCTTTAGGCGGACCGGACCCACCTTGGCATCCGGCCGTTCAGAGGTGTGCGGACGCGATTGCCGTTATTCGGCTGCGGGCGGTTAGCTGCGAACTGGATGAGCGGTCTACTTAGAGACTTGTTTTCCTGGAGATTCACCATGATTGACCGAACGACGAAGGCATTACTCCTCGTGATTACTCTTGGCCTCTTGGCAAACGCAAGCTGGGGGAGCAGTACCAGGGTGAACGCTCAAGCGAGCATGTTGCCGCAGATTTTCGAGGTGGGGAAAGGAGTGAAGATGCAGGCCCCGGGGGGAATCTTCTGTCTTACGATCCAAGAGGCTCATGGCGAGTGGATTCGCTCAGGGACGATATGGGTTCACGTAGCCAACACGACTCCACCGAACATAGGCTGGGAAAGTTGCCCCACCAGCCCGCAACGATGACCTCCGCCACGCCGAAAGCTGGGTCAGTGTAGCTTCCACGGCACTCGAGGGCGGCGAGCGAGATCTCGCCGCCCTTTTCTTTGTACGCTGAATCGCGCGGGAATCCTTCTCAGGCCGCCCGTCTCCTGATTCGTTCGCCGACATTTTTCGTTTCCCTCACGCCGCCTCGTCGCTATACTCCCCGGCATGAGGGCTATCCAATTTGCTCGACGTCTGATCCTTTCGCTGGTCGTAGTCGAACTGATCGGGAGCGCCGGAGGTCTGCGCGCGGACGCTCCGCTTGCCGCGCCGGAGTCGGTCGGCTTCTCGGCCGACGGGTTGAAAGCGTTCCAAAAAACGATGCGCGCGTTGGTGGACGACGGCAAGCTCGCCGGTGTCACCACGCTCGTCGCGCGACACGGTAAGGTCGTCTACCTCGACGCGTACGGCGTTCAGGATCTGGCGACGAAAAAGCCAGTGGCCAGCAACACGATCTTCCGCCTCGCATCGATGACCAAGCCGATCGTGGGCGTGGCCATGATGATGCTCTGGGAGCAGGGCAAGTGGACGCTCGACGACCCGGTGTCCAAGCACATCCCGGAGTTCGCCGGCCTCAAAGTGGCCACACCGAACGGCGAGGTGCCGCAGACGAAGCCGATGACGATGGGGCAGCTGATGAGCCACACGGCCGGCTTCGACGTCAATGCGGGGTACACCAAGGTCAACATCCCGGATGTTAATGAGCCGCTCCAGGCAATGATCGACAAGCTGGCGAAGATGCCGCTCGCCGCCCAGCCGGGCACCGACTGGCGGTATGGACCAAGCGTCAACATTCAGGGCTACATCGTCGAGAAGCTGTCGGGCCAGCCGCTCGACGTGTTTCTGCGAACGAGGATCTTCGAGCCGCTCGGGATGAAGGACACGGGCTTCTGGCTGGACAAGTCGAAGGTGGATCGCGTCACGAGCATCTTCACCTACGGCCCGGACAAACGCCTCATCAGTGCGACAGCCGCGCAGGGACAACGAGGTGATCCTTCGTCGAAGCCTGTCTTTCTGTCCGGCAGCGGCGGGCTGCTTTCCACGATCGACGACTACTTCCGGTTCGCGCAGATGGTGCTGAACGGCGGCGAGGCCAACGGCAAGCGGTTCCTGAAAGCGTCAACGGTGCAATTGATGCGGACCAACGTGCTCGCGGAGGGCGTGACGGTCGATACCTACGGCCCCAGCCAGCCGGGCCTCGGATTCGGGTTGGACTTCGCGATCGTGATGGATCCCGCGGTGGCGAACACCCCGGAGGGGCGCGGCTCCTTCTACTGGGGTGGCGCGTTCGGCACCTGGTTCTGGCTCGATCCGGTGAACGACGTCGTCGTCGTGGGGATGATCCAGAACGTCAACGGCAGCTCGCCGACCGGCGGCTCGCCGCAGGTGCGGCCGCTGTCCCGGCAGCTGGTGTATCAGGCGTTGGTAGATCGCAAGAAATGATCTCGCGTCGTGAATTTCTCGGCACGACGGCGGGGGCTGGCCTGGCTGCCGCGAGGCTGGCCGCGCAGGCTCCGCCCGACCTGATGCTCGTCAACGGACGCATCCACACGATGGACGCGCGAAACACCGTTGCGAGCACGGTGACGATCCGCAACGGCCGCTTCGCGGCGGTCGGCACTGCGGCGCAACGGGGAGCAGCACCGCCCAATACGCAAGTGATCGACCTTCGCGGGCGCACGGTCGTGCCGGGACTCATCGACACCCACCTCCACGGCCTCGACACCGCCGACCGTCCCGGCTACCACGCGCTGGACGTGGAGAGCGCGACCTCGATTCACGAAGTGCAGGACGTGCTGGCCGCGCACAGAAAGACCGTCCCCGAGGGCCAGTGGATTACGGCGATCGGCGCGGCGCACCCGAACTTGTGGAGCGAGCATCGCTTCCCGACGCTGAAAGAACTGGACGACGCGGTTCCCGACAGGCCGGTGCTGCTTTACCAGGGCTTCAACGGAGCAGCCGCGACCAATACGCTGGGCAAGAAGTTCTTCGACGCCGCCGATGCGGCGCCGCCGCTCCATCCTGATTACAAAGGGGTGCATGTCTCCGAGGCCGGCGCCATCGGCGAGTCCAACGCCCAGACCGGCGGCCCGTCCACGAACGCGCTCTACCTGCTGCGCCGGCTGCAGACGTTCGAAGACAAGAAGCGGAATGCCCTCCGCACGATGGCGTATTCCACGAGCGTCGGCGTCACCGCATGGCTCGACAAATCGACCATCTACGCGCTGGGACCGCTGCATCCGCGTCAGGGCTCGGCGAACGTCGACCCCTACAAGTCGCGCGATGCCTGGAATGCGGTCCACACCGAAGGCCGGATGTCGATGCGCGTGCAGATGGACTTCACGGCCTTCGCCGAGCGCGACGACAACGCGATGCTGAAGGAATATCTCAGGAACGCATTGCCGTACTTCGGCGACGACATGTTGCGGACCGGCGGCATCGGCGAATGGCCGGCGCCCGCGGCCGCCGTCGAGCAGACGCGCGCGGCGCAGCGTCTCGTCGCGCAGGCAGGCTGGCGCTGCGACAATGACGCCGCGAATCTGAGAGCGTTGACGCAGCTGGTCGAGCAGCTCGAGGACGTCAACAAGGACGTCGGCATTACCAGCCTGCGGTGGAACGTGAACCTCCTGGGCAGCGGAGTCGGCTGGGTGACCACCGACTTTCTCAACCGGCTCCAGGCGATGAACATCAGCATCCAGTTGTCCGCGAACAACTGGGTTAACTCGAGCGACGCCAATGTCGTCGCGGGTCATGCGTACCGGACGATCAATCAACACCCGATCCACAAAAGCCTCTTCAGCAACGCCACGCACATCTCACCGCTGAACCCGTGGCTGCATCTCTACTACGTCGTCACGGGCGTGAACTCATACGGGCAGCAGGTCAACCCCGGCGAACATCTCACGCGTGAGGAGGCGCTCCGGCTTCGCACTCGCGAGAGCAGCTGGCATCTGCGGATGGAGGACAGGCTCGGCACGATCGAGCCGGGCAAGCTTGCCGATCTGGCCGTGCTCGACCGGGACTACTTCTCGGTGCCCGACGTCGAGATCAAGAAGATCCGCTCGGTGCTGACCGTGGTCGACGGCAAGGTCGTCCACGAGTCGGCCGGCATTCGCGCACGATAAGAGCGAGACGGCGTTCTATTCGATATACTTCCCGGATGTCCAAGCAGGGTTCAGCACTGACATGTCTGATGGCGCTGGCCACGGCGGCGCTCGCGGCCGCCTCGTTGGCCGCGCAACAGCCAGCGGCACCGGCGCCCGCTGCGAGTCCTTCCACACCACGCGCGGCGGCGCCGCACGATCTCACCGGTTACTGGGTGTCGATGGTGACCGAAGACTGGCGATGGCGCATGGTCACGCCGCCCAAGGGCGACTACATCAGCATCCCGCTCAGCGACGAGGGCCGGAAAGTCGCGTTCGCGTGGGACCCGAAAACGGACGGCTCGTGCAAAGCGTACGGCGCGGCCGGCCTGCTGCACATCCCAACGCGCCTCAATATTTCCTGGCAGGGCGACGACGTGCTGAAGGTCGAGAGCGATGCCGGTCAGCAGACGCGTCTGCTGCGGTTTGCCCCGAAAGCGACGTCAGCGGCGCCGGGCGCGAGGTCCTTGCAGGGTTTCTCCGTCGCCGAATGGGAGCCGCTTGGTGCCGGGGGCGCCGGACGCGCCGGCGGTCCGCCGCCGCCGAGATCGTTGAAAGTTGTCACCACAAACCTGCTCGAAGGATGGCTGCGAAAGAACGGCGTGCCGTACAGCGATCAGACGACGCTCCTTGAACACTGGGACCGCGTGGCGTTCCCCAATGGCGACGTCTGGCTGACGGTGTCGCAGTACGTCAGCGATCCGAAATACCTCACCGGCGACTACACGACAAGTATGCATTTCAAGCGCGAGCCGGATGGGTCGAAGTTCAAGCCGGCGCCGTGCCGTGAGATGTGAGGATAACGATGTTCAAACGCATCGCACTGATAGTCATCGTGAGCGCGTCCGCGGCCTCGGCCCAGGCGCCGCCCGGAGCCGGCCAGCCACCGATGGTCGAGCTCGTCGGCTCGTGGACGATGGTGAATGACGAGGAGCGGTTGATTCGCATCGATCCGGGTCCGGAGCTCGGCAATTTCACCGGCTTCCCGATCAACGCCGCCGGGCGGCAGAAGGCGCTGGCCTGGAACTCGACGATTCAGGCCGTGCCCGAACATCAATCACGCCCGCACGCAGGGTCGTACTCGATGCGCGGACCCAACCCGAGCCCGCACATCGGCGAGATCATCGATCCGATCAGCCGACGCGTGCTCGCGTACACGCTGACGGGACTCTTCGAGAACGCGAACCGCACGATCTGGCTCGACGGCCGGCCGCATCCCTCGGACGCCTCCGAGCGTCTGTGGACGGGATTCTCCACGGGCGAGTGGGAAAACGGGATGCTGCACGTCACCACCACGCACTTCAAGCAGATGTTCCAGCAGCGCAACGGGATTGCCGTCAGCCCGTACGCCGTGATGCACGAGTACTTCATCCGGCACGGCGATCGGATGACGCTCATCTCGCAGATTGACGACCCGGTCTACCTCGAAGAGCCGATGGTCCGCACGTCCACGTTCCGCTGGAACCCCGGCGCGCGCGAAGGCGCCATCAACCAGGTCGAGGTGGCCGAGGAGATCCCCGGACTTCGCCAGGGCGATGTGCCGCACTACCCGCTGGGCTCGACGCATCCGGAGTACGCCGACGAGAACAAGCTTCCGCTTGAGGCGACGCTTGGCGGAAAAGAGACGTTGTATCCCGAGTACGCGGAGAAGCTGAAGCAGAGAGCGGCGCTCTCGCTGACGACCGTCGGACCGCAGCCGCTGCCGCCGGCGCCGAAGGGCCGCGCCGCGAAAGATCTGGCGCGCCCGTATCGGCCGACGTACGAGAACACGGGCGAGGTCGCGGTCCTGCCGGTGCAGGGCAGCGTCTATCTGCTGGCCGGCGCCGGCAGCAACATCGCCGTCCAGGTCGGCGAGAGCGCGCTCTTCGTCGTCGACACCAACGAGGCGGCGATGAGCGACAAGATTCTCGCGGCCATCAAGACGATCTCGCCGCTGCCCATCCGTTACGTCGTCAACACGAGCGCCGATCCGGATCACGTCGGCGGCAACGAGCGGTTCGCCAAGGCGGCCGGCGACACGGTGAACGCGTTCTACGAGCAGAGCGCGCGCGTCTACGCGCACGACAACGCCTACGCGAGGATGACGAACCCGAAGAGCGGATCGACGCCGCTGCCGACGGCGTTGTGGCCGACCGACGCGTTCGGCGCGCCGCTCAAGACGCTCTTCGTGACGGGCGAGCCGATCGAGCTGATCCATCAGCCGGCGGCGCACACCGACGGCGATCTGATGGTCTTCTTCCGCAAGTCCGACGTCATCGTCGCCGGCGACATCTTCTCGACGGATCGCTATCCCGTGATCGACGCGAAGCGCGGCGGCACGCTCGGCGGCGTCCTCGACGGCCTGAACCGCCTCATCGACATGGCGATCCCGGAATACAACTCGATGGGCGGCACGCGCGTCATCCCCGGGCACGGCCGCCTCGCGAACGAGATCGATCTGGTGGAATACCGCGACGCGATGACGATCATCGCGGATCGGATCACGCAGCTCGTGCTCGAAGGGAAGACGCTCGAGCAGGTGAAGGCGGCCGGGGTGAGCCTCGACTACGACGGCGTGTACGGCGCGACGAGCGGGTCGTGGACGACCGACATGTTCGTGGAAGCGGTGTATCGCGAGATCAAGGCGAACACCAAGCCGTGGCAGGCACGTTTGCTGCGGAACGTGCCCGCGGCCGAACTCACGGTCCTGGCCGGCAACAACGCGGCGCCCGCGACGCGGAAGGCCGCCACCACGGCCAAGCCCGCGAGAAAACCCAGCGGCGATCCGCTGGAAGGCAAGTGGGCGTTGAACCTCTTCGCGTCGAACTATGAACCGTCGAGCCTCATGCCGTACCGCCGCGAGATGGTGATCACGGTGGATGGGGACGCGACCACGCAGGCGGTTTCATCCTGGCGCCGGCCCCAGGGCAACGCGTCGCCCCTCTCGACCTACAGCTACACGGCGAAATTCGACGGCAAGCCGTACCCCATTCCCAACCAGGGCAAAGCCAATGTCGCGCTGAAGCGCGTCGATGCGAACACGATCGAGCGGACGCTCGGTGGCGAGGACGTCGGCAAGGAGGCGTCGACCTGGACGCTCTCCGCGGATCGCAAGACGCTGACGGTGGTCGCGAAGGGGACCGATTCGACGGGCATCGCGTACACGACGACACAGGTGTACGAGAAGCAGTAGGTGTCGTGATCGGGTGAATTGGCGAATTGGTGATTTGGTGATGGCTGAGGGCGGCGAGCGAAGGTTCGCCGCCCTTTGGCCTTCAGGCCTGCCACGCGCGAACCATCGCCTCGACGACATGGCGACGACTGTGGCATCTGCACGCACGTTCGCAGTCGAGGTGCATTGGGACTCCGCAGTCCTGCCGATCGTCGGTGAGGGGGCGAGGCGCTTGGCGGTTATGTGCGAGCGCTCGCACATAACGTCGCCCGGATGCGTTGTAGTGTCCCGCGGCAACTGTTGCAGGAGTGGCGATTGGAAGCTGATCGGCCAGTGTTCGCGGGTTGTGATTAGCCGCGAGGGCTCGCACATAACCGCGCCACTCGCAGCCAACCGCGGTCCTGCTCGATGCCCAACGGCCATGTTAGTATCCGGCCGTTCAACGGTTTGCGGACGTCTGTTGCTGTTATTGAAGCTGGCGGTTGGCTGCGAACTGGACGAGCGGTCTACTTAGAGAGAAGTTAGCCATTCGCGAACGACGACATTCTCGTGACGACGGTAGAATCGGCAGGTGCTTCTACCGAACGCTGAGCGGGCGGAAATCGACGCCGAGAAACTCCGTGGATACCTGCTCTCGCCGACGCATCCGGTAGGCAGGTTCAAGGCACGCTTCTTCGCGGCGTTGGGGTATTCTGCCGACGACTGGCAGACGTTGGATGCCGACCTTCGGATCCAGCATCTGAGTCAGGACGCTGAGCCGGGAGCAGTGACGTCGCACGGCCAACCGTACACGATTCGGGCTATTCTGAAAGGACCCAGCGGGCAGTCGGCCCCCGTGGTGAGCGTCTGGTTTGTCAGGCGATCCGCTCAGGCGCCACACTTCGTGACTGCGTATCCAGGAGACGAACAGTGAACCTGCATCCTCTCGATGTTGTCGTGCTCACCCACGATCTTCCGACGCATGGCCTCCGTACCGGCGACTTGGGTGCGGTCGTGGAAGTGTACGGGCCTGACGCGATCGGCGTGGAATTTGTCGCGGCGTCCGGTCGGACGAAGGGGCTGGTCACGCTTCAGTCGGCGGATCTCCGCGAAGCGGGCGACGACGATCTCCTAACAGTACGCCCCTCCAATGCGTCAACAAATCGGCACGATGGCTAACATTCAAATGGAGCCGACGCGCTCGAGAGTCTGAACGATCGTGCCAGCTGTGGCGCGCGGCTCATTTGAAGCGTTGACGCACCTCATCGAGGTCGCGCGGAGAGGAAGATGTACGTACCTGGGTCATTCGCTGTCTCAGATGAGAAGATCTTGGAGTCGTTCATCGAGAGGTATGACTTCGCGACGCTGACCAGCTCGTCATCGTCCGGCTTGGTGGCCTCGCACATCCCCATCATGCTTCGGCGGTCGGCGGGAAAAGCCGTCCTCGTTGGCCATGTCGCCAGAGCCAACAGCCATTGGCGGCAGTTTGATGGCAGCGCGGAGACTCTCGCCATTTTCCACGGGCCGCACGCCTACGTCTCACCGTCGTGGTACGCGACCGGTCCGGCCGTGCCGACTTGGAATTATTCCGCCGTTCACGTTTATGGAAAGCCGCTTGCACGAGAAGACGGCGACTTCACGGCTGCCGCCCTTCGAGACCTCGTTGCGAGACACGAGGGCGCCCGGGCGAAGCCATGGCGCATGGAAGATCTCGCGGTGGATTTGTACGAGAAGCTGGCACGAGCCGTCGTCGCCTTCGAAATGCCGATCGATAGGATCGAAGGACAATTCAAGCTCGGGCAGAACCGGTCTCAAGACGATCGCCTTGGGATGCTCAAGGGACTCGATGCGGAGGGATCTCCCGATGCTGACGCGCTTGCCGAGTTCATCAGATCGGCTACACGTTAAGCCGGACAGGGATTGAGACCGCCCAGGAACACGCTATCCTCATGCGATGAGCGAGTCGACCGATCGCTGCCGCGTCTTTCGAGAGCTTCATGAACGCGGTTGCTTCGTGAT
>Ga0315281_10001049_pt1 | contig 40279 bp, 33 predicted proteins | sample YL17G07_0_MG_FD_204540 | JGI IMG/M metagenome (GOLD analysis project Ga0315281, IMG submission 204540) | Sediment microbial communities from Yellowstone Lake, YNP, Wyoming, USA - YL17G07_0 | ecosystem: Environmental > Aquatic > Freshwater > Lake > Sediment | place: USA: Wyoming | collected...
TCGGCATCAAGCAGTGCCAGCCGAATCCATGGGAAGAGTTCGCTTCCAGCCATAACAAGGGCGACAAGGTTAACGGCCAGATCAAGTCGATCACTGACTTCGGTGTGTTTGTCGGCCTCGAAGGTGGTATCGACGGACTCATTCACCTTTCCGATCTTTCCTGGAACGCGCCGGGTGAAGAAGCTGTGCGCAACTTCAAGAAGGGCGACGAGATTGAAGCGACCATTCTTGCCATCGACCCGGAGCGCGAACGTATCTCACTCGGCATCAAGCAGATGGAAGGCGACCCGTTCAGCAACTTCGTTGCCGAGCACAGCAAGGGCAGCATCGTAAAGGGCAAGATCATCAGCGTGGATGCCAAGGGCGCGACCGTCAATCTGGGTGGCCCGGAGATCGAAGGCTATTTGCGCGCTTCCGAGTTGTCGCGCGAGCGTGTCGAGGATGCGCGCACCCTGCTCAAGGAAGGCGACGAGGTGGAAGCGAAAATCACCACCATCGACCGCAAGAATCGCAAGATCTCGCTGTCGATCAAGGCCAAGGATATGGAAGAAGAGACCGAGGCCGTTCAGGAATACACGCGTAAGCCTGGTTCAGTCGGTTCGCTCCTGGGCGAGAAGCTCAAGGAAAAGCTCGACAATAAGGATAGCTAGGGGATAGCCCCGGCCGGTGTCGGGGCGACAGACTGTCGGAGGTTGAGATGACCAAGTCGGAACTGATCGCACAACTGTCTACCAAGCAGCCACAGCTCGATTATCGGGATGTGGAGCTGGCGGTGAAGGAGCTCATCGATCAACTGTCGACGGCTTTGGCGGCCGGACAGCGTATCGAAGTTCGCGGCTTCGGCAGTTTTTCGCTGCACTATCGCCCGCCGCGTGTTGGGAGAAATCCCAAGACCGGCGACTCGGTGCAGGTACCCGACAAGCACGTTCCGCACTTCAAGCCTGGCAAGGAGCTGCGCGAACGGGTGGACAGCTGATCATCAGGTGATTTTCTCAGAACATAAAACGGCATGCGGGTTTCCCGGTGCCGTTTTTTTTGTGCCGGGAATACGCAATCGAATGCTGGCAGGTCTGCATAAAAACATCCATAAGAGCGCGGGAAGCGGTTATTATCTGGCATCGTAAAAATTTGTCCTGACGCCGGACATCTGGAGGCGGTATGAAACGATTTGTGTATAGTATTCTGGTTCTTGCCATCATTCTGGTTGGCGTCACCTTCACCACCAAGAATGCCCAGCTCGTGGAATTGAACTACTACTTCGGCGTTCATTGGGTGACCCCGTTGTCGTTCATGCTGCTGACCACGTTTACCGTGGGCATTGTGCTGGGACTGCTCGTGAGTCTCGCCATGCAGGCGCGTATGCAGCGCCAGCTCCTGCAGGTACGGCGCGAAAACAGGCAGCTCGAACAGGAAGTCAACAATCTGCGTGCACTTCCCATTCGGGATGTTCCTTGACCACAACCACAGCAATGGTCATCGAAGCTCAGGATTTGCTGTGGTTGTTGCTGCCGCTGGCAGCGGCATCCGGCTGGTATGCTGCACACCGTGATCAGCGCCGTCCATCGTCGCCGAAGGGTGGTGGCCTTTCGCCAGATTATTTTCGCGGCATCAATTACCTGCTGAACGAGCAGCCGGACAAGGCCATCGAGGTGTTCACCCAGATGCTGGAGGTGAATACGGAAACCATCGAGACGCATCTGGCCCTGGGCAGCCTGTTCCGCCGGCGTGGTGAGGTCGAACGCGCCATCCGTATTCATCAGAATCTCATCGCCCGCCCGACACTCGACAAGGCGCAACGCTCACAGGCGTTGTGCGAACTGGCACAGGACTACCTCAAAGCCGGACTTCTGGACCGTGCCGAGAACCTGTTCATGGAGCTGACCGAGATTCCAGCGCATGCTGAGCAGGCGCTGCGCGCGCTCATGCAAATCTACGAACAGGAAAAGGACTGGGACAAGGCGATCACCGCTGGACGTCGTTTGGCGAAGACGGCGAACAGAAACCTTGAACCGGTGCTTGCCCAGTATCATTGTGAGTTGGGTGAACGCGCACTGCAGGACAGAAATATCGCGCAAGCGCAGTCAGGCGCCAAGAACGCGCTCGCGGCTGACCCCAAGTGTGTTCGCGCCAGTATCCTTGCTGGTCGCGTCGCAGCGAATCAGGGGAATGACCGCGATGCCATTCGTGCCTGGCAAAAAATCGAGCAACAGGATGCCGACTATCTGGATGAAGTGATCGATGAGATCGCTGCAGCCTTCCGGAAATTGAGCGACGAAGCACAGCTGCATCACTATCTGCAGGATGTTGCACGCCGCAAGCCTGGTGTGCGCACGCTGCTGACCTTGGCGGATTTAATCCGTGCGCGCGATGGCGAACTGGTTGCGCAAAAATTTATCGCCGAACGGCTGCGCCAGCAACCATCCGTGCCAGGCCTGAAGAAAATATTTGATTTGCAGGTAACGCAGGAAACGCCCGTGACGCGTCAGAATATCGATCTGATCAAGGATGTCCTCAGTCAGCTTGCTGCTCAGCAGGAAGGCTACCAGTGTCGTCAGTGCGGATTTCGCGGTCAGGCCTTGCATTGGCAATGCCCGGCCTGTCACGGATGGGTCACCATGCAACCCGCCTCTTGTTCGGTGTCGCTGACTGTACCAGATAATAAAAATCCAAGTGAACGTAGCAAGCCGATAACTACAAGAGGCAACCGTATATGAGCCCTGTCTTATCGGTAGCCGGACCACGCGTGATTGTGGCGCTCGATTTCCCGACAGCATCGGAGGCGCTGGCATTCACGGCACGTGTTACTCCAAAACAATGTCGCCTTAAAGTAGGTTTCGAACTCTTCACCAGTGCCGGGCCGGCCGTGGTCGAGGAACTGGTAAAGAAGGGCTTTGATGTCTTTCTCGATCTCAAGTATCACGACATTCCGCACACTGTGGCCAGTGCCTGTGCTGCTGCCGCACACCTTGGTGTGTGGATGCTCAATGTACACGCGCTCGGTGGTCGGCGCATGCTGATTGCTGCGCGCGAGTCGCTGGAGAAAATGGAACACCGCCCCTTACTGATTGGTGTGACCGTGCTCACCAGCCATTCTGCTCGTGATCTCGGTGAGATCGGTCTGCCGGAAGATCCGGAAGCACAAGTCACGCGCCTTGCACGTTTGGTGAAGGAAGCCGGGATTGATGGCGTAGTGTGCTCGGCGCGTGAAGCAGCGCGTTTGCGTACCGAACACGGCGAAGGCTTTTGTCTTGTGACCCCGGGGATCCGCCCAACCGGGAGTGATCGCGGTGATCAGGAACGCGTCGTGACGCCTTTGGATGCAATTCGCCAGGGTGCGCACTATCTGGTTATTGGGCGTCCGATTACTCAGACGCCGGACCCTTTTTCTGTGCTGATGAACATCAATCAAGAGCTACTGCTTTCGTAGTGCTATGAGTACCATAATTTCCCGCCTGCGCACGTGAAGACGACGGCCGATAATCTCCCAGCAAAATCCTGGTATCTGGTCTACGCCAAGCCACGCCAGGAGGAACTAGCCCTGACCAATCTTGTGCGCCAGGGCTATGGCGCTTACCTGCCGCGCGTGCGCGAGGCGCGCAAGCGACAGGGGCGCAGGACCATGGTGGTGGAGCCGTTATTTCCGCGTTATCTCTTTATATATCTCGACACCCATACCGATAACTGGGGGCCGATCCGCTCCACCCTTGGCGTGGCGTCTTTGGTGCGTTTTGGCCAGGAACCGGCACGTATACCCGATGAACTGGTCGATTTCCTCAGGGCGCGCGAAGGTGCGGCGGGGCTGCATGAGTGGGCAGAACAGAATTACCGGGCCGGCGAAAAGGTTCGGGTGGCGGAGGGGGCCTTTCGGGGGTACGAAGGGATACTGCTGGCCCGCAATAGCCGTGAAAGAGTGGTGGTTTTACTGGATATTTTGGGTCGCCCGGTCCGTACCAAGGTGGATGTCAGTCAGCTTGAGCGTGGGTAGCGTGGGTAATGTCGAACTGCCACTTACCCCTGTAATCCATTGAAAAAGCCCCGTTTTAGTCTTGAACCACACAAAATATAAAGTATAGTGTTCACAATATGAACACAGAACGCGACCGGGAAGACGCGCTGACACTCGAGATTCTCGACGTCATAGACCGAAATAAGGATGTAAGTCAGCGCCACCTTGCCAGCCATCTGGGCGTCGCGCTGGGGCTGGCCAATTCCTATCTCAAGCGCTGTGTCCGCAAAGGCCTTATTAAGGTCAGCCAGGCTCCGGCCAACCGCTACCTCTATTACCTCACGCCTTCCGGGTTTGCCGAGAAAAGCCGGCTTACCGCCCAGTATCTCAGCTATTCGTTGTCGTTCTACCGCAAGGCAGGAGATTCCTGCCAGCGGGTCTTCGACCAGTGCGAGCGCAACGGTTGGCAGCGGCTGCTGCTGTGTGGAATTTCGGATCTGGCCGAGATCGCCACACTACGTGCCATGGAGCGCAACATTACAATCGTTGGCATCTATGATCCCCTGAGTGAACGGGACATCTTTTTGAACCGTCCCGTATGGACAGATTTCAGCAAGACCGAGACACACGATGCCTGCATGTTGACGGACCTGCAGGCGCCGGAAAAATCACACACTGACTTACTGAGCCACCTGGATCGTAGTTTTGTGCTGGTGCCGGATGTGTTGCGTCTGGAAAACGGATCGGACTGATACGTTGCCACTAGCCCAATAGATCGGGCAGGGGGGCAACAACGGGTTTGTAGTTTGGTGCGGGGCATACGCCCTGCATGGCGGTAGCGTGCCTGGACCGTGTGGAGCACGGCTTGATAAGTTTGCGATAAAGAAAAAATGTCATGAAATCGATGAAAATATACCCCGTAATTCTTTCCGGCGGATCCGGCACACGCCTTTGGCCATTGTCGCGCGAACATTATCCGAAGCAGCTGCTTGCGCTTGTCGGTGAGCAGACCATGTTACAGCAGACCATTAGCCGCCTCGATAACATGCCGAACATTCAGGCGCCGCTCGTGGTCAGCAACGAGGAACACCGCTTTCTCGTGGCCGAACAGCTTCGCCAGCTGAGCAAGACTCCTCGGGCTATCATCCTTGAGCCAGTTGGACGCAATACGGCCCCAGCCCTGACGTTGGCAGCACAAGCTTTGGCAATATCCGATCCTGACGCCATTATGCTGGTGATGCCGGCAGACCACGTCATTAAGAACAACAATGCATTTCAGCTGTCAGTTGAGCACGGCGCTAGGCTTGCCGACCAGGGTCAGATGGTCACATTTGGCGTAGTGCCTACCGGGCCTGAAACAGGATATGGGTATATCAGGAAGGGAGCAGCGATTGATAGGCAGACAGATGCTAACCATGGAGCAGCCGCTTTCCGTGTTTCCGAGTTTGTAGAAAAGCCGGACCAGCAGAAAGCCAAGCAGTACATCGATTCCGGTGAGTACCTGTGGAACAGCGGCATTTTCATGATGCGCGTCTCGGTCTGGTTGGAAGAGCTGCAACAGCATCGGCCGGATATTGCCAAAGTCTGTGCGAATGCCTACGCGCAGGGTAAGGCCGATGCAGACTTTTATCGCGTCGACAAAGCCACGTTCACCAACAGCCCTGGCGATTCCATCGACTACGCGGTTATGGAAAAAACCGACCGTGCCGCAGTCATACCACTGGACGCCGGTTGGTCGGATGTCGGCGCCTGGCCGGCGCTGTGGGAAGTGAGTGTGCGTGATAGCGATGGGAATGTGTTGCAGGGTGATGTAATGACTCACCAGACGAGTAACACATTGCTCATCGCTCAACACCGCTTCGTAGCCGCAGTCGGCCTGCAGGATGTGATTATTGTGGAAACGGCCGATGCCGTGCTCGTGGCCCACAAGGACAAGGCACAGGATGTTAAGGCGATCGTAAATCGTCTCAAAGAAGCCAAACGCTCAGAACATATAAGCCACCGTAAGGTCTACCGCCCATGGGGTTGCTACGAAGGTATCGATGCCGGTGAGCGCTTTCAGGTTAAGCGCATCACCGTCAATCCCGGCGCCGCGCTCTCCTTGCAGATGCATCACCATCGCGCCGAACACTGGATCGTGGTGACGGGCACAGCCCGCGTAACCCGTGGCGAAGAGGTTTTTCTATTGACTGAAAACCAGTCGACTTATATCCCGATTGGCACCAAACACCGACTGGAAAATCCTGGTGCCATGCCGCTGGAGATGATCGAAGTCCAGTCTGGCGGCTACCTGGGGGAAGACGATATTGTCCGCTTTGAAGACAAGTACAATCGAGACAGCAATCAATGAAGAAAGCGCTGATTACAGGAATCACTGGTCAGGACGGCGCCTATCTCGCCGAACTCCTGCTAAAGAAAGGTTACGAAGTACATGGCATCAAGCGCCGAACTTCACTCTTCAATACTGACCGCATCGATCACCTATATCAGGATCAGCACGAGAAAGACGTACGTTTCTTTCTGCACCATGGGGACATGACGGATTCCAGCAGTTTGATGCACATCATCCAGAAGGTGCAGCCGGACGAGATCTACAATCTTGCCGCACAGAGTCATGTCGCCGTGTCCTTCGAGGAACCGGAATACACAGCGAACTCCGATGCCCTTGGTGCGCTGCGCGTGCTCGAAGCTATGCGCGTTCTCGGACTAGAAAAGAAAACACGTTATTACCAGGCATCGACGTCAGAGCTATATGGTCTCGTACAAGAGACGCCACAGAAGGAAACCACGCCATTTTATCCGCGTTCGCCATATGCAGTGGCCAAGCTGTATGCCTATTGGATAACGGTAAATTATCGTGAAGCCTATGGCATGTATGCTTGCAATGGCATTCTCTTTAACCATGAGTCACCGATCCGTGGTGAGACGTTCGTGACCCGCAAGGTCACCCGTGCCATGGCCAGGATCAAGCTTGGCCTGCAGGATTGCCTGTACCTGGGAAATCTCAATGCAAGGCGAGATTGGGGTCACGCCAAGGATTATGTCGAGATGCAGTGGCTCATGCTGCAACAGGAAAAACCCGAGGATTATGTCATTGCCAGCGGCGTACAACACAGCGTACGAGATTTCGTCGACGCGGTGGCAGGCGAACTTGGTATCTCCATTAACTGGAGGGGCACAGGTACAGACGAGAAAGGATACGACGCATCAGGCCATTGCATTGTTGCTGTGGATCCACGTTACTTCCGCCCAACCGAGGTCGAGACGCTGCTTGGTGATGCCAGTAAGGCCAGAACCAAGCTTGGCTGGACACCGAGAACAACATTTAGTGAGCTAGTTTCTGAAATGGTGCGCCAGGATCTGAAAGAGGCGGAGCGAGACGAGTTGGTAAAACAACATGGCTTCAGTACTTATAATTACCATGAGTGAACGCATGAAGCCGGATAGCCGGATTTACGTTGCTGGACATCGAGGTCTCGTTGGATCGGCAATCATCCGCAGGCTCGAAGCAGGCGGATATTCCAATCTGTTGACGCGAACGCATGCAGAACTGGACCTGACTAACCAGTCTGAAGTAGAGAATTTCTTCGGATCACAGCGTCCTGAATATGTCTTCCTGGCGGCTGCCAAGGTTGGAGGTATTGAGGCGAACAATACCTACCCTGCGGAATTCATTTACAAGAATCTCGCTATTGAATCAAACGTCATACATTCGTCCTATCGGAAAGCTGTCCAGAAACTTATTTTCCTTGGTTCCAGCTGTATTTACCCGAAACATGCACCGCAGCCGATGAAGGAAGAGTATCTGCTGACTGGGTTGCTTGAGCCAACCAATGAATCGTACGCAATCGCAAAAATAGCCGGAATCAAAATGTGTGCTGCGTATCACCGTCAGTACGGAACCAACTATCTCAGCGTCATGCCAACTAATTTGTATGGTTTGGGAGACAACTACGACCTGCAGAATTCGCACGTCTTACCCGCACTGATTCGGAAAATGCATGAGGCCAGACAAACTGGCAGCGGTGAGGCAGTTATCTGGGGCACGGGAAACCCGCGGCGCGAGTTTCTTGATAGTGATGATTTGGCTGATGCCTGCGTATTTCTGATGGAAAAACATGATGCGCGCGATATCGGTGAATTTATCAATATCGGTGTGGGTCTGGATTTTTCTATTCGTGAGGTCGCGGAACTGGTTGCAGAGGTGGTCGGTTTTCGAGGAAAACTCGTATTTGATACATCAAGGCCCGATGGCACGCCGCAGAAACTTCTCGACGTCACGCGACTGACAACATTAGGGTGGCGGGCCAAAACCGAATTGCGAAATGGTCTGTCCAAAGCTTATCAAGATTATTTGTCGCGTTATGCGATGCATGGCGGTGGGCGGGTGAATGGTTAGGCCGGTTCAAGGACACTTAAATAACCAGCCTGCAGGTATGGTTAAGGTAAATCCGATTGCCTGTGTCGTCGGCGCACGGCCGAATTACATGAAAATGTCTCCCCTCATCCGGGCTTTTCGGGAAAGGAACATTCCGTCTCTGCTCGTGCACACAGGACAACATTATGATCCAGAAATGAACGATCGGTTTTTTGCCGACCTTGATCTGCCGCGCCCGCATATCAATTTGGAAGTCGGCTCAGCGTCGCATGCGGTACAGACCGCCGAGATCATGCGTCGCTTCGAACCAGTCCTCGATGCGTATGAACCGTCTGCCGTGCTGGTTGTTGGTGATGTTAATTCAACAATCGCTTGTTCTCTTGTCGCCGCGAAGAAGCGTATACCGGTAATCCACGTGGAGGCAGGGCTCAGGAGTTTCGACCGAAACATGCCCGAGGAGATAAACCGGGTATTGACAGATCAGATTGCCGATCTCCTTTACACCACAGAGCGGACGGCGCACATGAACCTTGCCAAGGAGGGTGTTGACGACAAACGGGTGCATTTTGTCGGAAACGTCATGATTGACTCTTTGTTCGCAGCACAATCCAGTGCCGTGCCGCCCGCAGTCACCCTGCGTCAGGCTGGTGGCAATCCAGACTTTATTGAAACTCCGGGTGGATATGGTGTTGTGACTCTCCACCGGCCGTCGAACGTCGATGATCCTGATATCCTGCGCGATCTGCTGGCGACGTTGAGCATGGTCGCCGAGCGGTTGCCATTAGTGTTTGCCGCACACCCGCGCACGCGCAAGAATATTGAGAAGTTTGGACAGGAGTCGTTGCTGCACGGCCGTATACAGATGTTGCCACCGCAGGGATATCTGGAAATGCTCGGCCTGATGTCAGGCGCCAAGCTTGTGCTCACAGACTCAGGCGGTATGCAAGAAGAAACCACCGCACTATCTGTTCCTTGCCTGACCTTGCGTGAAAATACCGAACGCCCAATCACCGTTGAACAAGGCACAAATACACTCGTTGGGCGTAATCGCGAGATGATTCTCAGTAATGTTGATCAGATACTCGCAACAGGAGGTAAACGGGGTCGTGTCCCGGAGTATTGGGATGGGCGCGCAGCTGAACGTATCGCCATTCATTTACAGAACTGGTTGAATAGATAATATGAAGCAAGTCATCATCCGGCAAGGCAACGCTTACGTAGAGGAGATCCCGTCACCCGGAGTTGAGCCAGGAACGATTCTAGTCAAAGTCACCCGCTCCTGCATTTCAATCGGCACAGAAATGGCAGGTGTTAAGGCGACGAGTGAATCGCTGTTGCAGCGCGCTCTGAAGCGTCCTGAACAAGTCAAAAAAGTAATTCAGATGGTAAATCAGGAAGGTCTGTCACGAACTGTCGATATGGTGAAGGGGCGGTTGTCAGCAGGTTTGCCGGTGGGCTACTCCGCAGCTGGTGTAGTGATTGCTGTCGGCGATGGCGTGGATGACATGCAGGTTGGGCAACGTGTTGCCTGTGCAGGCGCACAGTGCGCCTTTCATGCAGAAGTGATTCGGATTCCACGTAATCTGGCCACACCTATTCCAGAGACGCTCTCTTTTGATGACGCCTGTTCCGTGACGCTCGGCGCTATTGCATTGCAAGGTGTGCGGCGTGCCGTGCCGACATTGGGGGAATGCTTTGTTGTAGTTGGTTTGGGGATTCTGGGTCAGCTTACCGTGCAGCTGCTCAAGGCTAACGGCTGCCGCGTCATCGGCACAGATGTGGACACCACACGGATCGACTTGGCAATGTCACTGGGCATGGATATTGGGGTACTTTCAGCAGATGGCGAAGACATTCTGAAAGTGCTTCGATTCACCGATGGCTTTGGTGCTGATGGCGTTATTGTGACGGCAGCGACTCCGTCTGACTCTGTAATGAGTACTGCATTCCAGATGTGCCGGAAAAAGGGCAGAGTGGTGCTGGTTGGTGATGTGGGCCTTAACCTCAATCGTTCCGACTTCTACCTGAAGGAGCTGGACTTCTTTATCTCCACCTCGTATGGCCCGGGGCGTTACGACCAGAATTACGAGGAGGGTGGATTGGACTACCCTATCTCTTATGTCCGGTGGACTGAAAACCGGAACATGACTGAGTATCTGCACCTGATCGCAGAGGGCAAGGTTAAGCTCGCCCCGCTGATCAGTGCTACCTACGATATTGATAAGGCACCAGTGGCCTATGAAGCTCTCAAACAGCAGGGCCCGAAGCCACTTATGGTGCTGTTGTCATATCAGGAGGAATCAAGCCAGTCAGCTTACTCTCGTAAGGTTACCAATCCTGTCGTTGTGCCAAAGTGTTCAGGAAGGATTCAGCTCGCCTTAGTGGGGGCAGGTTCCTATGCAAAAGGAATGCATCTTCCCATTCTTCGTGCCCTTGCCGATCGCTACAGTATACGAGCGGTGGTAAGTCGCACCGGACATAACGCCAAGGAAACTGCCACCTCATTTGATGCTAATTACGCCTCGACCGATTACCGAGACGTGCTGAACGATCCTGACGTGGACGCGGTGCTGATCGCTACGCGCCACAATTTGCACGCGCCCATGGTGCTCGAAGCACTGCAGGCTGGAAAACATGTTCTGGTTGAAAAGCCGTTGGCTCTGACGATTGATGAGATGCAGGGAATTGAGAATTATTTTGTAGCCGGCCGTCACGACGCACCCGTATTGCTCACCGGCTTCAATAGGCGCTTTTCTCGCTACGCCAGGCGCGTCAAGGAGCTGGTCATGGCGCGCTCCAATCCCATGGTGATCAATTACAAAATGAACGCCGGCTATATACCGCTTGATCATTGGGTACATACCAGTGAAGGCGGTGGGCGCAACCGAGGTGAGGCTTGCCATATTTATGATTTATTCACCTACCTGACAGATAGTAAAATCACGTCCATTCAGGCACAGGCCATAACGCCGACAACTGCATATTACAGTCGCACAGACAATTTCATTGCGCTACTGAAGTTTCAAGATGGCACGCTTGCGACGTTGACGTACACGGCACTCGGTCCTCGGGAGTATCCAAAGGAGACGATGGAAATCTTCGTGGATGGCAAGGTTATCGTGATGGATGATTACAAGCGATTGACACTGCACGGCAGCAGGGAGAAAGGAATCTCGTCGAGAATCACTGAGAAGGGCCAGAAGGAAGAGCTTGAGGCATTCGCTCAGAGCATCAAGGAAGGCGGTGATTGCCCCATTCCTTTTTGGCAACAGATACAGGCAACAACGATAGCGATGGACGTGGAAAGAATATTGTCTGCTGGCCCGCATAGTCTATGAAGACTGGTAATGATAACAGTCCAGTACACTCCAGTAACGAAACAAATCATGCGCGTACCATGCAGTGGGTAAAGTGGGCGTGGAGCCTACGTCGTTCTGTCGACAGAAGACACTACTTACGTGCCGCATACACGGTGATCGGTATGGTTTTAATCTCTCTTCTGGAGATAGCCGGTATCGGTGCGATATTCCCATTAATGGTAGCGATGGTGGATCCGGATAGACTTGCTAAATTGCCGTTAGTTTCCACGGCATACAGCTGGCTCGGATCTGAGAACCAGGTTAGTTTTGTGTTGTTCATGGCGGCAGGTCTATTGGGGCTTATTGTCATCAAGGCAATAGCGACTATCTTCAGTTATCGATGGCAATTTATATTTGCCTATGACATCCAGTGGACGCTTTCTACGCGCTTGCTGAAAACATATCTCCTGGCACCATATAGCTTCCACCTGAACAGAAATACGGCGGATATGCTCAGGAACATTCAGAGCGAAATACCCGTCCTGGCAAATGGCGTTTTGATACCCAGTCTTCAGATATTGGGAGAGTCGATTGTTTTCCTTGCCATTGTTCTTTTTCTGGGCGCGATAAGTCCGATCCTGACGATTGTTATGGCGCTGGTTTTATCAGTAACGGTGCCAACGGTGCTACGGCTGACAAAGAAACAGTCAGAGAAACATGCGGCGCAACGTCGACGTGCGGTTACCAACATGTATAGAGTTGCATCAGCAGGCCTGTCTGGATTTAAGGACCTAAAGGTGTTGGGGCGACAGAATTCATTCATAAAACGCTATGAGCTTGATTGCAAGGATTATTGCCAGAGCAATGCGCACATCATGCTTATGGGGCAAATGCCCAGGCTTGTCATGGAGGTCCTGATATTTATAGGGCTGCTTGGCGTGTTGGCCTATGTAGTCTACACGACGGGTGAAACAAAAAGCGCGTTGCCGCTATTGGGCTTGTACGCAGTGGCCGCTACCAGACTGATGCCATCACTAAACAAGATTGTCGTGGGAGTTATGCAAATACGCTACTACCGCGGACTCCTCGACATGTTGCCACAAATAATCGGAAATATTACGCAGCCAGATAAGGCATCGCAAACTAATATCAGATTACGAATTCCGTTTGAGAGAGAAATAAGAATTACCGGTTTGAGTTATGCCTACCCTGGCGCTAAGACCAACACATTAAGTGATATTTCATTGACAATCCCCAAGGGAAAGTCTGTTGCCATTATCGGCCCATCTGGCGCAGGAAAGACAACCCTCGCAGATGTCATCTTGGGCCTGCTCGATGAATATCAGGGTTCTGTGAAAATTGACAATACCGAGCTTTCGAAAGAAAACATGCATTCTTGGCAGAGTTGCGTAGGTTATGTGCCACAGAATGTTTATCTTGCCGATGACACGCTTCTTAATAACGTGGCATTCGGCGTGCCAGACAACGAAATAGTACTTGCTTCGGTACAAAAGGCAATTGGCGTTGCACAGCTATCGGATGTCGTGTCACTTCTTCCACAGAAGTGGGATACTTTTATTGGTGAGCGTGGAATTAAATTGTCCGGAGGGCAGCGCCAACGTATTGGTATTGCACGTGCATTGTATCGTGAACCAGAGGTGCTGTTGATGGACGAAGCTACTTCTGCACTGGATGGCCTGACTGAACGAGAGATCGCTCAGGAGATAGAGCTTCTGGCCGGCAAGAGTACCGTCATTATAATTGCACATCGTCTTTCGACAATTCGGAAATGCGATATCATTTTTGTCCTGGAAGGGGGGCGCCTCACCGGAGCAGGAAGCTACAACGAACTATCACAAAGTAATGACTATTTCTCTCAAGTGGCAGCGGCAGAGAAGGAATCAGTTGTTAGCAACTCAGCTGCAATCAGGTAGTGTAAGAATATGGCGGAAAACGTGCTAAAGAGATCATTTGAAATTGAGGGACGGAAGATCGGCGAGGATGCACAATGCTTCATAATTGCTGAAGCGGGCGTCGCTCATTTTGGTTCTCTGGATATTGCACGTTCTTTGGTCGATATGGCCGCAGAGGCAAAAGCTGACGCTGTCAAGTTTCAGGTCTTCAAGACGGATCGGCTTGTGAGTGCCGGGGCACCTGAGTGGGCAGCACGTCTGCGACCCAAGGAGCTGCCGTTTTCTGCCTTCGAGGAGATCAAACGGTATGCGGAAAGCGTCGGTATATTGTTTCTCGCCACAGCGCATGAAGAGTACAGCGCTGATTTTCTGCAGGAATTGAATATCCCTGCATTCAAAATTGGGTCTGGCGAAGTGAACAATTTACCGTTTCTTCGGCACCTGGCTCGCAAGGGCAAACCGTTGCTCATCTCTACCGGCCTCCATGACGATACTGAAATTCAGGGTATTCTCGATGTTTGTCATGAAGAGGGGTGCGAAGATATAGCTCTCTTTCACTGTGTCACCGCCTATCCGACACCCTATGAGGAAGCAAATTTGCGCGCCATTCCCGCAATGCAGCAGCGTTACAAAATACCTGTTGGTTACTCCGATCACACAGTGGGTTACGAAGTACCGCTTGCGGCTGTGGCGCTTGGAGCAAAACTTTTAGAAAAGCATATATGTCTCGACAAGAGCATTGCTGGTTCGCAAGACTGCCGGGTGGCCTGCGATCGCAACGACCTTCTCACACTGGTTGACCAGGCGCGGCATGTTGAGGCAGCACTAGGTACTGGCATCAAGACCGTTGCCGAGTCTGCAAAACGATCACTCGTGTGGGCGCGCAAAAGTCTCGTGGCCCGCCATCAGCTTAGAGCTGGACAACATCTGGCATTGGATGATGTTGTCATAAAACGTCCTGGAACAGGAATCCGTCCAGATGAAATGGAGCGTGCGATCGGGAAAGTACTGGTGTGCTCGCTAGAGTGTGATGAGGTTATTAAATGGGAGCACCTGAAGGCCGATGAAACCGCGTAGTATTGCAGTTCTTACTGGAAAACGTGGAGGGTTTGGTGCCCTGATACCTTTCTTCCAGGAAGCGGACAAGGATCCAGACATGGAACTGACGGTCATTGCGACCGATATGCACCTGTCCGCTAAGTTTGGCGAAACAATCAGTGAAGTCAGGCAGTGGATCAGGAATGTTGTCACGGTTCCTATGGAGCAACAGGACAGCCGGCCCGTGAGCCGCGCGGTTGCGCTAGGACAGGCCCTCTCAGGCATGGCGCAGGCCCTTGACCAGATTCGTCCAGATGTTCTTGTTGTCTTGGGTGATCGAGGCGAGACGCTGGCAACAGCAACGGCAGCGACTCATCTCGGCATACCTTTGGCGCACATACAGGGCGGCGATCTCTCCGGAAATGTAGATGAGGCGATGCGACATGCAATTACCAAACTTTCGCACATCCATTTTGCCGCCACAGAAGACAGTGCGCACCGTATTGCAGGTCTCGGCGAAGAGGAATGGCGCATCCATGTCGTTGGGGATCCGCATGTAGATAGAATCGTCACCGGTGAATTCACGCCGGACTCTGAAGTCAGGCGTCGATACGATATCGACCCAGGTGAACCATTCATTCTTGTCTTGCTGCATCCCGAAACCATCGGTGATCCCGAATACTCGGGACCGATGATGGCCGAGATCATGCAAACAGTTGTTGCCCGTGGCATGCGAACGCTGGTTGTGTATCCTTGCTCGGATCACGGATACAAGGGGATTGTTGACGTCATCGAGTCCTGCGCCCTGACACCAGGGGTGACCTTACATAAGAATATCGAGGCTGTGGACTTCTGGGGTCTGCAGGCCGAAGCCGCCGTATTCGTCGGTAATTCGAGCGCTGGTTTGATTGAGGCCCCGTACTTCAATTTGCCAGTAGTAAATATTGGTAACCGTCAGCAGGGCCGTGCACGCTGGCGGAATGTGATAGATGCCCCGGCCACTGAATGGGCATTGACGACCGCACTGGCGCAAGCCATGGATCCGGCATTCAAGAAGTCATTGGCCGTTGACACGTCGCCGCGTCCATTCGGTAATGGTCAGGCCTGTCACAAGATGCTGCATATTTTGAAGAACGTGGAACTGGGAGCACGCCTCATGCATAAACGGATGACTTATTGATGGGCAAGAATTGGTGCATTATTCCAGCACGTGGCGGCTCAAAGGCATTGCCACGAAAGAACATCGCACAGCTTGCAGGTGAGCCGCTCATTTGCCACTGCATCCGCGCAGCACTTCGTGCCAACCGTGTGGATCGTGTTATTGTAAGTACGGATGACGAGGAAATCGCTGCCGTTGCCAGAAAATACGGCGCAGAAGTACCATTTCTCCGGCCGGCGGACCTGGCACAGGATAACTCGCCGACACTCCCGGCAATACAGTATGCCGTTGCTGCAATGACAGCGTTGTACAATGAGACTCCCGGTTCGGTGACGCTCATCCAGCCGACGTCACCATTTACACGCGCAGATCAAGTAGACGCCGCGATCGAGCTTCTGAACCAGCGTTCGGATGCGGATGCGGTTACGACCGTGGTAGAGGTTGACCACGTGAACCATCCATTCAATATTCGGCACATCGACGAGACGGGCTTCGTTGATTTCATGATGCCGGAGGAGCATTACAAATTTCCAAACCGCCAACTCAAGCCCCGGTATTACCGTTTTGGTAATCTCTACGTGACTCGATATGCAACGCTCATGACAGAGGGGTCGCTTTTTGGACACAGTTGCCTGCCGCTTGTTGTCGATTTGCCGAGCTGTTTCGATATTAATGACGCGACAGATCTGGTGCTTGCGGAGTGTATGCTGAGCGCGGGGATCGTCACTGCGCCAGCAGACTGCACCTCTTGATAGGGAGTATTCCTTGGAACTAATTGTCAAAAAAGTCAGACTCTCGCATCACCTTATTGAAACACCGGACCAATCCATTTATCGTTGTTATCCTTGTCCTATCTGCGGAAGCGAGGAATTCCTTCAGAATATTGGCGAGGTCCACGCCAACGGCAAGACCTCTCTGGAATCCGCCTATTGCACGCGCTGCGAGCATCGATTCCATCGAAAATTCCCGAAGGTCGAATGGTTACAGCAGTACTACAGCGAGAAGTTCGAAAGCAGCCGCGGCACAGTCAGCAATATCGAGTCAGTGCCAATTGCTGCGCCAAGTTTATATCGGAATTTGCGTTCGAAGTTGGGTGCGTTAATCCGTTATGGTACAGCCCACGCACAGCCCAACCGCATACACGATTTCTGTCTCGGAGTAACAAAATCTGATACCTGGTACTACCGTGTAAACCCGGGTATCAGGAAAATACTTGAAATAGGATGCGGAAACGGCCTTAATTTAAAGTTCTTCAAAGACTTGGGTTTTGATACATTCGGTACCGAATCAAATCCTGTGCGAGTAGCTGAGTGTCGGAGCAAAGGATTGCGTGTTTCATCGTCAAGTATAGATGGATTTAACACAGTTGAAGATTGTGCACCTTTCGACTTTATCTATTCCTCGCACGTGCTTGAACATGTGATTGATATCGACACCCACATACGCCACGTGGCAGCAATGCTAAGGCCTGAAGGTTTTGTATATGTCGAGACACCGGACCTGTCGGGCGAGTCGCTTGTGGTGCAAACACATACCATCTTTCATGTGCAGACCTTTACGTTGCCTTCAATGCTTCGGCTTCTGGCCAAACATGGCCTCGAAGCCGTGCGAGTGCTGGTTGATGGCAACATTCAGGTGCTAGCACAAAAAATATTAGTGAGTAATGAACTGAAGTTGGATATTACTGGCAGGTTATTCAGTGACCGAAGTCTCCCGATGTTGAAAAAAATAGCAAATAATGCACCAGAAGAATTACGGATTCTCTGGGACCACCACCGTGTTCGGTTGCTACGTACATCGGACGAGGAAGTGCTTTATGACTCAGGACTGAATTGTCTCGCTGTAGCGCTGGGCCCCAACCAGCATGAGATCGTTTGTTATGCAGCGGAAGAAAAATCTGACGCGATTTATCCGGTTCGATTCCGGTATGGGGATCAGGTTGATCCGCCACTCTGGTACAAGAACTGATAATGCAGACGTTTGAGGGTTTAATATAGTGACAATCCTCGGCAAGCATGGGGGCTATATTCGTTATCTATGGTGGCGGTGGGTGATGAATTTCACCAACACGCTACGTTATGCGTTGTATCGTAAACAGCTTGATACAAATACGGCCAATATTGTAGCTGTGCTGCGCACCGATGGTATTAAGGTAGCTGAGGCACCATCAGACAAGAAGTTGTTTGATGAACTCTACACCACAGCACACATGTCCCTCAGGGAGGTCTGGGATCATGGTTCGATGTCCCCGAAGTCCTATGGCCTCGACAGAAAGGGAGACCGTGCCAGCCTCGGCCGGAGTGAACGCAAGGACTTTCTGCAAGTGTTGACACCTCGCAGTTTCGCAACGGACTCCATATATCTCCGTTACGCATTACAGCCAGAGTTCGTGAGTATTGCCAATGCATATTTAGAGCAACAGGCACGTCTTCGTGCCATACATCTTTGGCTCAACTACCCAACCGAAGGTGAGGCTGCATCGACCCAGCTGTGGCATAGAGATGGCGACGATTTCATGAACCTAAAGATATTCACGTATCTGACTGATGTCGGTGAGAAGCAAGGGCCGTTTGCATTCATCCCAGGCACGCAGCCCTTGGGCAGGCGAATGCTTCGTCCAGAGGAGTCAGAGCATGGTAGGACGAACGATGAGGAAATGCGTCGTGTGGTTAACGAGTCCGACTGGATGATCTGCACCTGTGATACAGGAAGCGTCATTTATGCCGACACATGTGGCTACCATAAGGGCGTGAAACCAATCGAAGGTTTTCGATTAATGCTGATGGTTCACTTTGCATCAGCCAAAGCCTTCTCAGGATCTGAATTGATGGTAGAAGAGGATCATATCAGCCGCTTAGCCAACGAACAGTTGTCGGCAATTGGAGTAGACCCTCATGAGGGCTAGTATGCTAAAGGCAGTTTATTTTGAGATACTCGAGTATTCGCCTGAGAATATTTCGCACCTACGAAAAAAATTCGATCTAATAGTCCTCAAGGATCCCGGCTATTTGACTGATGAGTTGCTTGCTCAAGCAGACGTTCTTTTTGCGCCGCTTGGGTATCAGTTTGATAAGGCTCTGCTGAAGAAGTGTGACCAGCTGAAGGCGATTGCCACGAATACCACCGGTGTACCGCATATCGATACTGTCTATGCAGAAGGCCGAGGAATCAAGGTGGTTTCTCTAAAGGACGAACGTGAGTTTCTCGATACGATAACACCTACTGCTGAGTTCACTATCGGACTAATGATCTGTGTCATAAGAAATGTAATTCCTGCTCAAAATGCAGTTCGCAATGGAAAGTGGAGTCGATGGGATTTCGGTGGACCAGCCATGTTGTCGAGGATGACCTTGGGGATTGTCGGGCTGGGAAGACTCGGTCAAATGGTTGCACGCTATGCCAGCGCGATGGGTATGAAGGTTATGTATCACGATCCCCATCTTAGTGCGCCGCTTTCCAACACTTCGTACACATGCAGCGACAGCCTCGACCGACTGGTCGCGAGCTGTGACATTACTAGTGTTCACATTCCTTTGACTGCGGAGAATCGCCATCTATTCAACGTAGATGTTTTCTCGAAATTCAAGCAAGGCGCATTCCTAATAAACACTGCGAGAGGGGAGATCGTTGATTCCATCGCACTTATTGATTCGTTGGAAACTGGACAATTGGCAGGAGCAGCGCTCGATGTGCTCGACGGTGAGTTCGATCCCGGGTTTCAAAACAGGGTGAATGACCATCCGCTCGTTCAGTATGCCTGTAAACACGACAATCTTATTATTACTCCCCACATTGCTGGATCTACGAAGGATGCGTGGTATCTGACACAACGCCATGTTATCGACCAAGTCTGTCAGCTGATTTAGCGATGACATGATAATGATTATGGGAAATGTGCTTATCTGGTACAGAGAAAATGGAGGTGTGCTGTGGCAATAACTACCCGTGTATGGCTTTGCGACCTAACTTACACACAGCAAACGATCGCCTCAGATGTAATGCCAGCGGCAGTTGGTTGTATCGCAACGTACGCTGAGAGGACCATGCGGCAAAAGCCGGATATTAAGATTTTCAAGTTCCCTGAAAGATTGGCCGAAGCTTTTGAGCGTGAGCCATTGCCACACGTAGTCGGTTTTTCTAATTATGTGTGGAATTCCGACCTTGGTACAGAGATTGCTCGAGTGATAAAAAAGAAACATCCACACATCATCATTGTGATGGGCGGCCCTAATTACCCTACAGACCAGGATGAGCAACGGAGCTTCTTGTCGCAACATCAGATGATTGATTTCTATATAGTCAAAGAAGGCGAGCGTGCCTTTGGCGCGCTTGTTTCGGCACTTGAAGATTGTGACTTTGACAAGAACCGTGTTCCGCTTGAGATGCCGTCCGTCCATAGACTCACCTCGAGTGGGAAATTCCACGCAGCATCAACGACGGACCGATTGCTCGACCTGTCTGAAATCCCTTCACCATATCTCGAAGGGAAGCTTGATGAATACTTTGATGGTGTTATGTTACCGATTATCCAAACGAATCGTGGATGCCCATTTCGATGCACGTTTTGCGTCGAAGGTGACGCCTATTATTCACGAGTATCCAAGACACACCTTGACAAGGTACGTTCAGAACTAGAGTACATAGCGCTACGAATGGCAAAGTTATGCGACGAACATCGCGGGCGCTCAGATCTCCATATCGCGGACTCTAATTTTGGAATGTACCGAGAAGACATTGATGTTTGTGAGATCCTTGCCGATCTACAAGTGAGATATCAGTATCCAGCCTACATAAATGTAGCGACAGGAAAGAATCATAAAAAACGCGTACTGGAAGCAGCCAAGATCCTTAACGGCGCATTGCGGCTTTCAGGGTCAGTGCAGAGCCTAGATCGCGATGTACTTGCTAATATTGACAGAAGCAATATAAATGTCGCTGAGATATTGGACTTGGCCCTGAGCGCAAGCGAGATTGGCGCGAACAGCTATTCGGAAATAATCCTCGGTCTACCGGGGGATACGCGGACGAGTCACTTCAATTCGATACGAACGATCGTTGAGGCGGATTTTAATACCGTAGCTTTATACCAACTGATGCTTCTACCTGGCACCGAACTAGCTACATATCGCAGCATTGATAAATGGAAGATGAAAACGGCTTATCGCGTGTTGCCACGTTGTTTCGGCTATTACGACATCTTGGGAGAAAAAGTCAACGCGGCGGAAATTGAGCAAATCTGTATCGCAAATGACAGCTTAACTGCGGCAGACTATCTAGATAGTCGTCGGATGCACCTTGTCGTAAATCTGTTTTATAATGATGGAATATTCAAAGAAGTGCTCAGGTTGATTAAAGCGGCTGGACTTTCTAGGTACGCATGGCTGGAACTTATTTGGAAGGAGCGGAACGATGAGGGCTTCGACCATTTTGTGTCGGAGTTCCTGCAGGAAACAGAGATGGAGCTATGGGCTGATAGTGAGGCTCTGAGACTATTTACACGGAAGCGCGAGAACGTGGAGAAGTACATTTCTGGAATGCTTGGCTCGAATCTGATTTTCAAGTACAAGTCGCTTGGGTTCATCGAGCAAGTTGATACCATGGCACGCGTGGCCAAGAGCGCTCTAAGTACACTATTTACGGGCATAGACAAGGAGCAAGAGTACGCGCTTGGCGTTGAGCTCGTCGAGTTCGGGCGGCTTCGGGCCATGAATGTGTTTCGAGAACAGGACGCTAAGGTTGTAGGTCGTTTTCGATTTGATGTAGTGAATTACTCAGAGGCACTTCAGCCGAAAGAGGTTAGTGAATACCTGTTGCCGGAAGAAGAAGAATACGAGTTTGTGTTGACACCAGATCAACGTCAAACGCTTGCTAGTTACATTGGTGTATATGGGGAAAGCGTTACTGGGCTAAGCCGTATTTTGAGCAAGGTGTATGTTCGGCGTTTACTCCGAATAGCCAGCCGTTGTGCTGGTCCAAACACAAACGATTCAACACGAGACACTAATATCGTGGTTGGACAGGCTACTCTGAGCGGTTTAAATCAATTTGGCTAAGATGTTTTTGAAGAGCTACCTGTTTTACGAGTGTTCCGCAGCGCGCGTGATGGCATGGCCATATTCTTTTGATTTAGAGTTACAGTTACAGGGTTGTGCGCGTGGTATGAGAGCATGCGTAGCAGAATACTGTTTATTAATTCCAGAATTAGTTTTATGGAGAGAAGTCCAATGAAGAAGATATTAATCTTGGGTGGTGATGGATACCTCGGCTGGCCGACAGCGATGTATTTTTCACGCAGGGGCCATGACGTAACGGTTCTTGATAATTTTATCAAGCGCGCCTGGCAAATGGAGAGGGGCGTCGAGCCTTTGGTGCCAATCACCCCGCTGCATCAACGAATCAAGATATGGAAAGAGATAACCGGTAATGATATACGGTTGCTTGTCGGCGATCTCACGAATCCACGCATCATCTACAATGCGCTCGAAGAATTGGTCCCAGATGTGATTGTCCACTACGCCGAACAGCCATCGGCACCGTTTTCTATGGTCGACCGACATCATGCCGTATTGACGCAGACCAACAATGTGGTTGGGACGCTTAATCTGGTGTTTGCCATGAAGTCGTTGTGCCCGAACGCACACCTTGTGAAGCTTGGCACAATGGGTGAATACGGTACGCCTAACATCGACATAGAAGAGGGATTCATCGAAATTGAACACAAGGGACGGCGAGATGTATTGCCTTTTCCTAAGCAGCCATTCTCGTTCTATCACCTGTCCAAGGTGCACGATAGTCACAACATCATGTTTGCCTGTAAGACCTGGGGGCTCAGAGCAACAGATCTTAACCAGGGTGTGGTTTATGGAATTGAGACCGATGAGACACATCTGCACCCACTGTTGCACACGAGTTTTCATTACGACGAAGTATTTGGAACGGTCATCAACCGTTTTTGCGTGCAAGCAGTCGCCGGGATTCCGCTAACGGTATACGGCGGTGGCAACCAGACGCGTACATATTTGAACATCATGGACACGCTCCAGTGTGTCGAACTGACGGTGAACAATCCGCCACAGGCTGGTGAGTATCGTGTATTCAATCAGTTCACGGAGAAGTTCAGTATCAACGAACTGGCGGAGCACGTAAAGCACGCCGGCGAACACCATGGCTTGAAAGTCAATGTCGACCACGTTCCGAACCCGCGGGACGAACAGGACAAACACTACTTTAATCCCAGCAACGAGAACCTGCGTAGCCTGGGTTTGAAACCAAGGAAGTTCTCGGACGTTGTGCTTGAACAAATGCTAGTGGATATCCAGGCCAACCAAGGGCGTATTGATCGGGATGTGATACATCCGAAAGTTAAATGGAGGCAGAATTAGGAAATCTAATTACCTTCACACTGCACCTCTATGTAGCAACAGCAGACAGCTAAAGGAAAACAGAGCAAGAAATATTATTGATGCCATCTTTCCTCCATAATTTTCGCGAAGTATTGCTGGATCTTCGCTATCTGGCTTCACTTGGGTATCGTCTTTTCAGGAGTCCGCGCCAACTGCAACAGGAGTGGCATGTCTGGTGTGACTATCTGCTGTTCCGACGCTCTGCTAAGGGTATCCTGGACAGGAAAGACGAAAAGTCTGCAGAGCGTGGGGAAATATTTGCTGCAAGTCTGTCTGGCTCTGTGTACTCCGCCAAACTCGAGGGAATGTTATTGAAAGGCTTGGCTCTCCGGGGGTACACGCCAATCGTACTTACGAGTCGTTACGCGTACTGGGCACGCCACTACTTGAGAATTTTTGGGGTTACCCGTTTCTATTACATAGAGGATATTGCTCTTAGCAAGAGTGAGAAGACAAGTGCGCAGGAGCAGTGCGACGCATTTGTGCGTGGCCCAATCAGTCTTCAGATTTGTAAGTCTTGGTTATTTGAAGGCGCCCCAATCGGCCAGTATGCTGTGTCCACAGTAGCTCGCACCCTTCACCGTGGAATGCCGGATTTTCTTAGTCCCATAGTGCGAGACATGATTGCACAACAAGTACTCCATTGCATCCATGGCGTATATCGCGCGAAGAAACTATTCGAGAGGATTCACCCGGCTGTTTGCTTGTTCAATGAAATTAATTACTCGGATTATGGTCCTGTGTACGCTGTTGCATATCAACAAGGGCTTAATGTTGTGCAATTTGTGCATGCCCTACGAGACAGTGCCTTGATATTTAAGCGGTCTGTTCCAGAGACGTACCGCATAGCCCCGAACTCCATAAGTCGTACGGAGATGAAACGACTGGAATCGCTTCCATGGCTACCGATTCACGAGCAACAGTTACAGTCGGAATTCAATGATCGATATGGTGGAAAATCATTCTTTGTTAAACGTGATCAGAATGGTAAACGGATGAAAACCCGGGAAGCCATTTTCACGGAGCTAGGCCTCGACCCCAAGAAGAAAGTTGCAGTTGTTTTTTCCCACGTGCTGTGGGATGCGAATCTATTCTATGGAGACGATCTGTTTGAAGACAACGAGCATTGGTTTATCGAAACGCTTCGAGCAGCTTGTGTGAATGACCAAGTGAATTGGATTATTCGTTTGCACCCGGCAATAATCTGGAAAAGAGAATGGGACTGTGACACAAGTGAATTGAATGAATTGGCGGTGATACGCGAGCAATTCGGTACCTTACCGCCGCATGTCCGGCTTCTTTTGCCGGAGAACGACATAAATAGCTATTCATTATTTCAGGTCGCGGACTACGGCGTGACGATCCGTGGGACGGTTGGCATTGAGTTGCCGTGTATGGGTATACCAGTTCTAACTGCGGGGACGGGCCGGTATTCCGGGCTTGGGTTTACAGTGGACTCCGATACACGCGATGAGTATCTGGAGAAACTCCGGAACATACAGAATCTCAAGACTCTTACCATGAGACAGACTGAGTTGGCAAAAAAACACGCCTATGCAATATTTTGCTTGAGGCCTTGGGTAATGAAGGCGTTTTCAAACATGTATGATGTAAATATTAAAGGAGTTCACCCACTTAATCCAATGCTTACTCTACGGCTTAGCAGTTACGATGAGCTGTGTGAAGCAGAAGATCTGAGAAAATTCTCCGATTGGGCTCTGGATCCTAGCCACCTTGACTACCTGGAGCCTTGGTCGCTAAGCATAGATGATTCGCACGGTCGCAGCCCGAAAGATGGCCATATCCTCGAGAATCTTGGTTTCTCGCCATGACATGAACTGCCGAGTCAGTAGCCCTGTTAGCAACGTGATTCACATATACCCAATGTTATACGAAATATTCTGTTTTCGACCAAGGTCAATTATGTTTCTTTGGTAAGCACCAGAAAAGCTATGACTGCTAGATTAAACTATCAGTTTCTTAAACCCATCGTGCTTGATGCGCACAGTGCTAGGTCGATTTATGTCTAAGATTAATGTCAAAAATATAAAATGCCCCTTGTGTGAGGGAGCGGATGTAGTGCTTCAATCAAAAATGGATATATCATTTCTTTGTAAGTTGTATGGTAAAACGCTCGGTATCGATGTGAGTCAATACTTTGATGGAATTGACAGGCTTACAATAGTTAATTGCAATGGCTGTGATTTTCGCTGGTTTTTTCCGGTCATCACTGGAACCAATAGTTTCTATGGACAATTAAGAGAACAAGACTGGTATTACATTAAGGAAAAGCAGGAATTTCTGTTTGCCTCACAAGAGGCAGGACCGGCTGATGACGTCCTTGATGTTGGATGTGGAGAAGGAAATTTCTCAAATTATATTAAATCAAAAAAGTATGTTGGGCTGGAATTATCACCGACGGCGGTGCTAGAAGCCAAAGCTCGTGGTATCAATGTGATTTCGCAGACTGTTGAGGATTACGCAGAACGACATCCACATTCCGCAGATGTCGTTTGCGCATTCCAGGTACTTGAGCATGTCGCGAACCCTAAGAGTTTCCTGGAGGCGAGTATCCGGTGTTTGCGTAGCGGTGGGCGCCTAGTAATATCAGTTCCAAGCGCGGATTCGTTTCTGAGTTTGGCTGTAAATAATATTCTGAACTGCCCGCCACACCATGTTTCACTGTGGTCAGACAAAGCATTGCGCTCAGTAGAACGCATCTATGATTTGCATATAAAAAGCATCCATAACGATCGGCTTGCTGATGAGCATATCGATGGATATTTGAATACGCTTGTAATCCGTGGCTTGGATGCCAAGAGAAAAGGAATTCGAATTGTCGATAATTCATTCAGGCTTCGTGTTTACTGTAAGATTGCATCAATGTTGATGCCGCTCTTAAAAAGAGGGTTATCACCAGTGGAGATGCGTCCGCGTGGGCATTCGACGACGGTTGTTTATACGGTTGCGTAAGATGATCGTTTACGTAACTGTGTTCGACAAGGATTATCTCGTTAGAGGGATCGCCTTGGCTCGTTCGTTCGCGCGACATTGTGCGGGGGATCTGCTTTTTTTGGGATGTATCGACTCCGTATCCACAGAATTCCTTGGGAAGATTGAGCTTCCGGGTACACGAATTCTAGACCCCGAGACCTTCATTTTTGGGGATTTACTCGCCCTCAAAGAAAAAAGGAGCACAGCGGAGTTCTGCTGGACGACGAAACCGTTTCTTCTGGCGCACGCATTGGAAGTGTACCCGGAGGCGGAATGGGTGGTCTATCTTGATGCCGACTCGTTGATTTTCAGTTCAATCACTCGGGTACTGAGGAAAAGCGGGGAACTCACGTGTGTGTTTACTCCGCATAATTTCTTCCGTGAATTTAAACACTATGAAGCCAATGTCGGGCGCTATAACGCTGGGTTTGTAGCTTTCAGAAACAGTGACTCGGGCAGACAGGCACTTACCAGTTGGCGCAATCTCTGCGTAGGTTCGGTCAGCGCCAATCCAAGCGGGAACGAGTATGGAGATCAGAAGTATCTCGACGAACTGGCAGAACGTTGGCGCATGGAACCCGACGCTGTCAACAAGGGGCTCAATGTTGCGCCATGGAACGTGGGCAAGTACCGGTTCTCAGTAATGGATGGGCAGGTATTTGTTGACGATGACAAGCTATGCTTTTTCCATTTTCAGGGGTTTATGCACGCCACGCGCCACATGGTGCTCATGTATAGAGGCGTCTACTCGTTGCCAGGTGCAGTTCGCAGGTTAGTTTACCGGCCCTATCTCGCAGAGCTTCGAAACGCAAGGCGTCTTGTCGCAGAGTGCGGCGGGAAGAAACTGCTGACAGTTCCCGGCGTACTCAAATCGATTCGCTCCTTATGGGCGGCGCGAAAAAATATTGCACTCACATGGTAAATGTGACAAATGTGCCGAACGTGCTTCCTGCCGTCTGTTTTGTGCTCAGTGAGGTGCGAAGGAGTAGTGGTTAAATGAAGGTTTGCATACTCGGAGGGGGAGGCTTCATCGGTCAGTGGGTTGTGCGGAAACTACTCGACCGCGGCGACTCCGTAACCGTGATAGGGCGTTCACAGCGGCCGCGAGGGTTGCCCCCGGAGATCGACTACATCATGGCCGAATATGGCACCGATAAGGGTCTCGGTAAGGTGATGGAGCAAGTGGAAGCACTTATCCACTTGGCCTATGCAACTGTTCCAAGTACGAGTTTTTCTGACCCAATCTACGATCTTATGGCAAATGTTCCGCCTTCTGTCGCGTTGTTCCAGCAGGCGGCTGCGATTGGTATCAAGCGGCTGGTTTTTGTCTCTTCCGGGGGTACTGTGTATGGCGACACCGAGGTCTTGCCGATTCGGGAAGAGGCGTCAACAAATCCCGTGTCACCATACGGAATTACCAAGCTCACCATCGAGCGATATGCCCACATGTATCACTCCCTGATGGGTCTACCGGTTGTCACAATGCGACCTGGTAATGCCTATGGTGTACGGCATGAAGGTGGGCCCGGTGGCGGATTCGTGGCGGCCGCCGTGAAATCCGCAGTCAGCGGTGCGCCACTGCATATCTTTGGTGACGGCAGCGCGATACGCGACTATATACACGTCAGCGACGTGGCGGCTGGAATTGTCGCGGGACTTGTCGAAGGGGTTCCGGGCGAGACATACAACATCGGCACTGGCATCGGCCTTTCCAATGCGGATATCGTTCGTCTCGTGGAAACGGTACTCGGGCCAAGACATGGAAAGATTGATGTCCAGTATCAGCCATTCCGTGGTTTTGACGTCGCAGCAAATGTGCTTGATTCCTCAAGACTTGCAGCAGCCTCCGGCTGGAAACCGGCCGTATCGATAGAAACTGGCATCGATGAGCTTTGGAGGGCATGCGCGTCACCCATCTATTGCTAGCCGATATGATCCCCAACACCTATTCGACGGCCTGCGCGAGAGTATCGTTGACAACGATTTAAGAGCAAGTATGGTCGGCGCGTTTGCGACATTGCTGCGTCAACCGTGATCAAATTCCTGTTTAATACCGAGGACCAAGTATTGGTACGCAGCGAGTTGCAGTCACTACAGAAGAACGATGCTACCAATCACTAAATGCGCGGCAGAGATAACACGTGCCCAGATGAACACAAATGATTTTCCGCGCGTGCTGTTCCTTACCGCATCCGCTTTCAACAAGGTTACTGGCGGTGGGGTAACCTTTAGCAACCTCTTTGCAGGCTGGCCGCTTGAGCGAATCGCAACTGTACACAATGACACGGTACCTGTGAGCACGGATGTATGTTCCCGCTATTACGAGCTTGGAGCTGGTGAAATACATAAGCAAGGCGTGCTGCGGTATTTGATGCCAGTAATGAAGGATGGCGGAATTGACAGCCACCAGAGTACAGTAATGCGACACAGCACATTGCGTACTGTGGCCAGAGCAGTAAAGAAGATGCTCTTCGGTAATGCCATACCGGATGTAGGGAAACTGACACCGGAACTCGCGAGATGGGTTGCTGCCTATAAACCCGATGTCTTGTACACAATCCTAGGCACGAATGCGATGATGGATCTCGCGAAGGAATTGTGCGGCCGCTTCGACATCCCACTGGTTGTGCATATCATGGACGATTGGCCGTCAGTAGCTTATCGGGGCGGGCTGTTGTCGTGGATCAGTCGTCGACGCATGCGGAATATGCTTCGGGATCTAGTCATTGTTGCCGATGTACGCATCGGTATCTGCGAAGCCATGTCGGAAGAATACACGAGGCGATATGGCGTACCGTTCTTGTCCTACCAGAATGCTGTTGACACAGGAAAATGGCAGAACCACACAAAGAAGAGCCTGGCAATCGGTGAAGAGGCAAGATTGCTTTACATTGGATCGATCCTCCCCGATGCCCAGCTGGATGCTCTTGTCGATTGCTGCGCTGCTGTAGCGAGTCTGCGCGAAGAGGGAATGAACGTGGTGTTGGACATATATAGTTCATCATTATACGTACAGCCATACCGGGAGCGGCTCGTTCTCGACGAAGGGATACGACTGCATGATGCAATCGCCAATGACGAAGAGGTGTTCCGCCATTTGGCCGAAGCTGACATTCTGTTGTTGCCGGTAAACTTTGACGAAAATACGGTTCGTTACATCAGATACTCGATGCCGACAAAAGTCCCAGCGTACTTGTTCTCCGGTACGCCGGTGCTGGTCTATGGACCAGGTGAAACAGCACAGGCCATATATGCTAAGAACGCTGGGTGGGGCTATGTTCTGAGTCAGCGTGATCAAATACACCTGGCGGCAGCAATCCGAAGGCTTGCAACTGACCGTGAGTTACGCGAACTTTTGTCTCGTGCAGCACGTACGGCGGTATTTAAATATCATGATGCAAGCAAGGTCCGCAACGGATTCCAGGCAGCGCTCTGCGAAAGCGTAAGGAATCGAGTATCGCGCACAGCCAACAGACCGGTGTTAGTTAATCGTAACTAGTTGGAGAACAGATATGAAGTTGAATGACGCGGTCCGGGATTTTTGGGAGAAAGAGCCATGTGGCACTGGCCAAACTATAGTTGGCAGTACAGCATCTGGCACGCGGGAATGGTATGAGGCCATCGAAGAATATCGCTACCAGATGGAGCCTTTTATTCATTCGATCGCACAATTCACCCGTCAACATGGCAAGATGCTGCTTGAGGTTGGAGTAGGGGCAGGCACGGACCACCTCCAGTGGGCGCGCGCGGGCGCCATCTGTCACGGGGTTGATCTCACCGCGGCGGCTATCGAGACAACCCGCAGACGGTTAGAGCTATACGGGCAGAGATCCGGGCTCAAGCATATCGACGCGGAGACGCTCCCTTACCCGGATGCCACATTTGATGTGGTGTATTCGTGGGGTGTCATCCATCACTCGGAGCGCCCGGAAGCCATCATCACCGAGATCTATCGTGTGCTGAAGCCCGGAGGTCGGTTTATCGGCATGATGTACGGCCGGCATTCGGTGGTAACACTCAAGCTGTGGTTCCGGCATGCATTATTGAGAGCCAGACCGTGGCGCAGTTTTTCTGACGTCATCTGGCACCACATGGAAAGTGTTGGCACCAAGGCCTATACCCGGAATGAATTGGCCCACATGATGTCAGCATTCCGCGATGTCGAACTCATTCCCACGATTTGCCATTACGATCGTATCTGGTTGCCGCGCTGGTTGACGCAGTTCTTCCCCGATAGTTGGGGCTGGTACATCGGCTTCCGTATTACCAAATAATAAATATATGTGTGGAATAGTAGGCGCCCTGGTCTTTGACGGGGAATCATTCTCGGTCAGTGAGGGCTATCTCTCACGTATGCGCGACACCATGGTCCATCGCGGACCGGACGGCAGCGGTACCTGGGTGCGCACCGATGGTCGCATCGGTCTCGGCCATCGACGATTGTCCATTATCGATCTTTCCCTGGCCGCCGCTCAGCCCATGATGAACGAGGATGGGAACCTGCGGGTAGTGTTCAACGGCGAGATCTACAACCATGCCGAGATCCGTGCCGAGCTGGAGAGCTTGGGTGGTCACCAATGGCGCACAGATCACTCCGACACAGAGGTCATCCTGCATGCCTTTGAGCAGTGGGGGATAAACTGCCTGCAACGATTCCGCGGGATATTTGCCTTTGCGCTGTGGGATGAACGCGAGCAGGCTTTGTGGCTGGTGCGAGACCGCATCGGCGTGAAGCCGCTCTACTATAGTGTGCATCACGGCAGGATCACCTTCGCCTCCGAGATCAAGGCACTACTTGCAGATCCGCAGCAGCAACGCGAGGTCAATGAAGAAGCGTTTTACCACTATCTGTCGTTCCTCGCTGTGCCTGCTCCCGATACCATGTTTGCAGGTATTCACAAACTGCCATGCGCAACCTGGATCAAGATTCACTCAGATGGATCAATAGAAGAGAATAAATACTGGGATGTTCTGGACAAGGCAGAACTGATACAGGGAATTACCGAAGAAGAAATCAGTCGGCGTGTACTGGCCGAACTGCGCACGGCCGTACAGTTGCGCAAGGTCAGTGATGTGCCAGTAGGTGTCTTCCTGTCTGGCGGAATCGACTCCAGCACGAATGCAGCACTGTTTGCGGAAGGAGAATCAGGTCGCGTTCATACCTTCTCGATCGGTTACGAAGGCGATTCGCCAAGTTATCGTAATGAGCTCGACTATGCGCGACTCATGGCCAAACGTATTGGGGCGGAACACCACGAGCGGCTACTCACGCTGGATGATCTGCTTGAGTTCCTCCCGCGCATGGTGCATCTCCAGGATGAGCCCATCGGCGATCCTGTCTGCGTACCTGTTTACTATGTCAGTCAATTGGCTCGTGACCATGGGGTAACTGTTTGCCAAGTAGGCGAAGGAGCAGATGAACTCTTCTGGGGCTACCCAGGATGGAAAACAGCTCTTCGATTACAGCGTCTGAGCGACCTGCCACTGACATCACTCCTGAAACGGCTGGGTATGCTCTGGTTGCACGTCACCGGCCGAAGTGATTCATTTTCCTATGAATGGCTCAGGCGTGGGCTCAAGGGACAGCCAGTGTTTTGGGGGGGCGCGGAGGCCTTTACCGAGACACACAAACAACGTCTGCTGTCACCGCGTTTGCGCAATAAATTCTCCTCGTCTTCATCCTGGCACTCGATTGAACCATTGTGGCGACGATTCAAGAGTAGCGGCAAACGCTCGAGTCTAGCCTGGATGACCTACCTTGATCTAAATATGCGGCTTCCCGAACTCCTGCTCATGCGAGTGGACAAGATGAGCATGGGTGCAAGCCTGGAGGCACGTGAACCGTTCCTCGATCACGTACTCGTGGAGCTAGCTTTTCGCATCCCTGAATCTGCCATGACACGTAATGGAGTATTGAAGTGCGTGTTGAAGCGTGCGGTACAGGGGATAGTCCCCGACACCATTCTGCATCGTCCCAAGCAGGGTTTCGGCATCCCGGCGCAAGAGTGGTTCAAGGGCCGCCTGGGTGAGCGTATCCGGGAAGAACTCGCCGATTTCTGTGCGCGCACCGACTTTCTCGACTGGAAGGAGGTATCACGCATACTCGACCAGGGTCGCGCTGCCCAAGCCTGGTATTTGTTTAATTTCGCTCTTTGGTGGAAGGCATATGTTTCCGACTGAGGACAGTTATGGTCTGGCCAAGCGCGTTGAGTTCCTGTCCGCTGAGTTAGAACGTCGTAAACCTCAGCGAGTACTCGATTATGGTTGCGGTACTGGCGACAATTTGACGACAGTCCTGGCAGCGCGTTTCCCGCAGATTCAGTTTGTCGGTGTCGATAGCGACGCGGCCAGTATCGCCTATGCACGCCGTTCCTGCGGACTGCGGAATCTCGAATTCCGCCTCTACCCAGGCGAGTTCGCTTTTGAAGAGGATTTTGACGTTATTGTCGCCTCCGAAGTTCTTGAGCACGTAGACGAACCGGATAAATTTCTGACCACGTTGCGTGGAAGCCTGACACCGGGTGGTGCGTTACTCATCACCGTCCCGAACGGTTATGGCCCGTATGAATTGGGATCCTTGGCGGCGACTTTTCTTCAGCTTACTGGTTTATATGCATTATTGCTCAAACTGAAACAGTTATTATCTGGGGCACCTAAACAGAATCTGGCGCAGGTCGATACGTTGGCCGTCAGTCCCCATGTCAACTTCTTTTCATTCGGTGAACTGCACAGGTTGTTCGTTTCACGCGGTTTGGAAATGGTCAGCTACCGATCAAGGACTTTTTTGTGCGGATTCGGCTTTGACCAGCTGCTTCGCGGTACGGTTGCGCTGCGCTGGAACGCACGAATTGCTGATCGCCTGCCCCCACAGATAGTCAGCGACTGGATGTTCGTGTTGGTGCCTGGTCAGACGCCAGTAGAAGGGCGTTATCGGCGAGGCTTGTACGCACGTTTGCGACGCTGGTTGAATTACCGCAGGTACGGCCTGCATGAGCAGCCTACCAAGCCATGATGACAGTTACGCAGATTATAATTGTTGAATTTCTGTTGAGAAGATATCTATGCAGTTCAACCTCTTCGCTTAGCTGGGTTTAATGATACATGGATAGGCAGGCGCATCATTGTACGTCCATTCAGAAAGCCAGTAACTTTGTGCGGCGCCTGATGCGCCGGTTGGTACGTGAGATGCGCAGATTGACACGCTATCGTGCCATGGTCCGCACTACTTTTACCTCAGTCGTGCCTCATGGAAAGCTGCATCAGTATTTTTTCAACCAGAACTATACCGTGCATGCCGGTCAACACGATGTGTACGATGTGCTTGCCGTACATGTGCTTGCACATCGTTTTGATCTGCTTGGATCAGGCTGGGTCAAGGTTCGCCATGGAATGGTTTGTCGTGGTATCGAAGGGCACTTGTACCACTCAGGACCTGCATTACAGGCTGATACAAAGGGTAGGTGGTTACAGGGACGTATCAACCGTGCAAACCTGAAGGAGTCTCAACGTATCTGGTCACTGGTAGAGTCATCGTACACACCAATCGACTGGCAGCTCGACTTTAAGTCCGGTTATCGTTGGTCAGAGAAAGTGTGGCATCTGGATATTGCGTATACCAAAGGACCTGGTGTGGATATCAAGGTGCCATGGGAACTTGCTCGCCTTCAACATCTACCCTGGCTTGGCTTGATGCTGTATCAGTCATCAAAGTCTGGAAGCACTGCGCTTGTCTACATGCAAGAATTCCGTAATCAAATACTGGACTTCATCTCAAACAATCCGCCGGGCTTTGGCGTTAACTGGCGTTGCACCATGGATGTAGCAATTCGCGCCGCGAATATGTTGCTTGCTTACGATATATTTAGGGCAGGCGGAACAGTATTTGATTATGAATTCGACGATGTGTTCACCCGGAGTATTCGGGATCATGGCCGTCACATTGTGTCCAATCTTGAATGGCACGAACAGACACGCAATAACCACTACCTTGCCAATATTGCCGGACTCGCCTTCATCTCAGCATATCTCCCCCGATCAGCAGAAACTGATACATGGCTGGCGTTTTCCACACAAGAGTTGGTCCGGGAGGTGGGCCATCAATTTAACGCCGACGGTACAAATTTTGAGTCTTCCGTATGTTACCACCGCCTTTCCGCGGAGATGGTGCTCTACGCAACGGCGCTGCTGAGTAATCTGCCCACAGAAAAAAATGAGGCGCTTGTATCCTACGACCCGAAAATATTGAAAACGAAGCCGAAGCTGGATGCGGCACCTGTGGACGTGTATCCCGTGCCAGGCGGGGAGCACGCAACTCCTTTCCCGGCGTGGTATTGGGAGCGATTAGAAAAAATGGGTGAGTTCACCCTGCACCTGACCAAGCCTAAAGGCCTTGCCACGCAGTTCGGCGACAATGATAGCGGACGATTCTTCAAGCTGGGGATTGCAATACACGAGTATGCTCCGGACGAGGTCGTTTCCAGAGACGTCAATTCTGCCAAATGTGATCCAATTAGCAGCATACTTTATCTGGACGAGGCAGATCTCGACCACCGCCATCTTGTGGCTGGTATTAACACTTTCTTCAAAAGGAATGATCTGGAGAATTTCGCGCCTAGCGATATCGGAGCCGGGTTAGTATCGGAACTGGCCGGTGGCATTCAAGTTGCTTCCTACCACGGTGCCAGCCATGGATCAGCATCCAATAAGGTCCGTGTCGGTTCGGATGAGAACTGGAACGAACTATTGTGTCGATTTTCCGTTCTGCCGCAAGAAAGTCGTTGCACCACAGAGTATTCGATTGACTGTCTTGACCTGCGCTATGGTCTGGAGCTATTCGGATATCCAGATTTCGGTGCCTACGTATTTCGCACGGCACGTCTCTTCCTTGCTGTGCGTTGCGGTAAGGTTGGCAGTGGTGGCTTAGGTGGTCATGCGCATCTCGATCAGCTGACCCTGGAACTTGTTATTGACGGTAAATCACTGGTCAGTGATCCCGGCACCTATCTCTATACCCCTTTGCCGCAGCGTCGGAATGCATACCGTTCATCGCACGCGCATTTTGTTCCGCATCTGCCAGACCGGGAGCCAGGAGATCTGACGCGCAATATATTTCTGTTAGACGGACGAGTTGATGGAGAGTGTCTTTACTTCGGGCCTCGCGGCTTTGCAGGCCGGCATTACGGATTCGGGGAAGCCATCTACAGACTTGTAGCCATAGAGAAGAATCGGATTGTGGTGCATGATTTTTCGGAATCAGGTGAGGTGCTGGACGATTCGGCGCCAGAGAAATTGCCATTTTCACCCGGATACGGTAAACAAAATTGTTACCAGATAGCGTAAGTCGTGCGAATCCTCATCATAATCCATTCCTATAAACCCGAGCTTACGCCAAGAGCTTTCCGCTGGACTGCAATTGCTCAGTATTTTTCAGCACAGGGTCACAAGGTCGACGTTGTCTGCGCCCGGTCACCGGATGTTGCTGCACATGAATTCATTGCAGGCGTTGAAGTGCACCGAGTGCGGGACCTGTTGATTCAGCGCCCGTCCGGGCTTGCCACAGGAAAGGCACGTAACGCGCCACTATTGTATCGTCTCGTCCGCTGGGTTTATAAGCACACTTGGAGGAAGCTGTACTGGCCGGACTCCGCATGTGGATGGTTCTTTCCCAGTATGCGTCTGGCATTTATGCTCCTTAAGAGAAGCCAGTACGACAGACTTATTACTGTATCGCACCCATTTACCGGGCACCTGGTAGGTTTGGCGTTAAAACGCCGCTACCCGAATCTGCATTGGCTTGTCGATATGGGGGACCCCTTTTGCCTGATGGAAGACCCATCTCCAAACAATACCGCTCTTTATCGCCGTCTCAACCAGCGCATCGACCATGCAGTGTTGCGCGGGGCGGATGTAGTGTCAGTTACAACCACAGGGACGCGTGCAGCCTATGCTGCAAGATTCCCAGATACGGCAGCGAAGATATATGTCGTACCACCCATGCTTACACTGCATACAGAAATATCGCCTGGCACGTATAAACAGAAGGGTGCATCTTTACAATTAGTCTATGTCGGTACGCTATATCGAAACCTACGTAGCCCGGTACCCCTGCTCGAACTATTTGAACGTCTGGTTTTGCTCCTGTCAGGTATTCATATGGAACTCCATTTTCTCGGCCACATTAACGATTGTGCCGATCTGTTTAGCCGGTATGACCATTGGATCGGTTCGCATATTTTCATCCACGGTGTGGTGAGTCGTGAACGTGCCCAGGAGCATATGGAAGCAGCAGATGTACTCATTAATCTTGGCAATCGATCGTCAACCCAGCTACCGAGCAAGGTTATCGAGTATGTGGCTATGGGTAAACCAATATTGAACCTGGTCTCTATCGAGGAGGACAGTTCAGCTGGAATACTGGCGTCATACCCGTCTGCGCTGACTGTGTGTATGGACAGCTCGGCGATTCCAGGCGTAGAGGTACAGAAAATAGCCGACTTTGTCGCGCAGCCGCCGAGGGTAAATGCTGAAAGAGTTCGCGACTGGCTGTCCCCTTATACTGAGCAAAGCGTCACACAAGAGTATATGAGTTTGTTGCTTTCTAGCGCATTAGCAACCAATGAAGAAACCAGAAGTAAAAGTACAGAACAGTTGTGAAATATTATTTTAAATATTGTCGCCGTCACCAAACTTGTTATCAATTATAGACGGACAGAGACAGCGGCCCGCTTGATGAATGTACTCAATGTAAATTTCATACTCGACCTCAAGTCAGGCGGCGGTACTGCCGAGCGCACCTTCCAGATGAGTCGTTTCCTGGCCAGGCAGGGTATGGATTGTACCGTCTTGACTCTTGATATTGGTCTCACAAGATCAAGGGTCGCACTCCTTGAGCCAGCCCGTGTTGTGGCTTTACCATGTTTGTGGAAGCGATTCTTTGTCCCGCTGATGGGATGGAAAACAATTATACAGCTGGTAAAGGATGCAGACGTCATCCACCTTATGGGGCACTGGAGTGCGCTCAATGTACTTGTCTATTTCGCGACACGCGTGTACAGAAAGCCATACGTAGTATGTCCAGCAGGTGCCTTGCCACTATTCGGCCGGTCTGTATGGCTGAAGCGCATATTCAATTTCATTGTTGGAAATGCGATTGTCCGCAACGCTTCTGCTTGGATTGCAGTTACTACTGGTGAATATCCACAATATGACAGATATGGAATACACGCCTCTCAAGTTACCGTCATCCCAAACGGTGTCTTCGAAGACGATTTACCAGAAACAAACATTAAGGAATTTCTGAATCGACATAGTTTGCCTGACGTGCCCACGATCCTGTTCATGGGGCGCCTCAATCCAATCAAGGGCCCGGACCTCTTGCTGAAAGCCTTTATTCAGGTAAGAGATCGCCTGCCGGGCTATAACCTCATTTTTGCCGGACCGGATGACGGTATGTTATCTGAATTACGTAAGGTTACAGAACAGAACGGTATCGCTGACCGCGTCCGATTCCTTGGGCATGTTGATGGCGTCGATAAATCGGGCGCATACCGGTTCGCCAGGCTGCTGGTGATTCCTTCTCGGCAGGAAGCAATGTCCATTGTGGCGCTGGAGGCAGGCATTTGCGGAACGCCAGTCCTTCTCACGGATCAATGCGGGTTCGGAGATGTGCGTTCGATCGATCCACGGCTTGAAGTGCCGGCAACAGCAGAAGGACTGGCGGCGGGTTTAATCAATTTACTTGCCAAACCAGACGAGCTGCAGGACTTGGCCCCGGTTTGGAAGAATTATGTCCACAAACGATATACATGGCCCACTATAGGCGCCCGCTATATTCAACTATATGAGAGTATTCTTGAATTACGGTGAATGTACGTTTTACGTGCTAACGATTATAAGGAATGTCACGCTCACAGAATTAACGTTCAGAACACAACAGTAGAGCGGAGAGTAATAAACTTATCATGAAGTTTGTTTTTCCCGCATCCTACCTCTCAAGCCAACTCAGCATGACCGGTTTGCTGGTCGTGCTTGGCCTTGGCGGCAAACCGCACCTCGCTGCGGATGTTGCTATTGTTCAAGGTGCTGCACTGGCCCTGTTTTATGCATTCTCCGGTAATGCGCGCAATCTCATATTCAAGTCCGGAGATGCTGCGTTTGCACGCACGATAATTGTCGCGCGCCTGATGCTCATGCTGCCATTAGGCGTCGGTGTGTTTTACCTAGGATCAGTGCTGGGTGGCGTGGCATGGGAGATCTCACTCATTCTTATACTGCGCAAGTCCGTAGAGTGGCTAAGTGAAGTACATTTAAGTGAGATGGAGCGAGACCAGGATACTGATTTCGCATGGAGGCATCTTGCCATCCAGTCCGGATTGTTGGTCCTCCCGGCGATATGGGCTATTACAGATGCTCCTGGCCTGATGTTGGTGCTGGTGGTGTGGGCAATCGTTCCGCTCTTTTTAAGTCTTCCGCACCTTCAGAGAGCGCTTAATGGCGCAACAGCGACACGCATATCAGTCAACATGCTGCTACCACACTTGGGCTCAACTGCAGTAATGGGTATCGGTGTTTATGTTTTTCGCCTGACCATACTTCTGTTGGTAGACAGGGCCATGGCGGGTAATCTTTACACAGCTTTTGCAATCGGCGGGGTTATGGGCTCGGTCTTCTCCATGGGGCTGGGGCCAAGTATGGTTCTGCATGAACAGAAGACCGGACAGAAGCAGATGCCCGTATGGATGCGTGCTGCTCTCACCCTATCAATTCTTGTTGGGGTTGTAGTAACTGTGATAGCCCATTTTATGCCAGAAAAACAGGCATTCGCCGGAAAAGATATGATGTTCTGGCAGGCGCTGGGGTTTTCGCTGATCGGGGGCGTTGTCATGATATTTGCACAAAGACAGCGACTGCGCGACCTGCAACACGGCACACAGGACGATGTTTTTGCACCCGATGTACTGGTCAACATGCTTATCGTTATATTTATACCTGCCATTTTCTTCATCTTCGGAAATCATGGCTTGACCTGGCTGTACCTCTTTAATGCCTTGGTAGCGCTTGTGTTCTACTGTATGACTGACGTGGAACGCGCCACAACGATCATTGCCCAGAAGTATGTAAATATTCTGAGAGCAGTAATTGCGGTATTAGTGGTATTGCCTATTTTTGTGAACCTGGATACGGGCCTGTTTCGGAGCCCGTTGCTCAACTCCGACTCAGGTGGCGTTCTTGGCAAGTTACCGATCCCGCTTTCAGTGTTCGCCTGTTACGTAGGAATCGCGCTTCTGGGCAATTACAGACAGGCAAAACTTGGGCTCGGTATGATATTCGGATGTTTCGTGCTCATGATCCTGTCAACGGTTGCTACCAGGCGACGTCCCCCCGTATTTGAGTAGCACCCCGATTTAGAGTCCAATCCCGCAATCAGAAGGAGATTGGACATGAAGAAACGATATTCAGAAGAGCAGATCATCGGGTTCCTGCGCGAGGCCGATGCCGGCATGCCGATTAAGGATCTGTGCCGACGGCATGGTTTCTCGGAAGCCAGTTACTACCTGTGGCGCGGCAAGTTCGGCGGTATGGATGTGTCGGATGCCAAACGCCTGAAGGCCCTCGAAGCCGAGAACGCCAAACTCAAGAAGCTGCTCGCCGAAGCCATGCTGGAACGGGAGGTGACCCGCGAGGTGCTCCGAAAAAAGTGGTGACCGCCACCTCCCGTCGCGAGGTGGTGCAGAAGATAGCGGATCAGGGGCTTTCGGAACGCCACGCCCTGCGGGTGATTGGCATGAGCGCCAGCAGCTTGCGCTACCGGCCGGCCCCGGATCGGAATGTGGCGCTGCGCGAGAAGATCATAACGCTCGCGCATCGGCACCGGCGCTACGGGGCGGGGATGATCTATCTCAAGCTCCGCCAGCAGGGTGAGGTGGTCAACCACAAGCGCGTCGAACGGCTCTATGCCGAGGAAAACCTGAAGCTCAAGCGCCGGAAACGCAAGAAGGTGCCGGTGGGCGATCGTCAGCCGTTATTCCGTCCCGCAGCCGCCAACGAAGTCTGGTCCATGGACTTCGTGTTTGACCGCAGCGCCGATGGCCGGGTGGTCAAGTGCCTCACCATCGTGGACGACGCCACGCACGAATCGGTGGCCATCGTG
>Ga0315281_10001050_pt1 | contig 40269 bp, 35 predicted proteins | sample YL17G07_0_MG_FD_204540 | JGI IMG/M metagenome (GOLD analysis project Ga0315281, IMG submission 204540) | Sediment microbial communities from Yellowstone Lake, YNP, Wyoming, USA - YL17G07_0 | ecosystem: Environmental > Aquatic > Freshwater > Lake > Sediment | place: USA: Wyoming | collected...
TTCCTCCACAGTCAGGATGACGGGTTTAGCTGTTCTGCTCATGTCCAACAGCATAGCCGAACTGATAAGCTTTGTAAAGCTATTTATGATTCACTACACTAGGGGGTTGGGAGGGGAGTTTGAGGGGAGGGCGATTGTAAGCCCCGGCCCTCCCCTCAAAGGACACCTTCCGCCGGATAGGTGAGGCGGGTGCCCTCCAGCCGGGCGAAAGGGGTGAGCCGGTGGGGTTGGGCCTTATCAGGGCCCATGATGTGTTCCACCCGGACGCCGCGCCCGCAAAGGGCGTCGGCGATGAGGGAACGGTGGCAGCGCCAGGGCACGGCTTCGGCGCACATCACGGCGGTGCGTTGCTCCCGGGCCAACTCCATCAGGAGCAGCAAACTTTTCTCAAACTCCGGCGTCTGCATATAATCGGCAAAACCCCGGAAGCCCGGACTGCGCCAGCCCTGGTTGGGGGAGTCCGTCCGGGCTCGGCGCAGGCCGCCCAACCCCGGCAGATGGACGTAGCCGATGCCGGCGGCCGCCAGCTCCTGGGGCAGCGTCTCCCGGTTGAACTGGGGGTTGTAACGGGAGTGGGGCACCGTGCGGACGTCGGCCACCAGGGTGACGGCAAAACCCCGCAGGAGCCCGATAAAAGTCTCCGGCGGCCGGGTGGAATGCCCGATGGTCAGAAGCAAAGGGGGGTGGGCGGTGCCGGGCATGGCATGGGAGGTCTGGCCGCCGTCAGGTGACTGCGCCAGAGGCTACGCCGCAAGCGGCCTGCAGGGTCTCCAGGTTCTCGGTCAATTGGGTCACCGCGGCCAGGAAATCCCCGGGGGAGTTGGGAGCCAGGGTTTTAAAGAGCAGCCGCTGGGGGTCGACGCCGGCTTCGGAGAGCAAACCCCGGGCCCGCTCCACCCGCCAGAGAGCGTGTTCATTACCCTGCTGGGACTTGCAGTTGTCCGGGTGGCAACCCAGCACCAGGACCCCGTCCGCCCCCAGGGCGAAGGCCTGGAGTAAGTAGTCGATGTCGATTTTGCCGGCGCAGGGCATTCTCATGGGGGTGAAGCCCAGGGGCAGGGGGGCGTGCTCCAGATGCAGGGCCGCGTGATAGGCTTCCCAGCCGGAATTTTTGCACATAAAGGCGATGATGCGGGGAGTGAGGCGGGGGTCGATGGTACTCAGCGCCGTCACCACCTGATCGTCGGTAAAGTTGCGGATCTGGATGGCTTCGTTGGGACACTGGGAGGCGCAGACCCCGCAACCCTGGCAGGCCAGTTCATTGATGCTGGCCCGGTTGTCCCAGGTTACGGCCCCGTGGGGACAGACCCGGTGGCAGGTGAGGCAGAGCACGCAGCGCCCCCGGTCGATGGCCGCTCGTCCTTTGGGGGCCGTGGCGGCGCCCTGACCCAGGAGCCCCTGGACTTCGGTCACCGCGGCGTCGGCTTCGCCGAAGGCCTGGTCCAGGTCCATGACCGCCCGCCCCGGCCCCGCCACGTAGATGCCCCGGCGGTTGGTGATGACGGGCAGATTCCGAACGTTGTCGCTCTGAAAAAACCCCAGAGGCCCGGGGTGAAGGCGCAGCAGCTCCGCCAGGGCGGCGCTCTCGGGCGCGGCCCGGTAATCTTCCACCAGAACCGCCAGGTCGCAGGCGAGAGCCAGGTCCTCATGCATCACCGGCTCAAAAAAGGTGAGGTGGGGCCGGTCTTGGTCCAGCGACAGGGCCGGCGGTGGGTTCACCTTGAAAATGATGAGTCCGGCGGCCTGGGCCTCCTCCAGGGCGGTTTCCAGGCCTGGAGCCGCCACCTTGGCATCCTGGAGGAAGAGATAGGGCTGGCAGTTTTCCCGGGATAGCAACTGGCCGGCCGCGCTCAGGACCCGGCGCAGGGCCAGGGGGTGACCGTCGCCCCCGGCGCCTGCCAGCAGGGCCACTTGCACCTGGGGAGAATCCGGGTCCCCCAGGGCTGCGGCCTCCTCCGGCAAGGACAATATCTCTCCCAGCCGGGTCAGGGAAATGATCCGGGGATGCGCCACCGGGGGCGCCACGGGCTCAAGAACCAGTTCCGGGGCCAGGATCAAGGCCCCCACCTTTTCTTCCAGGACCAGGGGCCCGCTCTGGAGGCGCACCACAAAATTTCCGGCGCTGCCCTGCAGGTCCAGGATGGCGGCGGCGGGGCTGAGCCGGATGGCAGGATGCGTCTCCACCTGGCGGACCAGGGCCGCCAGTTCCTCGTCCGGAGGCTGCGCCGGAGGCCCTCCAGGAGTCAGAGGCTTTAAGGCGGGCCCGGGGAAGGCCAGGAGAACCGGATAGCCAACCCGGGCCAGGTCCAGGGCCGCTTTCAGGGCCGCCCCGGAGTCGCCCCACACCAGGACCTGGCAGCTGACCGGGACCTCCTGGACGCTGATGGGCAAGGCCCGGGTGACGATGGAGGCGGCCAGCCTGATAAGATGTTGGGCCTTGAGGCTGCAGGCCCGGGGGTCCTGGTAGCCCAGGGCTTCCTGCAGGTCCACCACGGCGAGGAGCTCGGGGTTGACACCGAACTTCTCGGTCAGCAGCCTGATGATGGTGCGGGCCCGGTGATAGGGGTCCAAAGCGGCCAGCAGCACCGGATTGGGTTCGGCGTGGTGCAGGAAGGCGCGCAGGCGGGCTTCCAGCTCTGCGGGGGGGAGCTTGGGGTCCAGGGCCAGAATCCGGCTTCCGGAAAGGCCCGCAGCCCAGAGGCCCAGTTTCACGTAGTCCAGTCCGGAAGCCGTGAGCTCCGTGCTGTGCGCTAAGATGATCTCCAGTTCGCGGTCAATGGTTCTCATTTTTCTCTGAGGTAGTTACTCACCTGGCGGGCCGTGGCCAGAGCCTGGGCGATGCATCCGGCGATGTCCTTGGGGCCTTCGGCGGTGCCGGCCAGAAAAAGGCCGGGTTGGGAAGTCAGGTTGCGGTGCTTGGGATCCACGGCCTGGAAGAACCCGGCCGTGGAGAGGTCCGTCTGCAGCAGGGCTGCCAGCTCCCGGTTGTCGGCCCCCGGGCCGATGCCCACCGCCAGCACCACCAGATCAAAGGCGGCGCTCTCCGCCTGGCTGGCCGCCTCACTCAGGTAGCGCAGACTGACGGCGCCGTCGGGATTGCGGTGCAAATCCCCGGGCAAGGCCCGCAGTTCCCTGATCTCCCGCCGGGCCTGGTCATGGAATACGGGGGAGCTGCGCCCCACGTTCTGCAGGTCCATATAAAAGGTGCTGACCTCAACCTCCGGCAACCGGTGCTGCAGCAGCCGGCCCAGCCTGAGGGTGTAGGCGCAGCACACCTGGGAGCAGTATGGACGGTCCTGGTCCCGGCTGCCCACGCACTGGATGAAGGCGACCCGGCGCACCGGCGCGCCGTCGCCCGGCCGCCTGACGCCCCTGCCGTTCCGCAACATCTCCTCCAGCTCAAAGCCGGTGATGATATTGGGGATGCGGCCGTAACCGTAATGGGGGCGGGTTTTGGGGTCCGCCGGCTGATACCCCGTGGCCACCACCACGGACTCGGCTTCCAGTTCCATGGTTTGCTCCGGCCGGGCCAGATCCACGGCCCTGGCCGTGGGCGGGCAAATCCGCTGGCACACCTGGCAGGAGCCGTCCTTAAAGTAGAGGCAATGGGCCGGGACCACCGCGTAGCGGGGGTGGTTCTGGGTGATGGCGGTGGTGATGATGGCCCCCTGGGAGAGGGCGGGGCATTCCTCGGCGCAGAGGCCGCAGTCCACGCAGCGATTCGGGTCAATGACCTGGGGCTGCTGCTTCAGGGTGAGCCGGAAAAGGCCGTGGTCGCGAGAGCACTGGGTCAGTTCGGTATGGGGAAACAGGGTGATGCCGGGCTCCTGGAAGAGGGCCTTGAGGCGGTCTGCCGCCAGGCAGGCGCCGCACTTCTGGCAGACGTCCGTGGCCTTGCAGCACAACCTGGCCGCCCGGCCCCCGAAGAAGGGGGTCTTTTCCACCAGGGCCACGGTAAGGCCCAGGCGGGCCATCTCCAGGGCCGCGCTGATGCCGGCGATGCCGCCGCCTAAAACTACGGCTGAATATTTCTCCGGGTTATTCATAAGTGTTCGTTAGCCATTTTACTTAGCCGTTGTCGGCGCCAAAGGGGAAAAGGCGAAATGGACAAGATTAGGAATGTTGGCTTTACTACTTTTCGCCTTTTTACCTTTTCCCCCTTTCGCCCTGTTTTAAACCCCCGCGGCCTCCAGGACCATGGCCATCAGGTCGCTCCGCCCCTTGGCCTTGACGCAAACCCCGTCCGCCAAGCCTGCGGCTTTAATCTGTTTTAACAAGCGCCCTGCCACCTCCGCCCCTTTGGCCAAAACCTCCTCAGGCCCCAGGCCGCTCAATTCCTGCACTACCTCCGGCGGGATGGAGTAGACTTGGCGCCACTGGCCCGCGGCCGCCTGGGCCACTTCCTCGGCGCTCAGGACCTTTACCGAGGCCAGGAGCTTCACCGGATGGGGTGGCAGCATCTGCCGGAACTGGCGAAACTTCTCCAGGTCGAAAACCGGGGGGGTGATGAAAAATTGGGCCCCCGCGGCCACCTTTTTCTCAAATTTTATGAGCTGCGGCACCAGGGGCTCGGCCTGGGGGATGACCACGGCGCCCAGGTAAAAGGCGGGGTTGCCGTTCAGGGGCCAGCCGGCGCTGTCATGCCCCTCCATGAGGCCCCGGGCGATTTGCAGCAGTTGCACCGAGTCGGCGTCGTACACCGGCTTGGCCTGGGGGTGATCCCCCAAGGTGACGTAGTCGCCGCTCACCACCAGGATGTTTTCCAGGCCCAGGGCCGCGGCGCCCAGCAGGTCGCTTTCCAGCGCCAGGCGGTTGCGGTCCCGGCAGGTCAGATGGAGTAAGGGGTCGCCCCCCGCCTCCCGCACCGCCCGGCCCGCGGCCAGGGGCGACAGAAGCATGCGGGCGTGTTCGTTATCCGGGACGCCGAAGACCGCCACCTTCCCATGGAGCCCTTTAACCGGAGCCAGCATCTGGTCCACGGCGATGCCCTTGGGGGGCGCCAGTTCCGCCACCAGGGCGAATTTCCCCGCCTCCAAGGCTTCCCGGAGCTTACTCATGGGTCCCGTATCTCCTCTTATAAGCCGGGTGGATCACCGTCCCGGGCGTGGTGCCGCGGTCGTGGGCATGGAGAGGCAAGATCTCCCGCACCTTATCCAGGCGACCTTCCAGCTCCAGGCGGTGGCAGATGTTGCTCCAGGCGCACTCCTTCTCGGGATCCACCTCGCAGCGGCCGTTTATGGTGCCGCCGCAAGGCCCGTTAAGGAGGCCCTTGGGGCACATGGTCACGGGGCAGATGCCAGCGGTGACGCCCAGGTAGCAGCTGCCGCAAGCCCGGCAGCGCTCGGTGTAGTAGCCCACGTCGTTGTTCACCCCGATGAAGCGGGTGTCCACCCCGGGAAAGATGGGCTGCAGGTAGCACAGCTGCTTCAGGTACTGGACCCCGGCGCCGCAGGCCATGGAGACGATGGCCTCATAGTCCGCGGTGAAATCGCACAGCGGCCGGATGAACTCCAGGTCGCACTGGCGCTCCACCGTGATTTCCCCGATTTCCAGCCGCTTGTCCTCCAGGCCCAGGGCCAGCTTCAACTGGGAAGCCAGCAGCCCCACTTCTTTTTCGCCCCCGGCCAGGCAAACGGCCACGCAGGTGCCGCAGCCCACGATGAGGATCTTCTTGTACGGGGCCACCATGGCCTTGATTTCGGCAAAAGGTTTGCGTTCCGCAATAATCATGGCTCCACCATTTCTCCCAACCGGGCCACCGCCTCATGCTGCAGGGGCCGGCCTGGGCGCAAGGGGTTGGGGCCCAGGCGCTGCACCCGCTGGGTCATTTCTTGGACCGCGGCCACCCATTTGGGAGCGTCCGAGGCCGCGATTTCAAACATCTCCAGGCGGCCCCGGCCCAGGCCGATCTCCTCCAGCAACTGCTGGGTGTACTCGAGGCGTTCTCTGGCTCTAAGATTTCCTTCCAGGAAATGGCAGCTGCCGGCCTCTCACCCACCCACCAGGATGGCGTCGGCCCCGGCCTCAAATCCCTTCAGGAGGTGCAAAATGTCGATGCGCCCGGTGCACAAATACTTGACGATGAGCACGCCGGCCGGGTACTGCATGCGGGCCGAGCCGGCCATGTCCGCCGCGGTATAGGTGCAATAGGTGCAGACAAAAGCCAATATTTTAGGTAAGGGGTCCATTCTCTGGTTTCCTCTTAAGCTGTCAGCTATCAGCGGTCAGCTTTCAGCTTTTTTAAAAAGGAGGTTAGCATTTGCTTTATTTCGGAAGTTTTCTTGTTCAGTTGCTCGTAAGTAGATGATTTTAGTGGTCTGCTCCATAATTAAGGTAACATCGGAAAGGCAGTTTTTTTTACCCCCCTTTCCTAAAGGGGGGTCAGGGGGGATTTTTATAAGCACTTGAAATCCCCTTAAATCCCCCTTTTTCAAAGGGGGACTTAACCCTGCCAAGTCCAGCGCTCCGGATCTGAACTTATGTCCAGCTAATTATGAAACACTGCACTAGAAATCCTAAATCCTGTGCCAGCCGTAGGGTGGGCATGGCCCACCAAAATCAGTCGACTTTCCGGTGGGCGGTGCCCACCCTACATTTTCTGATAGCCAACCGTTTCTTGGTCTTTCACTGGCCGCTGAAAGCTGATAGCTGACCGCTAACTCGCCGCCTGGTCCTCCGCCTCCTCGCCCAGCTCAATGGCGCCGATCTTGGAGATGAACTGCTTATCCCGGTGGTGCATCACCTCGATGGCCTTGCGGGGACAGGCGCTGGCGCAGTTGCCGCAGCCCTTGCAGGCCGCGGGGTCGATGGTGACGACGCCCTCGGCGTGATCCACCCGGGGCACCCCAAAGGGGCAGGTGCGCATACAGGTGAGGCAGATGGCGCACTTTTGGGGGTTAACCGCGGCCACCGCGCCGCCCACGTACATCTCTTCCTGGGCCAGGACCCCCAAAGCCCGGGCCGCCGCCCCCTGGGCCTGGGCGATGCTCTCCTCGATGAACTTGGGGCTGTGGGCCAGCCCGCAGAGGAAGAGGCCGCTGGACGCAAAATCCAGGGGCCTGAGCTTCAGGTGGGCCTCCATAAAGAAGCCGTCGGGGTCAATGGGCAGCTTGAAGAGCGTGGCGATATCCTTGGATGCCTGGTGCGGCCGAATGGCGGCCGAAAGCACCAGGTAGTCAGCGGAAAATTGCAGGTCGGTCCTGAGGTTCTGGTCAAAGACCTTGACCTGCACTTGCTCGCCCGCCGCCGCCACCTCGGGTTGGCGCTCCGGCTCGTAGCGCACAAACTGCACCCCCAGGTCCCGGGCCTTTTTGTAGTAAATCTCTTTCAAACCGTAGGTGCGGATGTCCCGGTAGAGGATGAAGACTTTTGATCGGGGCCGCATCTCTTTGATTTTCAGGGCGTTTTTGATGGCCTCGCCGCAGCACACCCGGCTGCAGTAAGGGTGCTCCGGCGACCGGGAGCCCACGCACTGGATCATCACCACGGTGGGCTCAGGGGGCAGCTCTCCGGGCTTCTCCACCAACCGGTGTTCAAATTCCACCTGGGTCAGGACCCGGGGGGACTGGCCGTACAGGTATTCCGTGGGCTGATACTCCTGGGCCCCGGTGGCGATCACCGCGGCGCCGTAATCGATCTCCCACTGGTCCTGAGGGGACTCCAGCCGGCTGCGGAAATTGCCCACGTGGCCGGAGAAACTGGTCATGCGGGCGTTGGGCCACCAGCGGATTTTGGGGTGCTCCTCCACCCGGCGCACCAGCTCTTGCATGAAGGGCTGGATGGCGTGGCCTTCCAGGGTGTAGCGTATTTTTTGGGCCAGGCTGCCCCCAAAGCGCTCCTGGATATCCGGCAAATAAACCCGGTAGCCGGCGTCCGCGATGGTCAGGGCCGCCACCAGGCCGGCCAGGCCGCCGCCCACCACCAGGGCCCGCTGCTTGACCTTGAAGGGCAGTTCGCTCAAGGGCTCCAGCACCGCAGCCCGGGCCACCGCCATCTTGACGAGCTCCTTGGCTTTCTCCGTGGCCAGCTCCGGGTTCCCCTGGTGCACCCAGGAGTCCTGGTCCCGGATGTTGGCCATTTCGAACAGGTACTTGTTCAAGCCGGCCTTGCGCAGGTTGTCCTGGAACAGGGGCTCATGGGTCCGGGGGCTGCAGGAGGCCACCACCACCCGGTTGAGACCCTGCTCCTCAATCACCTGCCGCATAGCCTCCAGGGAGTCAGTGGCGCAGGTGAAGGTGTAGTGGTCCGCATAGACCACCCCGGGCAGGGTGCGGGCGTAGTCGCTCACCCGGGCCACGTCCACCACCCCGGCGATGTTGATGCCGCAGTGGCAGACAAAGACCCCGATGCGGGGCTCTTCCGGGGTTACATCCCGCTCGGGGGGATATTCGGCCTTGGAAAGCAGGGTGCCCTTGGCTTCGCTCAGCAGCATGGCCGCGGCGCCCGCGGCCGCGGAGGCCTGGCCCACGGTCTCCGGGATGTCCTTGGGGGCCTGGTACACCCCGCAGGTGTAAATCCCCGGCCGGCTGGTCTCCACCATCTTAAAAGGCGGGCTTTCCACAAAGCCCCAGGTATTGGTGGCGATGTGGCAGACCCCGGCCAGCTTCTGGGTGGCGGGGTGCGGGCTCAAGCCCACGGAGAGCACCACCAGGTCGAATTCTTCCGTCTGGATGCGCCCCTCATCGTCGACGTAGTTCAGCTCCAGGTTGTGGGTCCGGGGGTCCTGGGCCACCCGGGAGATCATGGAGCGGATGAGGCGCACCCCGTGAACGTCCCGGGCCCGTTCGTAGTAGCGGTCGAAGCCCTTGCCCTGGGCCCTAAAGTCGATGAAAAAGATGGTGGACTCCACCCGGTGGTCGTGCTCCCGGGCGATGATGGCCTGCTTGGCGGCGTACATGCAGCACACGTAGGAGCAGTACTCCCGGCCGATGCTCGCGTCCCGGGAGCCCACGCACTGGATCCAGGCAATCTTCTTAGGGTCCTGGCCGTCGCTGGGGCGCCGCACGTGACCGGCGCAAGGGCCCGTGGCCGACAGCAGGCGCTCGAACTCCAGGGAGGTTATGACGTTGGGGTAGCGGCCGTAGCCGTACTCCGCCTTGGTGCGGGCGTCAAAGGGCCGGAACCCCGGGGCCAGGATTACCGCGCCCACCGACAGGGTCTCGGTCCGGGGTTGTTGGCCGTGGTCAATGGCCCCGGCCTGGCAGGCAGCAACGCACTGCAGGCATTCGGAGCAGCCCCCGCAGTTGAGGCAGCGGGCCGCCTCGGCCCCGGCCTGGTCCTCGGTGAAGCCCAGGTTCAGCTCCTTGAAGCCTACGCCCCACTCTTCCCGGGGCAGCTCCGGCATCGCCGCCCGGCCCTCCTTGGGGAGATCGGGCGGGATGGGGTTCCAGTGGCCCTCCTGGACGGGGCGCAGGAGCGGCTCCCGGTCCGACTTGAGGTCCACCCCGTTAAGATAACGGTCGATGGAGACCGCGGCTTCCCGGCCCGCGGCCACCGCGCCGATGGCGATCCAGGGCCCGGTCACCACGTCGCCCCCGGCAAAAACCCCTTCCCGGCTGGTGGCCAGGGTCTCCGGGTCCGCGGCAATCAGGCCCCGGGGGGTGAGCTCGATGCCGTCGGAGGCGGTGATGAATTGCAGATTGGCCTTCTGGCCCACGGCCATGATGACCACATCGGCCTCCCGGGTAGTGAGGCGGTCCTCAAAATATGACGGCGCAAAGCGGCCCTGCTCATCAAAAACTCGCTCCACCGCCTTCAGTTCGACCCCGGTGACCGAGCCGTCCCGGGTGAGGATTTGCTTGACCCCCCAGCGGTGGCTGATGTCAATGCCTTCGGCCCGGGCCTCCTCCACTTCCCAGGGGGAGGCGGGCATCTCCGCCGGCGACTCCAGGGCAATGATGGTCACCGCGGCGGCGCCCTGCCGCCGGGCCACCCGGGCCACGTCCATGGCCACGTTGCCGCCGCCGATGACCGCCACTTTCTGGCCCCGGCTGGGGGAGGCGCCGGTGGAGTTCACCTCTTTGAGGTATTCCACCCCCCACAGGACGCCTTCGGCCTCGGCCCCCGGCACCGGCAGGCGCACGGAATCCTGGGTTCCGACGCCGATAAAGACTGCGGCGAAGCCATCCCGGGTCAGCAGATCGTTGATGGTGGTATCGCCACCGATGGGCGAGTTGTAGCGGATTTCCACCCCCAGGCGCGTTAAGTAAGCCACTTCCCGCCGCAGGACTTCCCGGGGCAGACGGTATTCCGGGATGCCGTAGCGCAGCATCCCGCCGGCTTCCGCGGCAGCTTCGAAGACCACCACCCGGTAGCCTTTAAGAGCCAGATGGTAGGCGCAACTCAGGCCCCCGGGCCCGGCCCCCACGAGGGCCACGGACTCACTTCTCTTCGGCACCTCGGGCACCGGCAAGGCTGCCCAATCCGCCTGGTCCGCCGCAAACCGCTTGAGGGAGCAGATGGCCACGGGCTCGTCCACTTCCTGGCGGCGGCAGTCACTTTCGCAGGGGTGGGGGCAGATGCGACCGATGGTGCCGGGGAGCGGCAGGCGGTCCATGATCAATTTCAGGGATTCGTCGTACTTGCCGGCCTTAATTAGCTGCACGTAGCCCTGGGCGCTCAGGTTGGCGGGACAGGCCCGGACGCAGGGGGCCCGGTCCAGCTTCTTGATGGCGAAGGTGGAGGGCACCGCCTGGGGGAAATGGCGGAACGCGGCTCGGCGTTTCCCCAGCCCTTCGTCAAAAACGGAGGGCAGCTCCACCGGGCAGGCCTCGGCGCAGGCGCCGCAGGCGTTGCACTTGGAGGCGTCGATGTAGCGGGGCTCTCGCTTCAGGGTGACGGTGAAGCGGCCCGCATCTCCTTCCAGATTCTCCACTTCGGCCTGGGTCAGGATCTCGATGTCCGGATGCCGGGCCACTTCGATGAGCTTGGGGGAAATCAAACAGGTGGAACAGTCGTTGGTGGGGAAGGTTTTGTCCAGCTGGGCCATGACCCCGCCGATGGAGATGTCCCGCTCCACCAGATAAACCTTGAAACCCGCGGCCGCGGTGTCCAGGGAGGCCTGCATCCCGGCGATGCCTCCCCCCACCACCATCACCGCGCCGATCTTGTCGTTAGCCATATGTTTAGACCTGCTTTTGAGGGGAGGGCTGGGGGATTTTTTGTAAGTGAGTCCCCCACCCTCCCCTCAACCCCTCCCAACCCCCTTTAAGGGATTGGGGGAGGGGTTTGGGGAGGGGGTAAGGGCGGGTGCCCTTAGCCCCCTCCCCAAAAATCTTTTCTAAATCAATCCCTTCCTCTCCAGCAGCGGCCGGGGGTCCGTCAGGTGGCCCCGCAGCCATTTTTTCACGTCCGGGTGTCCCAGGGCCAGTCCCATCAGTTCGGTGAAATAGAGGACCGGCAGGTAATAGTCTTTGCCGAACTTTTTGGAGATGCGCTCCTGGGGCAGGTCCAGGTTGGCCTGGCACATCTGGCAGGAGACCACGAAACACTCGGCCCCGGCCTGGAGCGCCCGCTCGTAGAGGCGCTCAACCAGGGTGTCGATGAGGTCGGGCCGCGGCAGGGCCAGGCCGGCGCCGCAGCAGTCAGTCTTGAAAGACCAGTCCAGGGGCTCGGCCCCCAGGACCGTGAGCAGCCGCTCCATATTCCGGGGATTCTCGCAATCGGGCTTGTCGGTGACCGCCGGCGGCCGGGCCACCAGGCAGCCGTAGTAGCTCACGGCCCGCAGCCCGGTCAAGGGGCGCACCACTTTCTGGGCCAGGGCCGCCAGCAAGGGCTCCTGGGTGAGATAATCCAGCAAATCCCAGATTTTCAGGTCCCCTTGATACGCGATGCCCAGTTGCTCGCCTGCCGGCCCTTTCAGCGCCTTGTCCGCCGCCTTGAGGCGGTTGAAGCACAGGGCGCAGGGCACCACCACGTCCCGGCCGGCGTTCTCGGCCAGAGCCAGGTTGCGGGCCGGCAGGGCCAAAGAAAGCTGGTGGCTGACGCTGTGGGCCGCGGTGGCGCCGCAGCAGTTCCAATCCTCCAGTTCCGTAAGGGTCAGGTCCAGGAGCCCGGCCACCGCCCCGATGGAGGCGGCGTAATCAATGGCCGTCCCTTCCAGGGAACATCCCGGGTAGTAGGTAACTTGCACCGCTATCCTCGCTCCTTGGCTTTGGCGAACATCTCTTTAATTTCCCCGGCCCCTTTGAGTCGCCGGGGCAGTTTGGGGACCAGGCGGCCACGGCGGGCCAGCTGCCAGCCCAGGCGCAATTCGGCAATGATGGCCCCCGAGGTGATCTTTTTCAGGGTTTCACCGCTTTTCAGCTGATACAGTCCCAGCAGCAGCGGCTCCGACAGGCGGCCGCCGCCCAGGCGCACCGTTTCCAGGAAGGTCTGGTGGAAGCGGGCCACGCCGGGCTGGGAAGCGTAACCCCGTCTCAGAGCCTCTTCTTTCAGCCAGTCCATGGTGCCGGCGATATCGATGCCGTTGGGGCAGCGGGTGGTGCAGGTCTCGCAGGAGGAGCAGACCCAGATGGTGCGGCTCCCCAGAAGCTGCTCTTCCAGGCCCAGGAGGGCCAGGCGGATCACCTGGTCGGGCAGCAGGTCCATGGCAAAGGTCAAAGGACAGCCGCTGGAGCATTTTTTACATTGAAAACAAGCGGCCACGGAGACCGGCAGGGCTGTCGCCAGGCGTTCCTGCAGGGCTGTGGAAGGTTCCAGGGGGCGCATTGAATCATCTACCATATTCATTTTAATGCCCGTTTATTTAACTATAGCCAATTATCCGTGCTAAAGAAACCCGGGAACCGTGCAGGCCCCGCGCCCATAGATACGCCATTAAAAGAAATCTATCAGGCAATTCCAGGGTCTGAAAATCAGCGGGTTTCTGATTTTTTTGTCAAAAATTATCTTACAGGGCGAGGCTGCCTGGGAGGATATCAGAATTTTGCAAGGCGGTCCTGGAGGTAGAGGAGAGAGAACCCCGCAGAGCCTATATCTTTGCAACCCTGTTTTCATTAAGTGTATCATCAGGCCCCTGGAAAGCGCCTGCATAGCAATGGTATTTATTAAAACATGGTTATATAATAATATCTTTATATTTGAAAGCAAGCTTTTTCTGCTGGCCACGGGATTTTTTCATCACCCGGCCGGGAATGGGCCGGGGAGGCAGGAGGGATGACGATTTTTTCAACCTTCCGCCCGAAGTTGCCGGAATTTATTCAAAATGGGGGCGGCGCCATATTCATAACCTGGCGATTAGCTTGGCCGAAACCGGAGTAAAGATTACCGCCGGAGAACTTGCACCTGGGCTATGGGTGATTACCTTTAACCTATCCGAGACTTAGAGGCAAGTTGACTCCATTACCTGGCCAAGGAGGGCCAGCCACCTCAACCCGGAGGAACCAAACTTGCTGCCGTTTACCAGGATCCTCTGTCCCACGGACTTCAGCGAGCCCTCCTATGCGGCCCTTAAAGACGCGGCGGAGCTGGCCGGGCACTTTTCTGCCGAGCTTCTGGTCATCCACGTGCTGCCACCGGTGCCGGTTCCCTATCCCTATCCGGAGCCCCCGGTTTATTCCAGCTTTGATGTGGCCTTGTACCAGCAAGAAATGACCTTATTTTCCCAAAATACCTTGAAGGAGGTGGTGGCCCAGAAAGTCTCGCCTCCGGTGCGCCCTCTGACCACCGTGGTAACCGGGGATGCCGCCCAGGAAATTATCCGGCTGGCGGAGCACGAACAGGTGGACCTCATCGTCATCGCCACCCACGGGCAGAGCGGCTGGCGCCATTTTGTCTTTGGCTCCGTGGCCGAAAAAGTGGTGCGCCTGGCCCCCTGTCCGGTGCTGACTATCAGGGCCCCCCGGGAAGAGAAGAAGTGATGGGGCTTGAATGCCGGGTTGCATTACCCGCGGGATAGGGACATAATGGGCCACAGCCAGATCATGAATTTGGAAAGGAGTCAAGCTATGGCTAAGGTAGCGATCAACGGCATGGGACGGATTGGCAGGGCGGCGTTGAAAATCATTATGGAGCACTCCGAGTTTGAGCTGGTGGCGGTTAATGACCTCATGGACTTGGACAACCTGGTCTATTTGCTAAATTACGATACCGTTTACGGTCGTTATAAGCATCGGGTGAAGATGAGCGGCGACGCCCTGGAGGTGGCCGGCCGGACCGTTAAATATTTGAGCGTCAAGGATCCGGCCCAGCTTCCCTGGAAAGACCTGGGAGTGGAGATCGTCTTTGAGTGCACCGGCCTGTTCACCCAGGCGGAAGGTCTACAGAAGCACCTGGCGGCGGGGGCCAAGTACGCCCTCCTGTCGGCCCCCCCCAAAGGCGCCGACGTGTGCTGCATCGTGCACGGTGTCACCAAACCCGGGGCAGCCGAGCGCCTGATCTCCTGCGCCTCCTGCACCACCAACTGCATCACCCCGGTGGTGGAGATCATGGGACGGCGCATCGGCATCAAGAAGGCCGTAATGACCACCATCCACGCCTACACGTCTTCCCAGGCAATCGTGGACGGGCCCAACAAGAAGTGGCGCCGGGGCCGGGCCGGGGCCGCCAACCTGGTGCCCACTTCCACCGGGGCCGCGGTGGCCACCACCAATGCCCTGCCCCAATACAAGGGAAAGTTCGACGGGGTGGCGGTGCGCTGCCCGGTGCCGTCAGGCTCGCTGGCCGACCTGGTTTTCGTCACCGAACGGCCCACCACGGTGGAGGAAATCAACCGCATTTTTAAAGAAGAGTCCCAAAGCCAGCGTTACCAGGAGATCCTGGAGTACGCCGAAGACCCCATTGTCTCCTCCGATATTATCGCCAACCCCCACGCCTCCATCTTTGATCCCAGCATGACCCAGGTGGTGGACGGCGACCTGGTGAAGATCATGAGCTGGTACGACAACGAGTGGGGTTACACCAATCAGATGATCCGGGAGGGCCTCCGGATAGTCAGGGAAGGGTGAGATCCCAAACCTTTCCTGGAGCAGGCTGGTAACCATCCGGAAGCTCGTGGAAGCACTTGAGGTTGGTCCGCCGCTTAGGCCTCAAGGGGAATGGGGGTTGCGGATGGCTGCCAGGGTTCTGGCCCCGGGGTGGCGCCATTGCAAGCGCCGCCTGCCGGGGCCACACCGCCTGTTCTCTTACTGGCAGGAGGAAGCCCTGGGGGGTCTGCTGCACCCTGGGGCCTCAGGGCCACGATACGTTCGCCCAGGTTTCAACCTGCCTTCACCGGCGCCAGCCGAAGTACCTGATTAAGACTTCTTTGAGGAAGGGGGTCAAGCGGGTGCGGTTGTAGGCGTCGCCGCACTGGCGGATGGCCTCCGCCTGGGTGGGGTAGGGATGGATGACCGCGGCCAGGGTTCCCAGGCCCATCTTTCCCACCATGGCCGCGGTGATTTCACTGATCATCTCGCCGGCGTGCCGGGCCACGATGGTGGCCCCCAGAATCCGGTCGTCTCCCGCCTTGACGTGAATCTTCACAAAGCCGTCTTCCTCTCCGTCCACAATGGCCCGGTCCACTTCGCGCAGCGGTCTCATGAAGGTCTGGATGGCAATCCCCTGCTGGGCTGCCTCTGCTTCGTTGAGGCCCACGTGGGCCACCTCGGGGTCGGTGTAAGTGCACCAGGGAATGGTGAGGGTGCGCAGCTTTTTGCCGCCCCAAAACAAGGCGTTCTGGATAACCAGGCGGGCCGTGGCGTCGGCCATGTGGGTGAATTTATAATCGAGGCAGATGTCGCCGGCGGCATAGATGTGGCGGTTGCGGGTGCGCAGCTGGTCGTTGACCTCCACCCCGCGGTGCAGGTCATACTTGACTCCCGCGGCTTCAAGGTTCAGATTCTCCACGTTGGGAGCCCGGCCGGCGCCCACCAGGATCTCGTCCACCTCGATTTCTCCCGGGCCGGCAGCCGTTTCGAATTGCACCACCTTGCCGGTCTGGCTCCTGGAAACCTGGGTCAGTTTGGCGCCCAGGATGAGGTCGATCCCCTCTTTGATGAAGACTTGCTGCATGAGGGTGGCGGCATCGGGGTCTTCCCGGTTCATGATCCGGGAGTACTTGTGCAGCAGGGCCACCTGAGAACCCAGGCGCTGGAAGGCCTGGGCCAACTCGCAGCCCAGGGGCCCACCGCCCATGACCAGCAGACGCCGGGGGCGCGCCGTGAGGGAAAAGACCGTCTCGTTGGTGAGATAGCCGGCCTCGGCCAGGCCCGGCACCTTGGGGTGCACCGCCCGGGCCCCGGTGGCGATGACCGCCTTGCTGAAGTTCAGGGTTTTGCCGGTCACTTCCAGGCTTCGGGGACCGGCAAAACGAGCCTCCCCCAAGAAGACGTCCACCCCCAGCTCGCGGAAGCGCCGGGCCGCATCGTGGTGGCTGATGCCGGCCCGCAGGCGCCGCATGCGGGCCATCACTGCGGCAAAATCCACCTCCGTGCCCGGCGGCACTCTCACCCCCAAGAGGCCGGCGTCCCGGAGGTCGGCCGCCACCCTGGAGGAACGAATTATGGCCTTGGAGGGCACGCAGCCGTAATTGAGGCAGTCGCCTCCCAGCAGGTGCCCCTCGATGAGGGCCACTTTAGCCCCCAGGGCCGCGGCCCCCGCCGCCGCCACCAGGCCCGCGGTGCCCGCCCCGATGACCACTAGGTTGTAGCGGGGCGCGGGCTCGGGGTTCTGCCAATCCGGCGGGTGCACGTTGTGCACCAGGGTCTGGTTGTACTCATCGGCGGGGTGGACTTCAGGGACGGCGTGCATGGGGTCGACCTCTTGGCGGCGGATTTATGGCGGAGCCCGGGTCCCAGGTTATCCCACCTGCGCGGGGCCGCGGTCGCATCTGAAAAACACCGCCCCCAAAGGCGGCACCGTGAGGTTCAGGGACTGCGGGCGACCGTGGCCGGGGATGGGGGCGGCCTCGACGCCTCCCAGGTTGCCGTGGCCGCTGCCGCCATAGTCCCGGGCGTCGCTGTTCAGGATCTCCCGCCAGAACCCGCCCCGGGGCACCCCCACCCGGTAATGGTGCCGGGGCACCGGCGTGAAGTTGCACACCACCAGGACCATATCCTCGGGGGCCACCCCCTGGCGGATGAAGCTGATGACGCTCTGCTCCACGTCGTTGCAGTCGATCCACTGAAAGCCGGCGGGGGTGAAGTCCTGGCTGAAGAGGGCCGGCTCGTCCCGGTAAGTGCGGTTCAAGTCTTCCACCCATCTGGAGAGCGCCGCATGCCTGGGGTCGTCCAGCAGGTGCCATTCCAGGGACGCCTCGTGGTACCATTCGGACCACTGGCCGAACTCCCCCCCCATGAAGAGCAGCTTCTTGCCCGGCTGGCCGTACATGTAGCCCAACAACAGCCGCAGGTTGGCGAACTTCTGCCAGTCGTCCCCCGGCATCTTGGCCAGGAGGGACCCCTTGCCGTAGACCACCTCGTCGTGGGACAGGGGCAGGACGAAATTCTCCGTAAAGGCGTATAGCATCCGGAAAGTCAGGGTGTTGTGGTGGTACTTGCGGAAGACGGGGTCGACGCTCAGGTACTGCAAGGTGTCGTGCATCCAGCCCATGTCCCATTTCAGGCCGAAGCCCAGGCCCCCCACATAAACGGGGCGGGAGACCATGGGCCAGTCCGTGGACTCCTCGGCCACGGTCTGGACCTGGGGGTAATTCTGGTAGATCACCTGGTTGAACTGGCGCAAAAAGGCGATGGCGTCCAGGTCCTCCCTGCCGCCGTACCGGTTGGGAATCCACTCGCCCTCCCGCCGGGAGTAGTCCAGGTAGAGCATGGAAGCCACCGCGTCCACCCGGAGGCCGTCGGCGTGGTACTGGTCCAGCCAGAAGAGGGCGCTGCTCAACAAAAAGCTCCGCACTTCGTTGCGGCCATAGTTGAAGATGGCGCTCTTCCAGTCGGGATGGAAGCCCCGGCGGGGGTCGGCATGCTCATAGAGGTGGGTGCCGTCGAAGAAGCCGGGGCCGTGTTCGTCCGCGGGGAAGTGGGACGGCACCCAGTCCAGGATGACCCCGATGTCGTGCCGGTGCAGGTAATCGATGAGATACATGAAGTCCTGGGGGGACCCAAAGCGGCTGGTGGGGGCGAAGTACCCCGTGGTCTGGTAGCCCCAGGAGCCGTAAAAGGGATGCTCCATGACCGGCAGGAACTGCACGTGGGTGAACCCCATTTGTTGCACGTAGGCCGCCAATAAGGGAGCCAGCTCCCGGTAAGTGAGAAAGCGGTTGCCTTCCTCGGGCACCCGCCGCCAGGAACCGAGATGCACCTCGTAGACGGCCATGGGCCGGTCCAGGGCGTTAAGTTGTTGACGCCGGGTCAGCCACCCCCCGTCCCCCCAGGAGTAGTCCAGGTCCCAAACGATGGAGGCGGTGCGGGGCGGTCCCTCGAAGGAAAAGGCGAAGGGGTCCGCTTTATCCACCCGGTAGCCGCGGTACTTGGAGACGATGTGATACTTGTACAGGGAGCCCTGCCCCACTCCGGGGATGAAGCCTTCCCAGATGCCCGATTGGCCCCGCTGCCGCAAAGGGTGGCTCTTCTTGTGCCAGCGGTTGAAGTCGCCGGTGACGAAGACCTGTTTGGCATCCGGGGCCCACACCGCAAAGTAGGTGCCGGTCTCTCCCTGCTCCCGAACCAGGTGGGATCCCAGCTTGAGGTACAGACGAAACTGGTTCCCTTCGTTGAAGAGGTAGAGGTCGTCGTCGCTGAGCAGGGAGAAGTCGTGGCGCACCGTCGGAGCAGGAGCTTTCATCTTCATAGACATTTTTCCTTAACCCGAATCAACCGGAAGTTTCCAGGAGTTGGTGCCTGGCGGGCTTTCCCGCCCCCCTCCCCAGGTTTCCCCGGACAGGGAGAATTATTGGCCCGGCTCTCCCAGGCAGGGCGGCGCCGTTTGGGTCAGCCGGTGGGGCCAGCTGTAAGCGCAGAAATAGTAGAAGGTTGAGTCGCAAAAGCAGACCGCCGATTCTTCGTGGCAAAGATAAACACAGGTAAAACAGACGGCCGGGAGCTCATCGGCGCAAGAGAAAGAGATACCGTACTGGCCGGCCCGAAATTCATCCAATTTGAACATGGCTTGCAATTAGGGCTCTGGTTGACGATCACCCGGGGGCGAATTTTTGGAAGTTTCCACCCTGCCGGCACCCCGGAGGTTGCATCTCTCCTCCGGGTCCAGGCCCGGCCTGGACCGGCCCTGGGCCAGCTTTTCCGTCGCCCCGGATAGTTTACCATAATTATAACCGCAAACCTGGCTGATGTTCCTGTCTTCGATGATTTTCTCAATTTTTTTCCGCCCGCGCTGATTTCCCCCACGGGACCGAGGGGATTGACCTCATCTGCCCTTTTTGCCGGCCTGAATAAATGGGCCAGCCCTGAGCAGAAAACGGCCCTCAAAATCAAGCCGGGTACCATTTAGAAGGTGTGCCGTCCGTCCCAGGCTTGCTGGCAAAAGAGCAGGCAACTTGGTAAATGATGGACAAACTCGGATTATGGGTCCGCCTTAACGCCGGTCTGCCACCCACCGCTCCGGACCTTTGGGATAGAAGGAGTTGAATCATGGGAATTATAACTACGCAGTTGGATGCCCTTTATGCGGAGAAGACCCAGTGGGAGAGGGTTATGAAAGTCAAGGGACAACTCCAGCTGGCTCATCTATAGGGGGATAAAATGGCCTGGAACATGATTCTACGGCACAAGGAGTTAATTGGCGAAACGCCGAATCGGAATGTACGTCTAGTGATTGAGATCACGGATGGGATCAAGAATTATACCGTTGACTGGACCTTCAACAACGCCGACCAGATAACCCTATCAGCGATAAAAACGGTGGTGGTGAACCAAATCCAGAAAGAAGCGGATTTAATTACTAAGTTTAAAGCTCTGGACAGCATTCTCGACACGCCTATCGCCACGGGAATCTAAATGACCACCTGGTACATTGACCCAGCCAATGGTAACAATGCCAACTCGGGGGTGAGTTGGGCCCTGGCCTGGGTTGCTATAAATGGGGCTACCGCTGCTAAAGGAGTAGTGGCGGGCGACACTATTAAAATCGCCAAGTCTCCCGCCCCCTATTCCATCGGCAACGCCACCTGGAACCAATACAGCAAGACCGTGACCCTGGCCTTGGGGCAGACCCTCAATGTGGAGTTGTGTGAAACGGGTTGGGCGGTAGACAACGGTTCAACAGTGGCCCACGATCCAGTTGCCACTGATGCAAAAGAAGGTTCCTACTGCGTTAAGATAACCGCCCCGGCCTCTCCCGCCGTCAGCACCTTGTACGCCCATAAAACCATTTCCTCCACTGATTTCAGTAGTAAACAAAAACTCTCCTTTTGGATTAAAAACGAAGCGGCGATCCTGGCCAATCATTGGAACCTCTGCCTGTGCTCCAACAACGCCGGGACTACGGTGGTGGACACTATCGCTATCCCAGCCATCCCTTCCACCGGTCAATGGGTCTGCCTAACCATCGCCCGGAACGGCGGTGGCAACCTTGGGGCTGCGATTCAATCAGTAGCTCTCTATTCCGGCAGTGTGGCCCCCACCGCCAGCAAATATGTACGCCTGGATTGTATTATTGCCTGCACCACCAGCGGTCTCAATTTACAGAGCCTTATTAGCAAGAACTCTGCTGAACAGGGCGGCACCGAACCTTGGTACGGCATCCAATCCATTAACGGCACCACGATATTGCTGGACAACGATGTCAACTGCAAAGCCAACGCCGGACGGGGGTATGACGGGGCCACAGAGACGGTGGCCACTTATGCCCGGGAGACTTTTAAGACTTCCCTGGCAAGTGCCACTTCGACTGTTATTCAACAAACCTCCGTGGCCGGGACTGCGGGGAACTTGGTAGCCTTTGAAGGGGGATATGATACCAGCACCGGATTGCAGACCGGGGAGACGTTTTTTGACGGCTCGAATGGTTTTGGTTATGGTATTTATGTAGCAAATTATTTCAATAGTCTAAACCATATTCATACGTACCGTTATTATTACGGTTTTTATAATATGTATCCTGGCGGTGCAATAAATAATACTGCATCATGCAATAATACTTATTGTGGGGTTCATGACGCAAATCCTACTTCCAATAGCAACCTAACATTTTGGGCCTTAAATAATAACGGGTCCTATGGTTATAATTTTCCTAATAGTTGTAACCGCGGTAGACTTACCATTTATAACGCCTCTAACAACTTGTCTTATGGGATATACGTGGATAGATGTATTGAACTAAATAATCCTGTTCTAAAAACATTAAACAATGGCACTGCGGGTATTTATTCAACCTATAGTACCAATTTTTTTATCGGGACATATACTTCTGCTAATAATGGTTCTTATTCAATATCATGTAATAAAAAGGTTATGATATATATTGATAATGCTAATATTGGAGAAAGTACGGTATGCAATTTTGGTAATGCTTGGTTTGTTAACGCCCAGGTAGCGATTAACAAATGGGGCGGTTCGGCCACTGACAAGCGAATCTATTGCGACGACGGGAGGATTTACAACGAGAACAGCATCCGGCATACCGCTTCGGGATTTGCCTGGAAATTGTCTCCCACTTCCAGCATCCGCAACTCTTTCTATCCCTTGTACCTGAAAGTGGCCGAGATTGCCGTTGCCGCCAACGCCCAGGTAACAGTGTCGGCCTGGCTGCGCCGCAGCAACACCGGCTTGACCGCCTCCCTGGTTTGCCGGGGCGGGCAGATAGCCGGGGTTGCAAGCGATGTTATAACCAGCATGACTGCGGCGGCGGATACCTGGGAACAGATATCCATCAACTTCACCCCCACGGAAGCCGGGGTGGTGGAGATTGAAGTACAGTGTTACGGCGGCACTACTTACTCAGCGTATGTGGATGATTTGAGTGTTTCCCAGACAGGTGGGCCAGTTAGGGCAGACTTACTCACCTTAGATGCGACCAGATTTGGTTTGCCCTGGTGTTCGATAACATCAAGACTCGAATACTCACCTTACCCGTATGCCGCCAGAGAGGTAGCCCATGCCGTTGCTTAAAAACGTGGCCGGCCAGAAGATAGCGGTTTTCGCCTACGACGTGGCTGCCGGAGCGGGCAAGACTGGGGACGCAGCCAACATCACCGCCCAAATCGTTAAGGATTTCGGAGCAAATGCGGCGTTAGATGATTTACACCCGGCGGAAGTAGATGCTATCAATCACAAAGGCTGGTATGCGTTCGATCTTCTCCAGGCGGAGACTAACGCCGACTGCATCATCATCACGGTTAGCAGCACCACGGCGGGGATCAGGTTTGCGCCGCTGGTGATTTATCCCACGGTTTATGATGCCACCAAGGCGGGGTATCTGGACGGGGCCATTTCTGTCCGGGCGGTGGAAGCCGGTGGGAACGTAGCAGCCATTAAAGCGAAAACCGACAACCTTCCCGCCAATCCCGCAGCAGTGGGGTCAGCCATGACCTTGACTGCTGCCTATGATGCAGCTAAGACCGCCGCCCCGGAGAGTGGCGGCAACCTGGCGGCAGTGAAGGCCAAAACCGACAATCTGCCTGCTTCGCCTGCAGATGAATCCAATGTGGAGACCCATGTTAGCAACGCCCTTGCTGCCTATGATCCGCCTACCAAGGCCGAACTGGACAACGCGGTCTCGCCCCTGGCCCTGGAAGCCAATGTTCAGGCGCACGTTGCGGCTGGATTGGCTGCCTATGATCCGCCCACCAGGGCGGAACTGACCAGCGATAAGAATGAGATCATCGCCCAGGTGGACGCCAATGAAGTCAAGATCGACCTCATTGATACTTTGGTGGACGCCATTAAAGCGAAAACGGATGGTCTGCCGGCGGATCCGGCTTCCCAGGCGGCGATCCTGGCCGCGGTGGGCGCTTTGAATGACATTTCGGTCTCTGACCTGCTAACCGGGAACTTGGCCGACGACCAGGTGTTCCCGGCCAACTCGTTAGCTGACTTGCTCAGGAAACTCTTTTGGGTCCTGTGCAACCGTCTGAGGATCACCGACGCCACCGGCGCCTTCACCGGGTACAAGAGTGACGGCGTGACCCCGGCGGTGACCGGCACTATCGACGATGACGGCACCCATACAGAAAGGAGCACACCCACATGGCCATAAGCCCGAAAGCTTTTGCCTCTTGGGGCTTGATAGGTGAGCCGGGCACAGGGGGCGGTGCCGTTCAAGTCATTGAGGGTATGGAAGTAACCCTGGAAACCCTGGAACCTCTGAAAGTGACCCTGGAGGCCACCGAAATCACCGTGGAGCTAAGCGATGGCTGAACTGATCCTGAAACAAGGCGAAGCCAAGACCCTGACCCTGACGGTCAAAGATGGTAACGGCGCCGCGGTTGACCTGTCGGCGGCCACCCTGCTCCTGGGGGTGAAGAAATCCAGGTCGGACGCGGAATATGCCTTTTCCAAAGAGGATGACGACTTCGACAAGGAACAGGCCTCCGAGGGCATAGTCTCGGTCAGCCTCACGGATACGGATACCGACCAGGAGGCGGGAAAATACATCGGCGAATTGAAATGCTCCTGGACCGGGCCGCCGGCAGTGATTGACAAGAGCGCCGATTTTTATCTCCAGATCAGGGAGGCGGTGACCAGTTAATCGGCAGGACCTCGCTCCGAGGATTTTCTGCCAAGATAAATGGTGGGTATGGGTGCTACCCCCACAGCTCCGAAATAATTGACTCCTCGGGATGGCTTAATAACGAACTCAACTGCTTATCTCCCCAGAGGAAATGAAGAACCTCTCAGGGGCTTGGCGCGATTTGGTTTCAGCCGGTTATTTGGGGGGAAGTACTGGAGGCATTCGACCTCCTTAACCGAAATGCCACCCGGGTAATGGGTGACTAAAAATTAGGCGAATCGCCGCGGGAAAGCCCGTTACCGGGTTTTTTTATGGGGTTCTGGAAAGGACGGTGGGGGGCCGGGCAATTTTCAGCCCCGCTCCTTGATCATCTGCCGTAACTGCAGGGCGGCGGCGGTGGGATCCGCAGCGGCAGTAACCGCGGTCATGACCGCGGGGTGCCTGGCACCGCGGCGCACCACCTGGCTGATATTGGCACTCTTGATGCCCCCCATGGTGGTCCACGGGATTCGAAGCCTTGGCGCGATGTGATCAATGGCCTCAGGCCCCAGGGGGGCCGGTATCGACTTGGTCTGGGTCGGAAAGATGGGCCCGATGTTGAGGTAGCTCGCTCCCGCCTCCTGGGCGGCCAGCGCTTCCTCCAGGGAATGAGTCGAGGCGCCGATAATCAGTTCCGGGGCCAGGCGCCGCGCCGCGTCCAGGGGCAAATCGTCCTGGCCCAGATGAACCCCATCGGCGCCGGCGGCCAGGGCAATGTCCACCCGGTCGTCCACGATAAACAGGGCGCCCGCGGCCGCGGTCTGTCTCCGGAACTCCAGGGCCCGCCCATAAAGCAGGCGGTCCGCCATTTCCTTCTCCCGCAACTGTATCAGCCTGACCCCGGCGGCGAGAGTCATCGCCAAGACTTCCAGGGCCGCTCTCCCGGCACAGAAGGCTTCGGTAATGACCACATAAAGGTCGGCCTGGTCAAAGGCTGCCAGTCGTTGCTCCAGGTTCATCAACCGCCCCCCACTATTCGCACGAGTTCCAGAACGTCTCCGTCCGCCAGAGCGGTTTCCCGGTAGGAGGTGCGATCCACAATCTGGGCGTTCCGCTCCACCACGGTGGCCCCGGGATTGAGACCCAGTTCTTCCAGCAGCGCCAGCACCGTGGTGCCGGCCACCTCCCGCTGCTCTCCGTTAACCGTCAGTTTCATGGCCTGGGTTCCTGTTGAAGGTGAGTTATACCGGGGCGTTAGGTTGGGGCTTCATCAAACGCCCGGTCGAAGTCTTTCCAGACGGGGTCGTAGCCGGCCCGGCGGATCGCCTGGACGACCTCCGCGGGACTACGCCGGTCTTCGATCTCGAATTGGGCCAGGGTTTCCTCGCCATAATGGGCATAGCCGCCCGGTCGGGTGGACGAGCCGGCGCTCATCATCGTCACCCCCAGGGGGATCAACCGGTCACGCAGGCTGGCCCGCTCCCGGGTGGAAAGGTTGAAACCAACCTCCGGCAGAAAGAGCCGCAGCGCCAGCATCAGTTGGACCAACTCCCGGTCGCTGAGGGGGTGCCGAATGGCGTGCCGCGGCGGCACGGTCCTAAGGCGCGGGAACGACACCGAAATGGCGCTCTGCCAGCATTCCTTCTGGAGGTATCTGGCGTGCAGGGCGGTCCAGAACCCATCCAGGCGCCAGTCCGCCAAACCCAGCAGGGCGCCGATGCTGAGCCGCCTGACCCCAGCCCGTCCGGCCCGCTCGATGGCCCCCAGGCGATAAGCGAAATCCTTCTTCTTACCGTGCAGATGCACCTGGGAGTAGGTATCCCGGTGATAGGTTTCCATGTACAGGGTCACGCCTTCCAGACCCAGGGCCACCAGGTGCCGATAGTCCTTTTTGTCCAGGGCATAGACCTCCACCGAGACGGATACAAAGTATCGGCGCGCCAGGGCCACGGCTTCGGCAACATATTTAACCGGCGTGGTCTTCGGGGCATCTCCGGTCAGGAGCAAAACGTTTTGAAAACCATGACCGGCGAGGATCTCGCACTCCGCCCGGATCTCGGCCTGGGTCAGCGTCCGCCTGGCCCCCCGGCTGCCGGAGCGCGCCGCGTAGGCACAGTAGGTGCAGTCGGCCGTGCAGACATTGGAGAGATAGAGGGGGACGTAAAGCCCCATGGTCCGCCCGAAATGTCGCCGGGTGAGCCCCTGGGCCAGGCGCGCCATTTCCTCCAAACGGGAGGCAGCCTGGGGCGAGAGCAGCGCCGCCAGGTCCTCGGGATAGAGCTGTTCCCGGCGCAAGGCCCGCTGCACATCTTCCGGCCCGGCCCGGGCGATGAGTTCTCGGAGGCGCTCCTCCGGCCAGGAATCTAGTATTTTGGCGAAGGGGGAATTTATTGATATGGATGCACCTTGTCGCATACTAGAGCCTTGCTTCGTTGCAATCAGTCATGGAAGAATATCTCCGACTATGTCAAAAAGACTCACAAATATAGGGGAACTGAGCAACAGATACCCGACAAGATTGAACTCGATATCTTTCATGGGCTCCGAATGTCGCATTACGAACTGTTGTTTTTCCTTATTGAGATCAAAGGCGATCGAATTTGAATGAAAATTGGGGTGCGAGAACTCGCAGAGAAATTTGTAGCAGTCTGTGAGGATGTCATACTGCTTGGCGGTGCCACCGAGGACATTCTCGCTCACGGTCCTGTCCGCATGCTCTAACAATGTAAGCACCTGTTTAGCCTCAGGAACTTGCTGAGTAACCCTGTCTCGTCGACCTAGGAGCTGCGTACAGATGTCTTGGTCAACCACCTTAAGATCAAGTTTTCCTCGCGACAAGGAGTCGAGCCTCTTGTGCAGATAGCCCAGCGCTCCAGTGGTTTCGAAATGTCCTCTGATAGCCAATGTCATTGTATAAACATTGTCTAATGTCAGGGCTGATAGGGCGCCTTCAAACAGATTGATCGCCCTGTGCAAAAGCACCTGGCGCAGCACCAACGAATATTCCCTAATTCTCTTCGCGTCGCCCCAATCGCCCCCTGGTGAGGCTTCACAGATTTTTTCAATTCTGGCCAATAACTCGCCATGGGCAGTTTCGTACTCGTCGACTTCCTGGTCCTTCCCGCGAGCGTGGAACGCATTCCTTATTGCAGGGAATTCTAACATGGTTTTCCCCTACGAAGTGGCCTTAAGACGCAAGACCGGCTCATTGCATGGCTGATAAAAACATCGGTCATTTCCAGTTGATAGGGTGCGTCTTACGCACCAATTATGGTGCGTAAGACGCGCCCTACGACTTTATCCGACTTGATGGATAAGGAGAATTCAGCATGTCGATCATCTTATCAGTCCTTTCACACACTTCGAGCTGTGCATCCAAAGCTGCAACGTAATGTTCCACCTTGCTCACGGCATTTGGGCTTGTTTGATCGACTAGTACCATAACGCGTTCTTTGAAGTTTTCGATCCATAGGCGCACGTTCTTATTGGAGCGCTTTTCCTTTTCTGTGTCGAATTCGCGATTAATCACGAAAGAGTGGGACAACCTCTTAAATGGAAACAAAGCTATAACTACTCCATCGCCCTTTACATATCGGGAAAACATCTTTTTCACGCACGAGTCCCCATGATCCCTCACGTAGTTGCAAACTGTTTGATCAACTTCAACGAATGGCGTCCCCCTCTCATCTGCCTTACGTTTAAACACAGCCACTTCTCTTTCTTTAGAGTATGCGTTCTGATAACCCGACCCGATGAATTGATCATCGGTGTGATAAATTGACCCCCGCGTGATGTATCCTCGGCACATAATCCCTTTAGCCAAAAGCTTTATTACCGCGATCCAGCAATGGTTAACCAAATTGATCAACCCTGCAGGCGAGACTTCACCGGATACTATTACGCAGTCCGAAATCTGTGTTACCCGGAAGTCGAGGTCACGTTGGATGTAGGTACTTTGCGGGCAGATAGTTGGTCCGCGGTTTTCGAAACGCTTCCGATCATCAGATGCGCCCAAGTTCTTTAGCATTTCTAATAGTTCGGTCAAGGGCATCCCAGTCCCTGCCTCAGCGGCTTTCACCATTTCCTTGAAGCCGAGGATGTCTACGAATCCAATAAACTTTTCCTTGAACTCTGTATCGCTCATAAGGTGAAATTATTATGACATAATATGTAATAGTTGTTTTGATATCGCTATGCTTGGTTATTCCAAAAATCCCGTTAAGGGAGAGGAGGCGGTAGCGGTCTCCCGCATCTGCCCCAACCCTGACCGGTAGGCCAGGCGGCCGGCTTCCACCGCCAGGGCGAAAGCGCCCGCCATCATGCCGTGGTCGGCGGCATCGGCCAGGGCCGTGTTCACCAGCACCGCGTCCGCCCCCAACTCCATGGCCTCGGCCGCGTGGGAGGGGGCGCCCAGACCCGCGTCCACCACCACCGGGACTTTCGACTGCTCGATGATAATGCGGATCATGTCGCGAGTCCGCAACCCCCGGTTGCTGCCGATGGGGGCGCCCAGCGGCATCACCGTCGCCGTGCCGATTTCTTCCAGGCGCTTGGCCAGGACGGGATCGGCCTGGATGTAAGGGAGGACCACGAAACCTTCTTTGATCAGCATTTCCGCGGCCTTAAGGGTTTCCACCGGGTCAGGCAGCAGATATTTGGGCTCAGGGGTGAGTTCCAGTTTCACCCAGGGTTCAAGGCCCATGGCTCGAGCCATCCGGGCGAGGCGCACCGCCTCATCCGCGGTGCGGGCCCCCGAGGTATTTGGCAGGATAAGATGTTCGGCGGGGTTCAGCACCGACAGGATACTGTCAACCTGGGGCTGGGAGAGGTCCACCCGACGCAGGGCCACCGTCACAATCTCCGCCCTGGAGCTTTGCAGCGCGGCGCGCAGGGCCTCAGCCGAAGGGAACTTGCCCGTCCCCACCATCAGGCGGGAGCGAAAACTGCGACCTGCGATTATTAAGGGGTCTTTAATCATTCGCCTCTCCCGGGGGACCGCCGACGTTTTCCTGGGGGGATGCTGTAACCCAACATCCCTGCTGTGCTGGCTTGGTTCACCCGCCGGTAATGCTGGGGTGCTGTCCGCACCGCGGACAGTCCGCCGTTTTGACCCGCGGCATCGAGTGAAAACGACACTTGAGCGCATCATACGTGAGAATCCGGTGCACCAGGTCCGAGCCTCGTCCCAGTAGGAGCTTCAAGGCCTCCAGGGCTTGCAGACATCCCATGACCCCGGCCACCGCGCCGAGAATGCCCTCCTGCCTCGGGGCTGGGGGCGGTTGCGGCATCAGACACCGATAACAAGGATTCCCGGGGCCAGGGTCCACCACCAGCAACAGTCCCTGGAAGGAGGTGACGGCGGCGGAGACCAGGGGGATCTTTGCCTGCCAGCAAAAGTCCGCCACCAAAAAGCGCGTCTCAAAATTGTCACTGGCGTCCAGCACCAGGTCATATCCCGTTAGCACTTCCCGGATATTTGTCGGCTCCAACCGGGTATCGTAGGTCTCCACCTGGCAATGGGGATTCAGGGCCCGGATGGCATCCCGGGCCGACCCCACCTTCCGCCGCCCCAGGTCGGCCATCCGGTGGAGAATCTGTCGCTGCAGGTTCGAAAGCTCCACTTCGTCGCCGTCGGCAATGCCGATCTGCCCCACTCCCGCCGCGGCGAGATACAGGAGAGCGGCTGAGCCGATACCGCCGGCTCCCACCACCGCCACGCGGCCGGACCGGAAACGCTGCTGTCCACTCAATCCCACTTCCGGCAGGATGATGTTCCTGGAATAACGACGGCTCTCTTCTTCTGAAAAGTCAAAGCTCACCGGGGAGAACTCCTGCCCTGGTATCGGCGATTCCCACCTGATGCCGGATTTTTCGGCAAGCCACCGGAATGTCTCGCCGCCTTAATTTCTAAATTTTAAATATGAGACCTCTCAAAAGATAATGAAAACCTCAAAAAGGAGGGGGAAGGAAGGCCCAGCCTGGGGAGCCGGCGCCCTGGCCCGCTTCAAACCGCCATGGGCGGCGGTGCCACCCTGGTTATTTTTCCGGAAAACCGCCTCTCCCATCTCCTGGGATACGTTTTAGGGGTCTCAAATATATAATAACTTATTGAGGATAGGTATCAAGCCTGGGTCGTTCCCCAAGGATGAAAATGAGCCCCGGAGGGACGCTTCTGGTTATGGCAACCGCGGGGAGGGGCGCTGCCCGGCCAGGCAGTTCAGGGCGTCAGGCTAGTATTTGGTTGCGAAAATCAGCGTAAGTAATTGCAAGCATTCTCAAAGATCAGGACTACATAAATTCCCCCTTTGAAAAAGGGGGATTTAGGGGGATTTAAAGAGGTTATAAAATCCCCCCTAACCCCCCTTTGGAAAAGGGGGGAATATAAATGGGTCTCAAATAAGGCGCGAACTTCTGCAATTAAGTACTAACCGGCCGGAGAGCTGCATAACCCTGCGGCCCACCGGTTTCATCTCGGGGGGGAGGTCGCTGCCAAACTGGCCCTCATTGATGAAACCTCCCAGGCAGCCAATGCCAAAAGGGTCTGCGTCATTTTTGGTTATGGGCCAGCCTATGGGCCCTTCGTGCCCGCGGCCGGGCCCTCAATAAAAAAACCCTACAAGCCATTTCAAAACCTCGGCGGTACCCGGAAATGCCATTCTTCGCTTCGCGCAGAATAACCTTGCATGGCAAGGTGGGGGTTTTGTAATAGCCCCTAGTAATGCCCTGCCTTAAGCCATCTGGTCGGTTTGGTCTGAACCTGGCCCGGCCGCGGTTAGCAATTCGCCGTCTTCCGGAAACAGGACTGCTTTCAGGAAGCGGTAACTGAACTTGAGGAGTGCCAGGTCGCTCTTCTTTAAATCTGCCAAGGTGTTGTCATCTACATCGTAACCATGGAGAAAAGCGCACTCAAAAATCAATCGGCGAAATTGGTCGAGATCATAAGCTATGGTGGCAAAGAGGTCTAGAACCCGGGGGTCGACCTGGAGAGACTCCCTAAGTCCTTGTCTGAGAAGGATTTGCAGCCATTCCCGGCGCCCCGCTTCATACTCAGCAAATCCCTGATTGGTCTTCCAGGACGCCACCGTCCATTGGACGTCGGTGGCGAATCCCTGGCAATAATCCAACCGGCGACAAAAGTAATAGTCCACGATGCCATGCTCCGTGAGCTGGCTGCCCATGGTAATCGGAAAGAGGCGGCAGGCCGCCGGTCGATGGGGATAAACCATGCACCCAGCTGCTCCAACGAAAGGACAGCCACCTGCCGGAGACCTGAAGGCATCCATGAAGACCAGGGGAAGCTTTGATCTCTCTTCGATTTCCGGTCGGGTGTAGCGCTGCAGAAATTCCCCGGAAGTGATCCCCAGACAATGTTTCAGACGCAGGATGTCATAGGGACTCAAGATGATGGTGGGGGTGCGGCAACATTGATTGAAGCAGGCCAGGCCGGCACGGCAATGGAAGTTAAAGCTGCTGTGCAGGGATAGGCACGCTTGGTCTGCCTGCTGATAGAGAGACACTGGTTTACCTTGAGCCATTGCGGTAGCCGCCTTGGGGGGCAGAGATGTTCCCAGACTCATCTGACCTGCCATCAACTAAATAATAAAAACCCCTTGAAATACCAAGGGCTTATATTTTCCTGGCCCCCCTTCGTGGACTCTTTTCGAAATTTCTTAATCTCTCACCTTGAAGGCCCTTTGTTTCATTGGCATGGGGAAGTATAACACTCAGCTGACCCGTTTCAACCCCACCGGCTCCGATATGTCCGAGCACCTTTTCTTAAATTATAACCGGAGCTTAATTCGTCCGAACAACAGCAAGACTCCTTGTTTCCAGGCTTTAAAATAATTATTAATATAATAGAGGCGTCGCGCTCCTAACTAAAGGGAAAACAGGAGGAGAAAAAAATGCCTGCCGTGGCAAAAAGACACAAGTTTTGGGCCTTGCTGGGGATTCTTATTTTTCTCCTGCTGAATTTCCCTTTGTTGCAGATTTTTAACCGCGACACTTTGCTGGGAGGGATTCCGGTGCTGGTTTTGTACCTCCATGTGGTTTGGATACTGGCCATTGTTGGGCTTTATGCCCTTGGTAGCCGATTAACTTCCCGGGAGTAAGCCGCAGGAATCAAACATATGCTAAGCACGGGTCTGGTAGCAGCAGCCGCTTTTGGCTATCTCTTCCTGCTCTTCGCCATCGCCTATTATGGGGACTGGCAACGAGCCCGGGGAAAGAGCATTATCGCCAATCCCTATATCTATGCCCTTTCTCTGGCGGCCTATTGCACCGCCTGGACTTTTTTCGGCAGCGTCGGCAAGGCGGCCACCTCGGGCGTGACCTTTCTCACCATCTATCTGGGCCCCACCATCATCGCGTTTTCCTGGTGGTTCGGTTTGCGCAAGCTGCTGCGGATCAGCAAGGAAAACAACCTGACCACCATGTCCGATTTCCTGACGCTGCGCTATGGCAAGGGGGCCTTTCTGGGGGCCCTCGCCACCGTGGGGGTGCTCCTGGCCATAACCCCCTATATTGGCCTGCAGCTCAAATCCATCTCCGATACTTTTAACATCCTGATTTATAAGGAAGTTACCCCTCCTCTCGCCATCCCGATTTATCAAGACACCGCCTTTTATGTGGCCCTGCTGCTGGCCATGTTCGGTATTCTCTTCGGGGCCCGCCATCTGGACCCTACTGAACGCCACGAAGGGTTGGTGGCCGTAGTGGTGTTTGAGTCCCTGATCGAACTTCTGGCTTTTTTAAGCCTCGGTATCCTGGTAACGTTTGGTCTTTTCTCGGGCTGGGGAGAAATCTTTGCGCGCATCCGTCAAAGCCCCGAATTTCACCAGCTCCTCTTGATGAACACCGGACCTCACAACAGCTATACCCTTTTCCTGGTCCTTACCCTTCTGGCTATGGGGGCCATCCACTTTCTTCCCCGCATGTTCCATATGGCGGTGGTGGAGAACACCGATGAAAGGCATATTCTGACCGCTATCTGGCTCTTTCCCCTGTACCTGTTGTTGATGAACTTATTTGTGCTGCCCATCGCCTTCGGGGGATTGCTGATGGGTTTGCCACCGGAACAGGGTGATACCTTTGTCCTCCGCATTCCCTTGCAAACCGGACATCCTTATCTCGCCCTGCTGGTCTTTTTGGGGGGATTGTCTGCCTCCACCGCCATGGTGGCGGTGGCCTCCATTGCGGTGACCACTATGCTGCTCAACAGTGTGCTGATGCCTCTGGCCATTCGGTTAAAACTGCAGGAACGTATCACTCCTCATCTCTTGACCATCAAACGCGTCGGCATCCTGTTTCTGATTCTTTTGGGATATTTTGGTTATCATCTGGTTTGGCCCACTGTCATGCTGGTGGATATCGGGCTGATCGCGTTTTGCGGGGTAATGCAATTGGCGCCGGCCATGCTGGGGGCCTTGTATTGGCGGGAAGCCACCCGGTGGGGGGCCATCGCGGGGTTGATATCAGGGTTTTCCCTCTGGGCTTATACTCTGGTCCTGCCCTATCTGGTGGAAGCAGGCTGGTTCCCTCTCAGTATCCTATCAGCAGGCCCCTTCAGCCTGGCTTTTCTCAAGCCCACCGCTTTTTTAGGCCTGACTGGCCTGGATAAGCTCTCCCATGCCTTCTTCTGGTCCGTGCTTTTCAATGTCGGCACTTTTGTAAGCGTATCTTTATTGACGGTGCCCAGTCCGGTGGAGGAGGAGCAGGCCCGGCGGTTTGTCAATGTATTTGAACGGGAAAGAGAGCTGCCTTTGGAGAAACGCTATACTTATTTACCGAGCCTGGAGCAATTGACCCACTTTATGGAGAAGCTCATCGGCCCCCGGAAGGCTGCTGAGGCCTGCCGAGCTTTTCTCCGGGAGGTGGCTATTCCCGAATCCGAGTGGGGGGACCGGGAAAAGCTCCGGCTGGCAGGCTTTATAGAACGTACCGTTGCCGGCTCCGTCGGACCGGCTGCGGCCCGGGTAATAGTGGAAGGCTACCTCTCCTCACTGGGCTCCCGGATGGAAGATGTTTTCGATCTTTTCGGCCGGATTTCCAGCTCCCTGGAGGAAAGCGAACAACAACTAAAAAGGCGGGTGGCTGAACTCTCAGTGCTCTACGAAGCGGCCCGCAGACTGGCTGCTTCCCTTTATTTTCCGGAAATCCTGGATGGGGTGCTGGGCGTGCTGGTGGAACAGCTGGGCATAGAAAAATGTACAGTGCGGCTGTTGGATGAAGATGGCTTTCTGCACATGAAAGGCCTCCGGGGTCTGCCGCCCGAGGCTCGGGGACAGGTGGTGAAACCGGATCCCGAATCCCTTTTAGGGCAATGTTTGTTGACTTCCCAGGTAATTTCCGTGTCGGATTCCGCCACCGTTCGGGATCGCCTGCAGGGGCTGGTGGAAGAGGAAGCTATGGCCTCCCTGGTGCTGGCGCCCATCACTACCGAAACCCTGACCCTGGGGGCAATGACCGCGGCCAGTAGCCAGAAGGGTTATTTTACCAGGGAACACATCGAATTCTTTCAATCCTTGGCGGGGCAATTGGGACTGGCGGTGCGGAGTGCCAACATGGAGGAGGCGCTGCGCCTGGACGAGTCCCGTCTCGAGGCGGTTTGGCAACTTAGCCAGATGACCAAGGCAACGTTGAAAGAGATTACCGATTTCGCCTTGGAAGAGGGAGTCAGGCTGACCAAGAGCAAGATCGGTTACCTGGCTTTCATGAACGAAGACGAAACGGTGCTGACGATGCAAGCCTGGTCCAAGACGGCCATGGAGCAATGCGCCATCATTGATAAACCCATAGTCTATCCTTTGGAGACCACCGGGCTCTGGGGCGAAGCCGTGCGCCAGCGACGGCCCATTATTACCAACGACTACGCCGCCCCCACCCCATATAAGAAAGGCTACCCCCAGGGCCATGTGGAAATCCGGCGTCACCTGAATATTCCCGTATTTGACGGTGAGCGCATCGTGGCGGTGGCCGGCGTGGGAAACAAGGATGAGGAATATGATGAATCGGACGTCCGTCAGTTGACTTTGTTGATGAACGGCATGTGGTGGCAGGTCAAGCGCCAGCGAGCCGAAGAGGAATTGGCCGCCGAGGTGGAGCGCGGCATTTACTTTCAGAAGCTGCTGATCCATACCTGCATGGATGGCATCGTGGCACAGGATGTGGAAGGCACCATTCGCACCTTTAATGAAACCGCGGCTAAATTCCTTGGCTATGAACCGGAAGAAGTCCTTGGCAAAATGAATATCCGGGAACTCTATGCCCCCGGTCTGGCTGAGGACATCCATCAGAAAATTCATGATCCTGATTACGGCGGCGCGGGCATTTTAGAGAATTATGAAACCTGGATGCGACCTAAGGTTGGCCCCCTGGTGCCCATCTGGCTTTCCGCCCGGGTGCTTTACGAAAACGACCGGGAGATCGGCATGATCGGCCATTTTAAAGACTTGCGGGAACGGAAACGCATGGAGGAGGAACTCTTACGAAGTGAGCGCCTGGCCGTACTGGGAAAGATGGCGGCCCATATCAGCCATGAAATTAAAAACCCCCTGATGCTCATTGGGGGTTTTGCCCGCCAAGTGGCACAGGATCCCTCTGGGGACCCCCTTAAGAATCGGGAAAAACTCCAGATTATCGTGGATGAAGTTCGTCGGTTGGAAGATTTCCTCGCCGAGGTCGGGAGCTATGCCAAATTTTCCGAACCCCAAAAGCGCCCGGGAGACCTCAACGCCCTGATCCAGGAAACCTGTCTGCGGCTGGAACCGAGTCTCCGGGAAATTAATATCGAGCTGGTGTTGAAACTGGACTCCGAACTCCCGGAGATGCAATTTGACCCGGCACATCTGCGTCAGGTGATCTTGAATATCGCCAAGAATGGGATCGAGGCCATGGAAGCAGGCGGCACCCTGACCATTGCCACCGGTCGGCAGGCGGGTCGGGTATTCGTGCAAATCTGCGATACCGGAACGGGAATCCCTCCGGAAATCCGGGAAAGGATTTTCCAGCCCTTCTTTTCCTCCAAGCCCAAAGGCAGCGGCCTGGGGCTGGCCATTTCCCAGAAGATCATCGAAGCGCACCAGGGAGAAATCGCGATTGAGAGCGAACCTCAAAAAGGAACTCGGGTGACAGTATATCTGAAGGAGGAGTCCACAAGCCCGGGGCAACAATAGTCTGCTTCACAGAATGCTGTGGACAACCCTTTGGGGCATGATGACTAAAATAATAACCCCTTGAATTATCAAGGGGTTATTTTCGTGGCTCCCATTCCTGGACTCATTTCGAACCGAGTTGATGGTGCCTTCCGAGGAAATTATTATACTTTTCGGTATGTTCCCCCAAGAAGGCTCTATTGATGTATAATGGACATTAACCAGTTGTACAGGAGGCGGAAATGCATAATCTGACTCGCATAACTTTTAATCCCGAGGTCATGGGAGGTAAACCTTGCATACGTGGTATGCGGGTGACGGTTGGGACGATTGTGGGATTGGTCGCTTCCGGCAAGACAGTTGACGAAGTGCTGTCAGATTATCCTTACCTGGAGCGGGAGGACGTGCTCCAAGCTTTGTCATACGCCGCTTGGAGGGCGGAAGAAAGGGAAGTTCCGATAGCTTCGTAATGAAGATTTTGATTGACATGAATTTGCCGCCCCGATGGGTGCAGGTGTTTGCCAGAGCCGGCTGGGAGGCGCTTCACTGGTCCCAAGTGGGCGCGCCCACCGCCAGTGACCGGGAGATCATGGCCTGGGCCAGGGATAACGGCCATGCCGTATTTACCCACGACCTCGATTTCTCGGCCCTGCTTGCGGCTACGCAAGGAGAAGGCCCGAGCGTAATCCAGGTTCGCACCCAAAATATCCTCCCCGAAGCCATAGGGACCCTTGTCATCAAGGCGCTGAGACAATTCCACAATGAACTTGAAAAGGGCGCCGTAATAACTATCGAGCCACATCAAGCAAGAGTGCGAATTTTACCTTTCACATCATAAATTGCGCTTTCCCACAGGAATGCTTGGTAAAACAAAAACCCCTTGAAATATCAAGGGGTTTTATTTTCGTGGCTCCCCGGGACGGATTCGAACCGCCGACCAAGTGGTTAACAGCCACCCGCTCTACCAGCTGAGCTACCGGGGAATGTCTGGCGCTATGAGAATGGTTTGGCTGGGGGACTAGGATTCGAACCTAGATAGGCAGATCCAGAGTCTGCAGTCCTGCCGTTAGACGATCCCCCAAGTGCAAATCTTTTTATACGCAGGAGTCGGATTTTTGTCAAGGGGCGCGCCCGTCCGGCGGCACTCTAACCGTGGTTCACCTGATCCCGCTCTTGCCCGGTCATGCGACGGAGGTCTCTGGATACCCAAAAGAATATGGGAATGGCCAGGAGCTGGATAATTACGGAAAAGGCGATGAGCGAGGCCAGGGAGAGCTCATAAAGCCACCCCATCAAGGCGCTGCCTAAAAACCAGAAAAGGCCGAACCCGGCGTTAAAAATGCCGTAGCCCGTAGCCCGTCGGCCTCTGGGCACCATCTCCGCCAGGGCGGCCTTAATAATGGATTCAAGGGCCCCCATGCCGATGCCCCATAGAACCATGCCTGCCAGGGCCAGGTGAAAGCCCCCCAGAAATACCAGGGGCGCAAAAAAGGCGGATAACATTACGGCGGCAAGGATCACAGGCATTCCCAGACGGTCGAACAGGCGCCCCAGGAGGAGCGCCGCCACGGCATCCACTGCCATGGCCACGGCGTAGAAAATGGGAATCCAGGTAACCGGGGCCACCGCCGCCTTGCCGAAATGATACGCTATCAGGGGAAAATCGGCATAACCGGCCCCCACCAGCCCCACGGCGGCAACGTAAAGCCAATAGGGGCGACGGAGTCCGGCGGTCTCCAGTTTGGGAGCACTCACCTCCAGCTGCTGGGGCTGGGGATAGAGGCGGGCCGCCGCGGCAATTACCACCAGCGCCAGGATGGCCGGCAGCAACAGAACCGCAAACCCTTCGCGGTAACTGCCACGAAAATATAAGACCGCGGCAACGATGAGGGGTCCCGAGACCGCGCCCAGCTGGTCCATGGCCTCATGAAAGCCAAAGCCCCAACCCCGTCCCACTTCCGTGGCGGCGTGGGAGAGCATGGCGTCCCGGGCCGGGGTGCGGATGGCCTTGCCTATCCGCTCCACCACCAGGAGGACCGCGGCCGCCTCCCAGCTCCCCACCAGGGCCAGGAGGGGCACCGCGAACAGATTCAGACAATAGCCCGTAAAGGTTATGGGCCAGTATTTCCCCAGCCGGTCGGTGAGGTAACCGGAAACGAGACGCAGGGAGTATCCAATAAACTCCCCCAGGCCGGCCACCACCCCCACCACGGCGGCGCTGGCCTGGAGGCTGCCCAGAAAGGGGCCGCTGATGCTGCGGGCCCCTTCATAGGTCATATCGCTGCAGAGGCTGACCACCCCCACCAGGATGATGAAACGCCAGGCTGCGGCTTTGGTTAGATCTCTTGCTTCCAAGCTCGCGACTTTTATCCCACCGTTGGCACGGCCAGGGGCTTAGCGCACAATGAGGACGCTGCACCGGGCGTGGCGGCTCACCTTTTCCGCGGTGGTCCCCAAAAAAGCCGCCCAGACTCCTGAGAGTCCGCTGTGCCCCACCAGCACCAGATCAAATTTCCCATCTTTGGCCACCTGGATGATGGTCTGGGCCGGGTGGCCGGGGCGCAGCACGGTTTTGAGGTCCACTCCAGCCTCCGCCGCCCTGGTTCGGGCCGCCGCCAGCAGCTCGCCGTAATGTTGATTGGCAAATTCCTTGGCTTCCTGGACCTCATCGATGGTGCCGCTGAAGCGGGGCAATTTCTCCTCAACCGCCACGGCCCAGAGTTCCGCGCCGTGGATTTTAGCCAGGCCAATTCCTGCCTCCAGGGCCCGGTTGGCGCCTTCCGAGCCGTCATAAGCCAGCAAGATCTTCCTGAACATCTGATATCCTCCCGTCACTCATCCGAAGCATGCAGAAAGTGGTCAGCGGTACCTGCGTATTCGAACTCAGCCTCCCGCTTCAAGTCCACTTCCCGGGGCTGGAAAAAGACCTGGGCTATGATGGTGGGAATCACCGCCGAGGCGATTACCACCGTCACCAGGATGGAGTATTGGGCTTGGTCGATGTAGCCGTAGTTATAACCAAAAAGGGCCGAGATGCTGCCGAAGGTGAGGCCGGTGGCCATCAACAGCGTGATGTAATTGCTCTCCCGCCTGGGAATCTTGAACACCTGGCACATGGGCCAGATGCCGATGATCTTGGTTACCATCTTTACCCAGAAGAGGATGACCAGGAGCCCGAACCCGGCGATCAAAGCGGGGAGCGACACCAGGGTGCCGGCCTTGATGAAGAAAAACGGGGTGAGCAAGGCGAAGACGATGGAGCGCATGCGATAGATGAGTACTTTGTCATGGACGAAGAGACCCGCCACCACCATGCCGAAGAGATAAGCCGGCAGCACCGCCTCGCTGCGGGCGGTGACCGCCAGGGCCCCCAAGACGCTGAGCACCAGAAAGATGAACTTGATCTCCGGCTCGCTGACCCGCCCCCCCCACCTGGCGAAGACAAAGCGGCTCATGGCCGGCAGCCGCCAGAGGGCCGCCACGGTGACCGCCACAAAAATCAGGAGCCAGTAATCGTAGTGGGCAAAAATCAGGCCCAGGGCCAGCACTGTTCCCAGGTCGGTGATAAAACAGGAAGAGAGGATGAGCTTCCCCAGATCGGTTTCATTTAGCCCCGTCTCCACCATGACTGCATAGACCACCGCCATGGAGGTGGTGGACAGGGCGATGCCGGCGATTTGAGCGGCCTGGAGATTCCAGCCGCTGATATAATAAGTATAGGCCATGGCTCCCAGAAAGGGGAAGAGGAAAGAAACCAAGCCGATGGCCAGGGTCGGCGCCAGTTGCCGCCGGAAGGACTCCGGCTCGATTTCCGCCCCGGCCAGGAACGTCAGCACCACGGAAGCAAAGCCCGCCAAAAAATTGATCCAGGCATTGGGAACGAAGAGGATGGAGCCGAAATACGCCCCCAGATTGCCGGCCACAAATCCCAGGAAGATCTCCACCAGGGCCACGGAAATGCCGATGCGGATGGAGATGAGGCTGGCCAGCAGCGCCACCGCGATCCAGGCCGCAGTAGTATACCAGACTTGTTCCATGTTATTCCCCTTGCAGCAGGTGAAATACCCAATCCCAAAGGGTAGCGGCCCACTAAAAAAGCCCCTGCCCATGAGCAGGAGCCATCAGCAAAATCGCGGTTTGGGTCGTCTATATCCACCCCGGCGGACTCAATCGCCGAATCATGTAAATATGTTTAACTCAAGAAATTTACCTGGTCAAGCGGTTTGTCCATAAAGTGGCTGGTCAAAGGGGGTGCTGGAAGGACCGGAAAAGGAAGGGCGGATTTCTTCGATATGCCTTAAATCTAGGCTCTAATCCGATGGTTCAGCGCACGATCAAGACGCTGCAGGGGGCGTGGCGGCTCACCTTTTCGGCAGTAGTTCCCAAAAAAGCCGACCAGACGCCGGAGACCCCGCTGTGCCCTACCAGCACCAGGTCAAATTTGCCCTCTTTGGCCACCTGAACGATGGTCTTGGCGGGATGCCCGGGCCGCATGATGGTTTTAAGCTCTAAGCCCGCCTCCTGCACCTTCAGACGCGCCGCTTCCAGCAGCTTGCCATAATGTTGATCAGCAAAT
>Ga0315281_10001051_pt1 | contig 40263 bp, 42 predicted proteins | sample YL17G07_0_MG_FD_204540 | JGI IMG/M metagenome (GOLD analysis project Ga0315281, IMG submission 204540) | Sediment microbial communities from Yellowstone Lake, YNP, Wyoming, USA - YL17G07_0 | ecosystem: Environmental > Aquatic > Freshwater > Lake > Sediment | place: USA: Wyoming | collected...
ACGGCATCAGCCCGAACATCGACCCGGCGAACCTCGACGCCGCGTACGCGCTCCTCAACTGGTACACGAGTCCGGAGGCGGAGCTGTTCGAGGCGACCGAGTGGAGCTATCAGGTGGCGAACCAGAAGACCCTCGACATCGCGCCGCCCGAGATCATCGAGGCCGCCTCGCTCGAGGCGCCGATGAACATGGGGAACGCGATCCCTGCGCACCCGCCGGAGAACCGGGCCGCTTGGGTTGCCGCCTGGGCCGAGGTGAAAGCCGCCTAGACCGCGGACGGCGAGCTGGACCGGGATCGCGTCTCGAAGACTTTCGACGGCGGCCTCGGCCTTCTTCGTAAGTCGCGGTTTGCCCGCGTTCGGTCGAAAGCGGTCCGTGGTCCCGGACATGGCCCCGGTTCATGAGGGACGTGCCTGGGGTGTCGGGCTCGGACCGTCTCCGCTACTGGGGAGGCCTACCGTCCAGCGCAGCTATCAGCTCCGTCCGCAGGCGGCGGAACTCGCTGATGAGGTCCTTGATGGTCTGGGGTGTGATGATCAGCGCCCGCCCGTCGTCCTCGGTGTCGAGCGCGTACTCGGCCCGCTTCTCCAGCCGGCTGAGATCGTCATCGTTCCAGATGTCCATCGAAAGCCCTCTACCTTCCCGAACTCAGCGATGCGCCACGGCGCCACGCTACACCCCAAGATCGGGTACACAAGAGCACTTCCTAGGTTCGGGCAGGCTCTCGGCGCCACCCCGGCTATCAGGCAGGCTCCCGCAGGGCGGCGGCTATCGTGCGTCACCTGCCATCCGGCCGCTGGCGCGCCCACGTCGCTACACTCGCGGCTCATGGAGTCGCAGGCTCGCGTCCGTGCTGCGTTGTCGCTCGGGCGGCCCGATCGTCCGCCGACCGGATGGTGGGGCCACACGTATCGAGAGGAGTGGTCTCCTCGCGACCTCGCCGCTGCGACGGTGGCCAGGCAACGCGCCTACGGCTGGGACTTCGTCAAGCTCCAGCCGCGCGCGTGCTGCTTCGCTGAGGCGTTCGGTTCCGAGTACCGGCCCTCAGGCGAGCCCGGCACCGGGCCGGTGCTGGTCCGCCCCACCGTGACGAGCTCAGAGGACTGGTCCCGGCTCCCGTCGGTCGGCGCCGGTGTTCCGGCCCTCCGCGACCAGGTGGACGCGCTGCGGATGGTCGTCGATGAGCTCGGCTCCTCGGTCCCGGTGATCCAGACCGTGTTCTCCCCGCTCACCGTGGCCGGCTACCTGGTGTCCGACGACAGAGCCCGGGCGGTGGGGGAGCTACGCGAGCGCCCCGTGCAGATCGGGGCGGCGCTCGAACGCATAGCGGACGCCCTCGCCGACTTCGTCGCACGATCGGTGGCCGCGGGCGCGGCCGGCATCTTCTACGCGATCTCCGGGTACGCCTCCGAGGACGTGCTGTCGTCGGAGGAGTACGAGCGCCTGGCGCTCTCGCACGACCGCCGGGTGCTGGCCTCCGTGGCCGAGGGCGCCTGGTTCAACGTGCTGCACCTGTGCGGCCCGCGGATCCACTTCGAGCTTGCCTCCGCTCTCGGCGTGCAGGCTGTGAGCTGGTCGGTTCACGAGCCCGGCAACCCGTCGCTCGCCGAGGGGCGGTTCCGGAGCGGCCGAGCCGTCATGGGCGGCCTCGATCAGGCCGGGACGCTCGTCCGGGGTTCGCCGGAAGCGGTGCTCGAGCAGGCGCGGGCCGCCATCTCGAGCACGGACGGCGCGGGATCGCTCCTCGCCCCGGGATGCTCGGTCCCGCCGCAGGCGCCCGAGGAGAACCTGCGAGCCGTCATGCAGAGCGTGGCCTGAGACCCGGCTGGGGGTCGGCCTGAAACCCGGCTGGGGGTGGGCGAGGGCCCTGCCGTGTCTGGGGAGCGTGCAGCTCTCCGGCGATGCCGTCGATCCAGGCGCCGATCCCGTCCCAGTCCCTGAAGTCGGTCGGGGGCTCCCGAGGATCGGGGAGTGGCCGGGCGCTACCACCGACTACACGATCTTCGAGGACAGTCGATCGTGGCGCCAGCGGAACTCGAACCGCATGACCTGCCCGAGGTTTCCGGTGGCCATCGGTCGGCCGTTCACGCGAAGATCCGCCGCACCTGCGTTCCCGAGGACGAGCCGGAGGAGATGACGAGCGCGGTAGACGACCGGCCCTCCGGGCTGGAGCGTCGCGCTCGCGAGGAGGCTGCCGTCGCCGACGGCCCGGACCCAGCAGGGCTCCGTCAACCGGAGCACCGCTCGCACCCCGGGCAGGTTCGGGGGGACCGGGGGCCGGGTGGCCAGGGCGTGTCCGGAGATGCCCGCGAGCACCCCGGCTGACGCGGTGGGCGTCTGCTCAGCCTTCGGACCCGACCCGAGAGACAGGAGTGCGATCCCAACCAGCAACACCGCCGACACCACCGCGAGGGCGATCGCGATGATCCTCCGTCGCGGTCTCGGATCCGGACGGGGCTCGGACGGAGGCTCCTCTTGGACGGGGTGACGCTCGTCGAACTCGTTGACCACGACCGCCGGGTCGAGCCCGAGGAACTCGGCGTACTCGCGTAGGAAGAACCTGGCGTAGGCGGGCGCGGGGTACTCCTCGAGCGGGGCGTCTCTCTCCAGGCCTTGCAGGTCGCGCTCCCAGATGCGCGTTGCCCTCGCCGCCTCCGAAAGCGTCAACGCGCGCTCCTGCCTCACACGCGCGAGGATGCTGGCCGGGCCGGGCGACGTCTCCTCTGCCGTCTCCGCTGCCGCCGGCAGACCGGGCGGCCTGGCGATGAGAAGTGCTTCAGGTGCGGGCTCGAGGTCCGACGGATCCGGGAGGGCGTCCGACGGGCTCCGGACGGTCATCGGGACGTGTGGCCAGCGGTGACCGCACAAGTGACATAGCCATTCTTCGAAGCCGTCCTGCGCGGCACCGGCGGTGGCGTCGTCGCGGAGCTCGAACACGCACTCGGACGGGACCCCGGAAAGGGCGGGGAGGACGAGCCCAGACCCGCACCGAGGGCAATCAGGCCTCGGCATGCTCGTGGCACCGGGGTCGGTCGTGGCGGGCGTGGCGGCTGCACGCACGATGTGCCGGCTCGCTGCCCATGGGAAGTGGCGGACGGTGGTCACCTTCGTTCTCGGATCGCGATGGCCCCGCCGGCCCCGCCCGCCCAACGACGTAGACAGAGGGAGTGCCGTCGTTCCGAAGTCGTGACTGCAGGAAGAGACGCGCATGCCAGACACCGCAACATCGGTTGCATCTCTACCCCGGCCATGGGGACGTTGTTGTGAACGTAGTCCGGGTGCGGGCCGGAAGTCAATCCGCGAGCGCATCTTCGACCCAGTGAGCCAGCCGTGGCGGGCTACGCCCTCCACGGCCCATCCGACGCCATCCCCGGGACGCCGGCGGCGGTTCGGGTCGGCCGTGCAGCGCGACTACACTGCCAGGCGTCTCCGAGAGCCGATGCGGCTGCCTGAGATGTCGCCGGCTGGGAGGTATGGAGTCATGTCAGCCCCGAGCGAAACGAACCGGTCTGAGGCGAGCGTCTCGAACGCGAGAGGACGAGGTCTCATCCGGCTGTGGCTCTCGCTGCCCATCGCGGTTCTCGCCATCGCCGGGAGTGCCGCCGGGATCCTCGTCGACAGCATCTACTCCAAGGAGACGGCGAACTGGGCGGCGCAGGGTGTCGGTCAGGACATCACGAACCTGATCGCGTACCCGGCGTTGCTGCTGCTCGCGCTGGCCGCCGGTCGCGGCTCGCTCCGGGCGTATCTGGCGTGGATGGGGGTGCTCGCGTACAGCGTGTACGCCTACGCCATCTACGCCTTCGCGGTCCATTTCGGACCGCTGTTCCTGGTCGACGTCGCTGTGTTCGGGCTGTCGATCTACACGCTGGGCGGGGGCCTCCTGAGCCTGGACACAGCGCGCCTGAAGGCGAGCTTCACGTCTCGGACCCCCGTCCGCTCGACCTCGATCGTTCTCGTCGCGATCGGAGCGCTCTTCTACATGCTGTGGCTGTCGGAGATCATCCCCGCGACGATCGACGGCACGATGCCGCAGAGCCTGCGCGACTCCGGGCTGGCGACGAACCCCGTCTACGTTCTGGACATGGCGGTGCTGCTGCCCGCGGCGCTGCTGACCGGCGTGCTCCTCAGGAGCGGTCGCGGATGGGGGTACTGCCTGGCCCCCGTGCTGCTGGTCTGCTTCGTCGTGCTCGCCGTCGGGATCCTGTGCGCGATGGCGGTGCTCGCCGTGCGGGGAGAAGCCGCCGCGTGGGGGCCCGCGAGCGCCATAGGGGCGATGGCGGTTGTACAGCTCGTCGTCTTGTCCTACTTCCTGCGAGCCGTTGGGCACAACGCCGACCTGCGATCTGTCCTTCGCGCTACGAGCGACTCGGGATGGGGTAGGCCGCGCCCGGCAAGGTAGCCGGCGCCCAGCATCATCCTGATGACCGCGAACCACTGGGCGCGAAGGGTGGCCGGATCCCAGCGACGCGGAGGGGGCGGGCCGCCCGGGCCCGCCCCCTCCGCGCTCCTTCCGGGTCCGTCAGTGGACCCGGACCACGTACCTCCTGCCGTTGGGCGACACGGACAGGAGCTTGATGCGGAGACCCGAGCCCGCCGTCATCACGCTGCTGAACGGCACGCGTGCGTCGTAGTACGCGGTCGGTGATGAGTCCGCGAATCGGGACACCGCCGCCGCGTCGTACGTGCGGGCGTAGAGCTTCGCGCCCCGGTAGGCATGCAGCGTCACCGAGTGCGCCTTCAGCCCGAAGCTCGAGTCCCACGTCTGCCAGCGCTCGCGGATGAAGCCCTGGCCCACGACCAGTGGCATCGCGGCCGGGTGGCTGTCGACCACGAGGATCGCGCCGTAGCCGGGGTGCACGGACACGTTGTTGTCCGCGTACGCGGAGTTGCGGTACCAGACCAGCACACCGTCCGCGTAGCACTGCTTGTCGACCCACAGGTCCGTGACCCAGTTGTAGGCGCCGCACAGCGCCGTGTCGCTCCGAACGTAGGAGCGGGACTCGGCCAGGTAGTAGTGGTAGTAGGTGTTCGTGACCTGGCCGTCGGTCACCTGGCTGAACCCGTCGAAGGTCCACGCGCTCGGGTCAGAGGCGGTGTCGATCGGCTCGGTCCCGAGCTGGATCGAGTCGACCGCGAAGCCCTGGCCCACCACCGCGCCGTCGGTCCAGTACCGGAAACCGATGTCCGTGGCGCCCATCGGGATGGTGTACGACCCGCTCACCCAGTCACCGGAGGTCCCGGTGATGCCGAACCCCTCGTTCTGGCCGTTCGGGTTCGTGGTCGTGGACAGGTCCCCATCGGCCGATACCCAGGTGGTCCCGTGGTCCGTCGAGTACTCGACGTACGCGTAGTCCCAGTCCTGCTCGATGTCGTAGTCCGCCCGGAATGTGAGCGTGGTATCGACCGTCAGCGGCGAGGTCAAGGCCCGCCGCATCGTCGTCGCGAGGTCGTTGCCCTGACCCGAGTAGTAGTAGTACGGATCGGTCCCTTCCGGTGGGAAAACGACGCTCGTGCTCTCGTAGTCGGGAAGGTTGACGCGGAGCGCTTGCGCCGCGCCGGCGGTGCGGCCCTCGGCGGGACCGAGCACGACCTTCTTGCTGTCGCCGAGCGAGAGCGTGGCGAGGTTCTTGCCGAGCCAGCCGAGCACCGCCTTGTCCCACGCGCCCATGTGCGTCGGCTGCGTGCCGATGAAGTCCTGGTCGGGCCCTCCGACATTCGAGCCGTCGCTCATGAGGTCCCAGAACGAGACCGAGTTGTCGTTCGCGCCCTCGGTGTCGTACAGGTCCGGCAGGCCGAGGTCGTGCCCGAACTCGTGCGCGAAGACACCGACCCCGCCGTTCTCCGACTGGATCGTGTAGTCGCCCGCCCACAGGCCCGTGTCACCCACGGGGTAGCCGCCGAGCAGGCAGCCGGTCGGTCCCGTCACTCCGATGTCCGCGAAGTTCGCGTACCAGCTGTGCGCCCAGATGGCGTCGGGGCCCTGCACGCCGCCGCCGTCCGACTCGTCGATGCCCGCGTGGACGAGCTGAAGGTGGTCCACGTACCCGTCGGGCTCGTTGTAGTTGCCGTCACCGTCGCAGTCGTACCGGTCCCAGATATCCACCATCGGCTGAGACCAGTCGATCGTGGTGTCCTGCTCCATCGCGGCCTTCAGCGCATCGTCCACGATCCGGTAGACGGGTCCGTTCAGGTCGTCCGACCCCGGTCCGTTGCTCGAGTTCGCCCCGTACCAGGACTCCGGATGGGGGACCTGGACCCAGTCCGAAACCTGACCGGTCACGGTGTATCGACCCGAGGACTGCTCCAGGTAGTAGTCGGCCATCGACGGCATCCCATAGCTGCCGCCGCCGATCGTGTACAGCATGTCGATGTAGTGCCGGTGGTTGAACCGCGGAACCCAGTAGGTGCTGTTGTCCAGGGTCCGGTCGGGCTCGGGGATCTGCCCGTACATCGGGTCCGTGAACTCGACCAGGAGCGTGACGATCTTGTCTACGCCCTTGGTCTCGTAGTCGATGAACCTCCCGTTCGGCAGCTTGACCCGCCCATCGACCCTCGGCGTGGCTTCGCCCTGGGCGACCAGATCGGCCGCCGTGATCTTGTCGCCCTGCCACTTCTGGACCAGCCGCGGCTGCGGCTTCACGCCACCCGGCCCACCCTTCGCCCCCCTCGCGGCGCCCGATCCGACGGCGAGCACGCCCGAGGGGCCGCCGCCGAACAGGGCGAGGGAAGTGAGCATCACCAGCACGAACGTCGGTAGACGTCGCACGCCTGCCCCCCTCTCGACACATCCGGTGGGACCGCACGGCACGGTCCCGAGTCCTGCCCCGATGCTTACCGTCGCGGCCGCAGCGGTGCCCCGGCCGTTCGGCCCTCATCCCACGTGACCGGTCGAAAGTCCTAGACGAGCGTGAGCTGGGCTGTGCCTACCACACTCCCGGCAACAGCCGGTGGCGCGTGCGCTTCGCGTACTCGGCGTAGCCGGGCAGCTCGGCGTGCAACGTCCTATCCTCCATCGCCGTCCGCCATACGACGAGCGCGATGAGCACGACGACGGGGACATACGCCGCGAGCGAGCCGAGGGCCAGCGGATACGCCAGTTGGGTGACGATTATCGAAACGTAGAACGGGTGTCGCACGCATCGGTACGGACCCGTGGACACGACCTCGTGTCCCCGGTCCTGCTGGATGCGGACGCCCGTCTCCGCGTACCTGTTCACGACCATCGCCCAGTGCACGAACACATACGCGAGGATGGTCACGACGAGACTGGGGACGATGAGCGCCGCGCTCACGTCGGGACCGCCGAGGCGGCCCACGTCGAAACCCGCCACCCCGGGGATCACGACCAGCATCACCGTGTAGAGGCCCCCCCAGACCTTGTCCCACGTCTTCGTGTCCTGCTTGAACCTGCCACGCTCGTTGACCAGATCCAGCACCGTCGGGAAGAGAAGGAAGAGCGTCGGCAGCGCGATGAGGAAGTAGACGAACGTCGCGCCGTAGTAGATCCAACCTCGGGGGATGTCGATCCGACCGGCGGCGATGAAGAACACGGCCGCCTGAACGAGCATCGCCGCCGAGATGGTGACGATTCGGATGATGCCGGACTTCGCCAGTCTCCGCTTGCCTGCCGACGCGCTCGTGTTCTCGGCCATCCTGGGTCTCGGTTTCCGATCCGTGGTCGGCATCATCCCAAGGTGTGACACCGAACGATGGGACGGCAGTCCAGACGCCTCGGCCAGATGCGGCTGGCCGTGCGCTCAAGCGTATCGACTTGCGCGCCGCGTAGCATGACCACTCGATGACCAGGGAACCCTCCGCCGACGCCGTCGGGCGTGCTCCCAAGGTCCTGCTCCACGACCACCTCGACGGCGGACTCCGTCCGGCCACGGTGGTCGAGCTCGCCGACGAGACCGGATACGCCGACCTGCCGACCCGCGACCCGGGTGAGCTCTCGGCCTGGATGACCCGGGGCGCGAGCCGGCACGACCTCGTGAAGTACCTCGAGACGTTCGTGCACACCGTCGGCGTGATGCAGACGAAGGACGCGCTCGGCAGGGTGGCGCGCGAGTGCGCCGAGGACCTCGCGTCGGACGGCGTCGTCTACGCGGAGGTGCGTTTCGCGCCGGAGCTTCACCTTCGCCGCGGCCTTTCCCTCGACGAGGTTGTGGAGGCGGTCCTTGAGGGCTTTCGGCAGGGGAGCGAGGGACGTCGGATCACGGTCCGGACGATCTTGACGGCGATGCGCACCGCCGCACGGAGCCTCGAGATCGCCGAGCTCGCGGTGCGCTGGCGCGACCGGGGCGTGTGCGGGTTCGACATCGCCGGCGCCGAGGCCGGCTACCCGCCGACACGCCACCTCGACGCGTTCGAGCACGTGAAGAGAGAGGCCTTCCACCTCACGATCCACGCCGGCGAGGCGTTCGGCCTGCCGTCGATCTGGGAGGCGCTCCAGCTCTGCGGCGCCGAGCGCCTGGGTCACGGCGTGCGGATCACGGACGACATCTCGATCGCCCCCGACGGAGGGCCGAGGCTGGGACGGCTCGCGTCGCTCGTCCGCGACCGCCGCGTCCCGCTCGAGCTCTGCCCGACCTCCAACGTGCACTCGGGCGCCGTGTCCTCGATCGAGGAGCACCCGATCGGACTCCTTGCCGATCTGCACTTCCGCGTCACCGTGAACACCGACAACCGGCTGATGTCGGCGACCTCGATGTCGAAGGAGATGGCACAGCTCGTCGACACCTTCGGCTTCGACCTCGATCGGCTCGAGTGGCTCACGGTCAACGCGATGAAGTCGGCGTTCCTGCCCTTCGACGAGCGCCTCGCGCTGATCGACGAGGTCGTCCGGCCCGGGTACGCGGCCCTGCGCGAGGCCTGACGAGTGGCCTACGTCGGCCGCGCGAGCGGCCCTCCATCGGGCCGTCAGCCGCGCGGCTGCTGCTGCGTGATGCAGTGCACGTTGCCGCCGCCGAGCACGATCTCGCGGCCCGGGACCGTGACGACCTTGCGCTCGGGGTACAGCCGCTGCACGGTGTCGACGGCGGCGGCGTCGTGCGGGTCGTCGAAGACGGGCAGCACGACGCCGCCGTTGCACACGTAGAAGTTGAGATAGGAGGCGGCGGTCTTGTCGCCGGCCTGGCGTGGGATCGATCCTTCCGCTGCATCTACACCCCACGCCTCGTCGGGGGTGATCTCCATGATGTCTGGCATGGGGAGCTTGTGCAGCTCGAACGCGCGCCCGCGGGCATCGGTCGCCTCCTCGAGGCGCGCGTAGTTCTCGCGGAGCAGCTCGTAGCGCCAGTCGTCCTCGTCCTCGGTCCAACCGGCCAGCACGACGCCCGGCCTGACGAAGCAGGCGATGTCGTCGACGTGGCCGTTCGTCTCCTCCGGGTCGATGCCGCGGCCGAGCCACACGATCTTCTCGACGCTCAGATAGTCGCGCAGGTGCTGCTCGATCTCCTCGCGCGAGAGTTGCGGGTTGCGGCCCGGCGAGAGGAGGCACTCCTCCGTCGTGAGGAGCGTGCCCTCGCCGTCCACGTGGAAGGAGCCGCCCTCCATGACGAGCGGCGCCTTGTAGCGGTCGACGCGCTCGATCTCGGCGATCTTCTGGGGGATGAACTGATCCTTGTCCCAGGGGAAGTACAGACCGTCGTAGAGGCCACCCCAGGCGTTGAAGTCCCAGTGGACGAGGCGCACCTCCCCCTTGTCGTTGACGACGAAGGTGGGGCCGGAGTCGCGTATCCACGCGTCGTTGTTCGAGAGCTCGATGACGCGGACGTTCGCGGGCAGCATGCTCCGCGCGTTCTCGTACTGATCGTGGTTGACCCCGACGGTGACGGGCTCGAACCGGGCGATGGCGCTCGCCACCGCGACCCACGCATGCTGAGCGGGCTTGCCGCCGAGGCGCCAGTTGTCGGGCCGTTGCGGCCAGAGCATCCAAGTGCCGGCGTGCGGCTCGAACTCGCCCGGCATGCGGAAGCCGTCGGCGCGGGGGGTGCCGTCGATCGTGTTGCTCACGACGTGCCTCCGGCCCCCATCACCCGCCCTGCTGGCCGGATCCACCGACCGCCGTTCCGATCCTGCTTCGCGCAGGCAGGTAGAGCAGCCAGCCGACGACGACGGAGATCAGCGTGCCGATGCCGGTGATCGCCCAGTAGGTCGCGCTCGGGGTGCCCTCGGGGACCTCCTTGAAGAAGAGCACGATCGTGAAGAGGATTCCGATCTCGCAGAGCACGACCCACAGCCAGGCACCGGCGTTGCCCCACGGCGCCGTGTAGGGCCGCGGCTTGTCGGGCTGCTTCTTGCGCAGCACGAGCAGCGCCGGGAACATCAGTAGGTAGGGGAGCAGGAAGACGATCGACGAGAGGGCGAAGATCGTCCAGAAGACCTCCTCCTTGGTCGAGAAGAGCGCGTAGTTGACGAGCGTCACGGCCGTCGCGATCACGCCCATGAGCACGAAGGCGTAGTCGGGAGTGAGGAAGCGCTTGTTCACGTGCCCGAAGACGCGCGGCGCCGTCTTGTCGAGGCCGGTCGACCCCATGCTGTGATTGGATCCGATCGACCAGGTCACCATGTTGCCCAAGAACGTGAAGAGCAGCCCGACCATGAGGATGTCGTAGAGCCAGGTGTAGCCCCCGAGCACGTTGTCGAACGACAGCTTCATCGCGTCGGCGATGCCGGTGACGATGCTCAGACTGCCGAGCTTGAGCGACGCGAGGATGCCGAAGGTGGCGAACATGTAGACGCCCAGGATGAGGACACCGGCGAGGACGATCATCTTCGGCACGTCGCGCTTCGGGTTCTTGATCGCCGCACCGACCGAGTTCATCAGCTCGAAGCCCATGTACGAGTAGATGATGATCGGCAGGAACGAGTAGTTGCTGCCCCACGCCGGTTTCCACTCCGAGAGGGCGAACGAGTTCGCCGTCCCGTTCTTGATCGCGAACGCGGCGCCGATGGCGCCCAGTGCGACCAGCACGATCATCTTGAAGGCCGCGCTCGCGTTCGGCACCCACTTGCTGAGCACGATGGGGAGGACGCCGATGCCGACCATCACCCAGATGAGGACGATGACGATGATCTCCTCCCACGTGCGGCTCATGCTGCCCCAGAAGGCCACGGCGAGGGTACCGGCGAACAGCACGAACACCGACGGCGCCCAGTAGGCAACGTTGACCCAGTACAAGAAGGCCGTCATCGTGCCCCAGCGCGGGCCGAAGGCCTCACGCACCCACACGTAGATGCCGCCCTCCTCGGGCCAGGCGGCGCCCAGCTCCGCGGTGACGAAGCCGTAGGGTATGAAGAACAGGATGGCGAGCGCGATCCAGAAGGTCAGCCCCTGGACACCGATCGCCGCCGACGTCGCCACCGTGTCCGCGACGAGGATGGCCGAGACCGCGAAGAGCGTCATCGACAGAAGCCCGAAGGTCTTCGGTTGCTTGTCGAGCGACACCTCCGGCGCACGGCCGGTCATCTCAGTTGCCATCGTTCCTCCCTCCTTGGTGCTCCACGACGGTCGTCTTCTTCTTCGTTCTCGTCACCTCAACAGCGCCTCGCCGATCTCCTCGAGGCTCGGATCGTCCGGAAGCTCGTCGATGCCGATGAGCGCAAGCATCAGCGCCTTCTGGAAGTGCATGCGATTCTCGGCCTGGGGGAAGATGATCGAGGCCTCGCCGTCGGCGATCTCGTCGGTGACCTCCTCCCCGCGCATGGCGGGTAGGCAGTGCATGAACCTGGCGCCCGGCTTGGTGTGGCTCCAGAACTCGCGGTTCACCTGGAACGGCTTGAAGGCGTTCACGCGGTCCTCGTACTCGGCCTCCTGCCCGGTCCACCACCAACAGTCGGTGTAGACGAAATCGGCGCCGTCGATGGCCTCGAGCGGGTCGTTCGTGAGGAGGAACGAGCCGCCGCTCTCGGACGCGAACTTCTCGGCGTGTTCCCGGATCTCGGGGGTGATCTCGTAGCCCGGCGCGTTGCCGATGCGCACGTGCAGTCCGAGCTTCGTGAGCGTGGTGGTGAGGGAATTGCAGGGATGGGCGGCGTCGCCGACGTAGGCGAAGGTGACGCCCTCGAGCGTGCCGGCGTGCTCGAGGATGGTGAGCGCGTCGCTCATCGACTGGCAGGGGTGGCGGTCGGCGTCCATGCCATTGATGACCGGCACCGTGGACCAGGCGGCGAGTTCGTTGATCGTCTCGTTCTTCTTGGAGCGGATCGCGATGGCCGAGCTGTAGCGCGACAGGGTGCGCGCCGTGTCGGCGATGCTCTCCCGGCCGGGGAGATGGATCTCGCCGGGACGCAGGTAGACGGCGTTGCCGCCCAGCTCGGCGAAACCGTTCTCGAAGCTGACGCGCGTGCGCGTGGAGGCTGCCTCGAAGATCATCGCGAGATGCCGGCCGGGCAGGAACGGCGTGAGCGGCCGTTCCTTCCACAAGGCCTTGAGGTTCACCGCGAGCTTGAGCAGGTCCTCGAGCTCCTCGCGGGCGAAGTCGAGATCGGTGAGGTAGTGCCGGCCTCGGAACTCCTTGAGAGTGGGAAGGGTCGTGTCCACCGTCTTCGCCTCCTCGTCAGGCAGTAGCCTAGACCGAGGCGCGCATCCTGGCGACCGCGAGCGTTCCTCGGGGACCCAACGTGGTGGCCCGCGCGGTCCAGCCCCTGCGTCCGTGACGTGAAGGGCCGTCCGGCACTCCCCGTGAGGGATCCCGGGTGCTTCGATGGCAGGCAGAGGTGAGGCACATGCGGACCCGTAGGATCCTGTCCCTAGCGGCTGCGGTCGCACTCGTGATGGTCACCGGCGCCGCGGCGCTCCACGCGAGCGTGGATCAGCGTCGTTCCCATCCACTCGATCGCCAGAACGTCGGGCACGTCCTCGGCGAATGGCACACTTCGTCGACGGACTGGAGGTCGATCGGCGGGTGGAGCTTCAGCGACGGTATGGTGATCGACGCCCGAGGCGCGATCGCCGCGACGCTGAGCGTCACCGTCTCTGGCGCACCGGTCGACTACCGGGTCGTCATGGAGCTGCCGGAGAAGGGATATGCGACCCGTCTGATGAGGCCGACGTCCGCGCACTTCGACCCGCAGGGAGGCACCGGCTCCTTCTCGTACACGTTCGTTGCGGGTGTCGGATCCGGTCGGTACACGATCAACCTGCTCTGGCGCTCGCCGACCGGCGTCGAAGCGACGATGACGGACGGTTCGCTGGTCGTGCAGTACGGAGCCCGATAGGTGCGTCTCCGCGGGCGACGCGGCCGTTCGGGAGCATCGAGGCTTTGGAGGTGATGGTGATGGCGGAGGAGCAACCGGGGATGCCGGCGTCGGGACCGGGGCGGGCCGACGACGAGCAGCTGTACGAGGCGGCGAAGCGGCGGGCGGAGAACCTACAGGGCTTCTACATCCACCTTCTCATCTACGCGGTCGTGAACGCAGGTCTGTTCGCGATCAACGCGCTGACCCGCGGGGCCGACGGCGCATGGTGGTTCTACTGGCCTCTCGCAGGATGGGGCATCGGGCTGCTGATCCACGCGACGACCTTGCTGTGGGTCTTCTCGCCGGAGTGGGCTGAGCGGAAGGCGCAGGCGATGGTGGACCGGTCCAAACGAGCCTGAGCAACCCGAAGCACGTCGAAGCGCAGCTGCTCGCGCTGAGGCCGACGGTCACGCGCCGGTGAGTGCCGGCGCGTAGGCGAGAGCCTCCGCGAGACCGCCGACGAGCCGCCCGAGCGCCGTGCCGTCGGGGTCGTGGTCGGGGTTCACCTCCGTGACCGTGAGCGCGGCGAGCTTCGGGCTCGACAGGAGGACGCGCAGCGCCCGGGCGGCATGCTCGAACGAGAGGCCCGTGTTCCTGCCGGCGTTCTCCGAGAGCGGTAGGTCGGTGAAATCGATCACGTCCACGTCGAGATGCACCAGGATGCGGTCGACGTCGGGCTCGAGCGCGGCGATCGCTCGCACGGCGGCTCTCTCCGGGTCGCGGGCCACTTCCCGCACGTCCATACCGCGGAGCCCGTGCTCCTCCATCTGCTCGCGCTCGAACGCCGTCCGGTTGTCCGGACCGTAGGCGAAGAGGAAGACCTCGTCGGGAACAAGCAGCGGCGCCCTGCCGTTGGCCCCCACCAGTTCGTCCACCGCGCCCTCGAGTGCGAGGGCGTGCGCCATGCCCATCCAGTCCAGGGCGCCCTCCGGCACGGCGGAGGGAACGTTCATGTCGGGGTGCAGGTCGAAGTACACGAGTCCGAGCGGTCTCGACCCATCGCGGCATCCGGCGATCGTGCCGAGCTCGACCGTGCAGTCACCGCCGAGCACGAGCGTCGTGTGACCGCCCGCCGCAGACTCGCGCACGCGCATCGCCGTCTCCCTCACGACGTCGACCACCGCATCGACGTTCTGCGCCTTCGGGTGCGTGGGATCGGGCCTCCATCGACGCACGGCTGCGTCGCCCCGGTCGTGGACCAGGATTCCCGCGGCCTCGATCGCCCGCAGCAGCCCCGCGTCGCGCAGGGCCCGAGGCGTCCGCTCCTGGCCCGGAGCGAACGCGGCCATGCTGCTCGGCACCCCGATCACATCCAGCGGTGTGGTCCCCATGCCCGCCTCCTCCTTCGACCGGAACCGGCGTCTCCCCGCGACGAGCCGGTGAGCCTCCGCGCAGCGCCGTAGCTCGGCCTCGCGCTGCCGCTGGGTCTCGATCCAGATCGCCGCGTTGGTCATCATGGTGGACGCTCGGCTGCTCAGCTTCCGCTCGGCTTCCGTTACCTCCCAAAGACTAGCACCGGTAACGTTACCTGTCAAGTCGTTTCGGAGGTTGCACTAGGGGGCAGGGCGAGGGATACTTGGTTCGTGAGCAACGTCAGAGCGGTGCGGGCGGCACCTCAGGAAGCCCCGGCGAACCCCAGCGCGGCTCCGGGGGAGCTTGAGCTCGTGCGAGCCTTCGTGAACACGCTGGATATCGAGGCGGGGACCGATGCGCTCGGGACCCCGGACGCGGCCCGGGACTGGCTGGCCGGGCACGGATCACGCGCCGTGCGGCTACGGCGGACCGATCTCGACCGTCTCCTGCGCGTCCGGGAGGCCATCCGCGACGCGGTCGGAGCGAGGGGGGAAGCGGGGGAGACCGAGGCGCTCCGACGCCTGAACCGGATCGCCGCCGCCCATCCGCTGACCGTCCGCCTCGGTGGGCCCGGAGACGTCCCACTCGCGCCGACCGGTCCCGGGATCGACGGGTTCATCGAGCGGGTGCTCGCGCTCGTCGCAGCCTCGACTATCGACGGGACGTGGCTGCGTCTCAAGGCGTGTCCGAACGACCGCTGCCGCTGGCTCTTCTTCGACCACTCCCGGAACGGTTCCCGCACCTGGTGCTCGATGGGGGTGTGCGGGAGCCGTGCCAAGATGCGCACCTATCGCAGCCGTCGGCGCGCGAACGCGTAGGCGGGCCTCGACCCACCTGGGGGCGAGAGTGTGTGAAGGGCCGGTCCGAAGACCGGCCCTTCCGCTCAGCCCTTCTTCTTCGCCAGGAGCAGGTAGCCGGCGTCGAAGGCCTCGTCGAACGCCGCCCGGTTGGCGAACGCGACGATGACTCGACCCTTCCCGAGAGTGCTCGGCCATGGCCGCGCACCTCGCCGGCGGCGCCCAGTGGACGCTCGTCACGTACTCGTACCAGTCGATCGTGCCCGATCGCGTGCGCGGCAGGGTGTTCGGCTTCGACGGCGCGCTTCTGACGTTCACGCTCTCCGGTTCGAACACCCCGTGCGGATGGTTGGCCGGCGGGTTCGGCGTACGCACCGTGACGACCGGCGTCGGTGCCGCGGTGGTCGTCTACTCCGCCCTCGTGTGGCTCACCACTCGGAGGATGCGCCGGTCGCTGGCTCCGGCTTCGGTTCTGGCCCCGGCTTCGGTTTCCGATCCGGCGGAGCCTGAGCGAGGCGACCTGCCGGCCTGAGCGCACTGGGTTCCCGCTCGCGTTCGTGCCTGGACTCCCGCTTCGGCGTCCGCGCTCGTCACATCCCGGCGCGTGGGGGCATAGATACTTGGTGAGGTGGGACGGATCCAGCCGACGGCGGGTGGCCGCTCCGACGGGGGAGGAGGCCCGCGGGATGAAGAACAGAACGTGGATCTGGGTGGGAGCGCTCGTCGTGGCGGGCGTCGCCGGCTTCGCGGCTCGGGTGGTCGCGGCGCCGAACACAACGCCTTCGGGGCCGGCGAAGCTCATCACCGTTTCCGGGACGGCGACGGTCAGCACGGCGCCGGACGAGGTGCTGGTCGACTTCGGGGTGCGGACGCAGGCGGGCTCGAGCGCCGACGCACTTGCGGCGAACGCCGCGAAGATGCAGTCGGTGCTCGAGGCTCTGGCGGGTGAGGGCATCGAGCAGAAGGACATCGAGACCGTGAGGATGCAGGTGAATCCGCAGACGCTCGACCGGGGCACCAAGCACGAGCAGACCGTCTACGTCGCGCAGAACACGGTCGAGGTGACGATCGCGGACCTGTCCAAGGCCGGGTCGGTGATCGACGCGGCTGTCGCCGCCGGAGCGGACCAGGTGCAGGACATCCGGTTCCAGGTGTCGAACCCGACGGATGTTCACACGCAGGCGTTGCAGGAGGCGGTGCGAGGAGCCCGCGCGAAGGCCGACGCGATGGCGGCGGCCGCGGGCGCTCGGGTGACGGGCGTGGTGTCGATCCGGGAGCAGGGGAACGCGTATCCGCAGTCGTACCGCATGAGCTACAACGAGATGGCGATACCGGCAGCGTTCACGCCGGTCGTCCCTCCGCACGAGATCGAGACGCGCGTGACGGTGACGGTCGTGTGGAGCCTGGCCGTTGTGTAGGGATCTCGGCGACCCCGAACAACGTCGAGGCTCTACGCCTCGGGTGACGGCACCCCGAGTCCATGCAGTACGCCGTGCACCAAACGCTCGGCGAAGTCGTCCGCGATGCGCTCGCCGGCGAGCAGCCGACGAACGATGATCGGACCGAACAGGGCGTCCACCGCGAGCTCGACGTCGAGGTCGGGCGGCAGCTCGCCCCGCGCCATCCCGCGCCGGAACAGCTCGGCGGCCAGGCCTCGCCGAGGCCGGATCACCGAGTCGGCGTACCGGCGTCCGAGGGGGGAGCCGGTCGCGATCTCGCCGATCATCCTCGGAAGCACGCGTCCGGTGGTCGTGTTCAGGAGCAGGTCGACGAACAGCTGCGCGAGTGCGAGGAGATCGCCCCGCACCGATCCCGTGGGGTGCATAAGCCGGCGGGCTACCGGAGCCCGGGCCGGGCGCCCCGCAGGGTGGACCGCGCGAGCAACAGGCGCACGGCCAGGCTGAGGGCGGACGTCGCGATCAGGACGACGATGGTTGCCGCCGGCCGGCCCAGCAGGGCGCCGATCGCGACGATCAGCAGCCGGGCGTCTCGGCCGCCGAGGAGGAACCCGATCCACCGCTCGGGTACCGGCGGGATGCCCAGGGCCGCGATCCGGTCCTTCGTGGCCATCGACAGCATGGCCCCGGCCGTCGCCGCGACGGCGAGGACGGCGACCAGCCCTGGGTCGCTTCCCGCATGGAGGGCCCAGAGCGCGAGCCCGCCTACGATGGCGGCGTCGGCGAGCCGGTCGAGGACGCCGTCCAGCAGGGCGCCCCCGGGACCGGCGCGCACCTGGAGGCGGGCGATCTCGCCGTCGACCCCGTCGAGGATCGAGGCGAGCTGCGCGAGGATCCCGCCGGCGATGCCGCGGCCGCTCGCCAGAAGCCAGGCCGCGAGGATGCCGATGAGGAACGCAGCGAGCGAGACGACGTCCGGGTGGATCGGCAGGTGGGCAAGGGCCATCGACAGCCTGGTCGAGACGGGGCGGTTGAGGTACCGGGAGACCGGCCCGTCGGCCTCCTTCGTGAGCGAGCGGCGGAGCCGTGCCGCAGCCCGGCGCAAGTCCTCGGGTGTGTCGACGTCTTGCCACCAAAGGCTCTGAGGGAGCGGCACGGCGATGAGCGGCTGCTCTCGGGCGAGCTCGGTCACGGCCGCGGCGAGTGACGCGTCGCCTCGAGCCTGGGCTCGGCGCTGGGCGTCGAAGACGGCCGTCGGCAGCAGGAACGCCCCGCAGTCGATCGACGGGTCGCCGAGCTCCTTGGAGAACGCGACGACCTGCTCCTCGTGCAAGCGGACCCGCATGCCCTCGGCCCACGCGTCGGGGTCGGGCGCGTGGTCGACGAGGACGGCGGGGCGGCCGGCGAACAGCAGCGGCTCAAGTGCCCCCTCGCCGAACACGTGGTCGGCGGTCACCAGGACGAACCGGCTCTCATCGGCGACGAGGGACTCTGCCGCGGCGAGCGACGCCCCGTTCCCGAGCTCCCAGCTCTCCGCGAAGACGGCCCGGACCCGGCCGGGGGCCAGGCGGTTCACGACGGCGGCCACCGGCCCGGCCTGGTAGCCGACGACCACCACGACCCGCTCGAGGCCGACCGCGAGAAGCGTGCGAACGGCCCGCTCGACGAGGGCCAGGCCGCCGAGGCGGACGAGCGCCTTCGAGCCGCCGCCGGTCACGCCCGCCAGCCGCTCGGAGCGGCCGGCGGCGAGGATGATGCCGACACGAGGGCGGGCCGTCGCGGGCGCGTGCGGCTCCGCGGCGGCCTGAGCGCCGGTCCGGGTCGTGCCCTCCGACAGCCTGTACGACAAACGGCCCCCCAACCCCCGGGATCCCGTCGCTAGGATTCCACATCCGGACGGCGAGAGTACGCGAGGCGGAGCCGCTGAGGAAGCCTCACCGGCGTCGTCCCCCGAAAGGCGCGATGCGTGCGTTCCCTCGTGCCCGGTGCGCCCGTAGACTCAGACCGCCCCGACGACCGAGCGAGGAGACACCGTGGCTTGGCGCGAAGCCGCGATCGTGTTGCTGATCGCCGCCCGGGCGGTTGCACTGGGCGTCGTGCTCTCCCACGTCCCCGCGGACCCCAGCGGTCACTACGTCGCGAGCGACGCCTTGCGCTACACGGCGATCGCCGAGACCCCCGGGACCCCCTACCGGGACTTCGACGTCGAGATCCCACCCGTGGGGCAGGTCCAGCTCGAACTCGTTGCCTCGCCGAACCCGCGCGAAACCGCGGTGCGCAACGCGTGGCTCCAGTTCGTCTTCGACATCCTCGTTGCACTGGCGCTGGTGCTGGGGTGGGGGAAAGGCGCTGCGCTGCTCTATCTGCTGATCGGCCTGCCGCTCGCGCCGTTCCTGTACTTCCGGCTGGATCTGTTGTCGGTCGCCCTCGCGACCGCTGCGATGGCGCTCGCACGACGGAAGAAACAGCCGGTCGCCGGAACACTGCTCGCGGCGGCGTTCTTGGCGAAGGTCTGGCCGGTGATGCTGGTGCCCACGTTGTTCGCACGGAGGCGGTGGAAGACGCTGGTGTGGGCGGGCGGGGTTCTGGCCGCCGGGATGCTCGCGTGGGTCGTGTGGGCCGGCACCGACGGACCGATGCAGGTCGCCACCTTCCGGGGCGCGACCGGCTGGCAACTCGAAAGCACGCCCGGGTCGCTGCTGCTCGCCGGAACCGACCTGCCGGTGGTCTTCGAAGCGGGGGCGAACCGGATCGGCCAGGTCACGTTTCCGGAGCGACTCGGGCTCCAACTCCTGCTCATCGCCGCGCTGGGCGTGATCGCGTGGGCGGCGCGCCGGCGTGAGGACGACACCGACGGCCCGGCGGCGCTGGCTGCGGTCAGCGCTCTGCTGGTGACCGCCCCGGTTCTGTCGTGGCAGTACGTCGCGTGGCTGTTGCCGTGGATGGCGATCGTGGCGCTGCAACGGCGATGGGTCACGACCGGGTTCGCGCTCGCGGTCGTCGCTCTTTCGACCGCCCTGGTCTTCCAAGGGGTTCCGCTGACGGCCCGCGATGGGTTCGCGATCGGACTGCTCCTGGCGCGGAACGCTGCGCTGATCGGGCTGCCGATCGCGGCGATCGTTGCGCTGATCCGCCGACCGGCATCGGTCGTGGCCCGAGCGCCAGAGCCAGAACTCGAGGCGGAGCCCGGGTCCCAACCGGAGACAGGGGGAGACTCGGACTGATGGCCAACCGACTCGCGTCCGACGCCAGTCCCTATGGTGCCCCCGGCAGGAATCGAACCTGCGACACACGGTTTGGGAAACGACGTCGACTGCGCCGCTGCGCCTCTTGCGCCGCCAGCGTCCCGGGGGACAGATCCTCGACCAGACCGGCCGCCGTCAGCGACGAGACCGCCACCACGGCGACCTCTGTGAGCTCGGGCCACCGCTGAATGATTTGGTCGATCGCCTGAGCGGAGGGCTCGAACGGCCGCGAGGGCCCTTTCGACTCCTCGACCCCTTCCTTGGGCTTAGCCACAGGCCCCGTATGGTCTCGCCCAGCGGCCGAGCGCTCCGGCAGGCACCGCCTACCCGAGAACGGGTATCGGGTGCCATGGGGAAAGCCGCATCCGCCGTCCGATAACTCCATTGGAAGATGCGCGAAGGGGATACGTGAGCCTCACCGAGACGAAGGTCACTCGAACGCGGGCAGAACGGCAGTCGAGCCCCCTCTCGCTTCTGCCGCCCACGACCTCGCTGCCTCGCGTCCGGGTGCTCGTTGCCGACGACCAGCCCGACACGCGGCGGGCCCTGGCCGATCTCGTAGTCACCGAGCCTTCCCTGGAACTCGTCGGCCTCGCCGGGGACGCCGAGGAGGCCGTGGCGCTTGCCCATCGCGAGCGGCCCGACGTCGCGCTCCTCGACGTGAGGATGCCCGGAGGTGGCGGACCCCGAGCTGCCCGGGGGATCCGAAGGCGCTCACCCCGGACCCGCGTCGTGGCCTTCTCCGCCTACGGCGACCTTTCCACGGTCACGCAGATGCTCGACGCGGGAGCCGACGGCTACCTGGTCAAGGGGGCACCGGGCGAGGAGATCGTCAACGCCATCCACCACGCCGCGCGCGGGCGTGGAACCGTGGCGACCGATCTGCTTCGCCGGTTGACGGGACGGGAACGGCCGGAGGAAGACTGCGGCGCGGAAGGGCGCCGGCGGGGTGTCTCTCGTGTCCGCCGGGTGCTCGACTCCAAGGGGCTGGCGATGGCGTTCCAGCCGATCGTGGATCTGATCGACGGCAGTGTGGTGGGGTATGAGGCGCTTGCCCGATTCGCGCTCGGGCCCGAGCGACCTCCGGACGCCTGGTTCGCGGAGGCCGAAGCGGTCGGGCTGGGCCGCGAGCTCGAAGCGGCCGCCCTGCGTTCGGCTCTGGCGCACCTCGACCGGCTCCCGGCGGAGACCTACCTCTCCTTGAACGCGTCTCCGTTGACCGCCGTCTCCCCGTTCCTGAAGCGCCTCCTTGCCGACGTGGGCGAGCGGATCGTCGTCGAGATCACGGAGCACGCGCCCGTCGCGGACTACGACGCGCTGCGCGAGGCACTCGGCGAGCTCCGGGCTCAAGGGGTTCGGGTGGCCATCGACGACGCGGGAGCGGGCTTTGCGAGCCTCACGCACATCCTCCGGCTCATGCCGGATCTCATCAAGCTGGACATGGTGCTGACCCGGGGCATCGACACGGACGACACCCGGCGCCAGCTCGCGTCTGCCCTTTCGTCCTTCGCCTCGGGCATCGGCGCGGCGATCGTCGCCGAGGGTATCGAGACCAAGGCCGAGCTCGATGCGCTCCGCGAGCTCGGCGTGCCCTACGGCCAGGGCTTCCTGCTCGCGCGTCCGACTTCTCTCGGCAAGAGCAGCCCCCCGGTCACCCACATCCGGCTGGACTGAGATCGAGGCGTCTGTCGGAGCCGCTGCCCCCATGACGCCGCGAAAGAAGATCATGGGCGCTTCGCATGTGGTCTCTCCTTCTGGTTCGTCGGAACGACGCCCGGCTGCTGCGCGACTCGGGCGTCCTCGGGTTGGCTTGGAAGAAGCTCAAGACAGCGCGGGATCGGTTCGCGGCCCGGCCTCGAACTTCGCGTATCTGATCGGGAAGGGGGGGATCAACTTCTCGACGTGGCGGACGAGAAGCTCGGACTGCCGGTGCCTCCCAGTCCCCTCGCGAGGGGGCCTCCTCGCCGGACGACGGATGCACCGAGATCCCCTGCCCCGCGGCGAAGATGACGTCACGCGCATGGTTGACCCGCGAACGCGCAGAGGGGAACCTTGGTCCCAGGAGCAGGGATGGACCGACGACGGATCCTTATCGGTGGGCTGATTGCGGTGGCCTTCGCGGCGGGGCTGGGTTTGGGCCGCCTGCTCGACGGCGGTGCTCCCCAGGGCGGTGGCGACGGAGAGCCGAGCGTCGGGGGGGCCGAAGAGCCGAGCGCCCAAGGGATCGACTGGTCCGACCCCCAGCCGCTCCCGGAGCCCAGGCGTGACGACTACCGCTCGAAGTTCGTGCGCGGTCAAGCCGCGTGGCGGTTCTGGCCGAGGTCCGGCCGGGTCGAGCCCGGCGTGGCCTACCGCTTCGACACCGGCCACTGCGGACTCCAGTTCCTAACGGACTTCGACCGCAGCTTCTGGGAGCCGGTCGATCCCAAGGAGGGGAACCCGCCGACCTTCTTCTACAACCAGGACGTGGGGGCGATCGCGCTCGTGGCTCCCAACGAGGCGATCTACCGGAGCTCCAACGGACGCGAGGTCCCGTTGGTCAGGCTCGGGGGGCCGGTCTCCGTCACCGGCCTCTGCGCGTGAGCCTTCAGGCGCCGATCGGGTGCCAGACCGGTCTTCATCTCCATGAGCGCGGTGATCTCGTAGGGGCTCTGGGGTGGAGGAGCGGTGGCTCCTCCGGGAGCGGTGGCTCCTCCGGGAGTGGTGCCCCCGGCAGGAATCGAACCTGCGACACACGGTTTAGGAAACCCCGTCCCTTGCGCGCCGTTGCGCCGCTTGCGCCGCCTCAAGTGGGTGTGGGGTGCAGAAACCCAGATCACGCCTCTGACCAGGTCTGCTAGCACCCACCTGCCTTGCGCTGATGGCCTCGATTCGCCACTCCTCCTCTCTCATCGGGCCTGGGTCAGTCGGCTCGGGAGGTCGGGCAGGCGGGAAGGACGTCGCAATACACGAAGCCCTCCCGCGTGACCACCTGGCCAGTTCGGCACGAAATGGGCACCCGGTACATGGGGCCATCCCACACGAAGGTGTGGAACTCGCCGTTCTCGCCGCAGGGGTCCACCCCATGGGGGAGATCGGCCAGGAAATCCCCGTCGAAGGCCCTGCCGGCGAAGGAAGGATCAAGGGCCCGGAGATCGACGCACACCACGATGGCGCGGAAGCCGGCCGTCACCACCGCCCGAGCCAGCTTCCCTGTGTCTCGGCCCCATAGGGGGAACACGCCGTGCTTGCCGACCCGGCCCAGGCGTTCCTCGCGGTAGGCCCGGACGTTTGCCAAGAACAGGTCGGAGAAGGCCACGTGGTCAATGCCCCGGAACTCGTCGGCAGCGAGCGTGGAGGCCATCCTCTGCTCGTACAGCTCGTTCACGCAGGCTGGCGGGATCCGGACCTTGATCACCGGCAGGCCCAGGGCCTCCGCCTGCTGGTCAAGAAGCTCCTCGCGCACCCCCGACAGGCTCACCCGGTCGTAGCCCTCGGTGAGGGTCGTGAGGAGGGCCCGGACGTCGTAGGCCTTGTCACGGAGAAGGGTCCAAAGACCGAAGGCGGAGTCCTTCCCCGCGCTCCACGAGAACACGATGGGCGTCGGCACGGTCGCGATTGTGCCCGAGCGCGCTCACATCACCAAGCGGGAGCTGGACCGAGCCGCGAACGCGGTGGCCGACCTGATCTCAGCCATGTCCTAAGCCTTTCCATTCGATGGATCTCCCCGAGATCGAGCAGACGCTTCAGGAACTCGTCGCCGCCATCCCCGCGCCCGCCCGGGCCGAGATGCTTCGCGTCCTCACGATCCGTGACGACGCCAAACGTGCGCGGGAGATCGGGCGGCTGCACCAGGGCGGCATCACACCGACCACCGCGGAGCTGCTGATCGACGCCGAGGAGGATCCGGCGCTGCGGCTCGTGGTGGTGGGGATGCTGCGGGAGGCGGAGCGCAGGTAGTTGCCCCGGATGTCGGCACCTTCAGGCACGATCCGGGGACGTGGGCACACCTCAACACCTCCTGAGTCGACTAGAGGGGTCGTTGGCGTTCTTCGCTCCCGCCTCACATGCTATGCGCTGACGAACTCGAGGCCGAGATCCCTCAGCTGCCGAGCGTGAGTAGCGCACAAAGCAGTCTCCCGAACCATCGGATGACCGGGTTTCCTTGCCCGCGTGGACTTGATCTGAAGCCTCACGACCGCTGGTTTCGGCCGGTCATGTTCGAGGTCGCATAGGAGCGCTTGCTTCGGCAAAGTTGACACACCTCCGTCAATCGGGGATGCAATTGTACGGATACAAGTTCGGGCGAGGCGTGGCGTCCCGATCGCGGACGTCTGAACCGCGCCGGGAATCCTGGAGCTCCAACCCTTGAGAGGATGGAGCCATGACTGTTCGACGGCGGTCACCGGCGATCCCTAGGTGGTTCGGGCCGGACCGGTTGCTGGACGGAGATGCGTACGACGTCGCCGGGCATGACCCGGGCGTCAGAGCCCGCGTCACGCAGCAACACGCGGATGACGCCGCCATGGGTGAAAACGAGGTGCTCTCCCGGAGTGAGGGCGGCCACGAAGTCGCGCACCCGCCGGGAGAGTTCGGCGACGGACTCGCCGTCGGGAGCGTGGAAGCCGTCGAAGTCGCGAAGTGCCCGCTGAGCATCGGGTGGGCATTGCTCCCAGGTCAGGCCCTCAAGCCGGCCGAAGTCAAGCTCGCGCAGCCGCCGGTCCGGCGTGGATCGGCCAACCGCCAGCTTCGCCGTCTCGGTCGCCCGACGAAGATCGGAGGACCAGACCCTAGTGAACTCGGTGGAATCGAGGGTGGCGGCAAGACGTCGTGCTTGAGCCCGGCCCGACTCGTTGAGGGGGACGTCGGTCCAGCCGTTGAGCCATCCCGCGTCGCTCCAGTCGGTGGCACCATGCCGGACGAGCCACAGCTGCAGGCCCGTCGTCACCATCCCGGCAGCGGCAGGCGGCTCTGCACGAGCGCGGCGCCGAGGATCAGGACCAGGATCTCGCCGACCTGCTCGGCCGCGCCGAGGACGTCGCCGGTCACGCCTCCAATCCTTCGTGCAGCGAGACGGCCGACGAACCCCGTACCCGCGGCGGTGAGGGTCGCTGCGGCGATGGCCCAGGCGCCGAGTGCAGCGGTGGCTATGGCAAGGGCTAATGCGACGGCGGCGAGGACCGGACCCCGTCTCACCGCTCCCGCATAAGAGGCCCCGAGGCCCGCCTCCGTGGCCGGCTCCACCGTACCGAGCAGTGCGGCGCATCCGGCCCGACTCAGCGCATGCGCGGCCGGAACGACTGCGAACGCGGTCCAAGAGCTCAGCGCGGCGATGGCCGCGACTCGTAGCACGACGCTGCCGGTGATGGCCAGGATGCCGTATGTCCCGTGGAGAGGGTCCTTGAGGATGCGCAGACGCTCCTCCTTCGTCCAGCCACCGGTGAAGGCATCCGCGGTGTCGGCCAGGCCGTCCTCGTGGAGGGCGCCGGTGACAACGACGCCGACGGCGACCGCGAGGGCAGCGGCAACGATCGCGGGCAGCGCGAGCAGCGCGGCCGCGTACACGCCGGCGACGCCGAGGCCGACGAGGGCACCCACGACGGGGAACCACGGCAACGACCGGGCGAGGTCGGGACCGGCTCGCGGTGCGTCTCCGATGGGGACGCGGGTCAGGAGGGATACGGCCGTCTGCAGGCCCCTCACGTGCTGAGCCCCCACTCGTCGAAGGTGGCGACCTCGATCACCGCCGCGGCCGCGATCTTCACGAGCGGCAGGGCGGCCAGCGCCCCGCTCCCCTCGCCAAGGCGCAGGCCGAGGTCGAGCAGAGGCGGCTTACCGAGCTTGTCGAGGAGGAGCCGGTGGCCCGGCTCACCTGAGCAGTGACCTGCGATGCAGTGATCGAGTGCGCCTGGTCGGGCCGCCTCCAGCGGAGCAAGCGCCGCGGTGACGACAAAGCCGTCGAGGAGGAGGGGGATCGAGCGTCGCCGGGCTTCCAGGGCCGCGCCTGCCATGGCCACCAGCTCGGCGCCCCCGACCTCGCGGAGGATCTCGAGCGGGTCGGTGACGTTGTCGATGCGGCGCCTGGCCGAGTCGACGACCCCGACCTTTCGCGCGAGGCCGGCATCGTCGATGCCGGTGCCTCGACCGACCCACTCGTCGGCCGGCCCGCCGAACAGCGCCGCGCAGACCGCCGCCGCCGGAGTGGTGTTGCCGATGCCCATCTCGCCGAGGATGAGGAGATCCGCGTCGAGGGCCGAAACCACCTGTCGTCCGCTCTCGAAGCAGACGCGAAACCGCTCCTCGGACAGCGCCGGTTCGCGCGTGATGTTGCCGGTCGGGCGGCCCACTCCGATGTCGACGACGGCGAGCGTCGCGCCGAGGGCTCTCGACATGACCGCGGCGGTGGCGAGCCCTTCGTTGAGCGCGCGGAGCATGGCCTCGGTCACCGCAGCTGGGTAGGCGCTCACCGCCTCCTCGGCAACGCCGTGGTCGGCGACGAAGACGACGGCGGCGGGCGCCTCGACCCGCGGTGTGGCGGTGCGCTGCCACCCGGCCAGCCAGACCGCCACCTCGTCCAGCCGGGCCAGCGCTCCCGCCGGTCGAAGGACCTGGGCGGCCCGGTCGCGGACCGCGGCCATGGCCTCCTCGTCCGGGGACGGCAACGCGCTCAGGACCGGCTGGATCTCCTCATCCATCGAGTGGCCCTCCCATGACCTCGTCGGGGTCGGAGAGCCGCACGGCGCGCCCAGCGACGACGAGCACGGCGCTTTCGGCGGCCTCCGCCCAGATGGCGTTGACTCGACCCAGGATGTCGGCGTACCGGCGGGCCAGAGCGTTCACCGGGACGATGCCGGAACCCACCTCGTTGCTGACGGCCACCGTTCCAGCCCTCCGGGAGGCGGCCAGCTCAGCAGCCTTCCGGGCCCTGTCCTCGATGTCCGCGTCGGAGAGGCCCTGCTGGATGAGGTTCGAGACCCAGAGCGTGAGGCAGTCCAGAAGCACTCCGGCCTCCTGGGGGACGCCCGCGAGCGCGCCCTCCAGGTCCACCGGCTCCTCCACGGTCTCCCATTCCGGCGCCCGCTCGGCGCGGTGGCGGCGGATCCGCTCCGCCATCTCCTCGTCCCCGGCCTCGGCGGTGGCGATCACCACCACAGGACCGCTCCATCCGGAGGCCAGGCGGACGGCCAGCCGGGACTTGCCGCTTCGGGCCCCGCCGAGGAGGAGCACGAGCCCCATCAGAACTCGATCCCCCGGCGCGCCCCGACGCCCCGGCCGTAGGCGTGGCAGACCTTTCGCATCTCGGTCACCGTGTGGGCGAGCTCGACGAGGTGTTTCGGGGGCGTCCCGGCCGGTGGCGATGACGTTGACGTGGGGTGGGCGGCCCGTCCTCGCCTCGGGGGCTCCCTGGGCGGCTGCTGTCCCGGCATCACCCCACCCTCCCCTCGGCCTCGACCGTGGCCCGGCGCCCGGCCCTGGTCGGGAGGACCACCACCCCGCCCTCGGGACCCTCGAGGATCCGGACCGAGGCCCCGTAGTGCCGCCTGATAGTGGCCTCGGTGAGCACGGCCCGAGCCGGCCCTGCCGCGACCGCCCGTCCGCCGTCCAGAAGAAGGAGCTGCTCGGCAAACTGCGCGGCGAGGGTCAGGTCGTGCATCGCGCTCATCACGGTGAGGCCCTGCTCCAGGCGCAGCTCGTCGATGAGCTCAAGGACCTGCTGCTGGTGGCCCACGTCGAGGGCGGCCGTGGGTTCGTCGAGCAGGAGGACCGGGGCCTCCTGGGCGAGGACCCGTCCGAGGACCGCCCGCTGGGCCTCGCCGCCGGAGAGCGACCCGAGAAGCCGGTGGGCCAGGGCGCCGAGCTCGAGGCGCTCGAGAACCCCGGTAACCACGTCCAGGTCCTTACGGCTCTCCGTCCCCAGGTACGGGATGTACGGGGTCCGCCCCAGCAGCACGTAGTCGGTCACCGTCATCGAGGCAGGGATCTGAGGCCGCTGCGGCACGTAGGCGACCAGCTGGGCCAGGCGGCGCCTTCTCATGCCCGAGACGGCAGAGTCCGCCATCCGCACCTCGCCGGAGAACGGAACCAGCCCGGCGACGGCCCGGAGCACGGTGGTCTTCCCGGCCCCGTTGGGTCCGATGAGGGCGAGCCATCCTCCGGTGGGGACCCGGACGGAGAGCCCCCGAAGAACCGGGACCCCGTCGTAGCAGACGGAGAGGCCGGCCACCTCGATCGTCACGAGAGGCTCCTCGTCCGTCGGAGCACCAGGAGGAAGAAGGGCGCCCCGAAGAAGGCCGTGATGACCCCGATGGGGATCTCGGCGGGAGAGAGCGCCGTCCTGGCGATCAGGTCGGCCACGATTAAGAAGGCCGCCCCCAAGATGACGGAGAGAGGAAGAACCCGCCGGTAGCTCGAGCCGAAGATCAGCCGAACGGTATGAGGAACGATGATGCCGACGAATCCGATCAGCCCGCTCACGGCCACCGCTGCGGCCGTGCCCAATGTCGCCGCCACCACCACCGTGAGCCGGACACGGGCCGCCCGGATCCCCAGGCTGGCGGCCTCCTCGTCGCCGAGGCTCATCACGTCGAGCAGCCGGCGGTGGAAGACGAGGGCGAGGCCGCTTGCCGCCACGTAGGGCAGGATCAGCGCCACCTGACGCCACCCCGCCGTGCCGAGCGATCCCAGGATCCAGGCGTACACCTGCCTGAGTGTGTCGGCGTGGCGCTGCTGGACGTAGGTCTGGACCGCAGTGAAGAACGCCGCCACTGCCACCCCGGCGAGGATCAGGGTCGCGGTGTTCCGGCTCCTGGTTCCCGAGCGCCCCAGGACGTAGGTGGCCAGCACGGCGACGAGCGCGCCCCCGAAGGCGGCAAGCGGCAAGAGGTCCGCGGGCCAGCCGGCCCGGCCCGGGAGGCAGGCGACCGCCAGGGTGACCCCCAGTCCCGCCCCGGCGGCCACGCCGAGGAGGTACGGATCGGCCAGGGGATTCCGGAACACCCCCTGGTAGGACGCCCCCGCTATGGCCAGCATGGCGCCGACCAGACCGGCGAGGACGACCCGGGGCGCCCGGATCTGCCACACGATTGCCGCGTCCAGATGCGAGAGGCCAGAGTGCACGCTGACGAGAGGCAGGCGGTTCATGAGCTCCTTGACGACTCCTCCGGCAGGGAGCCCGACGGGCCCGACGAGGATGCCCAGGAGCACCGCGCCGGCCAGGCAGCCGAGCGCGAGGAGCAGGACCCAGGGGCGGAGCCTCGTCGGGCGAACCCCAAGCTCCGCCTCCCGAACGCCCGTCACCGCCGACATCAGCTGCTCACCCCCTGATGCAGCCTGGACAGCGCCTGCACCACGACCTCGAGGTAGTCCACGACCCGAGGGCCCCAGCGGGAGGCGATGTCATCGTCCAGTCCCACCACGGTCCCGGTCTTCACCGCGGCGATCTCGTCCCAGCCCGGGCGCTCGGCGACCGTGGCGGCCGACTGCCCGCAGCAGTTGGTGTCGGCGAGGAAGACGATGTCAGGGTCGGCCTTGATGATGTACTCGGCGGAGAGCTGCGGATAGCCGGAGGCGGCTCCCTTGGCCGGGTCGGCGATGTTCCTGAGTCCCAGCAGACCGTAGATCCGGCCGATGAACGTGTTCGACGTCGCGGTGTAGTAGGTCTGGTCGAGCTCGTGGTAATAGGTGAGCGGGTGATCGAACGTGGGGGCGGAGGCCACCAACCACTGGATCTTCGACTTCATCGAGCCCACGAGCTCCGCCGCCTCGGCCACGTGGCCCGTGGCCACCCCGAGCTGCTCGATCTGCGTGTACGTGTCGTCCAGGCTCTCCGCCGCAGGCTGGAGGATCACCGGGATGTCCAGGGCCTTCAGAGACTTCTCCAGGTCCCCCGGGTCGTTGGAGATGACGACGAGGTCGGGGGCGAACTCGGCGATGGCCTCGACGTTGGGCTCGTACCCCGACAGGTCGGTCATGGGGGCCTCGGGCGGGTAGTTCGAGTCGTCGTCGACGGCCACCACCTGGTCCCCGGCTCCGATGGCGAACAGCATCTCGGTGGCCGTGGGCGAGAGCAAGATGATCCGCTCGGGATGTCGCTCGATCCGAACCTCACCGTTCGCCGCCTTCACCGTGACGGGGAAGGTGGCTTCCCCTGTCGTGGGGGTGGTGGTCTCAGCCGCCGGCCGTGAGGTCTCGGCCCCGCATGCAGCGGCCACCAAGGCAGCCACGATCAGCAACGGGAGCAGGGCTCTCGTTGGCCGTTCGCCGGGAGCCTCCGATGGGTTGCGCTGCCCGCTCGACCGCAGCAGGGCAGAGCTTCCCTTGCGCAGTGCCTCCCGAAGGAACCGGGTGGCTCGGATCATCGCCTTCCACCTCCTGACCGAACGCGCGGTCACTCGGCCGTCCCTCGGAAGGCGATACACAAGCGCCCCCGACCCTCAGCCGGAGGCTGCTGCACCCGGGCCCGCCGCCTTTCGAGCGAGGGACGGCTTCCCTCACCCTCGAGGCAGGTCTCCTGACTCCCGGATCACCGCTCCCCCGAGCCTTCCCGGGACCGAGGTCCCAGTGGCATCTCTCGGGGTCGCTCCCCGGTCACAGTGGCGCGACCGTGCCGGACTCTCACCGGCTTCCCTTTTCAGCCTCCCGGCGGAGTGCCACCCGCCGGTCAGCCACCTCGGGGCGCTAAGTTGTCGGCCCGATTCTGGCCCATCGCCGGCCGCCAGGCAACCCGGCCGGTCAGGCGCTAGAGATCTTCGATTCACCCCGCATGCGGCGACGGTGACGAAGCCGAGCGAGCCACGGCGGGCGCTTGGCGGGCGGCTGGTCAGGAGTCGTACGGGCGAGCGAGTCGGGCTTGGGGAAGTCACTCGTGGAGGCGATGTGCCGCCCCTACGCTGATGGCCTCACCTTGGGCAACCCACCCCCTCGCGCCTGGCTAACGGTGTGGGGACCGGTGCTGTCTCCGGTCGGATGGGATCGCGCCAGCGGTGTGGAGCACCACCGAGACCGCACCGGTGTGAAACACCGTGTTTCTTCGCTCGCAGGCCCTCTGGTCGCGCCTCCGTGCCGAGGATCAAGGGTCTGTGTCATCCGGACGACAATGGCTAGGCCATGGCAGCCAAGCTGATCCGACTGCGGTACGCGGGAAGCTGCGCGAGATGCGGCGTGGGGCTCCCCGTTGGCACGCAGGCATGGTGGGACCGAGAGGCGCATACCACGACGTGTCTTGCATGCCGCCCGCACGGGCCCGATCGGTCCGCGGACGTCACTCCGATCGAGCCGCCACCCCTCGCAGTCGGAGAAGCCGGCGCGTCGGCGAGGCTCGAATACGAGAAAAGACACGCCCGGCGCGAGCATCGGATCGAGGAGCGCTGGGGAGGCCTCGCGGGCATCGTCAGGTTCCTCTCGGACGATCCCCAATCGACCAGGGCCTGGGCCACGGGCTCGGCTGGCGAGCAGCTCCTCGCCGAGCGCCTGCTACGCGGGGTCGGCGACCGAGCGGTTCTACTTCACGACCGGAAGGTGCCCGGCACCCGAGGGAACATCGACCACCTCGCGGTCGCGGCGTCGGGGGTCTGGGTGATCGACGCAAAGAGCTACAGGGGCCTTGTTGAGCGACGCGACATCGGAGGGTGGTTCAGGACCGACTACCGCCTCTATGTGGGCGGCCGCGACCGCACCAATCTCGCGCAGGGTCTCGGCTGGCAGATCGAGGCGGTTGGTCGCGCCCTGTCCGACCCCGAGGTTCCCATCAACGCGGCGCTCTGCTTCATCGAGGCGGAGTGGAGGATGTTCTCCAAGCCATTCGTGCAGGACGGCGTCTGGGTCACATGGGCGAAGAAGCTCGCGGAGATGATCGCAGCGCCCGGACCGCTCGAGCGCGACGTCGTCCTCCGCATCGCTGGGCGCTTGGCGATCGCCCTGCCTCCCGCGGCACGAACCCTGGTTGACCCGTAAAGGCCTGTCGATCTGGCCGCGTTCGTTGCCGAGGTCTCGATCCCTAGTCCGGTCACGCCATGTCTCTGGTGCCGGAGACGCATCTCGGCGGAGGTCATTAGGGCCGAGAATCTGCCGCCCTATCAGCGGGCGCGGGTCGTCCGCGAGGGCGAGGTGTGCCCAGCCGGGTTACTGGGTCGACGGACGCATGGGGAATAGCGGCGAGACGCAGCCCACCGAACCCGACCCGAAGTGCCGGTGCCGCGGCCGCATCGGCGTGGGCGATACCCAGCCTCGGCCCTTCCTGCCGGATCTCCGAGTTCCCCGCTCACTCGCTCCTCAGGAACTCGGGGCGGCGGACGATACGGACCCACGGGAGTGCCGTCATCGTCACGAGCAGGACCGTGGCCGCCGCCGCGGCCCCGGTGAGGAGCAGCGGGGCGACAGGAAACACGGGTGGTTCCTTGGCGATCCTGAAGACGAGTCCGGTCACCACCAATCCAGTGGACATCCCGAGGGTCAAGGCCGCTGCGAGCGGCAGGGCGACCTGGAAGAGGACCGAGCGGCGGATGACACTGGTCGGGACTCCGATCGCCGACAGGACCGCGAGGGGGCGTCGCCGCTCCATCATCCCGTCCACGGTGGAGACGAGTAGGTTCGCGGCTGTCACGAGCAGCACGAGGAGCATCCCAAGTTCCAGCAGTTGCACCATCCGGGCCGGCTCGTCCGAGGACGAGTCCTTGCGCACTTCTTCCGCCGTCCGGACCTCGCCGCTCCAGCCCACCGCGTTGCGGATCCGCTCCACGGTTTCCGGGCGTCCATCGGTTCGCACGATCGCGACGCAGGAACGGCGGCACGATCCGCCGTCCGGCAGCCTGCTCGAGACCTCCAGCGACCGAACACCGGGCAGGGACTCGAGTGAACGCCAGGCCTCGGCGTTCTCGTCGCCGTTGCCATATGCGTGCGCGACGACCTCGTCCGAACCGAGTGCGGCAACGCCGGGCGGGATCGAGTGGTAGGTGGTCGCCGACAGGAAGATCCCCTCGGCGACCGCTGCTAGCGCCATCAGGACGGCCACGCTCATCACCACCCGGTTGGCCGACGTCGGCTCAGCTTCAAGCCTCCGGGCACCGATCAGCACCGAAGGCCACGGCCGCAACCGCGCGATGACGCGCGATCCGAGCCACCCGAGCCACTGCGCGGTCCCGGCGAGACCGACGAGGATCAACAAGAGCGCGGCGCCGATCACGACGCCTGGGATCGGGCTGCTGAGCTCGAGCAGCGCGTCGCGGCCGACCGAAGACAGCAGGAGGCCGAGGAACCCGACTACGAGCGCGGCTGGCCAAAACCAGCCGCGGCGGACCCGCGCGGCGTGCCGGACGATCCCGAGCGGCGAGACGATGACCCTCCGCATCGAGAGCACGGCGACGCCGACGGCGAAGACCGGGACGACCAGCAGCAGAGCGATGACGGCGGGCACCGGAGGGGAGAAGTCGCTTGGGAAGGAGGGGTGTCCTGCCACCGCCGACAGGATCGCGTTGCCTGCCGGGCGGGCGAGCAGGAACAAGGGGACGCTGAGGACGACACACAGGACTGCAGCGATCGCCGTCTCGGCCGCGGCGAGCACCCGGACCTGCGTCTGCGTGCCACCCGCCAGCCGGACGGCGGCGAATCGCGCCTCCCTCGTTGAGGCCGACAAGCGGATAGCGGTCAGGACGAACATCGCGATCGGGAGCAGCACGGCCACGACGGTCACGCACAGCAACACGATCGCGCCTAGATCCACGGGAGAACCCTGGCCGCGGTCTGCGGGGGCGAAGGATGTGACGGCCTCCGGCTCCCAGATCCGCGGGATGTGCAGGTCCGGCGAGGCACCGACGTACGCAACGAGCTCATCCGGCTCGAGCAGGCCCTCGGGCGCGATCGTTCCGACGATGCGTCCGGGGACGCGCGGCCTCAGCAGCTCTCCGTCGCTACTGGAGAGCAGGGAAGCGAGCGCCGGAGAGGCGAAGATTTCCCCGGCCACAGGAAGACGGGGGATTCCGGCGGGGACGGGCGCCTGCCCGACGGCCTCGACGGCGATGGGCAGGACCTGGCGACCTTCAAACGTCGTCCCCAACCACCAGCGCAGCGTGGCGTTGGAAACCCCGTGCGCGCCCGGGTCGACAGTCCCGTAGCGCACGCCTTCGCGTAGGTCGTAGGCGCTGAGCGCGGGCGGGACACTGAGCGCGCCGAGGAGCAGGGTCACGCCGGTCGCTAGCCCGATCGACATCAGCACCAGCCGGATGATGACCGTTCGGCCTCCGGCGATCGACAGCTTGATACCGAGTCCGAGCAGGCGGAGTGACGTCATGCTGGCACCGGAACCGGCGCGAGCTTGCCGTCGCGGATCACGATCTCGCGATCGGCGTAGGCGGCGATGCGCGCCTCGTGGGTTACGAGCACGACCGTCGTTCCGTTGTCCCGTGCGGCGGAGACGAGGAGGTCCATCACCATCTCGCCGTTCAGCGAGTCGAGCGAGCCGGTGGGTTCGTCGGCGAAGAGCGCGCGCGGTCCCGTGACGAGCGCCCTCGCCACCGCGACGCGCTGCGCCTCCCCTCCCGACATGTCACCGGCGCGCTTGTCGGCGACGTCGAGGACGTCCAAGCGCTCCAGCCATGAGCGGGCGCGCGCTTCGGCGTCGCGACCTTTGAGTCCGGCGAGCCGGAGCGGAAGCGCAACGTTGTCGATCGCCGTGAGCTCGGGGACGAGCTGCCCGAACTGGAAGACGAACCCGAACTCGTCCCGGCGAAGCCGGGTGAGCGCCGTGTCCGACAAGCCGCCGAGGGTTCGACCTCGGTAGGCGACCTCTCCGGAGTCGGGGGCGATGATCCCCGCGAGGCACAGCAGCAGGGTCGACTTCCCCGAGCCGCTCGGGCCGAGCACGGCCACGACTTCTCCTCCTCGGATCTCCAGGGAGAGACCCTGGAGCGCGACCGAGGCCCTGAACCGTTTGTGGAGGTCGGTCGCCCTGATCAGTGCGTCCCCGGCGGGGCGCGATCCGTTCGGGTCTGCCTGCTGCAACGCGATCACCCTCTCGAGGTCGTCAGGTCAGCCCGGAGCCGCTCGACACGGTCCCCGGCGAGTTCGATCCATCTCAGGTCGGCTTCCAAGTGAAACAGCTCGAAGTCACACGCGAGCGCGTCGGTGAGATCGCCGCTTCGCTTGCGTTCGGTGAGCTCACGCATCCGGGTGAGGTGCGCCGTCCGCTGAGCGTCCAGGATCTCGTGCGCGGGACGCCCGGACATGAGCGCGAGAACGACCTTGGTGAAGAGGACCTTGCGCGCGTACATCGCGGGCTGCTCCGGCTCGAGGAGCCAGCGCTCGAGGTCGGCGACGCCCGTCGGCGTGATGAGGTAGAGCTTCCGGTCTGGGCCGCCGCCCGACTCCACCGCAGCGATGTCGATCATGTCGTCACGGCGCAGCCGCGCGAGGGTCGTGTAGATCTGCCCGAACTTCACCGACTGCGAGCCGCCGAAGCGGTCGTCGTACAGGCGCTTCAGCTCGTAGCCGTGCCGCGGCCGGTCTTCGAGCAGCCCGAGGAGCGCATGGCCGAGCGACACGCGGGTGACTATACACTCAGTGTATAGTCAGGGCAAGGGCACCCTGTGACGCGACCTGGCACGCAGCGGTGCCGCCGACCGCTTGGGTTCTCGTGCCTAGCAGGCGGAGATTCGGGCGGTTTCGCCCGCCTTTCGAGGCCTCCGGGCGGATCGCGAAAAACGGCGAGGGCCGCCAAGAGACTAACCGGCGAAGTTCGAGCCGACCCGGCCGGATTTCAGTCTAGCTTCCCGCTTTATCAGGGCGACCATGTAAGTCAATGTCTGCGCCCGGGCGTTATCTGGGTGGCGGAAGAGCGAGGAGCGTTGGGGTGGAGGATGGGTTCGCACGCTTCTACGAGACGAACAAGGATCGCGTCCTGCGCACGGTATACGTATGCACAGGCGATCCGCATCTCGCCGAGGACGCGGTGAGCGAGGCCTTCACGAGGGCGTGTTCCCGCTGGGGCAAGGTCAGTCGGCATCCCAGCCCCGTCGCATGGGTGACGAAGACGGCCGTCAACTACGCGCGGTCATCCTGGCGACGATGGACGCGGAACCGAACTGGCGACGTGCCCGAGGGGCACTACACGTTCGACGATCCGCTCGACAGGTCGGTCGTCGAGGCGGTACTCGCCCTCCCCGAGCGCCAGCGACAGGTGATCGGCCTTCGGTTGCTCCTGGACCTGAGCACGGAGCAGGCAGCGGAGGTCCTCGGCGTCGCCCCCGGGACGATCACGGCGCACCTGCACCGAGCTCTCTGGTCGCTTCGAACCCGACTTGTTACGGAGGTGTCCGCTGATGAACCTTGTTGAGGAACGCATCAAGCAGAGCTTCTCCCCGATCGAGCTCTCGACGGATCTGGCATCGATCCGAGCATTGGCGCGGCGCAGGCGGTACGTGCGCGCCGTGTCGTTCACTACGTCGATCGTTGCACTTGCGCTGGTCGTCGGTATCGTGGTTCCCGCATTGCTCCCGGCCGGGCACGAGCCATCAGCGGCAGCCGATACGCTGCGCCAGCTGTCCGAGGTCGCCGCGAAGCAACCGGCGGTCACCGTTGGGCCCGACCAGTACGTGTACTCGAAGATCCAGGCGCGGTGGGAAACGTGCGAGGGCAACGACTGCGTCTTGCAGCAGGCAGTGCAGGAGTTGTGGATTGCACCCGATGGTTCGGGCCGCATGGCGGGATCGAGAGGATCGAACAGCTACAGCGAGGTCCTGGGTCGCGGTGAGTTTAACTCCGACGACCTCACGAAGGTTCCGACGGACGTCGACGCGCTTCGCTCGTTCATCCGGGAGCGGGCGTCGAAGGCAGACCAACCGCTCGACTACGAGATGTTCGTTGTGGTCGGTGACCTCCTGCGGGAAAGCTTCTCCTCTCCCGTGCTCTACGAGTCGCCCCAGCTTCGATCGGCACTGTTCGAGGTGGCCTCCACGCTACCCGGCGTGGAGCTCATCGGGGACACGACCGACGGGATCGGGCGCCCCGGGATCGCCGTGGGCTACACGGAAGGAGGGATCCGGCACGAGCTGATCTTCGACCCGGATACCTCTGCGATCCTCGGTGACCGGGACGTGAGCGTGCGTTCCGGCGGGACGGTTCCCGGAAGTTGGTCCGCCTATGTGGAGTCGGGGGTCGTGAGCTCGACGAACGCACACCCGTAAGGACGAGAGGACGTCCGATACCTCCGAGAAGGCGGCCGTCGCGCCGCCTTCTCGGATCGTCCTCGCGTCGTCGATCCTTGCGGCTGGCCCGTTCGCTGCGAGCCGTCCAGGCCCCGTCCACGATGGCGTCGATAACCAGCACGCAGCCGTGTGGACCACCGAGACCGCAACGGTGTAAGCACCGCTGGGAGTGGGATAGTCTGCCGGAGGGTGTTGCGGTCGCCAGGAAGCTAGTCGCCGGGAAGCTACTGGAGGAGACGGCCATGCACCGACGCCCTTGCTGGATCGACATGCTGGCGCCGGATTCCTCTGCTCGCTGAAGCCGATGACACGCCAGCTCGGGTCTTCAAGGGGCACATGAGCACTGCGACAAGGCCACGGACATACGAAGATGGATGGTGATGAAGGCCGCCGTCCTGCACCGGTTCGGCTCGTTGCTGGCCCTTGAGGAGCTCCCTGACCCGAGGGCCCGCGGGGACGAGGTCCTCGTGCGCGTGAGAGGGGCGGGCGTGTGCCACACCGACCTCCACATGATCGACGGCTACTGGCCGGACCTTCCCCTGCCTCGCGTCCTCGGCCACGAGATTGCCGGTGAAGCGGAGGGCATCGGCCCTGTGCTCGTCTACCCTTGCTGGGGGTGCGGATCCTGCGAGCTCTGCCGCCGCGGGGAGGAGCAGCTCTGCCCCGAGGTGGCCGAGGCGGGATGGGTGCGGGACGGAGGGTACGCGGAGTTCGTCCTCGTGCCGTCCCGCCGATACTTGCTCCCGCTGCAGGATCTCGACCCCGTCCGCGCCGCTCCGCTCGCTGACGCGGGGGTGACGCCGTACCGCGCCGTCCGCCGTGTCCGCGGATGGCTGGAGCGTGGTGGGGTGGCGCTCGTGATCGGGGCCGGCGGTCTCGGTCAGTTCGCCGTTCAGTACCTGAAGCTCCTGACCGATGCGCGCGTGGTTGCGGTGGACATCGACGAGCGAAGGCGAGCGTCGGCGCGCGAGCTTGGCGCCGATGAAGTCGCCTCGCCGGAGCAGGTCGGCGAGCTCGGCCGCGCCAGGGTCGTTCTCGATGTCGTGGGATCGAACGAGACTCTCGCCCTTGCGGCCGCCACCGTCGAGCCGATGGGAATCGTCGTGCAGATTGGCGAGGCCGGCGGTCGGCTGTCCTTCGGCCACGCGACGGTGCCAGCCGAGGCCCACTTCACGACGGCCGCCTGGGCCTCCATCGCTGATCTCGAGGCGGTCCTGCAACACGCGAACCGGGGCGAAATCACCTGGCACGTGGAGACCCTTCCCTTGGAGCAGGTCAACGAGGCTCTGGGCCGCGTCCGCCGCGGCGACGTCCTCGGCCGCATGGTGATCACGCCCTGAAGAAGAAGGGAACCGAGGTGCCCGATGGGTAGCCCCGCATCGCTAGGGAGGTACCTGGCCACCTGCTGCCGCAAGAGCGCGCTCACGAAGGTGGTCAACGAGGTCTCGGATGCGGTCGTCGGGCTCGGGCCGATCGAGTTCCTGCTGAAGGATCCCGACGTCACCGAGGTCACCCGCGCAGAGTGACCTACTCATCTACCTCTTGAGGAGCCAGTACGACCAACCACTGAGGTCAGGGACTTCTTCTCCGAGAGCGCCCAAGGTTGAGCACACTTGGGTTCGATGCTCGTTCGCGTGGTGGATGGCCTGAACCATCAGCAGACCTTCCGCATGGCGCGTGTCCGGATAGTCTTCACTCCCCATGATCGACGCGTTGAGCGCACCCGCCTCGAGCCTGTTGAGCATCTCATCCCATCGCTTGGCGTGGTCGCGCATGTCGTCGCGGAGCGTTGGAAGGGGGGCCTCGTCTCGGTTCAGGGCTGGAGGCGGTGAGTCCATCACGAGCCGCTGCAAGTACCTCGCGTCTGCATCAACCAGATGCGTGAGCGTTCGCACGATGGAGCCGTAAGTGCCGGCGATCGCGTCATCCAGCCGCTCACGGGGGAGGGCCTCGAGGTGGTCAATCAAGGTCGCCGTCGCCCACGTGTGGTGTGCGAATGTCGCCCGCAATACGTCCGCAGGCCCACTCATCAGAATGAGCCTAGCATCTAGCTGATTCCGTGCACGTCGGGGCTCGTCTCGGCGATGGAGGCCATTGTGAACGGGGCCGACGACGTCTACGTGGAGCGGAAGGGGCGGATCGGGAGGGGTGGGTAGAACAGGCACGGAGACTGTCGCTGGTCGTGCGCTTCGCGCCTGCCCAATCTGCCCCGGACGGAGGCCACACGCGCCCAGCACAGGCAGTCCCCGCGACCCGGCCGCGTCGACGTACAAAGGGCGCGAGTACAAGGTGAGCCAACTTGCCAACAAGTCCTGCCGGTGTTGATGATGGCGCCGTGACGACTGTCGTCGGTTTGGGTGCCTGGTGCGATTTCGTGACCCCGGACGAGTACCGCCAGCGACTCGTCAAGGGCGGATGGCGCGCGACTGTCGAACGGCAGTCGGGTGCACGCGCTCACCCCGCCCCTTTCGCTCCGCGGTCAACCGAGGAGGTCGAGAACCTTGTCGAGGCCTTCAAGCAGGGGCTCTCATTCGTCGTGCATGAGTTCGCCGACCTTGCGGACGGACGCCGCCTCACGCTGCACGAGGAGCGGGGGTTCACCAGTTGGGCCTTAGCAAGCAGCGGACCCGCGCCGAGCGACCAGTGGCGGGGCCTGACGTTGGAGCACCTCGAGGCGAACGTGCTCACCACGGTGCTGCCGGACGACGACGACACCCAGGACGAACACCCCTGGGAGCGGCTGGCCGAGCTCCTGCACGTTCACGGTATTGAGGCAACAGCCGAGGAACTCAGGCTTCTTCCTTATGACGTTGTGTTCAGTGAGCGCCTCCGAGCGCGAGTCGTGGCCGACGCGTAGGGGAAACTACACAGCTCGAGTCGCATAAGGCGGTTCCTGGCTCCGTGTACGCGTAAGGAGCGTTGTCCGCGGACGGAGATGGTGGCAGGCAGGTCCATTGCACGGGTTGATCGGCGGTCATCGAGTGGCCGCCTCAACACTGCTCCATCCGCAGATGATGGCGGCCTCGCGCGCCCCGGCGCGTACGGCCGCGCG
>Ga0315281_10001053_pt1 | contig 40241 bp, 41 predicted proteins | sample YL17G07_0_MG_FD_204540 | JGI IMG/M metagenome (GOLD analysis project Ga0315281, IMG submission 204540) | Sediment microbial communities from Yellowstone Lake, YNP, Wyoming, USA - YL17G07_0 | ecosystem: Environmental > Aquatic > Freshwater > Lake > Sediment | place: USA: Wyoming | collected...
CAAACGTCGCACAAGTCGGCCCCGTCCCTCCTTATGCCCTGGAGCAAGTTAAACATATAACCCTTTAAATTAAAAAGGGGGCAAGGAAACTTTTTTGCTCTTGACACTGTCAACCATATCAGTTGAAGCTTGAAAGAGTGGCTGCCCCGCGGCATAATCCACGGAACCAGAAATCAAATCAGAAAGGAGCCACTAATCAAGAATAGCACAAGGAAGAGGAAAAAATGAAAAACGAGGAATTGAGGCTGCGTTTGGAGAAAACCAGGGTATTCTTTAGGCACGTACTACGAAACTACGCCATACTTTCGTAGCGCACCATAAATCCACCCGCTCGTCTCCTCGATTACTGTCATGGCGTCATCGCCGGCGACTTTGGCGTGACCGCTGCGCATTTTATGTTGACAGTATTTTTATTTCTCCTTATAATGCCGCCATCATGAGATGGCATGCTGTTATCATTCTGCTGGCAATCACTCTCAGCATCATCGTTCCGCCCACCTTGCCGCCGGCCGTTCGTGGCGGGCAGGCGGCAATTGGGACACTGGACGTCTGCCACGCGACCATTCCCGCGCTTTCGTCTGTCAGCGAGATGCCCTGTTTGAACGAAGGTTCGAACTCTCCTCTTCCTTTAGCGCTGCAAGAAGTAATTCACCTCGTATCCCTTCCCGATACATCTGTTTTCATCGCCTTTCAAGACGAACGTCCTCCGAAACGTCTCGCGTAACTTCACGATACAATCAAATTATTGCACAGGCAGAAGCAGACTGTTTTATCAACCTGCGATCGGACTATCAATCGTCTGGCTTGCGCTCAATAACAGGCGAATTCACTTGCGCCTGTCTGATTTGTCGCCAATGCATGTCAAATGTGACAATAGTGAAACACGGATCCTGGATATAAATGAAAACCCTTATTGCCATACTGTTTATTACAGCCATCGTGGCTCCCCTGCCTGCTTTTGCCGTCAATGCTGGGGATGCCGCTCCCGGATTCAGTCTGAAGGATGTGAACGGAAATACCTTGACCCTCAAAAGCTTGAAAGGGAAAGTGGTTTTCCTTACGTTCTGGGCCACCTGGTGCCCCTCCTGCAAGGAGGAACTACCGGACCTGAATAACCTGCAACAAAAATATGCTGATAAAGGATTTACGGTCCTGAGTATTTGTATTGAATCATCGGAGACGGTCGTGGCGACGTATCTGAAGAAACATCCGGTTACCTTTCCGGTCCTTGTCGACAAGGAAGGCACTGCTGCTGAGGCCTTTCGCTTTTCCGGATTGCCGGCTTCCTTCCTGATCGGGAAAGATGGCTTAATCCGGTATAAGCATTCTGGTTACGATAAAGGATCTTTCACACTGATCGAGCAGGAGATCGCAGACCTGCTGAAAATTCGAAAATCAAATTAAATTATATAACTGGAGGAACAGGAAATGAAAGTGATTAGATCATATGGCTTGGTAATGGTTTTGGTATGCATGACGCTGATGATAGCGTCGTGCGGAAACTCCGACGATAGCAGTACTCCGGCAGCGGTCTATAAGGTAGAGTATGTACCTGGAACGGACATGAACGCGCCGACTCAAGGAAGAACAACATATCAACTGAAGATTACCAAAACAAGCGATGGATCTCCTGCATCAGGCCTCACACCGACACTGTCATTCCTTATGACCATGACCGACGGAACACAGCATGCGACACCGATAGATCTTGTATCAGAGTCCAGCACCACTCCCGGCACGTATGATTGCACGGTCTACTACATGATGGCATCGGGAGCAACAATGGGGACCTGGGAAATGACTGTGACGGTGAACGATGAGACAACAACATTCTACCCCGATGTTGCCATGTCCATGAAGAGCGATACGGTGAGAGCGACATTGAAGGGACAGAATGATATAATCAGCAGCACGTCAGGTACGGAAAAGCGGTCTTGCTACATTTTCAATGACGGGCTTACGAGCGGCATGGCCATGGGGTCGGGCACACTCAGCCTCTTCATTGCTGCTAAGGAAAGCATGATGAGCTTCCCCGCTTTAGTCTCGACATCGGTCAACACCACGACACTGCATGATGAAAACGGTGCCTCATGGAACGCCGATCCCGTTACCGTGGATGGTTCTCTGGATGGAACGAGTTGGATATCCGGCACGAACACCAAGGGCGGTCACTGGTCGATTTCCCTGATGTCAGGCATCACCTCAAGCGTCACGAACACGATCTATGTCCGCCTGTCTGTCGGCAAGAACGGTGGCACAGCCGAGCAGAAAACCACTGACGGAAATGCGGTGTCCGGAAGCAACGGATATCAGACCATTCTTGTGACGCCGAGCAGCATGTAAATGGATAGAAAACGATTTAAGACAATACTCGTATCGTTCCTGACAGCGGCCCTCCTTGGGGGGGCCGCATGTCTCTTTCCTCCATCGGCCTGGGCCAGTTCCTGCTGCGGAGGCGGAGGCGGCGCGACCCTGCTTCTGCCGAAGTTCTCTCAGGGCATGGTCGATGTTTCCTTTGATCTGGAAAAATACGACGGTTTCTGGAACCAGGATGGGAAGTATACACCGGACCCTTCGGGATCCGATCTGCGGCAATACCGACTTAACACCGGGTATGCCCGGCGACTTTCAACAAGATGGCAGGCCAGTGTTCTCGTACCATATATCTGGAACGTCAATAAATATACCTCGGGAACCCATCGAACGGACGGGATCGGCGACACGACATTGAGCCTTTGGTATGAAGCGCTCGACGATACTTCCGCATGGAGAATACGTGATCTGAAGGACCTGACGCCTTCGATCACTATCGGCCCTTCCCTGGTCATTCCCACCGGCATCTCGCCCTATGACGGTGTGCCCAGCGATGATGTGACCGGTCGTGGCTTCTACAGGCTCGACGGAAACGTCGTTATCTCGAAAGCCCTCCATCCCTGGAGCGCCTCTGTTGCTCTCAGTTATGGGAGTTATCTTGAAAGGCCCATTAATCGGGAAGTTGACTACGTCCCGCCGTACCGGAAAAAACTTGGGGACCGATCATCCGCTTCGATCTCATTAAGCTACATCACTTACCTCGGGTCCGGTGGAGATGCATTGACCGGCACTGTATCGCTGACGGAATTGCGCGAAGCGGATGCGACCCGAGACGGCAACCGGATTGACAACAGCGGACTTCAGAAGGACTCGATCGGCGGGACCATCGCCTACTCAAGCACTGATCATGATTGGGGAGTCAGAGCGATATGGAGTCACACGGTCAAGCAAGACGGATGGGGGGGGAACTTCCCCGCAACCGACATCTATACCATTGGGGTGAATTATGGGTTCCGCTAATATTCGCCGGCTGTTCCTGTTGCTGATTCCGATCTTCCTTGCGGGATGCGGCGGCATGACGGACGATCTTAATCCATCTAACAGCGACAAACAAGCGGCAGCGCAGGCAGGGACCGTCGGACCATCTGTTGGCCAGAATGCACCGGATTTCACGCTTTCCGACAGCCTCGGGACCGATGTCACACTCTCGTCCGTACTTGCGGGAACTGCGGTGAACGGTGTTGTCCTGTACTTCACCATGTGGTGCCCGACCTGCGACATTCATATGAGCAATATGCGAAGTTCCCAAATACCGATCTTTCCGAATGTACGTTTTTACGCGGTCGATTATGTGTCCGGCGCCGTTGCCGATGCCAGAAATTCAGAGCTGTCGAACGGGTATGAAGGATCAGGATTCATTGTTCTGGCGGACACGGTTCAGACAGTCCTGAATCTTTACCATGGCGCAATGGGGACTACTGTTGTCATTGACAAAACAGGCATCATACGGATGAACGAGGATTATAAGGACGATAGACTGACCGCCGCTCTCACGAGTTTGCCATGACCGGGGCGCTCAATACAGCTAAGGAGCAATTCATGTTGAAACGGAAATTTGCCATCATCGCTCTACTTACTTTGGCTCTGGTAGGTATGGCCATAATGGATGCCCTGGCCCAGGATGATATTGATGCGCACCGATCATGTGCCGTCTGCAACATGGACCGGAAAGCCTACGGGTACAGCCGGATGCTGATCCATTACGAGGACGGGGCTGTGGTGGGCGCCTGCAGTTTGCATTGTGCCGTCGTCGAGCTCGATACAAACCGCGGACGTACAGTGAAATCCCTTCTCGTCGCCGACAGGGACTCCCGGGCGCTGATCGATGTTGAGCGCGCGATCTGGGTCATGGGAGGCGGAAAGCGCGGTGTCATGACGCAACTGCCCACGTGGGCCTTCCAGTCAAAGGCAGGCGCTGAAGCGTTCATGAAAGCGAACGGAGGGAAGATAGTAACCTGGGCCGAAGCCCTCGCCGCCTCCAGGGAGAAACTGGTCCGGAAACATTGACAGGCCCTTCCCTGACCTGAACACTCTGGTCCTGTTTAAATCGATTGTGAGCTGCGGAGGTATCGATGCTGTTCTTTCGAGAACGGTATTTATTGTTTTGACATTGTACGGCGCCATGCGCTCACCGGTTTTTATTCTAACATCGGTCATTCTCTCCTTATGCTTATGATGAAACATCGGCTTCAACAAAGACAGCGCCGCGCTTATAGTTCGTTTCTGTTGTTCGCTGTCATCATTTTTGCGGCCTGCGCCAACCAGCCCCGCTATCCCGCGCCCGCGAGGAACGGCGCGGACTTTGTCGTTGAGGCAGCGTCTCTTCAGCTTGAAACGCCCCGTTTTTTCACGTATCAGTATAACGGCAAGAACATCTCGTTCTTTGTAATGCGCATAAATACCGGCGTCCAGTCCTATCTCGACGCCTGCGCAAGCTGCTATACGCACAAGCAGGGATATCGCTACGAGGATGGCGCGGTCACCTGCCGCCATTGTAATATGAAATTCCCGGTCTATAAGCTCGAAAAGGGGCTCGGCGGCTGTTATCCCATCAAGATCGAAGGAAAGCCGGTGAATGGAAAGTATCTTATCCCGGTTGCCGTTCTGGAAAAAGCATCCGACAAGTTCTGACAAGGCGCCCATTTACTCATACGGTATTAATCTTTTATTGACGTGCTGTAGGGTGTTGAGGAAGTTCAGGCGATCATAGTCGTCCCTAAAGTAGGTTCCCTCGGAATGGCATACCGGACTGTTTCGGCAGTCGTGCAGCATGCTCTTAACTCGTCAGCATCCTGAGCACTTCAAGATATTTTTCACTCGTTCTCTTGACAACATCCTCGGGAAGAACCGGCGCGGGCGGCTTCTGGTTCCATTCAAGAGAAAGGAGATAATCGCGCACAAACTGTTTATCGAAACTCTTCTGCACAACCCCTGCCTTATAGTTATTTTTTGGCCAGAAGCGGGACGAGTCAGGGGTGAGCACTTCATCGATCAGGATCACGTCTCCGTGATAGACGCCGAATTCGAGCTTCGTATCGGCAATGATGATCCCTTTGGGTTCCGCAAGTTCGCAGGCCCGTTTGTAAATTGCGAGCGTGTATTTTTTTATCTTCTCCGCTACGTCCGCTCCCACCAATTTCACCACAGCGGTAAAATCGATGTTCACGTCATGATCGCCCTGCTCGGCCTTCGTGGATGGCGTAAAGACCGGCTCAGGAAGGCGCGACGCCTCGGCGAGTCCGGGCGGAAGTCTGATGCCGCTCACGGAACCCGCAACTTTGTACTCCTTGAGCCCGGAGCCGGACAGGTAGCCGCGCACGATGCATTCCACGGGGAGAGGCTGCGACTTTTTCACGAGCATGCTGCGGCCCTCGAGGATTGCCGCATGCCTCCCGCACTCAGCTGGATAGTCTTTAACCTCCATGGAGATAAGGTGGTTCCTGACGAGGTCCGAGGTCTTCGAGAACCAGTACTTTGATATCTGTGTAAGCGCTCTCCCCTTCTCCGGGACAGCGTTCGGAAGCACCACATCGAAAGCGGAGATCCTGTCCGTGGCGACAATGAGCAAGGTCTCTCCGAGGTCGTAGATATCGCGCACCTTGCCGCGCTTTGGCGGCTTGAGCCCCGCAAGATTAGTCTCGAGTATCAACGGTGTCTTCATTGCTTTCAGTCTCCTTCTGTTCAAGCGCGTATTTGAGGACCCGAATGCGGGAGATCCTGTTTTTTCGCAGCCGAAGCACGGTGAACATCATATTCTGATACCGGACCTGGTCGCCTTCGGCCGGCAGCCGTCCGAAAAGGCCCAGGACAAAACCGCCGATGGTCTCGAATTCGTCCTCCGGCAGGTTCACGCCCAGCCGCTCGTTCACTTTTTCAATATCAGTCTTTCCATCCACAAGGTACCGGTTCGCGGCTATTTCCTCGATCTCGCGAAGCACTTTCTCCTGCTCGTCCCGAATATCGCCGACGATCTCCTCGATGAGGTCCTCCATCGTAACGAGGCCGTCGGTGCCGCCGTATTCGTCTCCCACGAGCGCCAGGTGGATGCGTTTTTCCCGCATCTCCTTAAGGAGCACGCTCACATTTTTGTTCGGCGGAACGATATAGGGCTTGCGCAGCACCTGGTCAAGCCTGAATGCGCGGTGCTCCATATGGAGCGTCAGAATGTCCTTGAGATACACCACGCCGATCACGTTGTCGATGGTCTCCGCATAGACCGGCAACCGGGAGAAGCCCTTCTCATTCATGGTCCGGAGGATGGTATCGACGTCGCTTTCCGCCTCAAGCGCCACAATCTCTGTCCGGGGGACCATGACCTCCTTTACCACCGTGTCGGTAAACCGGAACACGCTGTGGATGAGGTCCACTTCCGAAGGTTCGAACACGCCGCTCTTACGGCCTTCCCGGATGAGGTATTTAACCTCGTCTTCCGATACAAGAGACGGCTCCTGATGCTCGGAGGAAACAAATAAGCCGATAATAAAATTGTTTGAAACCGTTAGGACGCGCAGAATCCAGTGAAAAAGCCTGGAAAGAATGTCAATGGGCGTCGAGGTAATAAACGCGATCTTTTCGGAATAACGGATTGCCAGCGACTTGGGGACCAGCTCACCGAACACCAGCGTCAAATACGTGAGCAGGCCCACGACAACAACGACTGAGATCGGTTCGGCGGCTTTGCTGACGATTTCCACGGGAAGAGAGGCCAGAAACGGCTTGATCCGCTCAATGGCGATGACGCCGCCGAATGTGGCCGCCAGCGTCCCGATGAGGGTGATGCAGATTTGAATAACCGCGAGAAAGCGCTCCGGTTCTTCCTGGTGTTTCTGGATCCTCTTTGCCTTCGCATTCCCGCTTTTCACCAGGTGCCGTACGCGACTCTTGCGCAGCGATATCAGCGATATTTCAGATGCCGCAAAGAAACCATTCAGCAGGATCAGAAGCAAGATTATCAGAATTTCAAGTAAAAGCATATGCTCTTAAAATATCCAATCGCCAAACAGCAATAATCAAATAAGTTCCAATGGCCAAATTCCAGGTCCCAGGCTGTTTGGTTAATGAGCTTTGGTCATTGGTGGTTGTTTGAAATTTGGCGCTTGAGCTTTGGTTATTGCCCGGTGAACCCGTATTCTTTCCACCTGCTCTCCACCAGTCGCCGGATCCGCGGGTCCATCTTTATCTCCTCGGGCCAGGAACGGCTGAACCCTTCCCCAGGCCCCTTGCGCGTGGCATCGATCCCCATCTTGCCGCCGAACCCGATCTGCGGACAGGAATGGTCAAGGATGTCGAGCGGACCATCGGTGATGATCACATCGCGCTGGGGGTCCACGTGGTTCATGACCTTCCAGGCGACCTCGGAGTAATCGTGGATATCCACGTCTTCATCGCAGACAATGACGAACTTGGAGAGCATGAGCATACCCGTACCCCAGATCGTGTTGAGCGCCTTCTTGCCGTGGCCGGGATAGCGTTTTTTGATCTTGACGATCACGTTATTATGGAACACGCCTTCAACGGGCATGTCCATGTCGAGGATATCAGGCGCGACCATCTGGAGAAGCGGCAGGAAGATCCGTTCCGTGGCCTTGCCGAGATAGGCGTCTTCCTGTGGCGGGCGGCCGACCAGCGTGGCCGGATAGATTGCGTTCTTCCGGTGCGTAATGGCGGTAATATGGAATACCGGGTACTCGTCGGCTTCGGAGTAGTAGCCCGTATGGTCGCCGAAGGGGCCTTCCACCCGCCGTTCATGAGGATCGATGAAGCCTTCAAGGACGAACTCCGCCTCCGCCGGTACGCGCACGTCAACGGTTTTGCACTGGACGACCTCGAGCGGCTTTTTCCTCAGAAAGCCCGCAAAGACGAACTCGCCGATGGCGGGCGGAAGCGGCGCTGTGGAGGCATAGATGATGGAGGGATCGCCGCCGATGGCGACCGCCACTTCCATGCGCCTGCCGGCAGCCTCGTAGTGCTGAAAGTGCCTGGCGCCGTCCTTGTGCTTGTGCCAGTGCATGCCCGTGGTCTGATGGTCAAAGACCTGCATGCGGTACATGCCGACGTTCGTGATCTTCGTCAGGGGATCGACCGAGCACACCATGGGGAGCGTGATAAAGCGTCCGCCATCGTCAGGCCAGCATTGAAGCACGGGGATCCTGGAAAGGTCTACGTGGTCTCCCGTCAGAACAACGTCCTGACAGGGGGCTTTTTTGACCGTCCTGGGGAAAAAATTGGCAAGCTCGGCAAGTTTCGGCAGCATTCCCAGCTTGTCCATGATGCCGGCGCCCGGACCCGGGAACAGGTTCGCGGGGTCGACCAGTTCCTTGATCCGCAGGCCGATCTCATCCAGACTGCCGACCTCAAGCGCAAGGCACATCCGCTTCATGGAGCCGAAGGCATTGGTCAGTACCGGGAAGACCGAGCCCTTGACGCGTTCGAACAGAAGCGCCTTGTTCGCCGCGCCCTTTTCTTTCGAGATCCGGTCGGTAATTTCCGCGATCTCAAGTTCGGCATTCACTTCAACCTTAATCCTGACGAGCTCGCTGTTTTTTTCGAGGACAGAGATAAAATCTCTTAACGTATCGTATGCCATGGGAATTGAATTGTATCGGAATCAAAGGGGATTTGCAATCAAAAACTCCATGACCGGCTATACGTCGCCGTACTTTTGCAGCCGGTGCCGGAAGGACCGGAAGGTCAGGCCGAGCAGTTTCGCCGCTTCTGTCTTTACCCCTCCCGTTTTCTCAAGCGCCTTCCGAAGAAACTCCTTTTCGGCGTTCTCCAGCAGCAGCTCGAGGTCCACGCCGGCATCCGGAATATCAAGCGGCGCCAGTTCGGCGCAGGGACGCACGTTTTTAATGGTGTCCGGTATATGCTCCTGAGAGATCATATCATCCGGCGTCATAATCATCAGACGCTCAATTGTATTTTCCAGCTCGCGGACATTGCCCGGCCAATTATAATTTATCAAGATCTTCATGGCGGCAGGATCGATTTTCCTGATCCCCGTCCACTGGCCGTCTTTTTTTGCATATTTTTTTAGGAAAAATTCGACAAGGACGGGGATATCTTCCTTCCGTTCCCGAAGGGGAGGCAGCTGGATGGGGATTACATTCAAGCGATAGAAGAGATCTTCCCGAAAAGCGCCTTTTGCGACTTCGGCCAGCAGATTCCTGTTGCTTGCGACAATGACATGCACATCGACTTTGACGGCCGCGGTCCCCCCTACCCGCATGAACTCACGCTCCTGGAGGACCCGTAAGAGTCTGATCTGGAGCCCGGGGGTCGTCGCGCTGATCTCATCGAGAAAAATAGTTCCGCCGTTGGCGGCTTCAAACAGGCCCTGTTTATTCGAGGTCGCTCCGGTAAACGCGCCTTTCATGTAGCCAAACAACTCACTTTCGAGCAGGGTTTCGGGCAAAGCCCCGCAATTGACGGTCACAAAAGGCCTGCTCTTTCTCGAGCTGTTCATGTATATGGCCTTCGCCACGAGTTCTTTCCCTGTTCCGCTCTCGCCGGTTATCAGCACAGTGCTCGTGGTATCGGCAACCTGCCTGATGAGAGAAAACACCTTCTGCATCAGTTCGCTCTTGCCGATGAAATTCTCGAAGCCGGCCCTGGATTCGATCTCCCGTTTGAGGAGAGTGTTCTCTTTTCTTAGATGGCGTTTCTCGAGTGAATTGTTGATGATTATTTTCAGTTCGTCGACCTTGAAGGGTTTGATGATATAGTCATAAGCGCCGAGCTTCATGGCTTCGATTGCCGTCTCGGCGGTTGCAAATGCCGTTATCATGATGACCACGGTCTCCGGCGAAATATCCTTGATCGTCTTGAGGACCTCTATACCGTCTTTCCCCGGCATCTTCACGTCGGTGATCACCAGGTCGAAGATCTCGGCCTGGACCGCCCTGAGCGCATCGGCGCCGTTCCCGGCCGTCACGGCCTCGTGACCGTCTTTTTTGAGCATGATCGCGAGAAAGTCCCGTATGCTCTGTTCATCGTCAACAACGAGTATTTTACTCATTTCAATTTCACCTGTTCCGCGCCTGCTCCGTATTGCGTATTGATCTTACTTGCTTGATAAGCGAATTCCTCCATCATCGGGAGCCTGATGATGAATTGCGTCCCTTTACCCGGCGCGCTGTCCACCGTGATCGTACCCCGATGGTCCTCGATGATCCGATAGACGATCGCGAGCCCCAGACCGGTGCCCCCGGTCTTTGTCGTAAAAAACGGGTTAAAAATCTTGTCCCGGTCCTCGTATGCGATCCCCCGGCCCGTGTCCGCTATGCTGATTTCCCACCAGGTCGTATCATCATGCTCCCGGGTAAACGGCCTCGCCGTAATCACGAGCTCGCCGCCTTGGGGCATCGCCTGGCAGGAGTTAATAAGAAGATTCCAAAAAACCTGGCGAAGCCGCTGAGCGTCCCCTTGCAGCACAACGTTCGGATCGATAGCATGACTGATGCGGATATCGCGCGAACAGTCCTTGCAGTTCTTCAGAAGCATGATCGTCTCATCAATGACGGGAAGCAGCTCTATCCGTTCGTTCTGCGCGTTCTTGAGGCGGGCATATTCCAGAAATTCCGTGATGATCGTGTTGAGCCGATTGGTCTCTCTGACAACAATATCCATAAGGTGTTTGTTGTCTCCCTGCAGGTCGAGTTCGCCCCGAAGCACCTGGATGGAACCGCTGAGCGACGCGAGCGGGTTCCGGATCTCATGTGCGATGCCGGCGGCCAGGCTCCCGACGGTCGCCAACCGTTCTTGCGTCCTTAAATGTTCCTCCATCTCGATTATCCTGGTGATGTCCTGGAAGACAAGGATGATCCCGCGAACGGCGTTCGCTTCGTCCTTGAGCAGAGAGGCGGTCATCCCGAGAATTGCCGTGCTCCCGTCCTTTTTCATGATCTGTCCATCGAAACGGAACGGGCGCGCCTTCAGCGAATCGGTATGGCCGAAGATACCCTTCATGCTATCTCCGAACACCTGCTGCCAGCGGCTTTTGATCTCATCATAACGGTAGCCCGTGATCTGTTCCGCCGCGGGGTTCCATGACGCGATGTTGCCTTGCAGGTCCATGGTGAGGATCCCGCTTCCGACGCTCCGCAGGATGTGCTCCTGCAAAACCCTGAGGTCTTCGAAGTCTACGCTTTTCTCCCGGAGTTCCTGACGCGTTTTCCTGAGACGCTCGGCAAGGTAGCCGCTCAAAAGCCCCACGATATAGAACGAGAGGATATTGATGAACACCAGAAAGAGCACCTGGACTGCCGTGTAGTTCTGGCTCCGGACGAAACCGGAAACATTATAATACTGCATGTCCAGCATGGCCCCGTACAGGATGCTCGCGAGAGATGCCGACAGATACCCCCCGCGGCGGTACAGGATAATGCTTGAAGATATGATCGTTAGATGATAGAGCAGCGAAAACCCGCTGTCAGCTCCGCCAGTGAGGTATATGAGAGCGGTAACAAGGAGTATATCGCCTGAGGTCTGGAGATAAGCGAGGAAGGAAATACGCTCTGTTTTCTTGAGGAGATACCAGTAAACAGCGGTCAAGCCGTATACCGAGAACAGAAAATAGTATACATAAGCGGTCTGAAACGGGTAAATAATATAGCGCCGTTGAAAATAAATAAGCGCGCCGACCAGAACGGTCGAAAGCACTACCCTGCTCCAGATAAGCCGCTTTATCCGTTTCGCGTATTCGTCTTTTGAAAACTCTGGTGTCACGTGAATTGCTAACCTGCCGCCGCGCCCATCTGGAATATCGGCATGTACATGGCCACGATCACGAAGCCGACCGTGATGCCCAGAAAGATCATGAGCATGGGTTCAAGCATGGAGGTGAGCGCCGCTACCGCGGAATCCACCTCGTCATCGTAGAAGTCGGCGATCTTGTTCAGCATGTTGTCGAGCGCTCCCGTGGCCTCACCGACCGAGATCATCGAGACAACCATGGTGGGGAAAACCTTTGCCCTTCCCAGCGGATCGGCGAGCGTTTTACCTTCGCTTACGCTCTGCCGGGTGGCGAGAATCGCATCTTCCACGACCTTATTGCCCGCAGTCCTCGAAACGATCAATAACCCTTCAAGGATAGGGACCCCGCTCGTAAGCAGCGTGCCGAGAGTTCGCGTAAATTTGGCGACCGCCACCCTCTGGATCAATGATCCCGCAACAGGTATTTTTAACGCAATAGCATCTGTCATTCTCTGTCCTTTTTCCGTTTTCCTGAATTGGCTGAGGCCAACGAAGAAACCGATAATGACAAAGAGAAGGACCAGACCGCCCCAGGATTTCATAAAGTTGCTGACCGCCATTACAACGCGGGTAGGGAAAGGCAGCTGCATTTTTGCTTCAACGAAAATATTGGCCAGCATGGGGACAACAACCACCATCAGAAGGGAAACCACGGAAACCGCGACGAACAGGATGACCGAAGGATAAATCATGGCCGACTTGATCTGGCCCTTGATCTTTGCGAATTTTTCCATAAATGCGGCAAGCCGTCCGAGGATGGTATCCAGAATGCCGCCTGCCTCTCCGGCGGCGACCATATTGCAATAAAGATTGTCAAATATCTTAGGGTGTTTTTTAAGCGCATCGGCAAAGGTCGCTCCGCTTTCCACATCGGACCTTACCTGGTTCACGGTCTTGGCAAGCGTCTTATTTTCCGTCTGGCTGCCGAGGATGTCAAGACACTGCACGAGCGGCAGGCCCGCGTCGATCATGGTTGCCAACTGCCGGGTAAAGATCACTATGTCTTTATCCTTGACTTTTGGAGCGCCGAAGCTCAGCTTGAGCTCCTTCGGCTTGGCGGACACGTTGATCGGCTGAATATTTTGCTTCCGCAAAAGTGCGAGCACGTCTTCTTTGTTGTTTGCGGCAATTTCGCCCTTTTGGACAGCTCCCTGCCGTGTTTTACCTTCCCAAGTAAATACGGTCGTTGCCATTTTTCACCTCATAATAATTAAGATCAACCGGATACCGCCTTAGCGGTATTCCTTCTGGACCGGCTGCGCCCTCCCAAGACCCGAGCGGCCCACCATCTGAATAAGTTCATCCGGATTCGACGACCTGCCGATGCAATCCTCATAAGAAATCATTTTTTTGGTATAGTGGTCATACAGCGACTGATTGAGCGTCAGCATGCCGAACTTTGACTGGCCGGTCTGCATAATGGAATAGATCTGATGAATTTTGTCCTCCCTGATGAGGTTCCGTATAGCGGCATTCGGGATCATGACCTCAAGAGCGACCATTCTGCCGCCGCCTATCTTCGGCACAAGCTGCTGAGATATGACGCCCTCAAGAACGAATGATAGCTGTGCCCTGACCTGGGATTGCTGGTGGGGAGGAAAAACATCAATGATGCGATTTATCGTCTGTACAGCGGAATTCGTATGCAGCGTCGCAAAGGTAAGGTGTCCTGTTTCCGCAATGGTCAGGGCCGCTTCAATGGTTTCAAGATCGCGCATTTCACCCACCAGCACGACGTCGGGGTCTTGCCGGAGGATATATTTCAATGCGTCCTTGAAAGATTTGGTGTCGGCATTGACCTCCCGCTGGTTCACTAAACATTTTTTATGGGAGTGGAGATATTCGATCGGGTCTTCAATGGTGATGATATGTTCCTGCCGTTCGTTGTTGATCTTATCGATCATCGAGGCCAGGGTTGTTGACTTGCCGCTGCCTGTGGGGCCGGTGACGAGAATGAGTCCCCTCGGCTTGTTACAGAGATCGGATACGATCTCGGGCAGCCCGAGTTCCTGGAACGTTTTTATCTTAAAAGGAATGGTCCTTATCGCGGCAGCCACGGCCCCCCGCTGCACAAACATATTTGCGCGAAAGCGAGACAGATTTTTAATGCCGAAGGAGAGGTCGAGCTCGCTGTTCTCTTCAAACTTGTGCTTCTGGGCATCGGTGAGGATGCTGTAACAGAGGTCCTTGGTCTGCGTGGCGGTAAGGGGTTCCAGTCCGGGTATCATCTTTATCTTGCCGTCAATACGGATCGATGGCGGGATTCCCGTGGTAATATGAAGATCGGATGCGCCTTTTTCGATCATAAATTTGAGCAAATCGTGCAGGTTGGCCATATGGAATACCCCTTATACAATATGAATAATTTTGCCATTCTCTCTCACCGGTCGCTAATTGCTATCGGAGAACGTATTTTCAACGACTTCTTCCAGTGACGTCAATCCAGCCTTCACTTTCAGCAGGCCACTCGCCCGAAGTGTCTTCATCCCCCCGTTCACGGCCGCTTTTTTTATATCGAAGACCGATGCGCCCTGTAGAATGAGCTCCTTGATATCGTCCTTGAGCGGCATCACCTCATAGAGCGCTACCCTGCCCTTGTAGCCGGTCTGGTTGCAAATATCGCAGCCTTCTCCCTTGTAGCTCACGATGGCCCCGGCCTCTTCCGGGTCAAACCCGGCGGCGATGAAGGTATCGACCGGTATTTTTTGCGGCTTCTTGCAGTTCTGGCAGGCCTTCCGTACAAGCCGCTGTGCCACGATAAGGATCACCGCCGAAGACACCAAAAAGGGTTCAACGCCCATATTGAGCAAGCGGTTGACGGTGCTTGGAGCATCATTGGTATGGAGTGTCGAAAGCACCAAGTGGCCGGTAAGCGCGGCTTTGACGCCGATCTCCGCGGTTTCGTAATCGCGGGTCTCTCCCACCATGATGATATCCGGGTCCTGACGGAGAAAGGAGCGGAGCGCGGCGGCAAAATTGAGCCCGATCTCGTCCTTCATCTGGACCTGATTGATACCCATCAGGTTAAATTCCACAGGGTCCTCAGCGGTCATGATATTCTCTGAATCCGTATTCAGTTCGCTCAGCGCCGAGTAGAGGGTGGTGGTCTTACCGCTTCCCGTTGGCCCCGTCACCAGCACCATGCCGAAGGGTTTCCCGAGAGCATCTTTAAAATCCTTCAGCTGGTCCTCATCGAAGCCAAGCTTGGTCATATCGAGCTGAAGATTCGACTTGTCAAGCAGGCGCATGACGATCTTTTCACCAAACAGGGTCGGAAGGACGGATACGCGGAAGTCCATGACCTTGTTCCTGCCCATTTTGAGTTTGATCCTGCCGTCCTGCGGAAGCCTCCGCTCCGCAATGTCAAGAGAAGCCATGATCTTGACGCGGGATATAATCGCATTTCTGATCTTGAGCGGAAGCCCCATGACCGTTTTCAGCACACCATCGAGCCGGTACCGCACCCTGAACTTTTTCTCATAGGGCTCAATGTGGACATCGCTCACGCCCGCCTTTGCCGCTCGGAGCAGAATGCCGTTCACTAATTTGATGATCGGCGCCTCAACTTCATCCGACAAGGTGTCCAGCTTTTCATCTTCAATGACCTCGAGCTCATCGACCGCGCCATGAACCAGGTTGTCGAAATCATCGACATCCACCACGCCGCCGGTATCGATATCATCGACAAAGGAATCCTCCGCGTTTTCATCCATCGAATAATCTTTGGCGTCAAGGGAAATCTTTTTCTCTTCTTTTGGCGCATTCGAGTTCGCAACCGCGCCCGCTTTGGCCGCCACCAGGGACCTGGCCGCGGCGCCGTAATATTTTTTTACCGCCTCGACGATGGCGCCCTCGGTTGCCACGACAGCCTCGACGTTATAGCCGGTCATGAATTTTATATCGTCGATGGCGAATATATTTGAGGGGTCCACCATGGCGATGGTAATTGTCGCGCCGGCGCGATTGATCGGCATGATGCGATATTTTTGGGCCACTTCGGCGGGAATATGTTTAATGACGGCGGGATTGATTTCGAATTTGCTCAAGTCAACGTACGGGACGCCATACTGCTTGCTCAAAAACGTCATCAGTTTATCTTCCTGTACGAACCCCAGTTTCACCAGGAGAGTGCCGAGTCTGCCGCCCTCGCTTTTCTGCGTAGCCAGCGCTTTCTTCAACTGATCTTCCGTGATCAGAGCCGACGATACGAGCATAGCTCCGAGTCTTCCAGACATTGCCATGGGAACTCCTTGGTCAGTGGTCAGTATAAAATTATGTTTTCTATATTACTTTAATAATGAATGTATGTCAAGTTGCCAGGGGATACTTTCCCCGATTTTATAATACGTTATCGAAGCTGCCGTGAAAGCGCATTCTTCATGACCAGGATCGGCGCTTTTTGCCCGGTCCATATTTCGAAAGCGATTACCCCCTGGTATAAGAGCATGCCGAGACCCGGCAGTCTTTTGGCCCCTTTCTTTTTCGCCATCTTTAAAAATGCGGTCTCCGGAGGGTTATAGACCAGATCACACACAAGGTGCTTTCGCCGGACGGCCGTCGCAGGTATGGGCAAAGGGTCCGTTCTCTTGAGGCCGAGCGGAGTGGCGTTAATCAAACAATCAGCATCAGTCGCATACTCCTGGAGCATCTTGTGTGTTATGCATACTGTCGGCACCCCGGTCTTGTCCCGGATATCGCTCGCCAGCAGAGAAGCCTTTCCGACATCAAGGTCGCGGAAGACGATCTCAGCGGCGCCGGCAAGCGCCAGGCTAAAGCCCACCGCGCGGGCCGCCCCACCCGAGCCGATGAACAGAAATTTTTTCCCTTTTGGATCCAGCCCCCCATGCTCCCTGAGGGACCGCAGGAACCCTCTGCCGTCGGTATTGTGGCCGATCAGCCGCCCTTTCCTGACCTCGATCGTGTTCACCGCGCCGATCAGCCGCGCCTCTTCAGAAAGTTCGTCAAGAAAGGCAAGCACCCGTTCTTTGTGCGGGACCGTGACGTTCACTCCGCGGAGACCGAGAGGGGCCACCGCTCTCACGGCGTCCTCCAGGCCCTCGGGAGTGACCGCAAAGGGCACATAGCAGGCATCCATCCCGAGTTTTTTAAATGCGTTGTTATGCATGCCCGGGGAAAAAGTATGCTCCACTGGGTATCCGAATATGCCGTAGATCTTCGTCTTTCCGGAGATCATCGAGACGGCCTCCTTTCACCACGCAGCACGGTCATCACATCACTGAAGTTCTCTGCCTTCAACACCTTGACGGATAGCGCCTGCTCCAGCTGTTCAAGACGCATGTTGTCAAGGAACACGTCTTCATCCTCCTTCAGAGCGGCGGCGGGTATCAGCACCAGGTCGCCCAGCCGCTTGCCCTTGAGCGCCCGGAGAATATCCTGTCCGGTCAAGAGCCCCGCAACCGTCACCGAAGCCCCGAAAAAAACGTTCCGCGCGATCACTATTCTGGTCCTCGATACTGCAGCCGTTCTCAACCGCTCAAGAGCGCGTTTGAGAATGCTGCCGAACGACACCCCGGTAACCAGGGTCATGTTTATCGGTGTGGGCTTTTTCGGGATCCGGGTACGTGCAACCTCGCGCAGAAATTCGGACACCATGCCTACTCCGTTCTCCCGCTGGGGCAGCTCCTCATAAAAAAACAGGGGAGGGAATGGTTCTCCCGCCTTGATGTAGAACTCATCCGAAGCGAACGCCAGACGGGTCCCGAACTGCCGTTTGAACAGCGCTCCGAGCTGAGTAACGCGTGCGATTACCGCGCGCGCCTCGGACCGGGTAAACAACCTGAGAGGAAATAACTTTTTTCTGAATGCCGTCATTCCAACCGGGACCACCGCTATGGAGGCAACCGCCGGGAACAGATTGGACAGATCGTTCAGGGTCTTTTGCAAATGCTCGCCGTCATTGATCCCGGGGCACAAAACGATCTGCGTGTGCATCAGAATGCCGCCCGCGGCCAGGCGCTTCATACTCGCCAGGATGTCAGGCGCCTGCTTGTTGCCCAGCATGGACGTACGGAGCGAGTGGTCCGTAGTATGGACGGAGATATAGAGTGGAGATAGCCGCTCACAAAAGATCCTTTCCCAATCGTTTTCTGAAAGGGCCCCGAGCGTAATATAATTTCCATGAAGAAATGAAGCCCGGAAATCATCGTCCTTAATGTACAGGCTCTTCCGGCAACCGTCCGGCATCTGATCGACAAAGCAGAAGATGCATCGGTTATGGCATCGGGTGATGCGGAACGGCGCGAACTCAAGACCGAGGTTGTCATCAGGGTCTTTCTCAACGACGATATTTCGGGCGTGGCCGTCCTTCGAATGAAACGAGATAATGATGTGTTCGTCAGCGACCAAAAAACGATAATCGATAACGTCATGGACTTCTTTTCCGTTAATGGCGTCCAGGATGTCCCCCGCCTGGAACCCCAGCCCTTCAGCGGTGGCGTCGGGCGTGATGTTTACAATCTCCAGCAATCAGGATCTCTTCTTGGAGGCGTACATGAAATCTATATACCCGGCGATCTGCACAAGGCCCTCATCGGAAACCTGCCGGAATTTCCGCAACATCTCGATCTCGTTAGTGGTCAGGATTTTTTCCAGGTAAGTGGTCTGCTCTTCAGAAAGGGGATATTTACGTTTTCCGCGCCTGCCCTTTGCCTGCGAAGGAGAAAGGAAAAAACCCTTGACCTCATCCGGGACCTTTTCCTGGTGGGCGCCAAGAATGAGCGTGGCCTTATCCAGACCCAGTTTATTCGCGATCACGATGAGCGTCGAGTCCTTCGGGATGTGCCCTTTATTGATCGTGACCCGCAGAAGCTCCGGGCTTATGCCGAGGACCTTCGAGGCATCTTTAAGATTTTTAAAACCTTTCTTTTCCAGTGCCTGCCTTATTATTTCGGATATCTTCATTGCGCCCTCCGTGTAGTGTAAAAAGTATCAATGCAAAGGTCAGCCGACGATTTTGGTTCCACGCACAACATACTGGATGCCGGAAGCCATCGTGAAGACCGCCGTTGTCCAGTGCAGTATCTGCATCCACGCCATATCGTTGCCAAACGCCTTCATAACCAGCGAGAGAATCACCACGAGCAGTTGCAATACCGTCGTGGCCTTGCCGATAAATGAAGGTCGGGCCCTCAACTCATGCCTCAGAAAATAAATAACGAGACTGCCGAGGACCAGGATCACGTCCCTGCTCACCACAATAATGACGAGCCATACAGGCAGCATCCCGAGCAGCGCTAAAGTCACGAACGCGGAGAGAATGAGCAGTTTGTCCGCGATCGGATCAAGGAGCGCGCCCAGTTCCGTTATGGAGTTGGTAACTCGCGCGATCAGTCCGTCGAGCGCATCGGTCACGCAAGCTGCTGCGAAAACCGCGAGCGCTGATCGGTAGTAGCCATAAATCATCAAATTAATAAAAAACGGGATAAGGACTATCCTGACAAGCGTGATATAGTTCGGAAGGTTCATCGGCACCTCGCTGCGCTTACTCAATAAGTTCAAATATAAACAGTTTTACTTGGGTTGTCAACCTTTTCTTTTTGTTTATATTTGTTTTATCATGCTTGGCCGGCTTCGGGACGACTTGAGGTCGTTTATAGGATTGTCCTGGCAACGGGGATGTAGTTTGTCACGGAAACAGAGGATATGGTTTGACCGTTGAAACCCGGTCCCTCCCACCCTCTTTTGAAGCATACATGGCGTCGTCAGTTCGTTTGATGAGAGAATCCGTGGTATCGCTGTCCGCTTCAAGGCCGGATAAGCCTATGCTCAATGACAGCCGGACAGATTTATCTTCCGTGAAGCTCATTTCAGCGTTTCGCACGACAGCGAGGATCTTGTCCGCGATCTTTTCCGCGCCCTTGACCGACGTCTCCGGGAGGATAAGCATGAACTCGTCCCCTCCATACCGACCGGCAATGTCCGCCTTCCGAAGAATGGTCTTCAAAGCCGCCGCAATGGTCTGCAACGCCCGATCGCCCGCGTCATGACCGCAGGTATCGTTGATCTCTTTAAAGTTATCGATATCGCAGAGAATGATCGATAGTTCCGACCCATACCGCCGTGCGCGGTCCATCTCGTAAATAAGGCTGTCCGTAAGCGCCCGTCTGTTCATCAGGCCGGTCAGCACGTCCGTTCTGGACAGATATTCAAGTTTTTCTATCAAACGCTGCTTCTCATCTTCTATCTTTTTTCGAGCGGTAACATCCCTCGTATATTCCATAACATGAGATACCTTGCCGTCCTCATCAAGAATGGGATAGGTGAAGAGCTCCATCCACATCTCGGTCCCGTCACGCAGGACAACAATCTTGTCCTTTGCGCAGGGGTCGGCCGAATGGAAGGACTTCTCCACCACACAGCCCTCGCACACACTGTCATTGTTGTAAAGCGCTTTATGGCATTTTTTGCCGATCAGTTCATCAACCGACCTGTTCTTCAGCTCCGCATAGGACTCATTGGCGCGGATGATCCTGAAATGGCTGTCGAAAATACAGAATGGGTCGTGGATGCTGTTGAAAATCGTGTTCAAAAACCGTTCCGAGCGGCGCAACCACTCCTCATGCCGCTTGCGCCAGGTGATGTCGCGGATAATACATACCCGGCCGCCGTCCTCCTGCATGGTCATTGATGCTTCCTGAAAGTAGACGCTGCCGTTCTTCCGTTTCGCTAAAAGTTCTCCCCGCCAGGCCCCGTTCTTCTGAAGCGCGGGAAGGATCTCTTCCATTGGTTCGACGTCCTGTTCATCAAAACCGAATTCGCAGGTTTTACCGATCAATTCCCCGGGGTCGGCATATCCATTGATCGATGCGAACGCCTGGTTAACGTAGGCATATTCTCCGTCCCGGTTGATAATCGCGATCCCCTCCATGGAGGTCTCGATGGCCGCGGAATGCCTCTTGAGGAGTTCCTCGGCCCGACTGCGCCTGGCCGATATTCTTGCAACGATGATACCGAAGGCAAGAAAACTCAGCGTCAGAAGAATGCGAAAAAAGGGTTGGTTGGGCCGTACGCTCAGCAAGAGGTCAGAAAATTTACCTCCATGCATCACAAAAGCGCCAAAAGCTGCGTCAATGGCCCAAATAGACATGACGGCGGCGACCGTGGCTATAATGATCTTATGTTCGTCTTTCATGTTACTCATGCTTTACTCTGAACTTTTCTATCCGTTTCGCACCCGGACAAACGTGAACCGAAAAAAACCGAAAAAACTTTTTGACGGGATTACAGGATACAATCGGTTAATGTACAGAACATCCTGTCATGAGACGCTTGATACGTATGCACAACCGGGGATGCGTCAGACGTTGGTTTTGATGCTCTCTTCCTGGATGCCCAGGACCTTCTCAACGATCTCGGCGAGCTCTTCATCGTGGTCGTGGTTCAGGGTAAATACCCGGCATTGTACAACGCGGGCGGGGATATAGTCAAAGAAATCCTTGAGCGGCTCTTTCTCCACTTTGCGCGTCGAGGGGTTGAACACGTGGATCTGCCGCTCGCCCATCATAAGCGGGTTGACCGGCCTCGGGTCCTGGCTCGCCATATCCACCCGGAACTGCAGCTCTTTAAGCTTCGGCGAAAGATTCCTCTTGATCCGACTCACCAGTTCCCTGGCGTCGATGATGGTCTTCCCTTTTTCGAAGGTCTTCATTGAAAGTGTTACGTCATAGGCCATTTTCCATTTTACTTCGCGCGAAAGGATGGAGGCCCATTCCCGTCCGAGCGCCGCCGTGGGGCCGTCCGCATCGTATCCCCACTTTCGCACGGCCTCGAGCAGAGACCAGTCGGTCAGTTCCCGGTAGGCCTTGAGGTTCTCAACCGGATTGAACGGAAACAACGCCGCCATGGTGTCCTTGAACAGTTCCTTGAGGTGCTCGTCGATCGCCCGCGTGGTGCGATGGTAGTAAACGTTCGTGTACATATAGAGCCGCGCATTCAGAAACATGTTCAGTGCCGTAAGTCCGGACTTGTGGAGCGTGAGACCCTTGTCCGTGAAGAACGTGTAATACATCAGCCGGTCGATGTCCACCGCGCCGATGGCCACGCCGCACATATAGGCGTCGCGCATGACATAATCGAGGTTGTCTACCGTGTAAATGCCCGAGAGCAGGGGCTGGAGGAATATGAGCCACTGCTGCTTTTTTGCCGTCGATGCCGACTGAACTCCCTTGCCGATCAGGAACGCGATCTGCTCCGGGTCCAGCTTCTCTCTCTTGGCAAATTCGCCATTGGGACTTCTCCGGATGTCTCTGATGATCTCCGCCAGCTCGGTCTTGATAATGTGCTGCCCCAGTTTTTCATGGGTCAAGTCGAACTGCTCGAGATAGTTATCGTCGAAGAAGTGGCCAAAGGGTCCATGCCCCACGTCGTGCAGGAGCGCGGTCACGCGAAGCAGTTCTTCGATATAGTTTGCCGAAGGACAATCCGGCGCGGCGGCCTTGAGAGACGGATAAAGGTGACGGGCGAACCGGCCCGCCAGATGCATAGCGCCGAGCGAGTGCTGGAACCTGCTGTGTTCCGCCGAGGGATAGACCCACCGGGCGCTCTGGAGCTGGTATATCTGGCGCAGGCGCTGCATCCAGAGGGTGTCGATCAGGTCTTTCTCGGTCTTTTCGCCGCCCGCGCGGGGCGTGGTGAACGAGATGTACCCATGGACCGGATCGCCGAGCAGGGCAGTGCCATCGTAGAATTCTTCACCTCTGGTAAGTTCACGCATTGCATGATTATACCGTGAAAAAGGTTTCAGTCAATAGAAAACACCGTGTTACGCGGGGTCGCAGCAGATACCACCGAAGTTCCAACCGAAGTTCCAACCCCCGTAACGGCAAGGCAAGAAGGACGCCAAAAAAAGCTTTGTGAAATATTTATGTTATGATATACTCCTGTCGCATACTGTACTGTATTGCTCCGCCGTAGCGGCTTTTAAGAAGATAAACTCGTTTTTTCTCCTGCAATCTGCTGTCAATGGGCGTTTTGCCGATATGCGGCTTTCATCGTGAACGTAGCAATATAGAGTGAGGTCTGGTATGAACCGAAGATCTGGCCACGATAGAAGAAAATTCAATGATCCAGGTTACAAGGGACCCGAACGGAGAAGTGAAAAAGACAGAAGATCGGGCGAAGACCGCAGAATATACCTGAAAAAATTTTGATGGTTCATTTTTTGTCGATCAGAACAGGATAAACGCCTTCGCCCCCGATTCAACAGCATAATACATGGACAGGAAGTCTTTTCTCGATAGGGACAAATGCGGTATGCCCGACTCGCTCCGGGTCGCCGGCGCATATTTGTCCTGTAGGACAAGGGATTGCCCGAAGACCAGCAGGTTCCTCTTCCTGGGCCCCTCGATCTTTTCCGTAAGCGTCAGCGCGCCGGGTGTGAGCCTGCTGGTCCGGCCAGATACAAGCTTGAAATGAACGTCCTTGAGCGCCCGGTTCTTGTACTTGAGCTGCCCGGTCTTTGCCGGGATATTGATGATCAGGTACTTCGAGTCCGACTCGTACATCGTCTTCTGAAAGACCAGATAGTCCTGTTCCCGCATGAGCTTCTTGATCCTGACGTTCAGCTGCTTCCGCTGTTCAAGGAGCTTTCCCCATTCTTTCCCGTTCTGATCGCCGTTATCCGCACCCATAAGGAACAAGGAGAGAACAAACATCAAGACCGCTGTTTTATGTAAGGAAACATTCCGCAATCCGCAATCCCCAATCCGCATTAGTAAATGTACACCCTGGTGCCGTTCTTCACTGAGGTATGGACCACTTCGAGATCCTCGTCGTCAAGGGAAACGCACCCGTGGGTAAAGTGGGTCCCCAGAAGATTTTTCCACTTCGTGCCGTGGATCTTATACCCGTTCCCGAGAAGAATTGCATACTTACCCAGCACGTCGCGCACGAACCGGTCCGGGTCGTTCCGCGGCGGTATGGGCATGTTCTCCTCCACATAGGACCAGTCGGGTCTGATCCAGACCGGGTTCCGTTCCCTGCCGAGGACCGTGAACGAACCCAGGGGGCTCTCAAAATACCAGATTCTCCCCCGCTCCTCTTTCAGGAACTGGCGGCTGCCGGTCCCCACTATCGCCGTCATCAGGACGGCGTTGCCCTGTCTCATCGTAAGCCGGTTGCTTTCCGTGTCCACGACCAGATATAGTTCCCCGTCGTCAAGGTCCCGGAGCATGTTCCCGAGCCCCTGGTTTTCTTCTTCAAGCCGCGCCACCCGCTGCGACAGATGCCGGATTTCCTCGCGAAGCGCCTCGATCGGCACAAACTGGTCTTCTGAAAACCCCGTCAACAGCATCAATGAAATCAGCAGGCAGGGCAGTTTAAATGTCGGAAGTTTCTTTATCATTACCGCTTCCGACATTTTTATTTCTCCTTCGCAAAAAACAATCCGCTCTCTTCTCGTCTTCATTCAACGCTCAAATAAAAGAAACCTCACTCGTTGCAGCGGTGAAAACAAATACGCGGTCCAGATTGGCTTGTGGATCAACGGGAAAAACGAAGAAGCCCGGCCGGCCGGGTTGATAGCCCTGCGTCGTTCCGATGAGTTCCTCCCCGTCCTTGAAAACCACCTTGATCTTTTTCCCAACAACCGGTTTGGCTGTGTCGAATGTTTTCTTCTCCTGGTACTGACTGTTCCCGGTAAAGTCCTTCACAAAAAATACAGCCTTCAATACGTTGACGTAAACATCAAGCGGCTTGAAACCGGCAGGGGCATCCATCGGAACGAGATGGAAAACATCCTTGTTGGGCATGAAATCGTTCGTATAACCCTTTGACACACGGCCATCCTGATAGCGTACGACAATTTTGTTTTGTATCATATCTCTCCCCTCCCCGGCTTCTCATATTTCAATGCTGGAGTCCTGACAAGCATGCTGGTTCTATTTGTCCAGCGGCTTTATATTTTCCGGTGGATTGCATCTCAAATCGTCCGCACATAACCGATCACCTAATTGGCTGAAAGTATAGCATGTTGATACGACCGCGTAAAGAAATTCCGAAAACCCTTGACAGGTGAACGTTCGTTCACTTATACTCTATCCATGCCGTCACTGACCATCAAGGAAGATAAACACCGCTCCCGAATCCGGGACATTGCCCGTTTCCGACAGAAAAAAGGCAGGATGCCCAGTTTCTCAGAGCTCGGCGAGATAACCGGTCTGCGGTCAAAGAATGCGGTATTCAAACTCGTAGGCAAGTTGGAAAAGCTCAAGGTCCTGGAGCGGGACAGGACAGGCAGACTCATTCCTGGTTCAATTGCCTGCCCTATCAAGGTACTGGGAACTGTCGAGGCGGGGTTCCCCTCTCCCGCGGAAGAAGAGCTGGTTGACACCCTCTCCCTTGATGATTTCCTGATCCAGAACCGCGAGGCCGCCTTTTTGCTCAAGGTATCGGGCGATTCCATGTCCGGCGCAGGGATCCTTCCGGGAGATATGGTCATTGTGGACAAAGGCCGGACACCAAAGAGCGGCGATATTGTGATCGCCCAGGTGGACGGTGAATGGACGATGAAGTATCTCCGGAAACGTGGAGACAGCGTTACCCTCGTACCCGCAAACCCCAGGTACCAGCCTATCAAGCCGAAGAATGAGCTCAAGATCTCAGGCGTCGTGACAGCGGTGGTGAGAAAATACAAGTAGAACAGTAGCCGGATTGTAATATTTTCCTTCCCCTGTCTCCTGACTACCGCCCCTTCATGACATGTATCGCCATATTGTGTACGTCTCTCGATGCTTCCATGATGGCCTCAGCGAGTGTGGGATGCGCATGGATCATGGCGCCGAGCCGTTGCGCCGTAACGCCCATCTGAATGGCCAGCGCACCCTCGTGGACCAGGTCCGTGGCATGGGCGCCGCAAATGTGAACGCCGATTATCCTGTCCGTGGTTTCATCGGCGATGACCTTTACCATCCCCGTGAGTTCGCCCATGGCGTGCGCCTTGCCGAGCCCGCGGAACGGGAACCTGCCGACTTTGTACTTGATGCCCTTCTCGAGCGCCTGCTTTTCCCTGAGGCCGACGCTTCCGATCTCGGGCCTGGTGAAGATGCCGACCGGGACCATGGCATAATCCATGCGGGAATCCCCACCGAGCGCGTTATCCGCCGCCACGAGGCCCTGGTGCGACGCAACATGGGCCAGCATCATGTTCCCGGTCACGTCTCCGACAGCATAGATGCCCGGCGCGTTTGTCTCCATCTTCTCATTTACCGTTATCTCGCCGCGTCTGCCGATGACCACGCCGACGTTATCAAGCCCGATATTTTCCGAGTTCATGCTCCTGCCGATGGAAACGAGTATCCGCTCGGCCCTGACCTCCGTCTTGTTCGAAAGCTTGGCGACCATCATGCCATCGGGCCCCTTTTCCACTTTTTCCACCTTCACGTTCGTTACGAGTTTGATCTTCGCTTTTTTCAGCTCCCGCTCGACGAGTTCGGACATCTCCTCGTCCTCGGTCGAGACCGCATGCGCCATCATCTCGACCATGGTCACCTCGGCCCCAAAAGACCGGTAGATGAAGGCAAATTCGGAACCGATGACGCCCGCGCCGACGATCAGCAGGCTTTTGGGTATATCCTTGAGCTGGATCGCTTCATCACTCGTAATCACGCTCTCGCCGTCGAAGGGGAACCCAGGCAGCTTCGCGGGCCGCGAGCCAGTGGCAATGATGACCTTGTCGGATTTCACGTCCGTCACCGTGCCGTCCTTTCGGAGCACCCGCACCACATTGGGCGAGAGCATTGAACCGCGGCCCTCGATGAGGTTTACACCCCAGCTCTTAAACAGGCCCCGGATACCCCTGACCTGGGTGGAAACGACCTTGTCCCTGCGCTCGCGGATCTTTGCCAGGTTGTAACCGACCTCGCCGGACACCTGAATGCCGAAATCAGCGGCGTTTCGTGCGCGCTCGAGCGCCTCGGCTGACGCGATGAGGGTCTTCGTTGGAATGCATCCGAGGTTAAGACAGGCGCCGCCAACTTCAGCCCCTTCGACGATAGTCACCCGCGCGCCCTTCCGGGCGGCGCGGATGGCGGCCACGTAACCGCCCGGTCCCGCGCCTATGATCGTGAGTCGTATCGGCATGCTATGCTCCTCATGAAAAGAATGAACTATTGCCGTGAGCTCCATCCGGAGGCGGCAGATGATTTTTAGCCGAAAAAAAAGGGAGTATACACTCTCCCTTTCCGTTGTCTCTTAACAATGTGCCTATCCGAAAACGCCCTGCTACTTCGCCTCTTCTTCCTTCAGGAACTTTTCGTACTCCGTTTTGCTCATGAGGTCATTCAACTCCGAGGTGTCGCTCATCTCCAGCACCACAAGCCAGCCGTTGCCGTAGGGATCTTCGTTGATGATCTCCGGAGAGTCGGCGAGGTCCTCGTTCACCTCCAGCACGGTACCCGAGACCGGGCTGACCACGGGCGAGGTTGCCTTTGTGGACTCAACCTCGGACAGTTCCGAGTCCGCATCGACCTCGGTATCCGTCTCGGGCAGATCGATATACACGATATCTCCCATCTGATGCTGCGCGTAATCGGTGATGCCGACAGTCGCATGCTTTCCTTCCGCGCGCACCCAGGTATGTTCTCTATGGTATTTGATATCATCGGGATTCATATGCACCTCCAAAACATGGTCATGTTGAACTTGAGCGGAACGGTAAGTGAGTCTGTTTTTAACCTAAGCGGATATTTTTGTCAAGCGGAAAAAGGAAGCGGCATCACTCTGTGTTTCCTCATGTAAAAAGGGGATGTATTGTACGCATCCCCTTCTCCGAGTCGGGCTTCCGTAATGTTAAACCGTGACCGGCTCCTGTTTCTTTGCGGGCTTTTTGTCAACAGCTCCGGAAGCGGCCTTGACCATCGATATGGCCTTCCTGGGGCACCGGGCCTCGCACATCCCGCACCCGATGCACGTATCCTGGTTGACGACATGCGCCGAGCGGGGCTCTCCGGAGATGGCGCTGACCGGGCACACCTTCCCGCACACATCAAGACCATCGCATTTTGCGGGATCAATGAAGGCCTTCGGCCGTACCGGGATATAATCATGGATCGCCTTCGTCGGACATTTCCTGACGCAGAGACCGCAGACAATGCACTTGGCATGGTCGATCCGCGCAAGATTGTTGTCGATCTTGATGGCGTCCGCCGGACAGGTGCGTACACAGATGCCGCAGGCGATGCAGCCGACCTGGCATTTCTTTTTGACATCGAGCCCCTTGTCCCTGCTGTGACAGCTGATGACCACGGCTTTGGACATCAGCGCCAGTTCGATCACCTGTTTGGGGCACGCGGCCACGCACTTGCCACAGGCGGTGCATTTTTCTTTACTGATGAGCGGCAGGTTGTCCGCGCTCATCGTGATCGCGCCGAAGGGGCAGGCACGCATGCACGTTGCATAACCCAGACATCCGTACTCGCAGGACTTGTCGCCGCCGGCGGCGAGCACGGCTGCGGTGCAGTCCATAACGCCGGTGTAGATGAACTTCCGCTGGCTCAGGGACGTCCCTCCCTGGCAGAAAACGCGGGCGATTTTCGGTTCTACCTTTTCAGCCTTCTTGCCGGTGATCTCGGCGACCTGCTCGGCTACCGAGGATTTTCCAGGAGCACAAAGGTTTACAGCAACGTCCGGATTCCCTACGACGGCCTCTGCGTATCCCATGCAGCCGGCGAAACCGCAAGCGCCGCAGTTTGCGCCCGGCAGAACATCGCGCACCTTCTCCACTCTGGGATCGGTCTTCACAACGAACCGCGCGGCGACGATCGCAAGCGCTATCCCGAAAACGACGCCGAGCACGGCAAGAAATACGATTCCATATGCCACATAATCCCACGGCACTTTTTCAAGCGTTTCCACGGATCCGCCGACACCGACCAGGGGCGCCAGCTTGTTGGCGAAAATTGACAGCGCGTGCGAGAACGCCTGTATCAGGATATGCGCTAATTGTTCATACATGGTCGTTTACCTTCAGAGCATTTATTTAAAACCACGGCTTATGTGGAGCTGCTCATGATTTTCATTCCGCATTCCACACTCCGCACTCCGCACCGTTCCTAAAGCGTGATCATCCCGGAAAATCCTAAAAAAGCAAGCGCGATGAGCCCCGTCAGAACAAAGGAAATCGGCAGCCCCTGAAAGGACTTGGGAACGTCCGCGAGTTCCAGCTTTTCCCGGATGCTCGCCATAATGATGAGGGCGAGGCTGAAACCAAGACCCGAACCCACGGCAAGCGCCATGCTCTCGAACAGGCTGTAATGCTCATCGGCGTTGATGAGAGGCACTGCCAGGATAATGCAGTTCGTCACGATCAGCGCGAGGTAGATGCCCAGCTTATAATACAACGCAGGGGCCATTTTCTTCATGATCGTGTCCGCCGCCTGTACGAATGCGGCGACCACTCCGATGAAAATGACGATCTTCAGGAACCCCAGGTGAAAGGGGATCATGACATACTCGTAAATGACCCAGTTCAGCGCGGCGCCGATCAACATCACCGCGGTAAAGGTAAAGCTCATGCCCACCGCGGTCTCCATCCTCTTGGTCACGCCGAAAAAGATGCAGAGGCCGAGGTAGCGGGAGAAAACGAAGTTATTGATAAGCGTTGACGCTATGAATATGGTTAATATATGTTCCCAGTTGATATTCATGGTACCCCCGGTTTATTGGTCCATCGAGTTTGTTGAGTTAATCGAGTTCTCGAGTTAGGCCCTATGAACGTTTTAGACTCAATAGACTCTAAAGACGCTCAACTCCTAATGCGCCCCGCCTCCGCCGCCTGTCCCGCCGAAGAATTTACGGTCTATCCAGTTCAGCCAGCCCATAATCAGCCCCATGGCGAAGAACCCGCCCGTCGGCATGATCATGATGAGCAGTGGCTTGCCGGGGAGAAGCTGCACTCCCCAAAGGGACCCTTTTCCGAGAAACTCCCTGAAAATACCCAGCAGCACGAGGGCAAGGAGGAATCCCATGCCCATCGCCGCGCCGTCGACGATCGATGGGAGCAGTTTGTTTTTGCTCGCGAACATTTCCGCCCGAGAAAGCACGATGGCAAAAGCAACGATGAGCATGATATACAGTCCCATTTGCTTATAGACCTCGCGTGAATAGGCCGCCATGATAAGATCGGTTACCGTGACCCAGGTGGCAATGATAAACATGTACGAAGGGATACGGACCTTCGGATTGATAAAATTCCTGAGGAGGGAAACCGTGGCATTGACCATGGTCATGACAAAGAGGACGGCAACACCCATCAGAAGGCCGTTCTTCACGCCGCTGGTGACGGCCACGGCTGGACAAAGGGAAAGCGCCAGCCGGAAGACCGGATTTTCTCCGAAGATGCCGTTTTTGATGATGGTCCCGTAATTGACGTTGCTCATTTTGCCACCCCCTGCGCCGCGGACTTGACCCCTGCCCCATACGTATCGACAAGCGTCTGCACCGCGTCCTTCACGCCGTTGGTTACTGCGCGGCTCGAGATCGTTGCCCCTGAAATGGCCTGGATGTTCTCCGTGGTCTCCGTTTTCAGGAGAATGAGCTGAGAAAGCGCCTTGCCCGTGAACTGGCCGATGAAGCTCTTTCCCTCGATCTGGTCCCCCAGGCCGGGCGTTTCACCGTGGTGGAGGATCTTTACGTCCCTCACCTTCAAGTCCGTATCCAGGGAAACAAGCATCGCGATAAAGCTTGAATATCCCTTGCCGGCAGTGCTCGAAATGTAGGCCACCGGCTTGCCGCCGGCAGTCGCCAGATAATACTCATACGGTTTGCCGTGGCTGCTGCGCCAGGTCCCGGTGGGGTTGATCGGGTCCGTTGCATCGGGCGCCATCTCTTTCAGAGCTTCTTCCTTTTCCTTCTTTTCAGCGAGAAACCTCACCGGCGAGGTGTATTTATACGTGACCCCCATGATAAGGGCCGCCGCGATAAAGATCAGGACGAGGCTCAGGGTTATCTTCATCATGTCTTTCATTTCTTCACCCCCCTGGCCTCTGCCTTTACCTTGCCGAAGACGCGGCTCCGCATGCCGCGGTCAAGGAGCGGCGCAAAGCAGTTCATGAGAAGGATCGCGAACATCACACCTTCGGGATACCCCCCTTTGAGACGGATAAGCGCCGTGAGAGCGCCGCACGCAACGCCGAAAACAACCTGCGCGCCGCGGATCGATGGACCGGTCACATAGTCCGTGGCCATGAAAAACGCGCCGAGAATGAGGCCGCCGGACATCATGTGGAAAATCGGATCTCCGGTCATAAGACCATCCTTGCCGCCGAAAATCCATGTCAGGACACCGACCGTGGCGATAAAGGGAATAGGGATGTGCCAGGTGATGTAACGCTTCAGCATGAGGAACGCGGCGCCGAGCAGCAGAGCTATCACCGAGGTCTCGCCGAGAGATCCGGCGCGATTGCCAATGAAAAGGTCCTGATACAGCGCCGCCTTGGTGTGGTACATTTCGAGGAGCTTTGCCATCCCCTCCTCTTTGAGCAGCACCAGCGGCGTTGCAGTCGTTTTTGCGTCCAACCCCATATGCAGCGTCGGCGCGAACGTGGTCATGATTTTCGCGAAGCTGACCAGAACAAAGGCGCGGCCAATCAGCGCGGGGTTGAAGATGTTGAAACCAAGACCGCCGAAGAGGTGCTTGGCGATCATAATGGCCACGAAGGACCCGACAAAGGGAATGTAGAGAGGCACATTGGAGGGAAGGTTCATGGCAAGCAGCAGACCTGTCAGGAACGCGCTCCCGTCGTTGAGTGTGATCGGTTTCTTCAGCAGCCACTGCATCCCCGCCTCGATCGCAAGAGACGTCACGATGCACGTCAGGATCACCATGATTGCGGGCATGCCGAAGTAGTAGACCGCCATAAGCGTGGCCGGAAGCAGCGCTCCGCTCACGGTCCACATGATCTTGGCGGTGCTCTCCGTATCGTGCATGTGCGGCCCGATCGAGACGATCAGTTTTGGTTGTTCCTTGGGTTTTTCTTTGGGTTTTTCTTTGGGTTGTTCTTTGGGTTGTTCTTGCGCGGGCGCTTCCATCAGAAATCCTTTCTTCAAAACGCATAGCGCTAAGAGCATGGCGCATGGCGAACTGCTCGACGGCATTTACGCTCTGCTCTCTGCGCTCTGCTCTCTGCGCTCTGCGCTCTGCTCTCTGCGTTTTTTTATTTTTTCTTCGCCAGTTCCCTTTTTGCCTTCTTCACCCATTGCACCATGGGGCGGTTTGCCGGGCAGACAAACGCGCAGGAACCGCACTCAAAGCAGTCCATCAGATTGTAGTCCTTTGCATCTTCGTAATGGCCCTTCTCAATATAGAGCCCGAGGAGGGACGGCTGGAGTTTCATGGGGCAGGCATCGATGCACCGGCCGCAGCGGATGCAGGGTCCGTAGGATTGCATGCTGACTTCGGCCTTCGGGAGGACCGTAATCCCGGACGTGCCTTTGATCACAGGCACTTCAAGCGTGTACTGGCTCATCCCCATCATGGGACCGCCTGAGATCACCTTGGCCGCTTCGTCAGTGAGGCCGCCTGCTTCTTCAATAAGCTGGGAGAACTGCGTTCCGATCCGGACGAGGAAGTTCTTCGGGTCCATGACACCGCGGCCAGTCACGGTCACATAGCGCTCGATGAGCGGTTTCCCATAGCGCACGGCAGTGTAGATGGCCTCGGCTGTGCCCACGTTCTGCACCACCACGCCCACATCCATGGGCAGGCTGCCCGCGGGAACGGTCCTGTTGGCAATGGCCTTGATAAGCATCTTTTCCGCGCCCTGCGGGTACTTCACCTTGACAGGCCATACTTTGATGTCCGGTGAACCGGCGGCCGCCCTGGTCATGGTCTCGATCGCATCTGGTTTGTTTGCCTCGATGCCGATATAGCCCTTGCCGACATTCAGGATCCGCATGAGGATCTTGAGGCCCTCGAGGATCTCTTTCGGTCTTTCGAGCATGAGCCGGTGGTCGGAGGTCAGAAAGGGCTCGCACTCGGCGCCGTTCAGTATCACCACGTCGATCGGTTTTTCCTTGGGGGGAGAAAGTTTCACATGTGTCGGGAAGGTTGCGCCACCCATGCCGACGATGCCGGCATCCAGCACGAGCTTTTTGAGCTCATCGGGGCTCAACACGCTGAAATCAGGCGTTTCCTTGAGGCCGGCCACCCACTCATCCTTGCCGTCGCTCTCGATAATGATCGACGGTAAATCCGTACCGAGAATGTGTGGGAAATTACCGATGGCCGTTACCTTGCCGGAGATCGACGCATGGACGGGAGCGGAGACAAAGCCGGTGGTCTCTCCGATCTTTTCTCCTTTTTTTACTTCCTGTCCAATGACAACGAGGGGCTTGGTGGGCACGCCGATGTGCTGACTTAAGGGAATGATTACGCGTTTGGGAATTGCCGCTGCAACGGTCGGTTTGTGTGCCGTGAGGTGTTTGTTGTCAGCGGGATGCACACCTCCGCTGAATGTTTCGTGCGCTTTCAGTGTCTCGGCTTCCATTCTTTCTCACCCGCCAAATAGTATAAACGTTGAAATTACAGCTTGAGAATATCTACTAAAAGCCGTTGCGTTTATAACAGAACGGGGTCGAAGTGTCAAGCGATTTTTTGACGAATGGCTGTGAAAAAGGCTTTTGCGTTTCATTTCGTAACGCTGTGATATTCATGATGTTTACATCGTTATGACCGCATACTCAATGAATATAAAACAACGACAATCGTGAACAGATAACGGATTGCGGAAGAGCGGAGGAAAGTAGAGACTCCAGTGTGCCCGGTTCCCGCATCGACAAGAAGAGCCGGAACGTGTCAAGATGAGGAGGAAAAGATTCAACAACCAGACCTGGAATTATACCGAAGGGTGAATAGAAAATCAACGCGGAGTTTAAGGAAGCAACATACCAGCCTATCCCCGGAGTACCTCACTGCAACAGACTGTTGCCCAATCAAACCCACTACCCTTAGACAGACTCCGGGTGAACGGAGTGGGGATCATGTCAAAAATCCATTTCCGTTCATGCCGGGCTTGTCAAAGCGCGGAATCGATTTGAGCAACAGCCGTCAATCTGAGCCACTTACGCTACCTGGATAACTTCCTTGAGCTCGGGAAACTGCTCCTTGAGGTGCTTCTCCACACCCATCTTAAGCGTCATCGTGGACATGGGACAGGACCCGCAGGCGCCTTTGAGCCGTATTTTCACCGTACCGTTCTCTTCCACGCTCACAAGCTCGATATCACCGCCGTCACGCTGGAGCGCCGGACGAACCCCTTTCAGGGCTTCTTCAACTTTTTCTTTATTCATGGTCTGTTCTCCTTTTATTGATCCCCAGGGTTTTCTGGAGTATCATCATTGACACCTTTTTACTCTTCAATTTATAGGTTTTCTCAGCTGACCAGGCCTGCATACGAAGCTATTCCTATAAGCGGAGAAAACGGCGTTCGCCGCTCTTCAGTGGAAACATCGTCCGGCAGGGGGGAATATGGCTTAGCCCTTGGCAGCCTTCAGGAGTTTCTCAAGCTTTTCAGCGCCGACGCATTCCTTGGCATAGGCGCACCACTCGACGCAGGACGTGCCGATGGGCCGCGCGTTCAGATGGCCGCACTTCTTACAGGCGGTATCAGACTCATCGCTCCAGATCTCGATCTTCTCGCCGCACTTCTGGCATCGGATATCCTCCGGCTTGGGCGAACGTATCTCAATACTTCCCGGGCAACCTTCTTTAAACATGGCCCTATTCTACACCTCCTGAAACAATGTACCTATGATGCAAATCATATGTCAGCGGCATCGATCAGCCCTTGCCGACCTCCTTCACGGCGTCGGTGATCTCGATCTTGAAATTATACGGGATGATCTGGCGGTTGATCTCCACCGGGAGAAAGAGAATGACGCTCTTCCCCTTCAGTCCCGCGGCATCGTCGCTCTCGCGCGGGAACAGGGGATGAATATCATACCCCTTTCCCTGCGGCAGCACAAATACCTTGCTGATCGGGAACACCGTCTCCTGCAAGGAACCCCGGAAAAGCACAAACTGATTGGGGATGGGGTTGTGGCGGTCCTGGTAGCGGACGCCGGAATGCATGAGCCGCTGCGATTGTTTGTTCACCCCCGTATACTCGGAGCGGCTCCACAGGATCTTTACGTCATAGGGGCTGAGGTTTTCGAAGCTCATCTGAAAACCCTGTTCGCCGACGGTAAAGGCGACGGATATGTTCTTGTCCCGGAACTGGAGCTCCCTGGACACCACGGGGCTGACGAGCCGGAACGACAGCCGGTATCTGACGATATCCTGTAAAATCTTCTCCAGTTTGATATTGAGGGTCTGGCCTTCCATGATGTCGCTAAGCGCTATGATCTTCGGCTGATAGTTGTCCTTGCTCACCTCAAGGAACGCCTTCGATGCAAGCGCGGGGTCCTTCGGCACTTCGGCCGTAATGGTCGCCGGCGGCCGGTACTTCAGTTCCTTCAGTTCACTGCCGGAAACGACTTTGATGGCGGAATCCGGTGGATCAGCAAATACCTTGAAGTTCTTCGCCACCACGCTTGAACATCCCGACGCGGCAAATGCGGCAGCTATTGCAACAATAACGTATTTTTTCATCCGGCCCTCCTCCAGCGTTACTACAACCATATCAGGATTATTGTATAATAACACATCAGCTGCCGCCTGTCATAAAAAAATGTAATTGCGCAGGTTCAAAGTTCCAGGTTCACGGACTTCGACGAGCTCAGTCGAGTCGTTCAAGGTTGCAAGGCCGTGAATATCCAACGATTTGAAGAGAAGACGTCACTGAACAAATTTCAAAATGATGGATGATAGTTTCAAGGTTCCGGTGTTGTTTATTCAGCCTAAACCATGAACTTTGAACATTGAACCGTGAACCTGAGCAGTTGCAGTTTTCTTTCTATTCCCGACAAATTGTCTTGAATTTGCTGTAATACATAACTATAATACGTATCCAAGTTGCTTATACAGGTCAGGAGGGAGTACGATTATGGCGGTAAAAAAAAGCGCAACAAAGAAAAAAGCTACCAAACCCGCGAAACCCACCGTAAAAAAGAAGGCTAAAAAAGTCGTGAACAAAGGCGAAGCAAAGAAAGGCATGGTCCAAAAGAAAAAGGCCAAAAAAACCGTCACGAGGACAATAAAAAGACCAGTGACAAAGACCGTAAAGGTCCCCGCGGCCAAACCGCGAATATCTACCACCGTGAAAAAACGGAATGCGCTGCTGTCAAAACTATTGCTCAAAAAACGGAACGAAGTTGTGGAAAACCTTGAGGCCCAGATGGGCCGCAAGCTGGTCCATGAAACAGGTCAGAAGATCGACTCAGCCATGGACAGCGCCGACCAGTCCTCGCTCGACATGGATCTGGGCATCGATTACTCGCTTCTGGAAATGAAGTACGCGCAGTACAAGGACATCGCTGATGCCTTCCGGAAGCTTCAAAATAATTCCTTCGGCCAGTGCGAGGAATGCGGTGCGGAAATCGACATCAAGCGCCTCCAGGTAAACCCTCTCGCCCGGTTCTGCATCAGCTGCAAGACAAAAAAAGAGGATTTGGAAAATATTCAGAAGGAAGAGACGAGGTTCAAGGAATAATTAAAGAACCAGGTTTACATCGGATAGATCGGACAGAGAGAACAGATCAGGATTGATATCAACTGTCGCTTTTTCTTGACAAAAAGTCCGGAATACAGTATCTTGTGCCTCTGATTTTTCACGTGGCGGTGTAGCTCAGCTGGTAGAGCAGGGGAATCATAATCCCTGTGTCCGGGGTTCGAGTCCCTGCACCGCCACCATTATATTGTTTTACATAGTCCCATGAAGTACATAAGCCCCTTGAAAATAGGGGCTTTTTCTATTTCTACAGTCCGTTGTTGTTCTATGAAATCCATTGACAACCGGGTCAAGTGTAGGGTATATTGTAGGGTATCCGGGGTTATCGAAGAGGTCGGCAAGTCAAAATACCCTACACATAGGAGAAAACCCTTGCTAACAAACCCTAAAATTGCTCACGCACCTGCCAAAGAGAAGCCCTATAAGCTCAAGGATGCCCACGGCCTGTATGTCCTTGTGACCCCCTCTAGAGGGCGTTTATGGCGCTATAGGTACAGATTTTCCGGGAAGGTGAAAGACCTCGCTTTGGGTGCATTTCCGTCCGTGAGTTTAGCTCAGGCACGGCTAAAACGGGACGCGGCGAAGGCATTGTTGAATGATGGACGTGATCCGGCAGTACATAAGGCCGCTGAAAAGGCATTGAGGGCGAGGGGTATAGATGAACAGTCCAATATGACCTTTGAGGGCATAGCGAGGACATGGCATGAGCAATGGTCAAGCAATAAAGAACAGAGCACAGCCGCTGCCACTATCCGGCGATTAGAAAAAAATGTTTTCCCGTGGATGGGTCAAAGATTCATCGGAGAGATTGACGCACCTGAGATACTGGCAGTCCTTCGACGTATTGAGGCAAGAGGCATACTGGAATCAGCCCGACGGATTAAAATTATCATCGGACAGGTTTTTAGGTTCGCCTTGAGCACGGGATTGATTAAGCATGACCCCTCAGCAATATTGCGCGACAATCAGGAAGTGCTAAAGACCCCGACAGTTAAACACATGGCGGCAGTAACCGACCCGAAAGAAATACCCGCCCTACTTCGTGCCATAGATTCATACTCCGGCAGTTTCATTGTCAAGTGTGCTCTTCAGTTTCAAGCATTGACCTTTGTCCGACCTGGCGAGCTTCGTCACGCGGAGTGGAACGATATCGATTTTGACGCGGCTCAATGGGCAATCCCCGCCCATAAGATGAAAATGAAACAGGCTCACATTGTCCCCTTATCAGAACAGGCGATAGAAATCTTGAAGGAGCTTCGACCCTTGACTTCTACGCGGGGCAAATATGTTTTCCCGTCACACAGATCGGCTACGAGACCAATGAGTGAGAATACTGTAAATGCCGCGTTGCGCCGAATGGATATTGAGAAAGATAAAATGTGTGGCCATGGTTTCCGAGCAATGGCGCGAACTATTCTTGATGAAGTTCTGCAAGTCCGGCCTGAGTTTATCGAGCATCAACTTGCTCATGCGGTGAAAGATCCGAACGGCAGGGCATACAATCGAACCGCATACCTTGACGAGCGAAAAAAAATGATGCAGCTATGGGCTAACTATCTGGACGGATTAAAGACGGGAACTCGGGTTACCCCGTTCACGAAGAGCCGAACTCCACGGCTGTCCCGCGATGCTTTTTGAGAACGAATGTCAGCGATAAGGATGACAAAGAGGGTTTATGTGGAAAAAAGTACCCCGGTCTGGGAATAACAGAAGATCACGTGAAGATCGAAGAAAACTCAATGATTCAAACTACGAGGGCACTGAACGTAGAAGTGGAAAAGATCGGAGATATTGGAAGGACCGCAGATCCTCTTGAGCATTTATATGATACTGCGGATACCTTCCTGAATATGTTGACGGTTGCGTTTTTTTGAGATTGCACGATTCATTTAGTATCCGATTGGTAACTAATTCTACACGCCCTCTCCTTTTAGGTCAAATGATTTAAATATTCGAGTCGCTATAATATTGACATATTGCTGTCAGTAACATGGATTATCCTTGAGCATTAAAATCGGAGGTGAATATGTTTACCGTATTTTTTGAAGTTGATGCTAATTTAAGAGATGATCTAATTTTGCCATGCGCAGCTGAACATGTTATCGGAGAGGGCAAAAACATAGAGGAAGCATTTGCATCTGTCAGGGCACAGATTGAATTGAGTAATTCCGAACTGCCATGGAAGATGACGAGTATCACATATCATAGTATTCTGTAAGTACATCAGTAACGGGTGATATTTATAGTGGGAGGCAGATATCTGTTGTCATTATGAACAAAGGAACTATATGAACATAACCATTCACCGAGGCAGTAACGAAATCGGGGGCACCTGCATTCAACTATCTACGGCTAAGACGACCATTTTGCTTGACCTCGGGTTGCCGCTCAGTAAAGAGAGTAAGAAGCTTGATTTGTCATCAATAAAGGCCGATGCGATTGTTATCAGCCATCCGCACCAGGACCATTACGGGCTGATTGACTCATTTGATCACAGCGTGCCGGTCTATATAGGCAAACTCGGCAAAAGCCTGATTGATGTGGTCGGAATCTTTATCGGCAAAGAACCGCTGGCGAATGAATTCCGTCACTTTGAAAAGTGGCAGCCATTTAAAATCGGCGATTTCACTATTACTCCGTATTTGGTTGATCATTCCGCAGTAGATGCATATGCGTTCCTGATCGAGGCGGAAAGGAAACGGATTTTTTACAGCGGAGACTTTCGCGCTCACGGCAGAAAACGCGTTCTGTTTGATAAGATGATCGAGAAGCCGCCGAAGGATATCGACGTTATGTTCATGGAAGGGACCATGATGCAGCGGTCAAATGATGAATTTCCAACAGAGGAAGCCGTCGAGAAAAAGATTTATGATACAATCGCTAAGCAGGAGAACATCGCATTCCTGATCTCATCGTCGCAGAATATCGACCGGATCGTATCAGCGTACCGCGCATGTAAAAGGGCACAAAAGACATTTGTGATCGACCTTTATACGGCCTGGGTGCTGGAGCGGATGCGTACTGTCACCGCCAACGTGCCGGGAATCGGGTGGGATAACGTCAGAGTATATGCCGATCGCAATTATGACAAAGTGCTCAAAAAGAATCTGGAACTATTCGGTGATTTTAGGCGGTCAGCGTATCAGTATCGTATTCAAAAGGAAGAGCTTAAGGCAAATCCCGAGCAATACCTCTATCTGTCCAGGATGTCAAAATCCCGCATTATTGACTTGTACAAAGGCAATAAAGCTGTTAACGTCATTTATTCTCAGTGGCTTGGCTATCTGAAATATTCAAACGATGAATGCTTCGGCGCTGAACAGATAGCAGCATATCAGCACGACAAGCAGATCAACTTTGTATATGCGTGTAGTCTTCCGCTTTAACTCTTCCCTAATAGTCTTGCCTCATTCAAAATAAACCAACTCAAAGCTACAGCCGTTCGGATTATAATAGCCGCCCTAAGAAGAAATAGGCCTCCTTCGCTGAATCTGG